>WNGF01000394.1_pt1 | contig 63144 bp, 43 predicted proteins | sample 5400641 | NCBI WGS metagenome assembly WNGF01 (sample SAMN13153371, study PRJNA577476) | soil metagenome | isolation source: 80 cm soil or saprolite under grassland replicate 2 | place: USA:California | collected 2016-06-15
GGATGCGGGATGCGGGATGCGGGATGCAGGATGCGGGATGCAGGATGCGGGATGCAGGATGCGGGATGCAAGAAGGGCGATGCCGGATTAGGGATACGCGATATGCGGCGCGTGATCCAAGTTCACCGCGAAGAAGCGCACTTGCCGCATCCTGCATCCGGCATCCTGCATCCTGCATCGCGGAACCCGCATCGCGCATCCTGCATCCCACATCCCGCACCCCGCATCCCACATCCCAATCACTTGCCGCCATATGAAGCGGGCTGCCAGTTCAGGGTGTAGTGGCGGCGGATGCGCTGGCTGCGGGCGATGGCCTGGGTGATAAAGTCCTTGGCGTGCCGCACCGCCCGGGTCAGCCCTTCGCCCCTCGCGCACCCGGCGGCGATGGCGGCGGAGAAGGCGCAGCCCGTCCCATGCGTCGGGATGCCCCGCAGGAAGGGGGCGGTCAACCTCAATTCTGTCCGCCCGTCGTTAAAAACGTCAGTGGCGGCCGTGGCACCCTTGAGGTGGCCACCCTTCACCAGGGCGGCGCAGCCATAGCGTCGGACGAGTTGCCGGGCGGCAGCGCGCTGGCCTTCTGTGTCCTCAATTTTCGTTCCCAGCAAGCGTTCCGCTTCGTTGAGATTGGGGGTGACCAGGGTGGCCAGCGGCAACAACTCATCGCACAGCGCCCTCAGCGCCGACGATTGCAGGAGGCGCGCTCCGCTCGTCGCCGCCATCACCGGATCCACGATCAGTGGCATGGGCCTGCCGCGCTTGAAGAACTGGACGAGCGTCCGAACAATTGCGGCGGAGTAAAGCAGGCCGGTTTTGCCGGCGGTGGGCCGCAGTTCGGCGAACACGGCCTCGAGTTGCTGTCGGACCAGGTCGGGCGTGGCGGGTTGCAGGCCCAAGACTCCAGTGGGATTTTGCGCCGTCAGACAAGTGATGACGCTCGTGCCGTGGACGCCGAGCGTGGCGAAGGTCTTTAAGTCCGCCTGGATCCCTGCGCCACCGCCGCTGTCGGATCCTCCGATGGTGAGGGCGATGGACAGCTGTGTTCGCTTCGGCATGGGAAGCAGGTTAGCGGAATGTCGCGTGAGGGGGAAGGACTGTGGATTGCGGATTGCGGATTGCGGATTGCGGATTTGGGGACGGTGGATTGTGGATTGCGGGTTGCGGGTTGCGGATTGCGGATTACGCATTGAAGTCGCGTCCGGGCGCGCCGAATCCACCCCATGAACCTGCCGTTCCTAGTCCCTGCTTTAGCCGGCCCGTGCCGCCTGAAGGCGTGACTACGAACGGTCCCAGGTTCATGGTCCCAACTCACATCAAATTATTGAGGTGTTCCCTTCCCACAATCCGCAATCCGCAATCCGCAATCCGCAATCCACAATCCACCGTCCCCAAATCCGCAATCCGCAATCCGCAATCCGCAATCCGCAATCCTTTCACCTTCTCCCGTCATACCACGTCGGACACGATTCGCGGCTTTTGAGAGGACGCCCCAGGAGCAGCACTGTCTTGCCGAGAAAACGCAGATGTTCCCATGGCGTATAGAGGTGCATCTTCCGCCCGGAAGTGATCAGCGGATGCCGATGCAGGATGCGGATGCGCTGACGCCGCGCCCGGGCCAATCGTTTCAGCCGCCGGAACAGGTCGACTTCTTCACTCGCGTATAAATCACGGCTGAACCCCCCAACCTCGCGGAACGCCGTCGCCTCGCAGAAGATGAACGACCCCGGCGCCCACTTCAGGAGGCGGCTGAGCGTGTTCCAGGAGCGAATCATCAGCGCGGCGATTGGATAATGGCCATCCAGCTGCACCGTGCTCCCCCCGGCCAGGCAGCGCCCGCTGCGAATCTCCTGCGCCACGCCGGCAAATAAGGCCGCACTGGGACATGAATCCGCGTCCACGAAAATGAGCCAATCGCCGCTGGCAGCGGCGGCGCCGGTGTTACGCGCCCGGCCAATCTGGTTGATCGGCTCAAAGACCACCCTGGCGGCGGCCGCAGCGGCCAACGCCGCCGTGTTATCAGTGGAGTTGTTATCACACACGACCAGTTCCGTTTTCCAACCCTCTTGATCGAAGGCCGTCATCGCCACGCGGATGCTGCGCAGCGTCTCAGCGATCAGCTTCTGCTCATTGAACGCAGGAACAATTACGGAGATTTTCATCGAACCATTGCTTAGACCATTCAACCTTCAAACGCGCACACAAGAATTTACGATTTACGATTTACGATTTACGATTTACGAGTTGTGATCGCCGAAATGGCAGAAGGCCGATTGCTTGATGCGGGATGCGGGATGCTCGCGTGCGACTTCAATAAGCAATCCGCGATAGGCAATTTCGGCAATCACAACTCGTAAATCGTAACTCGTAAATCCCAAATCCCCTTCTCACGGCATCAGCCTGAGTTCCCTGAGCGCGTTGATCATGAACTGCGAAGCCACCGCCGCCAGGAGCAGGCCCATGATGCGCGTGGTGATTTTCAGGGCAATGGGATTGAGCCACCGCGCTCCCTTGGCCGAGAGGCGAAGGATCACATACGCCGCGGCCGATACCGCCAGGATACAACTGCATAAAGCGATCGTTTTCGCCAATCCGACCGCCTGTTGGTTCAGCAGGACGACAGTCGAAATGGCTCCCGGGCCGGCCAACATCGGGACCGCCAGCGGCGTGATGGCAATGTCCTCCTTGGCCGTGCCCGCTTCGGTCTCTTCCCGTGTTTCCTGAACGCGGGACCGTTGCGCGCGCAGCATGTCGAGGGCAACGAGCAAAAGGATGATGCTGCCGGCGATCTGAAAGGCCGGCAACGTGATGCCAAGAACCTTGAAAATCCACCTGCCAGTCAACGCGAACATGAGCAATACGCCCGCCATGACGAAGCTCGCCAATCGTGCCATCCGCTCCCGCTGGGCGGGCGTTTCCGTCGGGGTCATCGCCAGGAACGCCGGCACCACCGCGATGGGGTCGACGATCACGAAGAGCGAACTGAACGCGAGCAACGTGTATTCAAGTGAGTTCAAGGTTCAAGTGAGTTCAAAGTTCGGAGTTCAAAGTTCAAGGTTCAAGGTTTGACGTGGAAAGTTCGAACTTTGAACTTTGAACTCCGAACTTTGAACTCACTTGAACTCCCAACTCACGCCACCGAACACGGCGCGAGGACGGCGTCCTTCATGCCGTGGATGATTTTTTTGTCGGCCGGACAAATGGTCGCGAGGACGCCGCCCAGCTGGGCGCGGGCCGAGTCGTTCTCGCCGCTGACGAAATAGTAAGGGCAGAGCCGGACCCGGCCGGGCATCGGGACGAGTTGGCCGGTGGTGAAGTCGAAGTAAGCGGTGTCGACGACGCGCGGCTTGTCGTAGCGCTGCAGCACATAGGGGGAACGCCCGAAGCCGGCGATGGCCCGATCGACCGCCGCGCTCCAGTCGGGGGTCGATAAATCGCTGCCCAGGTAGACCCCTCGCGCCCCCCACGCCTGCTCCGAATAACCGGAGATTTTCAGGACCAAATCCCGTTCGCGTTGGGAGAGCGTCCGCAGCTGGGTCCAGTCCGTCAGGTTGAGTTCCGGGAAGGCGGCGTGGGGCGGCAACGGGGTCGGATCGACCACCCAACTGTAGGGCACGAGTTTGAGTAACCGCCGGAAAAATGAATCGCCCAGTTCCTGCCGCCAGAAATCGCGCAGGTTCCGATTCCAGAGCAGAGCCATCAGCAACTTTTCTTCGAAGACTGGTTTGGGCGGCGGCGTCAGGCGAATCTGCTTTGCCGCGGCCAGCGCGAAGAGTCGCCGGGCACTTGGCACGCCGGCGTGATCGAACAACTCGAAGAAGCGATAGACCGCGTCGCCCACGGCGAAACCATCGAAGGTTGGACTTTGGACTTTGAACCTTGAGCTGCCCAACTGTTCAGCCAGCCAGGCCATCTCCGGCCGATAGTCAGCCGACTCTTCGGAGACGACAATATGGACGGTGGCCGCGTCGGCGAAGATACTCGCGAAGCCGCTCAGCATGCCTGTTTGGCCGCCGATCAGACGGGCCCCGAGTTGGGCGTAGGACTGATTCAGCCAGGCGGTCAGGCCAATGCCACCGGGCACACTGTCAAATTCGGAGATGGCCAGGCCCGTCGCGGTGAGCAGACAATCCGGGCGGAAAACGCGCGGCAACTCGTTCTTCAAGGCGGGGGCTCGCTGGAGCTCGATCAGTTCTCCCGGCTTGCCCTGGTCCAGCAACTGGGCGACCCACCCCGGCTGCCGGCCCGCCAGGCTGTGGCGATAGAGCAGGTTGACGGCCCGATAAAACTGGAGCAGGACGCGGCCGAAAGTCTCGAGCTCCCCGGCCAGGTCTGCGCCCAACGAAAACGGCGTTGGAGAAATCCGCCAGTGCTGATCGGCGAACAGGCCCCCGGGCGGGAGGCGGTCGCGCAGAAAACGGGCCTGGTCGGCCGCGGGCGTGCTCACATTTCGGATTGCGGATTGCGGATTGCGGATTGCGGATTTCAGATTGCGGATTGCGGATTGGAGTCGCCCGCGATCCCCCTGGCCATGCCATGCATCCTGCATATTGCATCTTGTAGCAAGCAATCCGCAATCCGCAATCCGCAATCCGCAATCAAAAATCCGCAATCAAGTGCGCACTTGCCCGGTGCCATAGCCCTTCCATTTGTAAGTGGTCAGTTCTTCCAGTCCCATCGGGCCGCGCGCCCCCACTTTGTCGGTGCTGATGCCGATTTCGGCGCCCATGCCGAATTCGCCACCGTCGGTGAACCGGGTCGAGGCGTTCCAATAGACCGCCGCAGAATCCACGTCGTTGAGGAACTGGCGCGCGGTGGCCTCGTTTTTCGTCACGATGCTGTCCGAGTGGGCCGACCCGTAGTGGCTGATGTGTTCGATGGCCTGCTGGAGGCCATCGACCACGCGGACGTTGAGGATGTAGTCGTTGTATTCGGTGAACCAGTCCAGTTCCCGGGCGGGGCGGACCTGGCAGGGCGACTGGCCTTGGGCGGGCTGGGCCTGGAGCAGGGCGCAGGATTCGGCGTCGGCGTGGAGCTCAACGTTCTCCTGGCCGAGTCGTTGCGCGATCCTCGGGAGAAAGCTGGCCGCAACCGCCCGGTCGACCAGGAGGGTTTCCATGGCGTTGCAGACCGCGGGACGCTGGACTTTCGCGTTGAGCACGATCGACTCGGCCATGTCCAGGTCTGCCTCGCGATCGACGAAGACATGGCAGACGCCTTTGTAATGTTTGATGACCGGCACCTTGGAACACTCCGCCACCGCGCGGATCAAGCCCTCGCCGCCGCGGGGCATGCAGAGGTCCACGTATTGCTTGAGGGAGAGCAGTTCCTTGATCGCGTCGCGATCGGTGGTGGGCACGACCTGGATGGCGTGTTCCGGAAAGGACCGCAACCGTTCCCGCCCGGCGCGCACCAGCGTTTGCGCGATCAATTGGTTGGAATGAATCGCTTCCTTGCCGCCGCGGAGGATGGTGGCGTTTCCCGACTTGAAGCAAAGGCTGGCGGCATCGGCGGTAACGTTGGGGCGCGATTCGTAGATAATCACGACGACGCCGATGGGAGTGGAGACCTTCTGGAGCCGGAGGCCGTTGGGCCGCACCCGCTCTTCAAGGATGCGTCCGACCGGGTCGGGCAGGGCCGCGACCTCGCGCAGACCCTGCGCCAGCGCGCCGATGCGTTGCTCATCCAGTCTCAGGCGATCGAGCATGGCGGAACTGAGGCCGGCCTGGGCAGCGGCCTGGAGGTCACGGGCGTTGGCCTCCTGAAGGGCAGCTTTGTTCTCTTCCAATCCGTCGGCCATGGCCCCCAGGCAGGAATTCTTCTCCGAAGTTGTCAGCCTGGCCAACTCCCGCGACGCAGCCTTGGCCTGGCGACCCAGCAGCGTCATTTGTTCGGTCAACGTCATCGGGGGAACATTAAGCCGTTAAGCCAGCGAGGGAAGTGGAAAACTCAAAAGGCAGGCACGGAGATGTTAACGGGACCGGAGCTCGCGGCTGGCAGCAGTCCGGTTTGGAAACGCTATTCTGGGTGCTGGGGCAGATACCCCATTCCCTCGGTCAGACTCGCGGTTAAATTCCCGGTTTCTTCCGACAGAAGGAATTGAATTGCTTATGGCAGACGGAACTGAACAAAGCAAAAAATATGAACAACCCAACCAACATGACTTGGAACTCCATCCCATTCACGCTGAAGCCAGCGCTGGCGGCCGCCGCGGTGGCCCTGCTGGTCGGAGCGTGGCCCTCCCAAGCCCAGAACGGCAATGTAAACCCGCGCGTGGTGCCGCCTAACGCCAAGTTTCGCGGCCTCAGCTACGGCGAATGGGGAGCGAAGTGGTGGATCACCGCGTTCTCCATTCCCGTCGTGGCCGGCGATCACCCCGTCATTTCCGGGGGAACCTTTGGCGGACAAGACGGAGTGGTGTTCCTGTCGGGCATAGCGGGCGGGGCCACCCTCGACATCACGATTCCCGCCGAGACGCCGCTCTTTTTTCCGGTGATCAACGCCGAGTGCTCGGTCCTCGAGCCCGACCCTTTCCACGGGGATGACGAAGCCTCGTTGCGCGCGTGCGCGAATGGACACATCGACCACACGTCAGGGCGCTTCGCCGAGATCGACGGCGTGCCCGTGAGCAACCTGGACCGCTATCGCGTCGAGTCGCCGTTGTTCGTCTACGGTCCCCTCCCGGAGGATAATCTGCTCGGGTTCTTCGGTGTGGACGCGCCCGCCGGAGCCACGTCCTTTTCCGTGGACGCAGGAGTTTATCTACTGCTTGCGCCCCTCACGGTGGGGACGCACACGGTCCACTTCGGAGGCACATTCGACCTGCAGAATTTCTCGATCGATACCACGTTCCAGATCACCGTGGTGCCGAAGGGTCCATAGGTCACTCATAATCCTCGTTCAACGAACGCAGGAACGCGGCGAGCGGCGCGATGTCTTCGGCGCTGAGGAAGATGCCCGACAGTTGCCGATCGGCATTCCGCAACTTGCCGGCGCGCGCCAGCTTGGACATGCGAATGTAAAACTCGATCACTTCTTCCAGCGTGTCCTTTCGGCCCGTGTGGAGGTACGGCCCCGAGAAGGCCAGGCCGCGCAGGCTCGGCGTTTTGAAGAGGGCCACCGTCTTGGGCAGCAAGACGTCGTCCGGCCCCTTCTGCCCCGCTTCACTCAGCCGCGCGCGCAAAGAGGTTTGCGCCAGGGGATGGTCCGGATTGGCGAAGACATTCCACAAGCCGAGGTCGGTCCGGCCCGGTCTTTCCGCGGCGGGGAGATCGAGGAGCGGGCCGAGCGCGCGCGGGTGATTCCCGGTTGCCGGCAGCCAGTCGTCGAAATGAGCGTTCCTCTCCGCCAGGCCGGGAACCTGCAGCCGGAGGAACGCCCCGGCTCCGTGGATGCCATCGTATTCCTCCTGCGCGGCGCCCGTGTTGTGGAAGTTGAAGTCGGTGAAGTCGGGCGCGAAGTGACAAGCCACACAATTGCCAATGCCATGTTCCGATCGGGACATGGAATTGGTCGCGTAGCGCGCCAGGGAGAAAAAGATTTTCATGCCTTCCAACTCCTCGGGGCCGAAGCGGAACTCCTGCTTCAGGGTCTTGAAGCGCAGCACGCCGGGCTGGATCCATTTGAGCGGGTGCGGTCCTTTCACCAAATCCAGCAGGTTGCGCATGTAGTAACCCTGGGACTGGCCGGCATCGGGCAGGCGCGGCAGCCGGTTGGTTTCGAGGAACCAGTCGTAGGGCGAGCCGTCGTATTCGGCGCTCTCGTCTCGCGAGAAGAACAGGGAGTCCATGTAAGCGGTGACGAGCCGGGCCACCGCCTCGAGGATTTGCTCGTCGGTGGCCTGAGTGACGTCGAAGCGGAATTCCTCGGTCAGATGGAATCGTTCGCTCTCTTCGCCGAGTTCGGGGTCCAGGCCAGCGAGGACGCGCCGGTAGGAGAAGCCGCCGAATTCCCGGGCCAGGGGTCCGCGGCCGTCATCCTCCCGGATGATGTGCGCCAGGTGGCGCACTGCCTGGGCGCGCTCGGTCGGCAGCCAGCCGAAATTGCGGCCCGTGAAAGTGGCTTTGACGAGTTCGTCGCTGCTGACGAATTCGCCGTCGAAATGCAGGAAGAAGCCGCCTTCGCGCGGGACGGTGGCGTTGACGATCGGCGGCGAGTTCCGCGGCGTGAGCGTTTTGCCGTCGCCCCGCGCCGGGACGGGGGAACGTCGCGCAAAATCGGCGTAAGTGCGATTGCCCAAGCCGGCGGCGAAATGCTCGTTGACCAGGTGGCAGGCGCGGCAGTTGATCGCGAAGCCGGCGAACGGCCCGGGCAAGGGTCGGCCCGTCGTCACCGTGGTGGCGACCACTGGATCGCCCGACGGGAGGTTCGTGTTCGCGTCGCCGCGCGAGTTGGCAAAGAAAAACTGCGAGAATCGCGTTTCCAGGAAAAGCCGTTCGCCGATGGCCACCTTGGCCGGGTCCGGTCTCGGGACCCGGAAACCTGCCACGACGGTTTTCGGGATTTTGAAACGGTGGGCCGGGGATTTGGCCTCGTCCGGGCTGCGGCCATTCACCGCCGCCAAGCCGGGCGAGTGCGACCAGGCCAGCCAAAGCAAAGCTGTCTCGGCCGCGACGAGCATGGCCGGGATCAGTTTGTGATATTCTTCGGACAACACTGGCACGCCGCGCCGGGGTGACCGAGCGCATGTTCCCAAATACTCGGTCTCCGGCGCTGCCTGAGCCGTAGCAGTCGAGGCGGGGAAGCTCAAGCCTCCTTTGTTCGTAGTTCCGCCTTGAGGCGGCACGGGCCGGTTGAAGCCGGGACTACGAACGGCAGGTTCATCGGGAGTCTCCACGGTTTAATGACCACGCTTTGGGACCAGGAACCGCTTAGACTTGTAACTGGTAACTGGTAACTGGTAACGAATTAAGACTTTTTGCTGCGCGCACACGGCGGTCAAGACTCGAGAGGCGTGGCCGCGCAGCAAAAAGTCTTAATTCGTTACCAGTGACAAGTCGGTTCATGGAAGGCCCCCTGTTCCTTTCGGACCTGCTTAGCGGCCATGAACCGTGGCGGCGTACGCAATCCGCAATCCGCAATCCGCAATCCGCAATCCGCAATCAAAGATCAGCCTGTGCCGCCCACTAAATAATTCCTGGCCAGGTCCAGAAACGCGGCGATCTCGCGGGATGCCCACGAGGGATCGCGTTTGAGTTCCCCGGCCATGAGTTGGGCGACGCGCGGCGCCATGGCCATGGCGGCGCGAGCATTGAGAAAAAGCGCGCGCGTGCGGCGGGCCAGGACGTCTTCGATCGTGCGCGCCATCTCCTCCCGCACCGCCCAGATGACTTCCGCTCCGCAATAAGGCAGGGCCGGATGCAACGGTTCCCCCAGGTTCGGCCTGGCACGGATCAACTGCTGGATGGCTGGGGCGTCCGATCCGTAAACGGCCAACGGACCGAACCGATCGGCGCGTTCGTGATAGCCGTGAATGCGGAGGCTCCGCGTCGCGCACGGCTTGTCCGGCAGTCGGGCGAGGGTGGCGGCCTGGTTGACGCAGTCTTCGGCCATGTTGCGGTAGGTCGTCCACTTGCCGCCGGTGATGGTCAATAGCCCGGAGGGATCGATCTGGATCGTATGATCGCGGGAGAGGGTGGCAGTGGAGTGGCCATCGCCGGACTTGACGAGCGGCCGCACGCCGGCAAAGGCGCTCAGGATATCTGCCCGGGCCGGCGCCTTGTGGAGGTAGAGGCCGGCGGTGGAGAGAATGAACTCGATTTCCTGCTCCAGCGGGATCGGTTCCAATAAAGGTTGGCCGATCGGGGTGTCGGTGGTGCCGACGAGGGTGTGGTTGTGCCAGGGAATGGCGAACATCACTCGGCCATCACTGGTGTGCGGCACCATGATCGCTGCGTCGCCCGGCAGAAACGAGCGATCGAAGACGAGGTGAGCCCCTTGGCTTGGCGCGATGAGTGAGCCGGCCTTCGGTTCGGCCAGACGACGAACCGAATCGCAAAAGGCCCCGGTCGCATTGATCACGACCCGGGCGCGGGCGCGCAATTCCTTGCCGCTTTCCAGATCCTGGGCGATGACGCCGTCGACCAGTCCCTCGCCGTCCCGGGTCAGGGCGTTGACCCTGGTGTAGTTCAAGAGGGTCGCGCCCTGCTCGGCGGCGGTCGCCGCCAGGTTGATGAGCAACCGCGTATCGTCGAACTGGCCGTCGTAATAGATCACTCCGCCGCGCAGGCCATCGGTCTGAATAGTTGGCAGGCGCCGCAAGGTTTGTTCCTTGGAGAGGAGCTGGGAGGGGCCGAAGCCATAGCGGCCGGAGAGAGCCTGGTAGAGTTTGAGGCCCAGGCCGTAAAAAGGCGCTTCCCACCAGGCATAACTCGGCACGACGAAGGCCAGGTCGCGCACCAGGTGCGGCGCGTTTTGACGCAGCAGGCCCCGCTCCTTGAGTGCTTCCATGACCAGCGGGATGTTCCCTTGTTCCAGGTAACGGACACCGCCGTGCACCAGCTTGGTACTGCGGCTCGAAGTCCCTTTGCCGAAATCGTGTTGTTCCAGGAGCAGGACGCGATAGCCGCGCGCGGCGGCGTCGAGCGCGACGCCGATGCCGGTTGCTCCGCCGCCGATGACGACCAGCGCCCAGGGCGACTTTTGCGCCAGGGCGCGCTTGAGCAGGTCGGCGCGCTTCACCGGCCCTCCACCGGGGCCCAACCTTTGGCACGCTCGACCGCGCGGTTCCAGCGTTCGAGCAAGGCGCGCGCCTGGCCGCGTGGCAGCCTCGGCTCGAAGCGGCGCTCGACGCGCCACTGCGAGGAGAGTTGCAGGGGACTTTTCCAGAACCCAACGGCCAGCCCCGCCAGGTAAGCCGCCCCCAGCGCCGTCGATTCCGTCACCGCCGGACGCACCACCGGCACACCGAGGATGTCGGCCTGGAACTGCATGAGGAGGTTGTTCCCCACCGCCCCGCCATCGACCCGCAGCTCTCGCAGCGGAATGCCTGCATCGCGCCGCATCGCCTCCTGCAGGTCCGCCACCTGGAACGCGATGCTCTCCAGGGCCGCCCGGGCCACGTGTGCGGCGGTCGAGTTACCCGTCAAACCGACCAGCGTGCCGCGCGCGTGGGGGTCCCAATGGGGCGCGCCCAGCCCGGCGAACGCCGGCACCAGGTAGACGCCGCCGTTGTCCGGCACCGAGGCGGCCAGGCGCTCGATCTCTGCGGCCGAGCGAATCAGGCCAAGGCCGTCGCGCAACCATTGCACGACGGCGCCGCCGATGAAGACGCTGCCTTCCAGCGCATATTCCAGTTTCTTGCCGAGTTTCCAGGCCACGGTCGTGAGCAGGCGCTGCCGGGAAGCGACCGGCTTTGTTCCGGTGTATTGCAACATGAAACAGCCGGTGCCGTAGGTGTTCTTGGTCAGGCCGGCTTTGACACACATCTGGCCGAAGAGCGCCGCCTGCTGGTCCCCGGCGATCCCACCGACGGGCACTCCGGCCAACCCGCTGGCCGCGTTCGCTTCGCCGTAGCACTCGCTGGACGAACCGACTTCGGGCAACAGGCTTTCCGGAATGCGGAGCAGGCGGAGCAATTCCTTGTCCCACTCGCCGGTGTGAATGTTGAAGAGGAGCGTGCGCGAAGCGTTGCTGGGATCCGTCAAGTGGCGTCCGGTCAGATTCCAAAGCAGCCAGGAGTCGACGGTGCCGAAAGCGAGCCGGCCAGCTTCGGCGCGCGGGCGGGCCCCGGGCACGTGGTCGAGGAGCCAGGCGAGCTTGGTGCCGGAGAAATAGGGGTCCAGCCGCAGGCCGGTGCGTTTCTGGAACAGCTTCTCGCAACCATCGGCGCGGAGTTGTTCGCATTGCTCGGTGGTGCGGCGGTCCTGCCAGACAATGGCACGGTGGATGGCTTGGCCGGTCTGGCGGTCCCAGACGATGGTGGTCTCGCGCTGGTTGGTAATGCCGATGGCGGCGAGGTCGCGTGGACGGAGGCGGGCCCGATTCAGCGCTTTGAGCGCCACCTGCCTCTGGCTAGTCCAGATTTCGTGCGGGTCGTGTTCGACCCAGCCGGGCTTGGGGTAGAACTGCTTGATTTCCTGTTGAGCCACGGAACGGATCGCCCCGCCATGGTCGAACACGATGGCGCGCGCGCTGGTGGTTCCTTCGTCGAGGGCGAGGAGGTAGGGCATGATTAGATACGGTCGGGGGGGTTAGGAGCAGCCCTTCGACTGGTAACTGGTAACTGGTAACTGGTAATTGGTAATTGGAATGAGGGTCACACTCGGGATGAGCTTCTGCATGACATTCAAGGCCGGGTTCGCGAGGCGCGCCAGGCGGGGGCCGCGCCAGGCGGGAGGATGGAGCGGACGAACATCATTTCGCCGACGTTCTCGGTCGTGATCACCCCGACGAGCCGGCCGGCGTGATCCACCACCGGCAACACCGGGCAGCTGGATTCCTGCATCAGGCGAAAAGCTTCATCGAACGGATCGGTCGGGCGCACGCAGGGGAGGTTGCGCCGCATCACGTCGGCCACCGGCGTCTCCAGGCCGCTCTTTTTCAGGGCGGCGAACATGTCGTCGCGCGTGAGGATGCCGAGGACGCGCCCGTCCTCGTCGAGCACGGGGAATTCATGTTGCGAGGTATGGAGCAAGGCCTCGACGGCCTCATCGAGCTTGGCGTGGGCGGGCAGGCTCAGGACCTGCGTGACCATGGCTTCGGACACGGGCAGGCCCACCGTGATGTCCTTCAACTGGGCCATGGCCGCCTCCTGCGAGGCGCCGAGGTAGATAAACAGGGCGATGAGGATCAGGATGAAATTTGGATTTGGCCCCAATATCCCGAACAAGGCGAAGCCAAAGGCCAAGGCTTGCCCGACCCAGGCGGCGATTTGCGTGGCGCGAGCCGGGCTCAGGATCATGGCGAGAAGCGAGCGCAAGACCCGGCCGCCGTCCATGGGAAAGGCGGGGATGAGATTGAACAGCATCATCCAGATGTTGAAGGTGGCCAGGCGGGAGAGCATACCCACCTGCGGGCTCTGCAGCTGTTCCAGGTCCGAGAAGTCCACTTTGGGACCGACGCCCAGGAAGAGCAACAAAGCCAGCACGACGTTCACGGCGGGTCCGGCCACTGCCACGATCAACTCCTGCCAGGGTTTGTCGGGCATGCGCTGCAACCGGGCCACCCCGCCGATCGGCAGGAGCGTGATGTCGGGTGTGCGAATGCCAAAGGCGCGCGCGGCCAGCGCGTGGCCAAACTCGTGCAAGAGCACGCAGCTGAAGAGCAGCACGATGAAAAGGACCCCTTCGATGGCGGCGGCCGACCCGCCCTGCCGATAATGCTCGAAACCAATCCAGGCCAGGAAGAGGAGAAAGGTGAAATGGATTCTCACCTCGATGCCGCCGACCCGGGCGATCATGAAAGACCAGCGCATGACGGATCCGCCCCTCATTCCGGAGATGTTTTCGCGGCTTTGAGCGGTTTGGATTCGAAGATCAATTCACCTTTGCGAAATTCGACCGTGACCCGGCTGTGGTCGGTAATCTCGCCGGCCAGGAGCTTGCGGGAAAGAGTCGTCTCCACCTCGCGCTGCAGGAAGCGCTTGAGCGGCCGCGCGCCATACACCGGGTCGTAACCTTCGCGGGCGATGTGCTCCTTGGCGGCGTCGGACAATTCCAGTTCGATGTGGCGCTCGGCCAGGCGGTCGCGGAGCAAGTCGAGCTGCAATTCCACGATGGTTTTGAGTTCGGCCAGGGTGAGCGGTTTGAAGAGCACGATCTCATCGACGCGGTTGAGGAACTCCGGGCGAAAATGAGCCCGCAATTCGTCCATGACTTTGCGGCGCACGGGCTCAGCGATCTCCCCCTTCTCACTGGCGTTTTCCAGGAGGTAGGGGCTGCCGATGTTCGAAGTCATGATGATGATGGTGTTCTTGAAATCGACCGTGCGACCCTGGCTGTCGGTCAGCCGGCCGTCGTCGAGGATTTGGAGAAAGACGTGGAAGACATCCGGATGCGCCTTCTCGACCTCGTCGAAGAGGACCACGCAGTAGGGCTTGCGGCGCACCATTTCGGTCAGTTGCCCGCCTTCCTCGTAACCGACGTAACCCGGGGGGGCGCCCACCAGCCGCGCCACCGCGTGTTTCTCCATGTATTCGCTCATGTCGATGCGGACGAGATTGTCCTCGCTGTCGAAGAGGACGGCGGCCAGGGCGCGGGCCAGTTCGGTTTTGCCCACGCCGGTGGGTCCGAGGAAAATGAAGGAACCGATCGGACGCTTGGGATCCTTCAACCCGGAGCGGGCGCGGATCACGGCGTCGGCGACGGCGCGAACCGCTTCGTCCTGGCCGACGACGCGCTGATGCAGGATTTGGTCGAGCCGGAGCAGTTTCTCCTTCTCGCCTTCCAGCAAGCGTGCCACGGGAATGCCGGTCCAGCGCGACACCACTTCGGCGACTTCGTCGGCGGTGACTTCCTCCTGCAACAGGCGGGGGCCGCCTTTGCTGGAGTGCATCCTGGTCTCGGCCTCCTTGAGTTGCTTTTCGAGCTGGGGCAGGTTGCCGTATTGGAGTTCGGCCACGCGGCCCAACTGGCCTTGGCGCTGGGCGACTTCGATTTCGTGGCGGAGGGCTTCGATTTCTTCCCGCAGCTTCTGGCCGACCTCGATGGCGTGTTTTTCGTTTTCCCATTGGGCCTTGAGGGCGTCGCGCTCGTTTTTGAGGTTGGCCAACTCCTTTTCGAGGTTGCGCAGGCGTTCTTTGGAAGGCTGGTCCTTTTCCTTGCGCAGGGCTTCGCGCTCGATTTCGAGCTGCAGGGCGCGGCGCTCGAGGCGTTCGAGTTCTTCGGGCATGCTTTCAATTTCGGTGCGGAGCTTGGCGGCGGCTTCGTCGATCAGATCAATGGCCTTATCCGGGAGAAAGCGGTCGGAGATGTAGCGATGGGAAAGCTGGGCCGCGGCCACCAGGGCGGCGTCCTGAATGCGGACGCGGTGATGGAGTTCGTAGCGCTCGCGCAGGCCGCGCAGGATTGAAATGGTATCCTCGACGGTCGGTTCGGCGACGAGCACGGGCTGGAAGCGGCGTTCGAGCGCGGCGTCCTTCTCGATGTACTTGCGGTACTCGTCGAGGGTGGTTGCGCCCAGGCAATGGAGTTCGCCGCGCGCGAGCATGGGCTTGAGCATGTTGCCGGCGTCCATGGCCCCTTCGGCTTTGCCGGCGCCGACCATGTTGTGGATCTCGTCGATGAAGAGGATGACCTGGCCTTGCGCTTTGGTGACTTCCTGGAGGACCGCTTTGAGCCGTTCCTCGAATTCCCCGCGGAACTTGGCCCCGGCAATCAAGGCGCCCAGGTCGAGGGCCACGATGCGTTTATCCTTGAGACTGTCCGGGACATCGCCGGCGACGATGCGACGGGCCAGGCCCTCGACGATCGCGGTCTTGCCCACGCCCGGTTCGCCGATCAGCACCGGATTATTCTTCGTGCGCCGGGAAAGGACCTGGATGCTGCGGCGGATTTCGGCGTCGCGGCCGATCACCGGGTCGAGTTTGTTCTGCTGGGCCAGGCGGGTCAGATCGCGTCCGTATTTTTCGAGCGCTTCGTAGGTGGCTTCCGGATTGGCGCTGGTCACTCGTTGATGGCCGCGGACCTCGGTAAGGGCCTTGAGAAAATCCTCCCGACGCAGGCCGAGGTTCTTGAGGATCCGGCCGATGGGCGAACTGGCTGGTTCATCAAAGAGGGCGAGCACGAGATGCTCGACGCTGACATATTCATCCTTGAGACGCCTGGCTTCGTCCTGCGCCTTGACCAGCAGTTTGTTCAGGCGCTGCGTGACATAGAGGCCAGGCGCGGCGGTGGTATCTCCGCTGACGCGCGGCAGGCGGGCCAGTTCCTCGCTCAGCCTGGCTTTGAGCAAATCGGGGGAGGCTTTGGCCTTCTCGAAAAGGCGACTCACCAGGCCGCCCTCCTGTTCCAGCAAGGCCAGCACGACGTGTTCGACGTCCACGGCCTGATGTTGGTCGCGCGTGGCGAGGTTTTGCGCTTCCATCACTGCCGCCTGAGCTTTTTCGGTAAACTTGTTCAGGTCCATCACCTGTCCTTCGTAGACTGTTCGGCTCCGATTGTCCAGATGCGCGTGACCGTCGGCGGGGGTGAAAAGAAGGACGGTCGAGAGCGGAACAATTGTCCGGGGTGTGGAAGTTTCTTCCCGGCAACGATTGCCTTGGCTCGTAGTCGCGCCTTTCGGCGGCAGCTCATGAAGAGGGAACACCTCCAAACTTTGGACGTGGGTTGGGACGCTGAACCGGAGCGCGGCCGGTCCCCGGCCGCAGCGCATCGCCCGGAGACGAGGCCTTGGAATGTTCCAACCCCCTGTTCTGGCCACGCGCTGCGCCCGGGGACCGGGCGTGCTCCGGGCGGTCCGAGTTTTGGCAGCGTCGATGCTGGGAGAGGGGCGGACGTTGAAGTGCGGGGGTTTGGCCGCAGCAACCGAATGAGTGCGTGGTTCCTCCGCCAGACCGCCGGCCCGCTTTCCTGACGGACGCGGGGTCATTTTTGGCCGGGTTGACGTGGTGTTGCACGGCCAGTGTTCACGCAAGCATCAGTGTCTGTCAGCGGCGCGACGCGGAGTCGCGTGGCTGAAAAGGCGGAAAGGATTGCCGCCGCGGCAACACGCAGGAGGCGTGCGTGGCACCCGCAGGTGGGGTGTCTGTGAGCACCATCACCAAAAAGAGCCGGAGAAGGATCTCCGGCTTGTTTTTTTTCTCACTTTTCCACCACCCAGATGTTGCGGAAGAAGACTGGATTGCCGTGGCCCTGGAGTTGCAACGGGCCGGGCGTGGGCGCTTCCGGTTTGCCGCCGCCGGTGGGGCCATCGATTTCCACCCGGTCATGGATGGTCACGCCATTGTGTTTGACGGTGAGGACGGCGTTGCGGGTCTTTTTGCCGTCGGCCCCAAATTTGGCGGCCTGGAAGTCGATATCGTAAGTCTGCCAGACGAGCGGCGGGAAGCACATGTTGACGCTCGGCTTCACCTTGGAGTAGATGCCGCCGCACTCGTTATTTTCGCCTTTGAGGCCGAAGCTATCGAGCACTTGCACTTCATAGCGGTCCTGCAGATACACGCCACTGTTGCCGCGGTCCTGGCCGCGCCCGAGCGGCTTGAAGGGAAGCAGGAACTCGGTGTGGAGGCTGAAGTCAGTGAAGGTTCGCCGGGAGGTCGTGCCGGCCTGGATGAGGTTGCGCTCGTCGGTATGGGCGCCATTCCACGCGTCGGTGTTTGATCCGTCGAAGAGCACCAGGGCGCCCGGGGGCGCTTTGGCGCCGAGCGTCGGGCTGGTGCGGTTGACCTTCTGCATGGTGTAGGTCTGACCTGCGTCAGTCGTGGTGGTAAGGACGCCCTTGGCGAGAGCGTGCGTCCAGCCGTTCTTCTCGTTCTTGAAACCAATGCTGGCACCTTGACGTTTGCCTTCCAGTTCGGTTTTGGGCGAGCCATCCCATCCGGCGCCGGGCAGGCCGCCCTGGGTGATGACGAGGCGAAATTTGTCGTCACCGAGCGCGATGACTTGAGCGCCGCCCCAGTCGTTGGAGTATTCGCCCTGGTCGGCGTAATCAGGGCCGGCCGTTTCGACGGTGAGGTAAGTCTGCGGCGCCGGTTTGGCCGGCTTGTCGCCTTCCGCGGCGAAGAGCTGGCAGTGGATCGTCAGGAGCAAGCCGAGGAGGAACCGAGGAGCGAGTTTCATAATTCGGAATGTTGGTTTTTCGGGGGCAGGCCCGGAGGAAGCGGGGCGGATTGCTTCGAGCCTGGCCAAATCATTATTTCGCCGAGGCCACCGTGGTGGATCCCAGCTTGTGAATCGTGTTGTAAATCTCCTGGCTGATCTCCGTGCCATCGGCCGCTTTGAGGTTCATCTTGATTTTCATCTGGTGGACGGGCTGGAGGCCCGGGACCTCGAGGAGAACGGTCCTTTTGTCCTGGGCGAGGCGGACGGACTTGATCTCGACTTGATCGTGTCGCTTCTGGTTGGGGTCGGCGACCGAGACCTCGGGCGAGCCGTAGTTGCCGGTATAGATATAATTCCATTGCTCGATGGCGTAACTGGAGAGGTCGGTGGCGGAGGCGAGATCGAGTTCCCCGGTGAAAGTGATTTTCAGGCCGTCCTTGAGGGCGTGCAGTTCCAGCGGCATGTGGACCGGCTTGCCGGTAAAGCGGACGCGGTAGAAACCGCCGTCGCGGGTGCCGTCGGTCTGCCAGCCGCGGAGGCCGCAGAGGTAGATCTGTCCGTCTTTGGGATGGCAGCGGCCGCGCATGAGGCCGGTGGGGAATTTGAGAGGAAAACGGACCAGGCCCGCCTGGGTGACGCCATCGACCTCCTCGGTGAGGACGTGGAAGAGGGTGCCGCGCCCATAACTCATGAAGAGGAGATGATTCTTGAAGGGCCCCCATTGGTCGCTGGTGACCCAGACCTGGCCGCCACTGGAATTGTCCATGTTCATTGGCAACCAGCAAATCGGCTGGTCGTAGCTGGTGGCGAGCGCGCCCTGGGTGACGACCGGTTCCTTCCAGCGGCCAGGTCCTCCCTTCGTCAGTGCGGTGAGCCGGCTGGGCTTGGGGAATGCCCGGATGGCCGGCTCGAATCTGGCAGCGTCGTCTGGCGGCCCGCTCCAGATCCCGACGGTGAAAGCGCTGCCGGGCTTTTCCTGGCCCGACAGTTTGACGAGCACCCGGCCGTCGACGGCCTCGAGGGTGGCTTCCGGGGCACCGACCAGCGCCACGCCCAGGCTCACCGGGCCACGCGGCAATTCCACGTTGCCGAACAGGAGCACGGCGCGGTCGCTCTGCGCCTGGTTGGCAACGTCCTTGGGAACACCCTCGCAGACGAGGAGCGTTTGTCGCGACGGTCTGTCCAACTCGATCGTTCGGGTGAAAATGCTGAGGCCGCTGCGATGCTCGAGGCCGGGCCGATCGAGAATGTGGGCCTCGCCGACAGTGTAGGAAAAGACCGCTTCTCGATCGTGGAGATAGAGGCCGCGATACTTGGCCCAAGTGGCGGGCAGCGGGCCCAGGTGTTTGGACCGGGGATCTTCGAAGCGGCCGTTGCTCGCCCAGCCGGGTCCCGGCTTCGTGCCGAAGACCGGCAAACCAGCCACCTCCGGCGGTTGCGGATGGACGACTTCCTTCAGGTAATTGCCGAACTTCAAGTAGTCGCCGGTCCAGCCGAGGCTCACGCGCATGAGGTCGGTGTCGTAACAGATGAAGGCATTGGTCTCGGTCCCGAGGGTGACGACGATGCCTTTCATGGCGGTGTTGTCGCCGGGGAACCTGGCGCGGATGGTGCCGGAGAAGGTCGGCCCTCGATCGGCGATGTCCGAAGCGGCGACGGCCTGGCGAGGAAACGGCCCGAGCAGGAGGAGGCCGAGCAGGAACCAACCGGTGGAAACGGGCTTCATGTTCATCACGTCAATCGTGGTCGCAGCAGACTGGAGTTCTGGATTAATCGGAACAACTAGACGGCGCGTTCCGGGCTGGCATTCGAGGCGACTGAGCGCATGTCGGCCAGGAAGGGCAGGGCGTGGCGATAGGCCTGGAGTTCCGCCAGGTCCAATTTCGCACGGATCACGCTCTCGCCATCGCCGGCATCGGCCAGGATTTCACCCTTGGGACTGACGACCAGACTGCGTCCGTTGTAGGCCAGAGTGGGATCGGTGCCGGAGCGATTGACTCCGGCCACATAGGCCTGGTTTTCGATGGCGCGCGCCTGCAAGAGGGTCACCCAATGCTGGATGCGCTGGACCGGCCAGTTGGCGATCACGGTGAGGAGTTGGGCTCCGGCTCGGGTCGCGTTGCGGAAGTGTTCCGGGAAGCGGAGGTCGTAACAAACAAACGGCGCGACGAGAAAGCCCTGCCAGGGAAAGACGACCACCTCTTTGCCCGCCTCGTAATGCTCGGCTTCGCCGCCGAGGGTGAACGGCTGCAGTTTGCGGTAGCGGGCAATCTCCTTTCCCTTGGGCGAGAAAACGACCGCCTGGTTAGCGCCCTTGCCGCCGGTCTGAGCGGTCACCACGCCGCCGAGCAGGTAGACCTCCAGTTGCTTGGCGGTGGCGGCGAGAAAGTTTTCAGTCTCCCGCTCGGGTCCCTCGCTGATGCCGGAAACATTCATGCTGAAGCCGGTGGCGAACATTTCCGGCAGGAGCACGAGCGAGCCTGGCTCCGGCGCCGCGGCCGCGAGCAGGGAAGCGACGCGCGCGAAGTTGGCCTGTTTGTTTTCCCAAACGATGTCGAATTGAACGCAGTAGAGATGCATGGGATTTCGGATTTCGGATTTCGGATTTCGGATTTCGGATTTCGGATTTCGGATTTCGGATTTCCGTTTGTGGTTTGCCCAGCACAAATTGCAAATTGCAAGTTGCAAATTCCAAATCCTAGCCAAACATGTTTGAAATTTGCCGCAAGAGAACGCAAAGCCCGCAAAGAACAAGTGGGATAGCAAGCGCTCTCTGCGTTCCCTTGCGGCTAAAAACCTGCGAGACATTTTTACGAGATTTCCAAACTCAGAATCTAAGGCCTTTTCCTAGTGGCCGACAATTTTTTTCAGTCCTCGGGCGAGCCGGTCGATGCCTTCTGCGGCCGATTCCTTGGACAAGGCCGCGTAAGCGACGCGCAGGTGGCAGCCTTGGTGGAGGCCGAAAGCGGTGCCAGGGATGATGGCAATGCGGTGTTGGCGAATAAGTCGCTCGGTCAATTGCATCGGATCGATATCCGTCCGCACGCGGAGCAGGAAGTAGAAGGCGCCGTCGGCGCCTGGGACTTCGCAAAGGTCGCGGAGCGTGCCCAGCTCGCTCTGCAGGATCGCGCGCACCTCCGCGATGGCCTTGAGTTTATGCCGGCAATACGCCGCGCCCGCCTGCAAGGCGCCGATCGCCGCATATTGCGAAATGACGGGCGCGCAAATCAGAATCGTGTCCTGGATCTTCCTCACCGGGGTGAGCAGTCGCTCGGGGATGACCATGGCGCCGATGCGCCAGCTGGCGAACCCGTAGGCTTTCGAGAGTGAGTACAGGGATATGGTGTGCGCGGCCGCCCCGGGAATTGAGCCCGGGGAAAAATGCTCCGCCCCGTCATAGACGAAGTATTCATAGGCTTCATCGTGGATGTGAAAGACGCCGTGTTGCCGGCAAATCTCATTGACCTCGCGCAACGCGGTTTCCAGGTAGACGGCGCCGGTCGGATTATTGGGCGAGATCGTCACGACGGCGCGGGTTTTCGAGGTGATGGCGCGGCGGATGGCGTCGGGCTGCAACTGATAATTCTCATCGGTCGCCACGAGCGTGGGACGGCAATTGACCATGGTCACCGCCATCTCATGATTGAAGTAGTAGGGGCTCTGCAAAATGATTTCGTCACCGGGATCGGTGATGGCGAGCATCGCGTTCATGAACGCCATGTTTGCGCCCGCCGTGATGACCAGCCGGTTCTCCGGGCCGAGCGCAATGCCATTTTCCGTTTTCAGTTTGTCGGCGAAGGCCGAGAGCAACTCGGCCAAGCCCGCGACGGGTTTGTATTTGTGATTGTCAGGGTCGGCGAGGAACCGCTGGATCTGGGCGACCGCTTCGGGTGGCGGACCGTAGCCGACCACGCCCTGGCCCAGCGAGATGGTGCCGGGGTTTTGGCGAATCAGTTCGGCGACCTCCGGGATGATCGGGGACTGGACGGCGTGGATGCGCCTCGATTCATGCATCGGTTCAAATCTCCATGATCTGCTGGTAAACGGGCGCCAGGACTTCGGCCTTGGGCTTGAGCGCCCGGAGCGTCTCGGCCCAGGCCAGGCATTGCGACTCCTCGCCGTGCACGGCGGCGATCTTCTTGATGTTCCCGGTCAGCGCGTTGACGTAGCGCGTCAGCTCGTTCTTGTCCGCGTGCCCGCTGAAGGCGTCGACGGAGGCGATGCGAGCGCGGACTTCATGCGGTTCGCCGAAGATGTTGACCGGATTCCGCCCGGCGAGGATTTGCGCGCCCAGGGTGTGCTCCGCGCAGTAGCCGATGAAGAGAATCAAGTTGTTCGGGTTGCCGATGTGGTTCTTCAGGTGGTGGCGGATGCGGCCCGCTTCGGCCATGCCCGAAGCGCTGATGATGATCGCCGGGCCGGGCAATTCGTTCAATTTCTTCGAATGCTCCGCGTCCCGGATGTAAGTGAGATTGGTCATGGCGAAGGGATTCTCCTTCTCCCGCAAGAAACGGTAGATCTCCTCGTTGAAACATTCCGGGTGCAGCCGGTAAACCTCGGTGGCGTTGGTGGAAAGCGGGGAGTCGACGAAAATGGGGACGACGGCGCACTCACCTGACAAGGTGCATTGGTGAAGTTCGTAAACGATCTGCTGGGTGCGTCCGATCGAGAACGCCGGAATGATGACTTTGCCGCCGCCCTGAATCGTGTCCGTCACCAGTTTGCGGGCCTGGGCGGACGCGTCGACTTTCGCCGAATGGATCCTCCCGCCATAAGTCGATTCGATCTGGAGAAAGTCCACGTTCTCCACCGGCTGCGGGTCCCGGAGAATTTCGTCGCCGCCCCGCCCGACGTCGCCGCTGAAGAGATAGCGGCATGACCGGCCCTGCTCGCGGAGGTCGAGGACGACCTGGGCGGAGCCGAGAATGTGCCCGGCGTCCCGGAAGGTCAGGGTGACTCCCTCGCTGATGGCCAGCGGGCGATCGTAACCCAGGGTGACGAACTGCCGGACGGCCTTCTCGGCATCGCTCGCCGAGTAAAGCGGCTCGACCGGCGGGAGCCCTTTTTTTGCCCGTTTTTTCGAGACGAATGCCGCGTCGTCCTTTTGGATTTCTGCCGAGTCTTCCAACATAATCTCCGCCAGGTCCCGCGTGGCGAAGGTCGTGTAGATGTTCCCCTGGAATCCCATCCGGCACAGATTGGGCAGGTTGCCACAATGGTCAATGTGCGCGTGGCTCAACACCACACAATCGATCTCCCCCGGTTGAAACGGAAATTTGCGGTTTCGCTCGATGGACTCATCGCGCCGACCTTGGAAGAGACCGCATTCGACCAGTAATTTCTGGCGGTTCACCTCCAGCAGGTACTGGGAACCGGTCGTGGTGCGGGTGGCACCGAAAAAATGGACGCGCATGCCGCCAAGCATTGACGGGGCGAACGCCAAGCGCAAGCCTTTGGGATCGGTCGCGGGCGCCGCGGAATGCAGAACCGGGACGCTACTGACCAATCGCCAATGACCAATGAATGGGCTTCGCGCAACCGAACAGACTGGTGTACGCTCCCTGCTCATCGGGCATTGGACACCATGGGCATCAAGGCTGCCATCGTTGCGGCCCAATGGTCCGTCAGAAGAACCCAGCCCACAGGGCGGAGCGAAACGATGCCCTGGTGGGCCGTCGGCACGAGAACCGGTGGAAGCGTTGCACCAATGAATATCCGTGCTATCCGGGACATCCGTGGTCGCCTCAGACTGTTGGTTTCCCAGAATGAGTACCTTTAGAGTCGCCATGGTTGCGCTGAGGCTGTGGTGAGGGAGGTCCTCGAGTCTGGCCAGCAGAGGTTGACCACGGATGGCACGGATTTCACGGATAACAAGATGCTCTCGGAAATGAGTGACTGTCACAATGGCAGTGCGGAGGAGAGAAAGTCGCTTAATTGTCATCGGTTTTCACAGGGATTTGTCCGAACCCACCATGCCCAGCTAACTGGATGTGGGACATGATCAGGTCCAGGGGAAGGCGCGCGCACGCGCGCGCGCGGTTGACTTCGGCGGGCGGTCCGGTTCAATCCCACTCTCAAGATGCACATCCGACCGGCCATGCTCCCTGATCTACCTGGCATTCTGGAGATTTATAACGAGGCGGTGCTCAACACGACGGCGACTTACGATTACGAAGTGCGGTCGCTGGAGCACCGCACGCAGTGGTTCGAGGAACGCCAGCGCGATAATTACCCGGTGTTCGTCGCCGTGGAGGCCGACGGGCGGGTGACAGGCTGGAGCGCGCTCAATCCGTTTCACGCGCGCATCGGCTACCGCTTCACGGCCGAGAACTCAGTTTACGTGGCGGCGGACCGGCGCGGCCAGGGGATCGGGAAACGGCTCCTCGCGCCGCTGGTGGAAGGGGCGAAGGCCCGCGGTCTCCACGCGATCGTCGCGGCAATCGACGCCGAGAACGAACCCAGCATCCGGTTGCATGCCGCGTTCGGGTTCGAGAAGGTGGGGCATTTCAAACAGACCGGCTTCAAGTTCGGTCGGTGGCTGGATGTGGTTTATATGGAAAGGATCGTCTGACCCGGGCGTGCGAATCGAGTAGAGCCGCGATCACTCCATCGGAAGCTCGTACATCGTACATCGTAAATCGTACATCGTAAATCGCTGGGCCCGAGAGACCGCCCGTTCCGAATCGCCAGGTTCCCGGAAACCTACTCCTTGGGCTGACCGGACGCGAGGAGTTGTTCGAGCGCCGCCCGGGTGTCATCGATCGACTTGAGCAGGCGCTCATCGGTCAGGCTGCCGCGGAAATCGTGCAGGAGTTGGAGCCGCGCCTGGATGAGCTTCGGGTCGGAGGGCTTTTCTTTTCCCGGACCGCCGGCCAGGCCTTGCACGGTGAAGGCGCGGATGCCCGAGGGGATGGCCTCGTTGGTGAGGACCTGGGAGAAAAGTTCATTGGCCTGGCTGCTGGGGCCGGCGTAGTTGAGGACCGCGCTCATGATGCTGGCTCTCTCGGTTTGGTTGGTGAGCCTGGGGTCCTTATAGGCGGTGCAAAGCGCGGGGACCGAATCCTCCTTCAAAGTGTTATTGAGATAAGTGAGCGCCTGTCGGTCGACATGTCCTTCCGGGGAGAGCAAGAGGTTCTGCGCGTTTTGGGCGAAGGAAGTGTCGTGGTACATCGCCAACACCTGGTAAAGGTAGGCGCGCGCATTTTCGTCGAGACGGTTGGGCTGGTCGATCGGCGGCGGGTTGGAGAGGAGGTCCTTGGCCGCCTTCAGGGCATTGTCGCGATACTTGTCCGGGGCTTCTTCCTGGAGCACGCGGGCGATGTAGGCGACTTCCACGCCGCGACCGGTGGAGTCGAGCACTCCGGCCAGGATGCCCTGGGCTTCCTCTCCGCCAACCTGGTCGAGCACATCGACCAGACCCAAACGCAGCGACGGGGGCACGAGGAAATCGGTGCGCGCCGCATTGCGCGAAGCGAAGCCGCTGCGGCTGGCGCGTTCGCCCGCTTCGTTGAGCAGATCGCCCGTGTAGTCCACGTCCTTGTTCTGCTTCAGAAAATCCTCAATCAGCGACAGCGACTCCGGACCGAGATCCACCAACATTTGCAGATGATGAACGATCTGGCGGAAGATGCGGTTGCGTGATTCGTCGCCAGCGTTGGGATCGAACTTGACGAGCTTGTCCAGGATTTCCCTGGGGGAAATCTGGTTCGTGACGGTCGTGGAGGTCGTCCGGGTGATGGTGCGCACTTCGCCGTGCCGTTTCCTCGCCTCGGCCAGCGCTTGTTCGAGAAAGGCCCTCTCGTTCTGCCAGCCGGCTTCCGCGTCGGCCAGTTGACCGGCCCTCTCCCGATGTTGGCGGTCGTGGTAAAGCCAGCCGGCCCCAAAGCCGACCGCCGCGGCCAACAGGACAGCGAGGACTGTTTTCATACGCCGGCCAGCCTCGAGGCGCGCGTCCCGCCGGCGTCCCGACAGCGGCGCGAACTCGACGACGCCGGATCCGCGGTCTCGGGCGTTGGATTTGCCATCGGATGAGGCGCGCCGCCGGAAACCACTCAGGCGGTCACGGTATCGTCCTCCCGGTCGGGAAGCGCGTGGGCGTTGTCTTCGTCATGTTTCCGACGCGCCGCCTTCAGGTCAAACTTGTCGTTGTCCGGATGCCGCGGGTCCAGCGGAGAAATCGCGCGCAGCTTCGCGATGATTGGCGGCAGATGCTGCAGGAGATAATCGATCTCCTCCTCCGAGTTGTAAATTCCCAGGCTGAAACGGATGCTCCCCCGGGCCCGCCTCGGGCCCATATTCATGGCGGTCAGGACGTGGGACGGATCGACCGACCCGGTCGTGCAAGCCGAGCCGCTCGAGGCACAGATCCCGAGCTGGTCGAGCATCATCAGGATGGCCTCGGCCTCCACGAAATCAAAAGCGATGTTCGACGTGTTCGGCAGGCGCGGTTCCTTGGCCCCGTTGCGGACGGTGTCCGGAATGGTCGCCAGCACGCCTTGCTCGAGCCGATCGCGCAAGGCGCGAACGCGCGTATTCTCCTCGGAGAGCTTCGACATCGCCAGCTCGGCGGCGCGCCCGAAGCCGACGATGTAGGGAACATTTTCCGTGCCTCCGCGCCTTCCCCGTTCCTGGTGTCCCCCGATGAGATAGGGGTGGAACTTGGTGCGCCGTTTCACATAAAGCATCCCGATGCCTTTTGGCGCATGCAGCTTGTGCCCGGAGAGGGAAAGAAAATCGACCCCGGTGCTCCGCACGTCGATTTTCAACTTGCCCGGCGTTTGCACGGCGTCGGTGTGAAAGAGCACCCCTTTGCTGCGGCAGATGGCCGCGATTTCCTCGATCGGGAACACGACGCCGGTCTCGTTGTTGGCGGTCATGACGGAGACCAGGGCCGTTTCCGGCCGGATCGCTTGATCCAGCAGGTGCAAGTCAAGCGAACCGTCTGAGTCCACCGGCAAATAGGTCACCTCGTATCCGCGCCGTTGCAGGTACTCTGCGTATTTGATGTTGGCGGAATGTTCGACCGAGGACGTCACGAAGTGACGTTTGGCCGGGTTCAACGCCAGCGCGCTGTGGATGGCCGCATTGTTGCCCTCCGTGCCGCAACTGGTGAACACCACTTCCTTGGGGTCGGCATTGATCAGCGCGGCCAGTTTCGCGCGCGCGTCGTCCAGGTGCCGCTTGACCTGCTGACCGAACTGGTAGGCGCTCGAGGCGTTGCCCCAAAACTCGGTCAGGAAAGGGAGCATGGCCTCGACGACTTCCGGGGCGACCCGCGTCGTGGCGTTGTTGTCGAAGTAATAAAGTTTGTGTCGGCTCATAACGAACCCGTTGCGGCCATCGGTCCGCAGACCCTCCGGCCCAGGAGGCGGACCGCGAAGGAAGGCACGAGTGGAACTCTAAGCGGCATTGGGGTGCATCACGAGGAAATTTTTGTGGAAAAAGTGACTGGAAAGGCGCGGGAGAGGTTGACAGAATGAAGAAAGCCGGTTAATTATCACTATCTTTACTAAGACACTTATGATTGGGCCCACTGCGTCGTCAAAACTCACGCACCATGAGCTGATTAAGGCCGCCACGCCAACCTTGGCCGGCACCATCGGCGACACGTTGGCGGATCCGAACGCGGACAGGTTCTCCGAAGACGACGTCCAGTTCCTCAAGTTCCACGGCATCTACCAGCAGGACGATCGGGACCTGCGCAAGTCCGCCAAAAAGTTCATCATGATGATTCGCGGGCGCATCCCCGGAGGGGTGATGACGCCGCGGCAATGGGGTGTCTTTGACGACCTGGCGTCGCGTTATGGGAACAACACGCTGCGCGTGACGACCCGGCAGAGCATCCAGTTTCACGGTGTGGTGAAGTCAGGCCTTGGCCCGCTCATCAAAGGGATCAACGAAGCTCTGCTCTCCACGCTGGCCGCCTGTGGCGACGTGAACCGCAACGTGATGGCGCCGCCGACTCCTGCGTATACGCGGGCCCGGGAGCAGGTCTTCGAAGATTGCCGCCAGGCCGCCCAGGCCCTGGCGCCGCGCACCAAGGCTTATCACTCCATCTGGGTCGAAGGCGTGCCGCTGAACCTCGAGGAACCGGCCAACAAGGAGTTCGTCGATCCGCTCTATGGAAAGCAATACCTGCCGCGCAAATTCAAGACGGCCTTCGTCGTGCCGCCGGTGAACGACATCGACGTGCTGACAAACGATTTGGGTTTCATCGCCATTGTCGAGAACGATCAACTGGCCGGTTATAACCTGGTGGTCGGGGGCGGGATGGGCCGCAGTCACGGCAACGAGCAAACTTATCCGCGCCTGGCCGATCTCATGGGGTTCCTGCAGCGCGAACAGCTCATCGACGTGGCCAAGGCGGTGTTGACAATTCACCGGGATTTCGGGGATCGCACCGAGCGCAAGCACGCCCGGCTGAAATACGTCGTCCAGGAGCGGGGCGCGGACTGGACCCGTGCCGAGATCGAGCAACGCGCCGGCTTCAAGCTGGAACCGGCCCGGCCTTACCAGTTCAGTACCACCGGCGACCTTTACGGCTGGCATCGCCAGGCCGACGGCCGATGGTTCCTGACGATCTTTGTCGAAACCGGCCGGGTCCGGGACGACGCAAATCGCCGCCTCAAGACGGCGCTGCGGCAGGTCGCGGAGCGTTTTGGCGGGATCGAGTTTCGTCTTTCCGCGAACCAGAATGTCATCCTGGCCAACATTACTGAGGCGGAGAAAGGGGACATCGACGGGTTGCTCGCCGGGCACGGGGTGAAGACCGCCGATCAGGCGACGGTGCTGCATGCGGCGGCGCTGGCCTGCCCGGCCCTCCCGACGTGTGGCCTGGCGCTCGCGGAATCGGAACGGATGCTTCCCGGGTTGGTCGATCGGCTGGAAGCGCTTTGCGCGGAAGTCGGCCTGGCCGGGGAGGAGATCGTTGTTCGATCGACCGGTTGTCCCAATGGCTGCGCGCGGCCTTACATGGCGGAGATCGGATTTGTCGGCAAAGGCCCCGGGCGCTACCAAGTCTGGCTGGGCGGCAACGCGGCGGGGACGCGCCTCAACCGGGTTTGGAAGGACATGGTCAAGGACGCGGACATTGTCACGGAGTTGCGTCCCTTGTTGACGCGTTTCAGCCGGGAACGCAACGGCGGGGAACGATTTGGTGACTGGTGTGAACGCGTTCTCTGGAAGGAGCAAGGCCCGGCCGTGAACTGAAGAACGACTCCGGCGCCAAGCAACTCTCCGTCGTGACGCCCGGGTCACTTTGCGTTGTTGAATCCCATGCTGACCCCTGTCGACGTCAAATCGCTCAATGATCGGTTCAACCAACAGCCGACGGAGGAAATCCTGCGCTGGGCCTGGGAACGATCCGGCTCCCGCGCTGCCATCGGCACCAGTTTTCAGGGGGCCGGCCTGGTCATGATTCATCTGGCCCGGCAGCACGGCCTCTCCTTTCCTGTGTTTACGCTCGATACCGGCCTGCTTTTCCCCGAAACCCTCGAGTTAAAAAAGCGCCTCGAGGACTTCTTCGGCTTCAGCATCGAGTCGCTCGAACCGGACCTGACGGTGCAGGAACAGGCGGACATCAATGGCCCGGAACTCTGGGAACGCAACCCCGACCTGTGCTGCACGATCCGGAAAGTGCTGCCGTTGCGCGACCGGCTTTCGGATCTCGATTGTTGGATTACCGGCCTGCGCCGGCAGCAATCCGACACCCGGGCCCACATTGATATCGTGGAGGTATACGTCTTTGACGAGGCGGCTGGCCGTGACATCGTCAAGCTCAACCCGATGGCCCATTGGACCCGCGAAGCCGTCTGGAAATACATCCAGGACCAAAAGATCCCCTACAATCCACTGCACGACCAGGGTTACCGTTCCATCGGCTGCTGGCCCTGCACCAAGAAGACGGCCAACGGCGAAAACGAGCGGGCGGGCCGGTGGACTGGCTTCAACAAAGTCGAATGCGGCATCCACACGTTCATGCCCAAGAAAGTGGATTTCCAGATCTGATTTTGTGAAGCCACCGTGGCTCAACCCTCCGGCCTCTGTGGCGAATGAACCAACTATGGACCAACTCTCCAAACTCGAAAACCAAAGCATCTACATCCTGCGCGAGGCGTTTAACAAATTCGAGCACCTGGCCATGCTCTGGAGCATCGGCAAGGACTCGACCGTGCTGCTCTGGCTGGCGCGCAAGGCGTTCTTCGGTCACGTCCCTTTTCCCCTCGTGCACGTCGATACCTCCTACAAGATCCCGTCGATGATCGAGTATCGGGACCGCCTCTGCCGGGAATGGAACCTGCAGCTGGTCGTGGGCAGGAACGAGGCAGTGCTCAAGAGCGGCGTGACCTATCCGAACGGCAAGGCCACCCGGGTCGAATGTTGCGGCACGTTGAAGAAGGACGGCCTCAAGCAGGTGCTCGATCAGCATCACTTCACCGGCGTGATCGTCGGCGTGCGCCGTGACGAGGAGCCGACGCGCGCCAAGGAACGTTATTTCAGTCCCCGCGACAAGAACATGGAATGGAACGTGGAAGACCAGCCGCCCGAGCTGTGGGATCAATTCAAGACGGATTTCGACAAGGGGACGCACATCCGGATCCATCCCTTGCTGCACTGGACGGAGCTGAACATTTGGGAATACATCGAGCGCGAGAACATGCCGGTCATCCCGCTCTATTTCGCCAACGAGAAAGGCGAGCGTTTTCGCAGCCTGGGCTGCTACCCGTGCACTTTCCCGATCAAGTCCCAGGCGAAGACCGTGCGTGAGATCATCGAGGAACTGCGCCACACCCGGACGAGCGAACGTTCCGGCCGCGCCCAGGACCAGGAGAGCGAGGACGCCTTCGAGAAACTGCGCCGCGATGGCTATATGTGATCCCGGAATGTCTATGGCCCAAAGTCCTCCCCCACCCGAACAACTCAAGATCGTCATCGTCGGTCACGTCGACCACGGCAAGTCCACCTTTGTGGGCCGGCTCTTTCACGACACCGGCTCGCTGCCGGAAGGCAAGCTGGAGCAACTCCAGAAGATCGCCGAACGCCGCGGCGTGCCTTTCGAGTGGGCCAACCTGATGGACGCGCTCCAGTCCGAGCGCGATCAGAACATCACGATCGACACCGCCCAGATCTGGTTTCGCACGCCGCGCCGCCAGTACGTCATCATCGACGCGCCAGGGCACAAGGAGTTCCTGAAGAACATGGTCACCGGCGCGGCCAATGCCGAGGCGGCCTTGTTGCTGATCGACGCGCACGAAGGCGTCCAGGAAAATTCCCGGCGCCATGGTTACCTGCTCAACCTGCTCGGGATCCGGCAAATCGCCGTGCTCGTCAACAAAATGGACCTGGAGGACTACAGCGAGGCGAGATTTCAGCAAATCGAAGCCCAGTATCGCGAGTGGCTCAAGACCATCGGGGTCGAGCCGAAACGGTTCATCCCCATCGCCGCCAAGCACGGCGACAACATCGCTGCGCGCAGCGCCCGGATGCCATGGTGGACCGGCCCGACCGTGCTCGAAACGCTCGACGAATTCCAGGCCACCGACCTGCCGCTGAACCAGCCGCTGCGCCTGCCCATCCAGGACGTCTATCGCTTCGACGAGCGCCGCATCCTGGCCGGCCGGGTTGAATCCGGGTCAGTCCGGGTCGGGGACAGGCTGGTCTTTTCTCCCACGAACAAGACCAGCACGGTCGCCTCGATCGAGCGATGGAACGCGCCTCCCAGCGACGTCGCCCACGCCGGCGAATCGATCGGCATCCGGCTCAGCGAGCAGATCTTCGTCGCTCGCGGGGCGGTGGCCGCGCGGGAAAGCGCGCCCCCCTACGAGCTGAGCCGGTTCAAGTGCCGGCTCTTTTGGTTGGGCAAACAGCCGTTCACCAAAGGCCGTTCCTACAAGCTCAAACTCGCGACCCAGGAGGTGGAGTGTTCCATCGAGTCCATCGACAAGGTCATCGACGCCTCCACCCTCGAGATCCTTTCGCGAAAGGAACACGAACTCTTCGTGGGTCGGCACGAAGTCGGGGAGCTGACCATCCATACGAAGAAGCTGATCGCCTTCGATGTGCACACCGAAATTGTCTCCACCGGGCGCTTCGTCATTGTCGATGGCTTTGACGTCGCCGGAGGCGGCATCATCGCGGAGGACAATTATCCGCGCCGCAGTCACGATTCGCATCACAAGAGCCACAACATTTATTGGAGCCGCGGCAAGGTCACGTTGCGCCAGAGGGAGCTGAGGAACGGCCATCTCGGGTGCGTCGTCTGGCTCACCGGCCTGTCCGGGGCGGGCAAGTCGACCATCGCCACCGAGCTGGAGCGCGAACTGTTCAACCTCGGTCGTCACGTCTACGTCCTCGACGGCGACAACGTCCGCCACGGTCTCTGCTCGGACCTGGCGTTTTCGCCGAAAGACCGCGCGGAGAACATCCGGCGGGTCGGCGAAGTGGCCAAGCTGTTTGCCGACGCCGGGGTGGTCTGCATCACGGCGTTTATCTCGCCCTACCGGGCGGATCGGGAATTGGTCCGAAAGCTTCTCCCGGAAGGGCGGTTCATTGAAGTGTTTGTCAACGCGCCCCTGGACGTATGCGAGCAACGCGATCCGAAGGGCCTCTATGCCAAGGCGCGGGCGAACGAGATCAAGAATTTTACGGGCATCTCTGCCCCATACGAGCCGCCGGTCACGCCGGAAATTCAGTTACCCACCGACCAGCTCACCGTCGCGGAGTCGGTGGCCAAAGTCCTCGAATTCCTCCACGCCCGCGACGTGGACCAGGACGTGTCGATCTAGCCCTGGAGCGCGGAGAGCCATGTACGATTTACGATGTACGATTTACGAGCGCCGCGCAGCGCAGATCGCCGGACGTTCGAATCGCGTAGAGCCGCGATCCCTCCATCGGAGCCTCGTAAATCGTACATCGTAAATCGTAAGTCGCTGGGCCCGGGAGACCGCCCGGTCCGATTCGCCAGGTTGATGGAGAGTGATCCGGCTCATGCCGGAGGCTACGAGGTGCAGGGGGAGACTTACCGGCCTGGCGCTTTGAAGAATTCGGTCTTCTTGACTTCCATGCCCGGCGCCCAGAGGTGGATGTTTTTCACCATGCCGGTGTCGTCGAATGACCCGAAGCCGACCGCGCCGGCGCCGAAGGATTTGTCCTGCGCCAGCATGATGGGCCTGGCGAGATCGTCGAAATAAACCTTGATGGACCCATCCGCGACTTTGCGTTCCAGGCGGACCTTGTGCCAGATGCCCCGCCCCCAGTCTATGCCCTGGGTGGTTTTCGTCGCGATCTTCGTGCGCGGAACGCCGTTCACGATGAAAATGTTGTGGGCATGATCATCCGCCGCGGTGGCGAGGTGGACGTAGTAAAAATTTGTCGGCGATTGAAAACCGAAAAACAGGCACATGTCCCGGTGGCCATATTCCTGACTGGTCTGAAGCAGGTCCGCCTCGAGGACGAAGTCGGCAAAGACTTTGTCGGTAATGAGCGCAATATTGACGGGCGAGCGGACGGGCGGCTGGTAATGGCTTTGTTGGAAGAGGTCCAGCGCCGTGACACCATTGGTCCGGGCGAACCTCCACGCCGCCGGATCGGTCATGACGAAGTCTTGGAGGGCCGATTCACGCGGGAAAGTTTGCTCGTAGACCAGTTTGTAGCCCGGGGGAACGTTCGCAGTTTTGTCGGCGCCCTGTGCGGGCCAGGGGAGACACAATGAGGTTAGAAGAGTTAAATGGGTTAAATAGGTTAAATGGGTTAAATGGGTTAAATGGGTTAAGCATGGGGAGCGTCTCGCCAGTTTGTTAAGGGTGTCCATGCAACAAGGCAACGTATTCAACCCATTTAACCCTTTTAACTCATTTAACCTATTTAACTCATTTAACCCATTTAACCTATTTAACTCGTTTAACCCATCCAACGTAGTTAAGGGTTTTGGGGCAACTACACTTTTTCGGGGACAACGTACGGTTTGCGGTAATCGCGCTTGAGCAGGGCATTGGCTTTGTCGTTGCCGAGGAATCGCTCCGTCTTGGGCTCCATGGCCAGCGCCACGCCGAGGCCGGCCGGGGTCGAGTCGAGATCCACCTCGTTGGCCCAGAGATGACTGAACATCCGCTGGCAACTTTCTTTGAGGTTCTTGTCGGTCTTGATGGCGTGAAGGATCTCGCCCTGCTCCAGCTTTTTGCCCAATCGATAGCTGATGTTCCCCGTGTGACAGAGGGCGCTGGAGAGGTGGCCTTCCAGGATATCCGCGTTCAAGTCAGAGTATTTCCGGCTGTGCACGGCCTTGATGAAGTTTTCGAAATGGTTTTCCGACCCGGACCACTTTTTGATCTCGCCGCCGTCTTTGTCATAAGCGACGGCGCTGCTGTAGTTGGGGACGAGCACATAGCCGCCTTCGCAATGGATCACGACGCCAACGCTGGCGCCCTTATCTTTCTCCTTGCTGGGGAAGCGGTCCATGTTTTTGGAGCCGGGCGCTTCCGGCAAGCCGCGGACTTCAAAGATGAGCGGGGCTTTGGGGTAATCGTGATACACGATCTGGGTATTGGCCGTTTCACCGTCGTCCTCATAGCCGAGCCGTCCGCCGATGCTGAGCACGCGCGGGGAGAGTTCGTTCACCCCGAGGAACCAGCGAGCGATGTCCATCTGGTGGATGCCCTGGTTGCCGAGGTCGCCGCAACCATAGTTCCAGAACCAATGCCAGTCGTAGTGGAAGCGCAGGCGGCGAATGGGGTCCATCGGCGCGGGGCCGCACCAGAGATCGTAATTGACCCCGGGCGGGACCGGTTGCGGGCCGCCGGCCTTGCCGATGCTGGGACGCGGCTTGTAGCAAAGGCCGCGGGCGATCCGCAGCTTGCCCAGGTTGCCCGCCTGGACCCATTCGACCGCCTGTTTGATCGCGAAGCTGGAGCGGCTTTGCGTGCCTGTCTGGACGATCTTCTTGTATTTGCGGGCCGCCTCGACCACCTTGCGGCCCTCCCAGACGTTATGAGAAACCGGCTTCTCCACGTAAACGTCCTTGCCCGCCTGCACGGCCCAGATGGCCGCCAGCGAATGCCAATGGTTGGGTGTGGCGATGGAGATGGCGTCGACATTTTTATTCTCCAGCAGCTTCCGGATATCGGTGAAGGCCTCGACGCTGGCGCCTTTCTCGGTCCATTTCTGTTTCTCTTTGCCCAGGACCTGCTCATCGACATCGCAAAGCCCGGTGATACGGCACCCTTTAAGTTTGGAGAAGCCGCTGAGGTGATCCTGACCACGCCCATTAAAGCCGACGACGGCCACGCGGACGTCGTCGTTGGCGCTGGGGATTTGCGCCCAGGAGCGGGCTGACCAGCTGACGGCCGCGGTGGTCAGGGCGCTGGTCCCGAGAAAGGAACGTCGTGTGATTGGATTCATAATCGCTATTTCGTTCCGGCATATTCCTTGTACCGCTCCGCCACTTTGGACTGCGTGTGGTCGCCCTCGTGCAGGTAGAATCGATACTTGAACGTGACACTCTTGCCCGGGGCGATGATCAAGTTGCCTGTCCCCGGCTCCTTCTTCTCGAAATCATGCACCCCGAACGGATTCGCGGCGAACAAGCCGTAATCCCGCACGTGCCACCAGGTCGGGTGTCGCGGGTTGGACGGATGATCGAAGATGGCGATGCCAACGACCTTGCCGTCGAGCGGAGCAGAGTAATCGCACCAGTCAGCGCGCTGGCCCCACGTGTTGTCATCCCGCACGCCCGTGCTCTGGACGATGTGACCTTGGCCCGACTTTCCCTTGCCATGGGAAAGGCGCATCGCCTCATTGATCCGGATGGCCATCGAACCTTCCTTGGTGTCGCCCAACACGACTTCCCGGTCGGCGGCCTTGAGGGTGACTTCAAAGTCGAACAGACGTTCGCTGTTCGGTCGCGCGTAGACACGGAAGGTGCGCTCATCGGTGATGACCACCTGGCCGTCCGGCCCGACCCATCGGTTCGCCGAACGGATCACACCGGAGTCGGCCCCGCCTTTTACTTCGAGAAATTTATCGTGGAGAATCTTTCCCGCTTTGGGACTCTCGGACCAAAAATCAACCCCGTTGACCGCCCCGTGACAATACCAGAGCGAGCGATGATGCGGGTGATCCCGTTCCTCGCCTTCGACCTGCTTCATCGGCCAGTTGCGTGTCATTGGCACGCCGCCGGGGCCCAGCACCGGGTAGAAGTAAACGTGCGGAGCGCCCTTGAAATGGTACTCGGTGAAGAGTTGACCGTTGATTTCGATGCGGAGTTGATCGGGTTCTTCGCTGATCTTGACGCCGGCGCCGAAGATCGAGCCGGGGAAGACCACGGCCGCGACGGCCAAAAGTCGGGCGATGAAATGTTGAGGCATGGCCGAATCGTTAGGACAACCCCCGGCGCGGTCAATGAATTAGTTGTTGACTCGGCGGGAAGGAGAGGTGTATATACAATGTAAGCACAATGAATTGTCGGTGGATATACTTTGCATCTCTTTATGGACTTTGATTGGAACAATCCGCCTTTCAATCTCAACAGCTCGATTAACATCAAGGATATCGAGGAGTCCTTTGAAGATGCCTTCGCCATCCGGCTCTTGCCTGACTCCGCCCGCTTTTCCGCCCAGGCCCGATTCTTTAACCTCGGTGTCGCCGTCAACGGCACCGGCATTGTCACGGTCTACCGCACGAACGGCAAGTCGGTCCGAGTCATCCATGCCCGCCCGTTTGAATCGGAGGAGCGTTTTTTTTACCAGCGCAAGATGAACCAGACGCTGGGCAGCACCTAGCTGCGGGGCAGGGGCGAGGCCAGGAACCATGAATACCATTTCGAATTGGGACGAAGTGCCGCTGTTCGACAGTGAAGCCGCGGAGGCGGCGTATTGGGCGGAGAACCGTCCCGACCTGCGGCTGATGGAATCGGCGGTGGCATCGAGCACCGAGCTGGCCGAGTCGATCACCATCACGTTGCGGATGGATCCGCGGATGCTGGCGCGGATCAAGCGGCTGGCCAGGTCGCGTTATTTGAATTATCAAAGCATGATGAAGCAATGGATCAGCGAGCGCATGGAAAGCGAACTGCGCGAACGCGAAAGCGTCATGCGACAACGACTGTGAAAGGCAGAAAACCATGGCTAAGGATTGCACAGAGCTGATTGCTCATTGAACCTTGAACCTTGAACTTCGCGTGACTATTCAGCTCAAAGGATGGCTCGCCCTCACCCCGGCCCTCTCCCCCGGGGAGAGGGAGGATCTTGCTCAAGCGCGGGAGTGCTCAAGGATCCGTGATTCATTCCCGCGCGGTATTCTAGCCCCCTCTCCCGGGGGAGAGGGCCGGGGTGAGGGCGGACCTCATTCACCGCTGAATAGTTACAACTTCGCAATGAGGATAGCTGAAAACCGAGAGTCGATTCCCGAGGGGGCGGCGGGGCGGTTCCCGCGCGCCGCCAGGGGCGCCTTTACGCTGATCGAAATGCTCGTGGTCATCGGCATCATCGGCATTCTCGCCGCATTGATCGTTGCCCTGACCGGCACCGCTGGAGCCAAGAAGGTGCAAAGTCGCGTGCGCACGGAACTCAACCAACTCGTGGGCGCCATCGAGACATATCATAAGAAGAACGGGTTCTATCCGCCCGATAATACCAAGGGACCGGCGATCGCCCCGTGGACCACGGATCAGTTGACCCCGCTGTATTATGAGTTAACCGGAGTGGAACCTGCCCCTGCCGTGTCCACTGCCTTGGGAGTGGCCGGCATCGCCAACTCCGGCACGAACAGCCAGAGCTTCCATCATAACTTGAAACCTTCGGGGTTCGCGCCGGCGCCCCCCCCGATTCCCGATGGAACCCTCCTGCTCGTTGTGCCGTACAAGGGGCCCCACGGTGATTTCAATCCCTGGCACTACAACTCCTCCAGCCCCGAGCACAACACCGAGACCTACGATTTGTGGGCGGAAGTTGTGATCAACGGCAAGACCGAAATCATCGGCAATTGGAAGGACTAGCTTATGAACGCACCCAGATCACCCACACCACGCCGCATCGACCTTGCCTGGTACGAGTCCGCCTGGGACGTCGCGATCCTGCGCCGTGCGCGGCCGGCGCGGCGTTGGCCGTCGCCGCGCCGGGCAGAGTTCGGGGCTGTCTCTTCCGGCCAGGCAGAACCGCCCCTGGGCTACCCTGGTCCCGCGGCCTGCCCCGGACTTTACGCGGAGAGCGCGTCACCCCTCTGGTCATTCCGCCGCCGGCGCAGCGCGTTCACGCTGATAGAATTGTTGGTGGTCATCGCCATCATCGCCATTCTGGCCGGGCTCCTCTTGCCGGCCCTGTCCATCGCGAAGACGAAGGCCAAAATCAAGCTGGCCCAGGTGGACATGAATAATCTTGCCGGGGCCATCAAACAATACGAGGCCACCTACGAACGCTACCCGGCATCGAAGGACGCTGAAAATGCGGCCGCGAACGGCACGGGCGACTTCACTTATGGGACCGCTCTCATCCCTTCACAGCCGCTGCCGCTCATCCAATCACCCGGGTATCCGGCGAATAATTCCGAAGTTATGTACATTCTGCTCAATCAAATGGACAAGGCTCCGACCACCGAGAGGGACCGCATTAAAGGCCGCAATCCTCGGGGCCAGACCTTCCTCGATCCGAAGATGGTCAACGGCCCGCTGCCAGGTGTCAGCGTGGACGATTACGTTTTTCGGGATCCGTGGGGTAACCCGTACATCATTACCCTGGACCTGGATGATAACAGTCGCTGCATCGACGTCTACTACGGGAAGATGGGCGGGAAAGGTCTGAAGCAAATTCCTGCGGGAGAGAAGAACGCCGGATCCTTCGAACTAAGCAATCCCGTCATGATCTGGTCCTTCGGCCCGGACGGCCAGGCCAGCGACGGCGGAGCATTCACTCCACCGAACAAGGACAATATCCTCGGCTGGCAGTAGAACCCTGGAGCAATACCATGCGGTGTCATCCCCTCGAGCGGAACAGGACGGAGCCAGGGAACGCGTATGTAGTCCCGCCTTTAGGCGGTCGGGCGCGCGGCAACCGCCTAAAGGCGGAACTCCATACGGCGCGAGTAGAAGCAGGCGCCTTCACGCTGCTTGAGCTGCTCATCGTGCTGTCCATCATCGGGCTGTTGGCGGCCCTGAGTCTTCCCGCGCTCAAGAATATCCGGCAAAGCAACACGCTGGTCGCCGCCGGTCGTCAGCTCGTCGATGACATCGCCCTGGCCCGCGCGCGGGCCATCGGGGAACGCACCACCGTCCACGTGGTTTTCGTGCCGCCGGACATCATGCTTCCCGAGTACGAATTCAGCCCGCTCCCGACGCCCGAGGGAAAGAGAGATCGGGCGCTGGGCGAACGGCTCAAGAGCGGGCAATACACGACCTATGCCCTCTACGCGGAACGCTCCGTTGGGGATCAGCCCGGGCGGCCGCAGCCCCGCTACTTGACGTCCTGGCGGTCGTTGCCGGAGGGCGTTTTCATCGCCACCAATAAGTTCCATAACATCGGCAATCGTTGGCCGAACTACCTGGATAACCTGACCCGGCCGTTTGAATACGTAAAAATCCCGTTCCCCACCGTCTACGGACAAAACTACCCGGTGCCGCACGTGGCGTTCGATGCGCAGGGAAGGTTGGTGGACGATTTGAAAACCGTGCTGCTCTGGGACGAAGTCATCCCTCTGGCTCGCGGGAGCATCCTTTATTCGAGGGATGCCAGCGGTCAACTGATCGAGGGCTCTTTCGACGTGCGCGAGTCTCCTCCGAACAATTCCGTCGATAACTATCATCGCGTCGTGATTGAGGGCCTGACGGGCCACGCGCGAGTGGAGACACCCCAAATTCAATGAAGTGCTTCCGTCCAGGTCGTCGGTGGTTGGGCGCGCTTGTGCCGCCTGCAGGCGGGACGACGAACGGGGTCGTGCGACGCGAGGACCACGCGTTCACCATGATCGAGATCGCGATCGCGCTCGGGGTAATCGGGTTCGCGCTGGTGGCGATCATCGGCATCCTCCCCGCCGGCTTGGAGGTGCAACGCGATAACCGGTCGGAGACGATCATCAACCAGGATGGCACGTTCTGGCTCGAAGCCATTCGTAACGGCGCGCGCGGCATGGATGACCTGACCAACCATGTCGAGAGCATCTCCATTGTCACGCCGGCTCCCAGCGCGAGTTCCAATTATTACACCTACGGCGGCGGTTTCGTTTCCGGCGGGGAGATCATCGGCCTGTTGACGACCCAGGCGGCCGAGCCGGAGGCAGTGGTGCGCGCCAATGTCTGGGCCGTCAGCGGCTCGGCGGCCGAGAAGGAAGTGAACCCGATCGACCGGGTACTGTCGTTCAAGTACCGGATGAGCGTGCATATCGAACGGGCCACCAATTTCGCCTTGCCGTTCACCACGCTGTCGACGAACAACCAGCCGGTTCTGCCCGAGCCTCTGGAGTCCTTGTATTTTTTGCGGCTGACCTTTTCCTACCCGTTGATTCGCGAGGATCGATTCCCGCCGCGCTCCCAAAGCTATCGCGAACTGGTCAGCCGGGAGGTTCGGACGAACCTCATCGCGGGCATACCCTATTTCTTTTTCACCCAGTAATGAAGCTGCCTTGCCCTCCTGATTGCGGATTGCGGATTACGGATTGCGGATTTCGTACTCCGCCACGGTTCATGGCCGCTGAGCAGGTCCGAAGGGAACAAGGAGCTCTCCATGAACCTGCCGTTGATCGGGTGCCAATGAGCAATGAGCAATGTGCAATGAGCAATGTGCAATGTCCGGGGCGATTTGGATTGCTCATTGCTCATTGTTCATTGCTCATTGCTCATTCACGGGCAAGCATTCCCCGCCGCCTCACGGTCCCAATGCGTGTTCAAAAAAGACCGCAGGCTGCCGCCTTCTCGCTTCTGGAAATCATGGTGGCCGTGGCCCTGCTCGCGGTCATCATCGTCGGGTTGCTGGCGATGTTTTACCAGGTGCAGCGCGCGTTCCGCGCCGGCACCGCCCAGGCCGATGTGATGGAGGGCGGACGGGCGACCATGAGCCTGCTCACCCGCGAGTTGCAGGAGATGGCGGCGACGGATGTCGAGTTCACGACGAATTTCCTGGTCGTTCCCTCGGAAAGCCCTCCCTTGCCGCCCGATGCCCGCACGGTGCAGGTCCTGCCCAGTGGTGTGGCGCGGATGAATTTTTTGAGAGATCTCTGTTTCATGACACGCGTGAACGACGAATGGATCGGCACGGCTTATCGGGTGAGCAATGCCGTGGAAAGCGTGGAAACGCTAGGCGTGGGCACGCTTTATCGGCTCGTCGAGCGGCGGACCAACGACAGCAACCCTCAGATCCGGCGCCAAATCACCTCCGAACTGAGCCGGTTCATCTCGGAGGCCACGCCGAGGACCACCACCAACTTCCACCAGGTCCTCGATGGAGTCGTCCATTTCAGCGCGGAGGCTTACGACACCAATGGCATGATCTTTACCAACGCGTTCTTCGGCATGGGCTACGGCTTTACCAATGGCATGCTGCCGGCCTATGTGGACCTGGAAATGGCCATTCTCGAACCCGGCGCAGTGGCCAAGTTCCGCGCCCGCGCTGACAACAGCATCGGCCAGGCGACCAATTATCTGGCCCGCCAGAGCGGCCGGACCCATCTGTTTCGGCAGCGGATTGCCATCAAGCCGGGTGCCACCACGTATGATTAGAATTTTTCTGCCGTGAAGATGAACCATAGATTGTTCGTAGTTCCGCCGTACGTAGTTCCACCGTACGTAGCTCCGCCGTACGTAGTTCCACCTTCAGGCGGCTCGGCGTCTCCGGCAAACCTTGAGAAATCGTACCAAACTGGCCGCCTAAAGGCGGGACTACGAACGGCGGGATTACCTACAGAGCGCGGCGTGGCGTTGGTGATCACGTTGATCCTGCTGGCGCTCATCACCACCCTGGCCATCGCGTTTCTCGCTTTGACCCACCGGGAAACGGGCGCGGTGGATTCCATGGCGCGGACGACCGATGCCGAAGAGGCGTCCGAGAGCGCGCTGGAACGGGCCAAGGCGCAGATTATCGCCCCCTTCCCATTCCTCAATGCCGTCAACAATGGGACCGAGATCATGGGTCCGGACCTGACGGTGTCGGTTTGTCATGACACCAACTGGCTGAAGCCTTCGGGCATGTTCCTGGATCCAAGCCCGCCGGTCTTCATCAACACCAACCGCGCCGATTCAAGCGGCCCGTTCGACAATCGCTTCTACCTCGATCTGAACCGCAATGCGCATTTCGAGGAGACCGGCTACGTCCCACTGACTGATAATGCCTTTGCCTACATTCCCGACTCGATCAACTGGGTGGTGGGCGACCCGCAATGGATCGGCATTCTGCAGGACCCAATCCGTCCGCATCTTCCGGACAACCGTTTCATCGCCCGCTACGCGTTTCTCATTCAGCCGGTGGGCCGCTCGCTGGATGTGAACTGGATTCACAATCAAGCTCTCCAACAACTCGACATGCGGATTGGCCAGTACAACGGGTTCTATCGCAACCAGGGGTTGGGTCCGTGGGAGCTGAATCTGGGGGCGTTCCTGGCCGACCTGAACTCGAATTACTGGGGCGGAGGCAGCTACGACTTCGATCCGTTCAACACGAAAGTCCCGAACGCCATCGCCACGGGATTAGCGTTCGAGGAAGCCCGCGAATTTCTCCGTTACCGCTACACGCCGCCGGCTGAGCCGAACATTTCTTTCCCACCTCTTTCCAACCAGTCCTATCTGGATTGCTTCACCAACCTCTTTCCCGGGACGGGGCCCGGGTCGGCGGCGAATTTGTTTGCTTCAGACTTCATCGATGGTTACGCGAACACTTTCGTCACGCCGTTCGGGACGACCCCGCAGATGGACGATGATGATCCGACCAAGCCCTGGCCGGGCGCGGACGGCAAGCGGCATTTCTTCAGCATCCATGATTTGTTCGATGAGACCAAACTGCCCGGGGCAGAGACAGCGAAAAAGGGGTTTCGCTTCGATTTGGCCGACGCGTCCGCGCGCGGCAATTCCTACGACCGCTATACTTACTACCGGATGCTTGCTCAACTCGGCACCGTCTCGGCGCCGGAAGAGGAGGGGAAGATCAATATCAATTACGTGACCATCCCTTCATGGAGTAATCCGAATTTTCGTTTTGGGGCGACCAACCTGGTTCCCTGGTCCAGGACGGACCCCGAGTTTACCAGCTTGATGGGCCGGCCGGGTCCGGAGTTGTTCTTTCTGACAGCGGCGACCAACCTGCTGGCCCGCGAGACCAACTTCGCTTTCATGGTGACCAACGCGACGGTTGTTATTAAAGGCAACCCTTTGCGGATTCCAATTTTCACCAATGGATCCACGACCTCGATCAATGGACCGGTTCCAGGCCCGCTCTATGCCGGGCGCATTCATCAGATTCTCCAACTGGCGGCCAATATCCACGACGCGACCACCGGCCCGAAGGACGTGGTGAAACCGGAGAGCCTGCCGTATTACCCAAGTGTGTTTCGGCCCCAGTTCGAGCAAATGCCCAATGGCGACGTGTATATCACGAACTACGTGCTCATGACCGAGAAAGCCTCCGACTTGCTCAATGATCGGGATCGGAAGTGGCACGACCTGGATTCGCGCGGGCTATTTCCAACCCCGGTTGGACGCGACGACCAGGTGTATGGTATCCCCCTCATCATCGGCGCCCGCAAAGGCTATCCGAATTTCAACGAGTTCGCCCTGATGACCTCGGCCGAAGCCGTCCGCCGGTTGGAAATCTTTCGCGAGGTCGATGGGGCCGAGCCCAAGGCCACCAACCAAACCTTCATCATGCGCATCACCAACCAGGTCTGGTTCGAGGCGCGCAATTCCTATCAATCCAACTATCCGCGCCGGCTGGACCTTATCTTCGGCATCCGCTCGGAAAGTGTCGTGACCAACAGTTTCACCCGCTTCCCGTGGACGAATTGGGCGACGGGTTATCAAACGAATCTCCAGGCGCAGGCATGGCCGGGCGAGAAAATCGGGCAGGAGCGTCCCGCTTACCAGGTCGGCCCTTTGTTTCAGCAGGCGGTGCTGAACTTCACGAATATCTCACGGCCCGATCCCGGGGGCTTCACCAACCAGTGGGGCTGTGCCGTGACCAACCGCATGCTCTTCTTCCTGGTCGATCACGACAGCGACCGGATCGTGGACGCGGTCTCGCTGAACGGCCCGCGCAACTTCTTCGATGTGGGCACGGAACTGGGAACGAAGTTGCCGTGGAAAAAGGATACGGAAACCCTGGGCCAAATTTGGAGCAATGCCCGCGATAAAACCACCGGCACCAGCCTGGGCGTCTCGAGTCAAATTACGATCTCCAGCGTCGATGGGTTGACTACCCCGCAAGAATGGAATGATTTCAGTGAAAAAACCAAATCCAAAGCCGATGCGATTGCTCAATTCATCGACTTTATGAAGAAGAGCAAAAAGGCGGGCACCCACCAGGTGCCCTTCACGGCTGGCCGGAGGATGTTCCAGACGAATTACTTTCGCGTCAATGATCCGTTGGTGCATTACACGATGGAGGATCTGGTCGTGAGCCGTGGCGTGGCGACGCTTAAACCCGGGGACCTGCTCACTCCGGTTGGCCTTGGGTCAAAGAATCCAGAGTGCATCCCTTGGAATAACGGCCTTGGGACCACTTCGTCGCCCGGTGGAGGCGCCACCGATCCGACCCTGCTCGATCCGGGAGTCATCAATTCAGATGCCTGGGACTTCCCGACCAATGCGTTCCCCAATGTCGGTTGGTTGGGCCGGGTCCACCGGGGCACGCCCTGGCAGACGATCTATTTGAAAAGCAAACCAGCCGACGCCGAGCAATGGCGAGTCCACGGCGGCCCCTCGCGCCTGCCGGCGAGCGCGATCTTGATGCATCCGACGAAGGATTGGGGGTTGATCGACATTTTCACGACTGCGCCGCACCCCAACGCCACGCGCGGCCGGCTTTCGATCAACCAGACGAACCTGGCGGCCTGGTCGGCGGCGCTCTCGGGCGTAGTGGTCAGTTCGGCCACCAATGACGCCGGGGCCGGCGCGGTCGTGGCCGTTCCGGAGGTCGTCAAGCCGGCGGCCTTGGCCGATCCCGTGGCGCAAATTGTGGCGGGGATCAACCAGACTCGCACCAACCAGCCCGGCCACCAGTTCCGCCGGCTGAGCGACGTCCTGATGGTCCCGGAGTTAACCTACAAATCACCTTTCCTGTACAACGCCGCTTTCGATCCGGCAGCGCCGACCGGCCTCGAGCAAATCCTGGACTCGGATTACGAACGCATCCCGCAGCAAATCCTCTCGCTGCTCCAACTGGGAGAGCCGCGCTTTGTCGTCTATGCCTGGGGCCAGTCGCTCAAGCCCGCCCGGCGCAATCCCGACGGATCCGGGCCGTCCATCGTGACGGCGGCTGGTCCGGACAAGGGGCTTTGCCTCAATTATCAGATCACCGGTGAAATGGCCACGCGCAGCGTCGTTCGGGTGGAGTTCGAACGGGACCCGGTCACGAAAGAGATCGACTACCGCAAGCCGCACGCGGTGGTCGAGAGCTTCAATATCCTCCCGATCGAATGAGGCGAAAACTGTGGTGCTCGAAAGCGGGAGCGGCCGGCGGGCAAGCGCCCGACACGAGGTAGCTAGCTGCGGAGCAGCGTCAGAAAGTAGCCCACGGCGTGAGCCGTGGGAAGAAGCGGTGTTGACAAGCAAGAGCCGCGGAGCGGCGAAAGAGCTTCTTCAAATCGGTTTCTGCCGCCCCTGGCGGGGCTGCGGATCCTGTTTGTGCTTTGTCCCACGGCTCACGCCGTGGGCTACTGTCTAGCGCCACTCCGTGGCTGAATAGGCGGGTCGTTGAACGTTGAACTGCTCCGAAGTTCAGCGGTCTCCCGCGCAAGCCGGGCCCGCAATTGATTGTCGTAATCCGGGATTTTTGTGTTTTAATAAGCTATGCACCTCAGAACGCGGACCTGGTTTATCATCAGCCTGCTCTGCTTCCTGGCGGCCGCCATTTTCTGGCAACTGGGACAGCGCAAAGCCGCGCGTGACCAGGCCGCTCGAGAAAGTGCTGCTGCGTTGACCAACGCTCCCGTCGCTCCGGTCGCTCCCGCCACCAACGCCGTCCCGGGCCGGAATCCCGTCCCCGGGGCCGCCGTGGCCCGGACCAACGCGGCGAACGAGTCTTTTCAGTACCGGTTGAGCAACACTCCCAAGGGCATCGATGAACTCAGCCGCACCGAACACGCGCTCTTGCTTCGGAACGCGTTGATTGATTCCAGCGCGCCGATCGACCTGGCCATCCCGCCGCATCTGCGCGCGCAGGGTGATCCCGGCAGTTATGTGGTGCAGTCGCACGAACCGCTGAACGATGCCTATCGCGGGCTGCTCCGGCAGGCCGGGGCGGAGATCATTTCCTACGTGCCGAATAACGCCTACCTCGTCCGCGCCAACGAGGCAGCGGCAAAACAATTGGCCGCGCTGCCGCAAACCCAGCTGGTCCTGCCCTGGGAACCTTATTTCAAGTTCGAGCCGGATCTGCTGGCGCTGGCCGTCGAGCAAAAGCCGCTGCCGCCAAACGCGCGACTGAATGTCCTGGTTTTTCCCGGCCAGCGCGAGGCGATCTTGCAGTCCCTGGCGGCGATCGACGCCGTCGTTTTGAGCGAAGAACGTTCGCCATTCGGTCAGTTGTTGGTCATCCGCCCGGCGGCCAACAGCCTGGTGGCCCTGGCGCAGTTGCCGATCGTTCAAGGCATCGAGATCTATCATCGACGCACCCTGGCCAACGATTTGAGCCGAGCCCGGGTGCACGTCTCGACGAATACGGTCACGCCTTTGGATTTCCTCGACCTGGACGGGCAGGGCGTGCGGGTGAACGTGAACGACACGGGGGTGGAGGCGATGCATCCCGACCTGGCCGGGCGGGTGTCCGGCGATTCGGCGTTCACGACCACCGACTATGACGGTCACGGCACGCATGTGGCGGGAACCCTCGCCAGCAGCGGAGAACATGGACCGGCCGGCAAAGATGTGCCCGGCTCCACGACCAACGCGAATTACCGCGGCATGGCTCCGAAGGCGGAGATTTTCGCCCTGCCGATCGATCTGGCCTTCGGTCCGATTGTGACGGATGAGTATCTCCAGGAAAACGCGGCGGCCACCAATGCGTTCATTTCGAACAATAGCTGGGCTTACGGTGGTTCCGCGGGGTACACGATGGCTTCCGCGAGTTGGGATGCCGCGGTGCGCGATGCCTCGCCCGGCCAGGAAGGATCGCAGCCGTTACTGGCCGTCTTTGCCGCGGGCAACAGCGGCGCGGCCGGCCTCGATGCGCCTGCCACGGCGAAAAACGTGATCGCGGTCGGCGCGATCAAGAACATGCGCTATCTCACCAACGAGGTGATCGCCAGGAACATGACCAACCAGCCCTGGCTGGATGACACCCGGACGAACAACGAAGTCGCCGCGTTTTCCAGCGTGGGCAACGTGGGCCGCGGGCGGGAAGGCAAGTCGGGCCGATTCAAGCCCGACCTGGTGGCCCCGGGCACGTTTGTCGTCTCCACCCGCGCCAGCAAGTGGGTGCAACCGACCAACCGGATCAGCGTCATTCCGGACCAGATCCCCTTCGTGCTGCTCCGGCCGGGAGAAAGCAAATCGTTCGCGACCTTTGTGCCGGAGAATGGCACGGGCCTGGAGATTAAAGTGGTGACCAACGTGTTTACGGCCACAGTGGGCCTGCCTCCGTTGCCCATCTATGTGCAGGCCGGCTCGCCCCCGACGCCGCCGACTGGCTTCGTTAACACCAATGATGCGGTCGTGACTCCCCTGTCGCCCGTGCCGGGGATCTGGCATTTTGCCGTGGAGAACCCGAACCGCGAGGAGGTCCGCTTCGACATTCGCTACTTCGTCACGGTCACCAACGACCTGGGGAACGAACCGGAAGTATTTTACGATTTGAACCAGAAGCTGGCGCCCAACTACCGTTATGAAACCGGCACGAGCATGGCCGCGCCGGTCGTTTCCGGCGTGCTGGCCTTGATGCAGCAATACTTCGAGCAACGACTGGGAATCACCAACAGTCCGGCGCTGATGAAGGCGCTGCTCATCAACGGCGCCCGCTCGGTCAACGACGGCTACGACTTCAATACTGCCAGCACGCAAAATGCGCAGGGTTGGGGGCTGGTCAACCTGACCAATTCGCTGCCGACGCAGGAAAGCGCCAATGGCGACGGCGTGGTGACGAGCGGCACGATGGTGTTTTACGACCAGCGCCCGGAGCGCGCGCTGGCCACCGGCCAGAGCTTCACCCGCACGATTACCGTCGCCACCAACGCGTCGAGCGTTCCATTGCGCATCACCCTGGTCTGGACCGACCCGCCGGGCAATCCCGCGGTGGGGATCAAGCTGGTGAACGATCTGGATTTGGTGGTGACCAACCTCGTCACGCAGGACGTCTACGTGGGCAACGAAATCGGCGAGGGCAGCCTCTTCAATCAGATCGCCAGCCTCAACGCCCCGCTGCTATTCGACAACGTCAACAACGTCGAGAACGTCTATCTCGGGGCTTCGTTCAACCAGCGATTGAGCGGTTCGTACTCGGTGACCGTGAAGGCGCGCCGGGTGAACGTCAATGCCGTCACGGCGCATCCGGACGGCGTGGTGCAGGATTTCGCCCTGGTGATTTGCAGCGGCAATCCCCGCAACGCCAGCGCGCTGACGGTGACCGATCAACCGGTGACCGTCGACCCGGCGCCGGAAGTCATCCACGTCACCAATGGCATTCCGATCCTGAACCAGCGGGTGGGCGCAAACTCGCCCCTGCTCGGCTCCACCAACGGCGTGGCCAACCAGTGGCGCTTCTACGTGGTGACCAATCAACTGCCCCCCAGCGATCCGTTGTCGGGCAACGTGGGCGCGGCCACCAATATCGCTTTCGCCACCTTCCTGCCTCCCAATCTGGCCCGACCCCGCTTCTCCGAAGCGGACATCGAGCTGTTCGTCAGCACGGACTCGAATCTCACCAACCTCGACCAGGCGGTGATCGAGGGGTCCCGCAGGTCGGTGCGACGGACCGGCACCGAATCGGTGGTGATCGAGAATGCGGATCCGGGCGCGCTCTACTACGCCGGCGTGAAATCAGAAGACCAGCAGTCGGCCAATTTCGGGTTCTTTGCCGTCTCGAGCTCGTCACCGTTCAGTCAGAAAGACACCGATGGCAACATTTACCCGATGGGTTTCCCGCTTAACGTGGAGGTGCCAGATGGTGAGCCTTCGGAGCCCAGGGCGGGTTTCGTGTTCGCCTTCTGCACCTACCCGATCACCGTCCAAAACGTCGTCGTCACCAACCTTTTGTTCCATGAAAATGGGGGCGACTTGTTCGGCACGCTGGACCATGATCAGAAAGTGTCCGTGCTCAACGCCAACCGGGCGTTCGACGGCGCCCTGCTGCGCATTTACGATGACAGCGATTCCGGCCGGATCCCGGAGAGCACGACGACGGATGCCCCCGGGACCTTGCGGAACTTCGTGGGCGAAGAAGGTCTGGGTCTCTGGACACTGACCATGGTGGACAGCGCGCCGGGCTTCACCGGGCAGGTCAGCCGGCTGTTGCTCAAGCTGGAACCCAGAAAAGATGACCTGACCAACGGCGTCGGGATCGTGGAAACGATTCTGCCCGGGCGCTTCTTCTACACGGTGGTGGATGTGCCGGCCGATGCGACCAACCTCTCCGTCTGTGTGGCGCCGGACAACGGCCCGGTGGAGGTTTACATCCAGCGCGGGGCGTTCCCCGATCGCGAGACTTACGACATCTTCGGGGTGGTGGCGCCGCCGGGGGACTGCATCAACCTGGGCCGGCGCGATGCGCCCCCGCTCTCCCAGGGACGCTATTTCATCGGCGTGTTTAATCCGAACGCCAGCGCGGTCACGGTCAACATCAAGGTGTTCATCCAGCGCGACCTCGCCCGGGGCAATTCGCTGAATTTCAGCGGCGCTGCCGGATTCCAGATGCTGGACGACGCGGTGCAAACCTCCGTCATCCACGTCAACCGCAGCCAGCTCCTTTCCGACGTGCAAGTGGGGGTTCGCATCGCCCACGATCGGGTATCGGACCTCGTGCTGCACCTGGTCAGCCCCAAAGGCACGCGCATTCTGCTGGCGGAAAATCGTGGTGGGCCGAGCGCGGCTGATTACGGATTCGGGTCGCTCCAGACCAACGTGGCCCCGGCTGGTTCGTCGGGCGGCCCCCTGGCCAGCACCAACGTGATTGGGCCCGTCCAGCCCGAAGGCAACATCCAGGTGGACTATGACTTTTTCCAGGTCCCGGACCGGCTGACGATTTACTACGACGGCGCGCAGATCTTCGATTCGGGTGAGGTCAGTGGGGCGGGAACTTTCAGCGTGGATTACGGCCCGGGTTCCGCCACCAATGTGATCATCGTGATGAACGAAGGGGACAACCCGAACACGGCCACCGCCTGGCAGTACACGGCCACGGTTTACAGCGGCTACACTTACGCGATCTTCACCGAGAACACCAACTTCGCGAAGGTGCCGATCAAATTCGCGCCGCCGCCCTTCACGAATTTCAATTACAACGCGACGACCTTCCTGACCAACGCGGCCGTATTGGACGACAGCTTTGAGTCTCCACCCTCCCGACGCGTCTTTGCCGGCGAACAATTCTCCGGCTGGGAAGTCGTATCCGCTGACATCGAAGTGATCCCGGCGCTGCCGGGGGCGCCTTACTTCCTCCTGCCGGATTCCGGGGCCTTTTTCATCGATATCAGCGGGTTCTTCCCCAGTGACATCTTTACCAACCTCACCACCGTCGCAGGCGTGGACTATGTCGTCTCGTTTGCTTACGCCCGCAACGTGGCCAACCCCGGGCCCGTCTCGGCCGATGTCAAGATCGACGGAGCGACCAAGTTGAGTCTCGTCGCCGGCGTCGGGGAGGCCACCAACTGGGTACACACGAACTTCACCTTCCGGGCCACGGGAACTTCCACGCGGCTGGAATTGACCTCCACCACTGTCGGAACGCCCGATGACGCGTCGGCGGTCTTCTTCGACAGCTTCAAAGCCGAGCAACTCTCCGCCAAAGTCACCACCGGCATCTATTTCCTGCCCGAGGAGTCCTTGGCTCCGTTGCGCGGGGAAAACGCGTTCGGCGACTGGACGCTGGAAATCTGGGATAACCGCGTGGGCGGCGGGTTGACCAACCGGCTGCTGGCCTGGAAGCTGAACCTCACCTTCGTGAATACCAATCCTCCCGCCACGCCCTTGAGCAACGGCGTGCCTGTTTGCCTGGTCCTGTCGAGCAACGAAACCGCCTTTTTCCGAGTGGATGTCCCGATCACCGCCAGCGTCGCCACCAACCTCGTTCTTGGCTCCGATCGCCTTGACCTGCTCTTCAACCAAACGGGCGAACCGATCGGCACCGACCCGCCCGACACGATCTTCCTCGAGGATGTGCTCGGCGGCACGAACATCTTCGGGGTCGCCGGCTGGAACAGTTACGAACAGAATGTCGGCTTTTTCGATGGCTCCACCGTGCCCACCCTCCAGCCGGGCAAACGCTATTATCTCGCGGTGCACAACCGGGCCCGGGACACGAACCGCGTTTGTGTGGAGGTGACTTTCGATGAACTCACGCCAAACCTGATCGGCATCATTCCGCTGACCAATGGCTGCTTTTCGGCCTTGAGCGTCCCGACGAACGTGAACGCGATCGAGTACTATTCATTCGATGTCAGTTCCAACGCCCTGGGTGTGCAGTTCGAAATCACCGGCATCACCGATCCCGACGTCGATTTGGTCGTGCGCCGGGGCGTGCCCCTGCCTGACGACATCTCCTATGAGGCGCACAGCATCAATAACTGGCCGGACGATGAGTTCATCGAAGTGGATGATTTCTTCGGCACACGCCTGCCCGGCCGCTGGTATCTCGGCGCGATTCATCGCACGACTGATACCGTGGCCTACACGATTTGCGCCCGGGAACGGGACGGCGTGATCACGCCGATCCTGACCAACCAGCTCTACTCCGCCACGATTGCCTCCAACGGCGTGCAATACTACAAGGTCGTCATCTCCTCGAATGCCTACGTGGCCGACTTCCTGACCACCAACGCCACCGGCGACGTGGATCTCTACATCTCGACCAACACCATGACGCCGCTGTTCCAGGCGCCGACCAATGCCATGTATGTCTCGTCGACGCCCGGCTCGGCGGACGAACTGCTGCGCGTTTCCGCCTTCGCGCCGACCAATCCGCTCACGCCCGGCTGCTGGTTCCTCGCCGTCGTCAACAAGGACATCATGCCGGTCAATTACCAGGTGTTGGTCACCGAATACACCACCAATCTCCCCTATATCACCCTGACCAATGGCGTGGCCTATATGGATAAGGTTTCACCAGCCAATCCCATCGGCCTCTTCCAGTTCGAGGTCGCAACCAACGCCCTCCAGGTCGTGTTCGAAACGTTTGCCGCCGACGGTGACGTCGATCTCTATCTCCACTTCGGCGCGCCGTTGCCGCCGCCCGGGACGAACCTGTTCACCTACGCCAGCACCAACGCCGGCACGGCCAACGAATTCATCTGCCTGCTGCGCGGGACGACGCCGACCCTGCGCTCCGGCACCTGGTATCTCAGCGTCGTGGCCAAGGACCCCGCCGCCACCGTGAACTACAAAGTCCGGGCCACCCAAATCGTCTCCAACGACGTGGTCAACCTGGTCAACGGAGCAAGCGTTTGCGCGTCGGTCCCGCCCGTCGACCCCGCCCGGCTTTACACTGGCGTCCAGTTTTACTCCATCATCGTGCCGCGAGGCCCCATCCAGGCGACTTTCGAGATCTTTGGCGCCAGCGGCAACGTGGACCTGTACGTGCAACGCGGCCTGCCCTTGACAAACTTCACGGCCTATCCAGTCCCCGGCGCACCGTATCCCTATCCCAACGAACAGCCCGGGAACGCGGATGAATTTCTCTGCCTCCGGCCGGCTTCCGCCCCCGTCGCGCTGAGCAATGGCACCTGGTACGTCAGCGTGGTCAACCGGGACATGGTGGACGTGGACTACTGCGTGCGCGCTTCGGTGATCGCTTCGCCCGATGTCGTTACCCTGGCTGACGGGGTGGCCGAGTGCGCCATCGTCGGGGTGACCAACGGCGGACCGATCGCGGGGGTGGATTACTACGTGTTCAACGTGGCGAGCAACGCGGTGCAGGCCACGTTCGAGACCTTCAATGCCAGTGGCAACGTGGACCTGTATCTCACGCGCGATTTTTGTTTGACGAATTTTGCCAGCTTTAACGCCGCGCTTGCGCCCTATCCCTACGCCAGTACCAACCTTGGCACCAACGGCGAATTCTTCTGCCTGCGCACCAATACCCAGCCCGTGGCCCTGACCAATGGCGACTGGTACCTCGCCGTCGTCAACCGCGAACCCTCCAACAGCGTGGTTTATTGCGTCCGAGCCACACAGCTCTTCACGACGAACTTCACCCAGGTGACCAACGGCCTGAGCCAATGTCGCACGATCGGTGTCGGCAACGGCACGGCCAATGCCGGCATCGATTATTATATCGTGACGGTGACGAACAGCCCGGCGCTGATCACCTTCGAAACGTTCGATGCCAGCGGCGACGTGGACCTCTATGTCAGCCGCGATCTTTGCCTGACGAACTTCGCGACGTTCAAGGCCGCCCTGACGAACTATCCCTACGCCAGCACCAACCTCGGGACCACCCCGGAGTGCCTCAGCGTCGGGACGAATAGCGCGCCCGTCGCCTTGACGAATGGAGACTGGTACGTCGCCGTGGTCAACCGGGCGCCGGGCCCGGTGGATTATTGTTTCCTGGCCACGACGTTCGACACCGACCCGAGTGTCCCCCTGACCAATGACGTGACGGCCTGCAGCCAAACCGTCCCGCCAACCAGCAGTTCGGGCGGCATCGGCGTCAATTACTACGTCTTCCACGTAGCCACCAACGCGCTGCAGGTCACTTTCGAGACGTTCAATGCCAACGGCAATGTGGACCTTTACCTGCAGTCCGGATTCTGCTTCCAACATCGCGACACGTTTAGTCTCGACCGCGCCAACGCGCCTTACGCCAGCACCAACGCGGGCACCGACGCGGAGATGATCTGTCTCCAGCGCGACTCACTCCCGGTCGCCCTCAAGCCGGGCGACTGGTATCTCGCTGTGGTCAATCGCGAAAGTGCCAACGTCGATTTCTGCATTCGCGCCAGGGAATTGCTCGACACGCAAGTCGTCGGGTTGACCAATCGCCTCGCCTATCGCCCGGGCAACCCGCTGGTCGCGGGCGGCCTCGACTTCTACCACTACCTGGTCTCGCCAAGCGCCGTGCAGGTGAACTTCGAGATTCTCCAGCCCGACGGCAACGTGGATCTGTTCGTCGTGCGCGGCTTCTGCCCCAGCAACCTCCTCGCCTTCGCTTACTCGAGCACGAACGCCTCGAACTCCGACGAACTGATCGTCGTTCGCACCAATTCGACGCCGGTCGCGCTCACGCCGGGTGAATGGTTCATCGCCGTGACGAACGCCGATATCAGCCCGGTCAGCTACACCGTCCGGGTCACGGAGGTGCTGTCCTCGGAAATCATCCGGTTGACCAACGCCTTGCCTTACACGAATACGATCGCCGGGCTGGACTCGCTCACCGATTCTCCGATCCATTATTATGTGTTCAACGTCTCCAGCAACTCGGTGCGCGCACAGTTCGAGATCCTCGAGCCCAGCGGGAACGTCGACCTGATCGCGCGCAAGGGCTTGCCGCTCCCAACTCCGGCGAATAGCAGCCTGTTCAGCACGAACAGTGGGACCGGGGCTGAACTCATCGTGCTCTTCACTAACTCCACGCCGGTGCCCTTGACTCCGGGCGACTGGTACCTTTCCGTCCTCAACCCGACGTCCAACGCCGTCACTTACGCCGTCGTGGCGACTGAATTCAGCAGCTTGGGCACAAACCTCACCATCGGGCGGATCCTCGTCGTCAGCAATTCGCTCTGCCTGACCTGGAGCAACGCGCTGCCGGGCGTCAATTATTATGTGGAAGGCAAGATGGATCTCAACGCGCAAGCCTGGCTGCCGGTTTCGGGCACCATCCGGGCCGTCAGCACCGGCATTACCTGGTGCATTCCGCTCCCGACGCCTTTCCACTTCTTCCGGATTGTGGAGGGACTCTCGCCGTTGTCCGCCGGATCCCCGGTGACCTTTACGACCATGAGCTGGGGCAGCAACGGCCTGCAGCTCCGCTGGAACGCGCTGCCCAATCTACGCTTCGCCGTGGAATGGTCCGCGTCTCTCTCGCCGCCAGCCTGGCAGCCGTTCCCGGATTACGTCACCTCGGCCACATCGACCTACACGTTCCTCGACGATGGGTCCAAAACCACGGGTGTCACTTCGAACCAATTCTATCGCGTCTTCCGCGTGCCCTGACGACCAGCCTTCTTTCTCCCCCGACCATGCGTCCGCTCGTGCTTGCGCTGAACCCGTCGGTGGACGTCGAGTGGCGCGTCGCCCAAGTGCGTTGGGAGGAGAAGAACGAGATCCTCTCCGAACGCCGCTGGCCGGGCGGCAAAGGCGTCAACGTGGCGCGCTGGTTGAAACATCTCGGCGCGCGGCCGCAACTGCTCATCCCGCTGGGCGGTCAAACCGGTCGGGAACTGGCCGCCGGGCTGCGCCGCGAACGCATCCACACCTGCGTCCTCCCGTTGCGGGGGGCGACGCGGGCCAACGTCATCGTCACCGCCGAGCGCGCCGGCCAGCTTCGCTTTAACCCGGCCGGTCCGAAACTGTCCCGGGCGGACTGGGCCGGGGTGCGGCGCTCCACGACCCGGGCGCTGCCACGAGCTTCCGTCCTCGTCTTGTCCGGCAGCCTGCCCCGGGGACTGCGCCCGGACGCTTACGCCGGCTTGGTGCGATTGGCGCGTGAGGCGGGAGTCAGGGCCCTGCTCGATTGCGACGGCCCGCCGCTCGCCGCCGCGGTGGAGGCGCATCCCTTTTTGGTGAAGCCCAACCGGCACGAGCTCGCCCTGTGGCGTCGACGGCCGCTCCGGTCGGTCGACAGCCTCGAGAAGGCGGCCAGGGAATTGTCGGACGTGACGGGCGGATGGGTTCTCCTCTCCCTCGGGGCGCAGGGCGCGTGGTTGATCCACGCGCGGGACAGGGTTTGGCTGAAAACCTCGGCGCCGAAGGTGGCCCCACGCAACACCGTGGGAGCCGGCGACGCCTTGCTCGCGTCGGTCGCCCGGCAAGTCGCGCAGGGCGCGCCACCCGCCGAGTGGTTGCGCTGGGGCGTGGCCGCGGGCACGGCGGCCACGACGTGCCCCGCCGGGGTGTTGCCGCCGCGCTCGTTAATCTCCCGCATGGGCTCCACGATTACCGTCAGTTGAGGACCGGCTGAAGCCGCCATCCGCAATCCGCAATCCGCAATCCGCAATCCGTTTGCTCTTGCCAGCATCGCGGCGCGAAGAAATAAAGGGCCGTCCCAATTGATGCCAGACACCGAATCGACGCCCTTGACCATGAAAACGCCTACCGTTACCCGCCGCACCTTCGTGAAAACTTCCCTCCTGGCCGCCGGATCGATGGCGCTGCCGGCCAGCTCCTCCTCCCTGGTGCCCGGCGCGAACGACCGGATCCGATTTGCCGTCATCGGCTGCGGCGGCATGGGGACCGGGCACCTCAACAGCCTGGTGAAACGCAGCGATGCGGACAACCTGAAGGTCGTCGCTGTGTCCGACGTTTACCAGCGCCGTCTCACGCGGGCGAAAAACCTCTGCCAGGGCGACGGCTACCCGGATTACCGAAGGCTCCTCGAACGAAAGGACATCGATGCCGTGCTCATCGCCACTCCCGATCATTGGCACGCGAAGATCTCGATCGACGCCATGGAGGCCGGCAAACATGTCTATGTCGAAAAGCCGATGACCCACACCGTCGAGCAGGCGGTCAAGTTGCGCGAGGCGGTGAAGCGGACGGGCAAGACGCTCCAGGTCGGTCCCAATGGCACCGCGAACGATTCCTACTGGGTGGCCCATGAAGCCATCCGGGCCGGGCGCATCGGCAAAGTCACCTGGGCTCACGCCAGCTACAATCGCAATGCCCGGGTCTGTCTGTTCAACGAACATCAGAAAATCGATCCGACGGCCGGACCGGAAAAGAGCGGTGAGGACCATATCGATTGGGACCTTTGGCTCGGTTGGAAATGGGGGTTGGCCCCCAAAATTCCGTGGAACCCGGAACACTTCTTCCGGTTCCGCAAATACTGGCCTTACAACGGCGGTGTGGCCACCGATCTCCTCTACCACAAACTGGCCCCGCTCCTCATCGCCATCGCCGGTCCCAACGGCGAGTATCCCTTGCGCGTCAACGCCAGCGGCGGTCTTTACATCGAGAAAGATGGACGCGACATCCCGGACACCTTTCTCATGACCGCGGATTATCCGAGCGAGTGGTCGCTGTTCCTCGTCAGCACCCTGACCAACGACGCCGGGCTGCCGGACCGAATTTTCGGCAAACACGGCACGATGGATATCGGCGGCGAACCGTTGCTCAAGGTCAACGGGCCTTTCTCCGAAGAATTCAAGGCCGCCAACGACGGCAAGGAGGAAGTGCGTCTGCCGATCAAGCCGCGCCGCGACCTCGAAGGCAACTTCATCGATGTCTTGCGCGGCAAAGCCAGGCTGGCTTGCAACGCCGACCTCGGTTGCGCGACGATGGTGGCCATTAAAATGGCAGTTGAATCTTATCGCCAGCGCAAGACCATGCTCTGGGACGCCAAACGGCAGAAAGTGGCGACGGCATGAGCTGCGGCTTTGCCTGCCACCGGTCGTGGAGAGCCTCCATGCTTTTTCGAGCACGCCTAGGGACCATGAAGCGGAGCGCGGCCGGTCCCCGGCCGCAGCGCGTCGCCAGCTTTGACGCCTCAGGAAAATTCGGAAGCCCCGGTCCTGGCGTGAGCGCTGCGCCCGGGGACCGGGCGCGCTCCGGGTGCGACGGTTCAGGGAATGTGACAAATCCCCTCGCCGGTCACCTGGCGGTAATCCTCTGCGGCGTTGCGCTGACCTTGTCGGCACTCGCCGCCGACAACGAATTGACCGAAGCGGAAAGAAAGCAAGGCTGGCTGCTGCTCTTCGACGGCAAGACGACCAGCGGATGGATGACCAGCGCCGGTCAGCCCAGCAAAACCCCGGTCGAGCAGGGCAGTCTCAACCCGCACCACAGCGGGCATTACATGCTGGTTCACACGCAGCAATGGTCGAACTTTCTTCTTTCACTCGACTTCAAGATCAGCCAGGGCTGCAATAGCGGTATCTTTGTCCATACCGCGTCGCTGACGCCCCGGCCCGGCAAGGACGTCGGTTTTAACGGCATTGAGATCGCCATCGACGACACCCCGGGCGCCGGTTATCACGACACCGGCGCCATTTACGACCTGGTCAAGCCGACGAAACAGGCGATGAAACCGGTGGGCCAATGGAACCACATCGAGATTGCCTGCATCACCAACCGCATCGAAGTGGTGCTGAACGGCGAGCCGGTCACGCGCGCCGACCTCAACCTGTTCGTCGAACCGAACAAGCGTCCCGACGGCACGACGCACAAGTTCGACATCGCCTATAAAAACCACCCGCAACGCGGTTATCTCGGCTTGCAGGACCACGGCAGCCCTTGCTGGTTCAAGAACATCAAACTCAGGCCTATCCCCGATCCGTAGCCCCTTTCGAGGGCGGGAGAAGGATCCCATCGGCGGGAATGCCTGCCTCCCTCCCGCCGGGACGCGGCGAGGAGAAACACGAGATCGAAAATATGAGCGAACCGAAACTCACCGGCAAAACGGCCCTGATTACCGGCGCCAGCCAAGGACTCGGCAAAGCCATGGCCCTGGCCCTGGGCGGCGCGGGGGCCAAACTCGCGCTCGCCTCCCGCAACCGCGACCAACTCAACGTCGTGGCCCAACAAGTCCGCGCGCTCGGCACGGAAGCGGAAGTGTTCGTCGCCGACGTCACGGACGAACCGCAAGTCCAGCGATTGGCCGGAGAAGTCAGCAGCCGGTTCGGCCAGGTGCAAATCCTGGTCAACAACGCCGGGATCAACATCCGGAAAGCGGTCACCGATTTCACGCTCGGCGAGTGGCGCGCCGTGCTCGATACGAACCTGACGAGCGTCTTCCTGATGTGCCGCGCCTTTGTGCCGCAAATGAAAGGACAGGGCTACGGGCGGATCCTCAACCTCACCTCGATCATGAGCCACGTCGCCATCGCGCAGCGCACCGCTTATTGCGCCAGCAAGAGCGGCCTGCTCGGCTTCACCCGCGCCCTGGCCCTCGAGTTGGTCTCCGAGCAAATCACGGTCAATGGGATCAGCCCCGGCCCGTTCGCCACGGAGATGAATACCCCGATTCTGCAAAACCCCGAAGCCAACGCCCAATTCATCTCGAAAATTCCCCTGGGCCGTTGGGGCCGGGTGGAGGAAGTCGGGCAACTGGCCCTTTATCTCTGCTCGGAAGACGCCGGCTACATCACCGGCACCGATATTCTGATCGATGGCGGCTGGACGGCACAGTGACCTGGTCTTCCCTCCTGACAATCCCATGAACACATTCACCGCCGAAATGATCGGCACCGCGCTGTTGATCATCCTGGGCGACGGCGTCGTCGCCAACGTGTTGTTGAACAAATCCAAGGGACAAAACTCCGGCTGGATCGTGATCGCGACCGGCTGGGGGCTGGCGGTCGCCCTGGCCGTTTATTGCGTCGGACACATCAGCGGCGCGCATCTGAACCCGGCGGTCACGTTGGGCCTGGCCGTGATCGGCCAGTTCGCCTGGAGCAACGTGCCCGCCTACATCGCCGCGCAAATGACCGGCGCGTTCCTGGGCGCGATCCTCGTTTGGCTGGCTTATCTGCCGCACTGGACGGAAACGCCCGACACGGGGGCCAAGCTCGGCGTGTTCTGCACCGCGCCAGCCATTCGCCACGCCGGCGCGAATCTCCTGGCCGAAATCATCGGCACCTTCGTGCTCGTGCTGGGGGTGCTGGCGATTCTCTCTCCGAAAAACCTCCAGCCGGAACATGGCTTCGACCGCGGGCTGGGACCCTTGTTGGTCGGCGTGCTCGTCCTGGGCATCGGGGTCTCCCTGGGCGGGCCCACCGGCTACGCCATCAACCCGGCCCGCGACCTGGGACCGCGACTGGCGCACTGCCTGTTGCCCATCGCCGCCAAGGGCGGTTCGGACTGGAGTTACGCCTGGGTGCCCGTCGTCGGGCCGATCCTCGGGGGAATCCTCGGGGCGCTGTTCTACCGGGCCGTCTGGCCGGCGTGAGCGTGAAAGAGCGCATCCTCATCACCGGGCCCGGGGGCCGCGTGGGACGGGAAATCGTTCCGCTCCTGCGCGAACAATTCGCATTGCGCCTGCTGGATGTCGCTCCGCTGTCGTCTCTTTCGCTCAGCGCGGAGGATGAGTTTGTCCAGGCCGACATCCGTGACTTCGCCGCCTTGCGACGGGCGTGTGAAGGGGTGACGGCCATGGTGCACCTGGCGGCGGTGTCGGACGAAGACGATTTTCAGACGCGGCTCCTGCCGATGAACTTGGAAGGGGTGTATTTTGCCTTCGAAGCCGCGCGCCAGGCCGGGGTGAAGAAGGTCATCTTCACCAGCACCGGACAAACGGTGCTCTGTTATCCCAAGGGAGAGTGGGTCACGCCCGACATGCCGCCTCGGCCGTGGACGGTCTACGCTTGCACGAAGCTGTTCGGCGAGGCCCTGGCGCGGCATTACTCGGAAAAGCACGGCATGTTGATGATCGTCATCCGGCTTTGCTGGTTCCAGCCTTACACGAGCGAGTTGTTGCGTCAGCCGGGCGATATTCAGCGCGAATGGTGCAGTCCGCGCGACTTTAGCCAGTTGCTCGTGAAATCCCTCCGGGCCGATGTCCCGTTCGCCATCTTCTTCGGTGTCTCGAACAACACGGGCCGATTCTGGGATATCCGCAACGCGCAGGAACTTGTTGGTTACGAGCCGCAGGACAACGCGGCGGATTACCTTTAAAAGGCTTTCAACCGGCTGCTACGGCCCCTCCGGAAGCATGCGGTATTTGACGGTCGTGTTGGTCCCATCGGTCCCGATGAGCGAGCCGCGCCGCGTGCGGATATTGAATGGCCCGGCGTACGCGCTGATCTGTCCTACTGTGTTACTCCCAAGGACCTGCTGGTAAAACCCGGCATAATGCTGGCGGGAAAGGAGGAACAGGCCATCGTAGTCGTAGGCAGGTCCCCGCCCGAGCACCTGGTAAAAGTTCTCACTGATCGAGGCCAAGTCGAAGATCTCCACGGAAGCAAAGGGTATCCGGCGCTTCCTGACGGTGGCGTAGTAGTGGCCACTGAGATCGTTGGTGGCGACAAGCGGAATCCCTTTGTAGTTCACTGTTCCCTGCGGGCCGAAAGCCAGCATGCTCAACCGGGTCGGCTTAACCGTCGCGCGGAAGCTAAAGGCGTTCGTGTTGATATTCGTTCCGGTGCCGGCGCTCCGGGACAGTTCATTGATGAAACCAGTGATGTGGTTTGACCGATCGTAGACCCACTCCCCGTCAAGCCGCGCGCTGCCGTAAAGGTTGGTCAACACATACCCGTGGTTGGTGTGCGCCACGCCCCTCCCGAAAAACGTGAACGCGGCGATACCGCTGATGCTGCCGTCGTCCGCGAAAGCAACCTGGGCCACCCCATGCTGGTATTTGCTGCTCAGGACGACGTCCCACGAGCCAACCGGCGGCGGGGACTGGGCCGAAGCATGCAATGCGATCGAACCGAGAAGCAGTCCGCTCCCGCAAATTGCGATGCGGCGAAGAATATTTGTGCGGAAGTCTCTCACAACTTGGACGGACTCTGAATGATCGGCGCCCGGCGCGCAAGCCATTTCGCGTCGCCGCCCAATTTTCGCGGGAATCTCAGTTTTCAGGAGAGCGGAGTCAAAGCCGTTAGCTGCGGAGCAGCGTCAGAAAGTAGCCCACGGCGCCAGCCGTGGGGGTCGGCGTTGCAGGGCAAGAGCCGCGGAGCGGCGAAAGAATTGCTCGCTTTATTTCTGTCGCCCCTCCCGCGGCTTCGCCTCCATTGCGCCACCTTCCACGGCTTACGCCGTGGGCTACTGTCTGACGCCACTCCGTGGCTCAATGCTTGCATCCTTGAGGGGTAGAACCGCGCAAAACATGAGATGCATCGCGCTACTTCCCAAACTCCAGGTAACCGAAACGCGTGGGCTCATGGAACCCCGGAAATAAAGTGGGTGACCAACTCAACAATTCCGCAGGATGATCCTTGGCGCGATTGAAACGGTAGAAATTCCCCCGCCAGACATCCCCCGGCTTGGGCGCAGGTTCGCCCAGGTCCGAAAAGGGCAGGGTCACTTCCACCTGCCAGAATTCGTCCCGGTCGCTCGAGTTTCCCACCGTGCCCTTGACTCTGACGGCGCTTTTCATGCCTTTGGCTGTGAAGCTCCAGTCGCCCTTGAACTTTTTGGAAACACCGCGCTCATCCAGTTCGTTGTCGATGATGGCATCGAAGACGCCACCGAGCGGATTCCATTGCAGTTCGAAGTAGCGCGGCAAAGTTTTGCTGGTCACGAAAAACTCGACGACCTCTTCCTCCCAAAACTTGCTGTCGCGGGCGGTGAAGGTGGCCTGGATGTCGGAGTCGGTGCACTTCCAGCCGAGGTGGAGCGCGGTGTCGTCATACCAGAGGCGCAGCTCGGTTTTCTCCCGTTCGCGACCCGAGCCGTCATTGGGGAAGAACGGCGTGAGGACCGCGGCCTTGGTCCACGCCGCTTCGCTCAACTCGCCGTCGATCGTCAATCGGCCCTGCAGCCTCGGGATGACGATCCGTTTGGGGGCGGGCAGTGTCTTCGGATCGAGGACCTTTACCTCCGCCGCCCAGAGCGGAAACAGAACCCAACCGGCGATGAGCAGCGTGGTTAAACCGGACGTCCACCAACGTCGAAGGGGCGGGACAGTCGGTGGAGTGGAGCATGGGCGGGTGGATTTCACGCCGCGATGGTAGTGGTCCGCGGGGCATTGGCAAGGTAGGACACGCTGGAGGTTTGTCTCCGGGATGGGAGACGTTTTGAAATTCGGGACATTGCACATTGCTGATTGTTCATTGGTCATTGGTCATTTCTTCCTTCCGCGTAACTGTTCAGGAGTCATAGACGGCCGCCCTTACCCCGGCCCCACCGCCGTTGAATTAAGGGAGAGGGCAACATCGGGTCTTCTCCTGCTGGCTGCGCCATCATCGGCTCCCAGCCCCAACGGGGCTGCGACCCAAAGCCCAAGGTTGCCGCGCAGCGGCTACCTTGGGTATCGTGGGCAAAGAACCTTCAACCCCAAAGGGGTTGAGCCAAGGAAAGGTCACACCATGC
>WNGF01000423.1_pt1 | contig 63124 bp, 42 predicted proteins | sample 5400641 | NCBI WGS metagenome assembly WNGF01 (sample SAMN13153371, study PRJNA577476) | soil metagenome | isolation source: 80 cm soil or saprolite under grassland replicate 2 | place: USA:California | collected 2016-06-15
CCGCGACCCAAGGAATACTTTCGGTCTGCCCAATTCATGCGGCCGGTCGTTGAGCCGCGAACGCAAAAGATGAGGTCACCAGCCTCGCACTCGCGTCGCGAGTCAGTCGTGAAAAGCGTGCAGTCGGGATAAGTTGCTCCAAATTCAGTCGGGCCATTCAGCAGCGGCAGACCATCGCCTTCCTCATTGTAGGTACCACCGGGAGGCGAATGCCCCATGATGACGTTTGCAATCTCGGTGAGTGGTGCGGTCGCGGCTTCCATCGTCATGTCTCCAGAATCTCGGCTACGTTACGGGCGATGGTTTGTTCGAGTTCGCGCGCCTGTGCGTTGAGGGTTTCGAGTTCCTCGTTCAGCGTTTCGAGCTGTTCCTTGAAGTCCTCATCGCTCACGGCTTCGCCGGCGGCCACCCCAACGTAGCGGCCAGGGTTGAGCGACCAGCCCTGGACCGCGATCTCCTGAATGGTCGCGGCCTTGCATAAGCCCGGAACGTCCTTGAATTTCGGATCTCGGATTTCGGATTTCGGATTTCCAAACACTTCAAGCAACTTCACACGGGCCTCGTCGCCGCCGAGGGTGAAGTCGAGCGCTTCGCCGCGATAGAGGCGGACGAGGTTGGCGAGGAAGCCAATCTGCGCGGGGGTCCATTCGCGGTGCGCGCGGTCCACCTGCCGGTAGATGTGGCGGGCATCAATGAAGAGGACGGTGCCTTCTCGATTTCGGATTTCGGATTTCGGATTTCGGATTTTGCTTTTGCCCTTGTCGAAGAACCACAACGTGCAAGGGAGCGTTACGGTGTAGAAAAAGTTCGGGCCGACGGCGACCATCACGTCCACGGCACGGCTTTCGATGAGTTGGCGGCGCAGTTCCTGTTCGGAAGAACGGGCGTCGGAGGCGGAGTTGGCCATGACGAACCCGGCTCGTCCGCCAGCGACCGAACCGGTCGATGCCCGGAGCGCGGAATAAAAAATCTGGATCCAGAGGTAATTGGCGTTGTCCGTGCGCGGCAGGCCGAAGGGGAAGCGGCGACCAGGTCCGACAGAATCTTTTAATCGTTCCTTGTCCACGGCATTGACGTTGAACGGCGGATTGGCGAGGACGAAGTCGAAGCGGCCGGTGGCGTCGTGCGGATCGTCGTAGTAGGTGTTGGCCTCGCGGATGTCCCCTTCCAGTCCGTGGATGGCAAGGTTCATCCGACAAAGCCGCATCGTCTCGGCGACTTTTTCGTGGCCGTGAATGGACAGTTCTGCGGCAGGATTCTTTTTGTGCTCCGCCACAAACCGGGCGGATTGGACGAACATACCACCCGAACCGCAGGCGGGGTCAAGGATGCGCCCGTGATACGGCTCGATGACTTCGGTGAGAAGCCGGACGATGGACGCCGGCGTGTAGAACTCGCCGCCTTTCTGGCCTTCGGTGCGGGCGAATTCGCCGAGAAAGTATTCGTAGATGCGCCCGAAGGCGTCGTAATTCACCGTGGCGGGGATCTCGGAGACTTTTTTCAGCAGTTCCTTGAGGAGTGTGCTGGTGAAAAGGTTGTAAGTCTTGGGCAGGACGCCGGCGAGCTGCGGATTGTGCTTCTCGATGTCGCGCATGGCGGCATTGACCTTCGCGCCGATGTTCTCGGCTTCGGGGCGCTTAAGGAGATAATCGAACCGGGCCTCGGCGGGCAGATACAGGATGCCCTCGGCGTGATAGGCGGCGGGTTCGTCGATACGACTGCCGCGACGGGAAACCCGGGGCGTGGGCACTTCGCCCCTCACCCCGGCCTTCTCCCCTCCGAGGGGCGAGGGAGATTCTAATTGGGCGCGTTTCGCGGCGAAGCGCACTTCGGCGAAGCGCAAGAAAATGAGGCCGAGGACGGGCGCGGAGTATTCCTGGGACTTGAGGCCGGAGTTGGCGCGGAACTGGTCGGCGGCGTCCCAGAGACGTTTCTCGAGCGCGGCGTTGTCGGTGTCTTTTTCGGATGGAGCGACCCAGTGCATAGTGCGTTTATCCCGTGTGCCTTGGCCGCCAAGAGTATTTCAAACCGTTTCATCGGGAAACAGAAAAGGAAACTCTTCACCCTGAGCCCGGCTTGTTCCTTGCGCATTTTCAGGCGCGCCTGACCTTCGGCATCCCCCGCCTTGGGATGCCCCAGCATGGCCGCGGCGTGCGCCTGCTTCTCCGCGTCTGATTTCTTCACATTCAACCGCACCCAGTCGGCGACCTGGCCGTCGGTGATCGTGTTCCGCACCACGTCCACAAATTGTTCGTGCGTCAACCCGGCGGCCTTCAGCCAGGCCCCGTCGAAACCTTTGCCAAGATTCGGCTGGTAGTCGGGGTGCAGTTGGCCGGCGAGGTGCAGCCGGATCTTGTCGATGTATCGCGGCAGGTGGATCCACCCGCACATGGCTTCGCGCGGGCTCCGGGGATAGATTAGCGCACTCATCTTTCGTAGGCACGCTGGTCGAGGCCAGGATCCAGTCGTGTTGACGGCATCATGGCCAAAAAGACGACGGAGAGCAATTCCCAATTGCGGATTGCGGATTGCGGATTGCGGATTGCCGATACAAGATTGAAGAGCGTTCGAGCCGCTGGTCCGGCAACGGTTCTGCGCCGGGAATCCGCAATCCGCAATCTGCAATCTGCAATCTGCAATCTGCAATTAGAGCTCGTGGGACGATGAGCAACGGGCAACAGCCGTTTGACTATGACCTGGCCATTCTCGGAGGCGGCAGCGCCGGTTACGCCGCCGCGCGGACGGCGGCGGCGGCCGGTCTTCGCACGGTCGTCATCGAAGGCGGCAAGGAAATCGGCGGGCTCTGCATTCTGCGCGGCTGCATGCCGACGAAAGCGCTGCTCTATGCCGCGGAGGTGCGGCACCTGGCGCAATACGGCGGCCTTTGGGGCATGAAACGCGGCGACGTCAGGTTCGACTGGGGCGCCGTCCTGGCCCGGAAGGACGGCCTGATCAAGGAATTCGCCGACGATCGCGCACGGGAACTGACCAGCGGCAGGTTCGATTTCGTGCGCGCACTGGCCCGCTTCACCGACGCGCACACCCTCTCGCTGAGCGATGGCCGGTCGCTTTCCGCAAAATTTTTCGTGATCAGCACCGGCTCGAAGGTTGCCCAACCTCCCCTGCCCCAACTCGCCGGGGTCGGTTACCTGAACAGCGACGAGGCGTTGGCCCTCCCGCGGCTGCCGAAGTCCATCATCGTGCTGGGAGGCGGAGCGGTCGCGGTCGAATTTGCTCAGCTCTTCGCCCGCTTTGATGTCGACGTCACCTTGATCCAGCGCGGCGAACATTTGCTCAAAGACTTTGACCTGGACGCCGCCAGCGTTCTTGAATCGGTTTTTCTCCGGGAAGGCATCAAGCTGTACCTCAACACGCGATTGGTTGATGCGTATCGCGAGGGAGGCCGGAAAACCGTGACGTTCCAGCATCAAGGCCGCAAAACAGAAGTTCAAGCGGAGGAGATTCTCTTCGCCCTCGGCCGCAACCCGAACACCGCTTCGCTCGACCTGGACCGGGCCGGCGTCGTCACCGACGGGGGCCGGGTCGTGGCCAATGCGCGCATGCAGACCAGCGCGCCCCACATTTACGCGGCGGGCGACTGCACCGGGCCCCACGAGATCGTCCACATCGCCGTCCAGCAAGGCGAGATTGCCGCGCACAATATGGCGCACCCGGACCTCCCGCGAACGATCGATTACCGCCTGCTCGTCACCGTGGTCTTCACCGAGCCGCAGCTGGCGAGGGTGGGCCTGACGGAGAAAGAAGCGCAGGCGCGGAACATCCCGTATCTCGCCGCCAGCTACCCCTTCCGCGACCACGGCAAGTCGCTCATTATGGAAGCCCGGGATGGTTTCGTGAAACTGCTGGCGGATCCCAAGTCCGGAGAAATCCTGGGCGGCGGCTGCGCGGGGCCGTTGGGCGGCGAGCTCATTCACGAGATTATTGCCGCGATGGCCGGTCGCCTGACCGCGCCCCAGCTGGCGTCGATGCCGCATTACCACCCGACACTGGCCGAGATTTGGGCCTATCCCGCCGAGAATATCGCGGAGAGAATCGTGGGTCCGAAGACCCGTTGATTGCTCATGGCACATTGCTCATTGCACATTGCACATTGCTCATTGGCCATTGGCACCCGTTGACGGCAGGTTCATCGATAGGGCTGTCCCCTCTCGACAAAGCTTCCCTGCCGCGCCTAAGCTGGTCACGATGCAAGTGTTCGACCGCCCGCTGGTCATCGCCGGACGACAATTCCGCTCCCGCCTGCTGGTGGGGACCGGGAAGTTTTCCTCGCCCCAGGCCATGGGCGAAGCGCTGGCCGCCAGTGGCACCGAACTGGTGACGGTGGCCTTGCGCCGCGCCGATCTGAGCGGGCAGAAGGATCCGTATGCGAACATCCTCGAGTGGATCGACGCGGAGCGCTATCTCGTCCTGCCGAACACCAGCGGCGCGAGGAACGCCGAGGAAGCCGTTCGCCTGGCGCGTCTGGCCGCTGCCGCCGGGTTGCCGCGATGGGTAAAACTCGAGATTCACCCCGATCCACGATATTTGCTGCCCGACCCGGTGGAGACGTTGCAGGCAGCCGAGCAGCTGGTCCGCGAGGGCTTCACCGTCCTGCCCTACATCAACGCCGATCCGGTGCTGGCCAAGCGCCTGCAAGAAGTCGGCACGGCCACGGTCATGCCACTGGGCTCGCCCATCGGCTCGAATCGCGGCCTGCAAACGCGCGATCAAATCCGCATCATCCTTGAGCAAGCCACCGTGCCGGTCGTGGTGGACGCCGGCCTGGGTGCGCCGAGCCACGCCGCCGAAGCCATGGAACTGGGCGCCGACGCGGTCCTGGTCAACACGGCCATCGCCAGCGCCGAAGATCCGAATCGCATCGCCGTGGCCTTTAAAATGGCGGTCGAAGCGGGCCGCATGGCCTTCGAAGTCGGGCTGGCGGCACAACAGGCGACCGCTCATCCCACCAGCCCGCTGACCGGTTTTCTAGCATGACCCGCCCGACCATGCCCCTCGCGCGGGTGAAGGATCTTCTCAACGCCGGGCGGCGCGCGCGAATCCTCGTCATCGGCGACGTGATGCTGGATCAATTCATCTGGGGCAGCGTGGATCGCATCTCACCGGAAGCGCCCGTGCCGGTGATCGATTTTCAGCGGGAGAGCTTCATGCCGGGCGGCGCGGCCAACGTCGCGCGCAATCTCTCCGCCCTCGGCGTGCCGGCGGAGCTCTTCTCCATCGTCGGCCAGGATGAGCCTGCCCAACGTTTGCGCCAGCTCTTGCGCGGACAAGGCGTCGCCGCCAGCGGCTTGCTCGCTCAATCGGAACGGCCCACCAGCATCAAGACCCGCATCGTGGCCCACCGCCAACAGGTCGTCCGGATCGATCGCGAGTCGCGCCGGGAACTCGATGCCCAGACCGCGAGCCGGTTGCTCAAAGCCCTGGGAACGCGGCTGGACTCGGCCGCGGGCCTCATTGTCGGCGATTACGGCAAAGGCGTCGTCACCCAGGGCCTGCTGGACACTTTGAAGCGACTTTGTCGCGAACGGGGATTATGGCTCAGCCTGGATCCCAAGCCGGTGCATCAGCTGAATCTGAGCGGCCTTTCCCTCATCACCCCCAACCGCAAGGAGGCGTTTGAATTGTCCGGTCTGCCCGACGAGACGCGCGAGGCGAACCCGCTGGCCGATCTCAACCTCATCCGCACAGCTGGCCGTCTTCTCAACGACCTGGCCCCGGCCCTGCTGCTCATCACCCTGGGCGAGCAGGGCATGCTCCTTTGCCGACGAGGCGAAAAGCCGCATCACATCCCGACCGTGGCGAAGGAAGTTTTCGACGTGTCAGGCGCCGGTGACACGGTGATCGCCACCTTCACCCTGGCGATTGCCGCCGGGGGTTCCCCGCTTGAAGCGGCCATTTTCTCGAATCATGCCGCAGGCGCCGTGGTCGCAAAAGTCGGCACGGCGACCGTCACTCCGCAGGAATTAGTGGCGAGCTTCCGGCGTTAGGGACAATCAATCGCGTCGATAATCGCGGAAGCCAATTGGCCCAACTGGGCGGCCGCGGCCGGATTGGAGCGCGCAACTTGAGCGCGGACCTTGTTGAGGAACGCATTCAACTGGTTCTTGCCGGCCTCACAGCTGCCCCGGTCAAAGGAAGCGATGGCCGCCTTCAGCGAAGCAATCAGCGGTCGCTTGTTGTTGCGTCCGAGGTCGGCGCTGTCGACGGCGTCGATCAGTGCGTCGACCGCTTCACCGGCCGTGATCACTTCCACGGTCACGCTCGCGTTGGCCGCGCATTGTCCGTCATCCACCACCAGCACCACGTGGTGCGTGCCCAGTTCGAGGCAGTTGCTCGCCACGGGCGTGGTCGCGACCGGGATGCTTCCTCCGTCCACCAGCCAACTGAAGGACAGTGTGTCACCGTCGGGATCTGACGACAGGGAACCATCGAGGCGCACGCAAGCATTCGAGCCGTTGCTCGCGATGACCACCGTTTCGGTCTGACCCGGGAGCAGTTGAACGTTCGGCGATACTTTGGCCACCGCCACGGGACAGTGGTTGGCCGTCGTGCTGACCGTGATGTGGAAGCTGCATGAGTTCGGATTGCCAGCCCCATCGACCGCCCGGCAAGTGACCGTCGTGTTGCCCAACGGGAAGGTGCTTCCTGACGGCGGCAAACAGTCAAAGCTGGCGATCCCGCACGGATCGGCGGCGGCGGCAACGTAAGTTACCACCGCGCCGGCCGCGCTGGTCGCTTGCGCAGTAATGTCCCCTGGGCAAGTCACCGTGGGCGGCCTGGTATCCACCACCGTCACCGTGAAACTGCAACTGCTGGACTGTCCGGTATTGTCGGTCGCCGTGCAAACCACGTTGCTCTGTCCCAAGCGGAAGCCGGTTCCGGACGGCGGCGTGCAAACCACCGGTATCGGAGCGCCGGAGGAATCCACGGCGGCGACGGTATAGGTAACCGGGGTGAGGCCGCCGGTGCATTCCGCTGTGATGTTCGGAGGGCAAGTGATCACCGGCGCATTGCCTGGCGTCACCGTCACGGTGAACGTCTGCGACGCGGAGGTGTCGACCCCGCCAAAGGCCGTGCCGCCATCGTCCATGGCCACCACCGTCACATGGGCGCTGCCGCTGTGACCGGCCGCGGGCTTGTAAGTGAGCGTGCCGTTCGCCGCGATGGCTGGCTGCACTTCGAACAAGCTCGGATTGTCATTCGAGACGACAAAATGCACCGTTTGTCCGGCTTCACTGCCGCAGCCCTGCGGTGCAAACGCCAGGATGTTCAGATCGTCGATCCACTGGTTGTCCTGGGCGCCGCCGGTTCGGGCGCTGAACCGCACCTGGTTGGCATGGAGGCCGAGGTAGCTAGGCAACGTCGCATTGATGCTGACGCCGTCATAGGTGAAGGTGGCATCCCCTGCGGCAGACAAATTCAGCGCGGCATTGACGAACTGGTCTTTGCGCAGGAACGCCTTGGCCGCAGTCTGATCATTGGCGACAATGCCTGAGAACGCAACTCGTGCTCCTTGCCACTTGATCTCGATGCCAGGAGCTTCGCCGCCGCCGTTGTCGAAGGTATCGATGGTCACGGACAGTCCGGTGGTGTTGCCTTCTTCGCCCGGATTGACGGCCAGGTCATCGCCGAGGTTGAAACTGTAGCCATCGGCGCCGCCCGTGCCAAACTGGGTCGCTTCGCCTGCTTGGTCCACTCCGCCGATCCGTGATCTCCAGCTGACTTGCAGGCTTTGAAAGGTCTGCGCGACCGGCAGAGTCAAGGCGAAGTCGCCAAAGACGCCGTTCTGGCCGTCATCGGTGAGATGCAAAACGGAATTCGCCCCACTGCCGTCATCTGCCACGTAGGCCACGCCATTAACCAAGCCCCCAGCCGGCAGCGAATCAAACGCAGTGGAGAAGGCCACCGTCGGGATTTGCGCCGACTGGTGCGCCACAATCTGGATGCCGCAGATCGGCGCGCGGAAATTCACCGTGCCGACAGGGAAATCCGCCGCACTGGCGCTGGAGGTCAGCGTAAACGAATCCCCGGCCAGGCCGGTGAAGCGCATGTAGGTCCCGAGGTCGGTCAGATCAACGCCTGGATCCTCCGTGAATTCCGTCGCGTTGGTCGGCGCCGTCCCGAACTTCGTCGTGGACCCGATGGTGTAAGCACCCCCGCGGCCACCTACTCCACCCAGAGCGTACACGATCACATCGTAGCCCCCGGCCGTGAATTCGGGTCCCAGGCCGCTGACGGTGACCGTGGCCACCCCGGCGGCTTGATCCGAGGTGTCGAGGTATCCGGTCATGAGAGTGCGATCGGGTCCAGCCGGGAACCCGTTGTTATCCTCACCCCGCCCGGTGGTCGACCATGTGTTCGGACAAGACCACGTCACCGCAACCGTCGTTCCGATGGGAGTTCCGACGTAATCGGCGGCGAGGCCAGAGGCACTGCCGCTGGCGCCGTTCAGGTTGTTCCAGTTGGCTTGCGGGACGACCCCAGCCTTGTCGAGTGGACCGAGCGCGGTCGGCTTCCCGTTGTTGCTATTGACTTCGTCGGCGCCGAAATTCAGCCCTATGCTTGGGATGGCCACGGCAATTGTCGCGGTACCTGGGACGATATCGTGCGCCACATTGGCGACGGTCTGGACTCCGCTGTTCGCGTCCGCCGCCGGCGGCGGCGTCAGGGCGAAACTGGGCGCGGTGTTCGGTGCCGCCACCGTGAGGGTCGCGGCATCCGAAGTCACGACTGCGCCGGGGGTATAAACCTGGACGCGGAACTTGGCCCCGTTGTCGCCACAGGCAGGCAGGAAGGAGTAAGTGGCACTATTGGCGCCAAGGATGGCTGTAAACCCGGAGCCATCGTCGCGGTACCACTGATAGAAGATGGGCGGGTTGGTCGTACCAGGGTTTGAAGCGCTGACTGCGGTGGAGAAGGTCACATTCTGCGGCCCGCTTTGGCCCTGATCGAGGGTCACGTGGTCGATCTGCCAGTTCGGCACCTTCCCACGCGTGTTGGTATCGGATGCGGCATAGAAACGGATGACGATGGTATCGCCGGCATTGTAGTTGCCGCCCGCGGCGATGCTCGTGATGAACCCCGCGTCGTAGCCGGAGGATTCGGCCGTGAATGCGGGTTTGCCGGCGAGCAGCGATGCGCTGTTGCCGGCAACCGTGTTGCCACCGTAGCCGTTTTGCACCCAGGCTGCGTCCGGCACAGCCACGAAGTCGCTCCCATTGACACTGAGCTGGACTTGACCGCCGTCCCACCGCGTGCCATCGAACTCGAAGCTGTAGCGATGCACCAATGTCAGTTTGAGAGCGCCGCTCTTGGTGATAGTCAGCGTCGGGCTGGTGAGGATCGAGGTGTTCGGGTGGCTATCCTCGGGCCCCTCCCCGTCTTCCATCCAGCTTCCAGTGGCCGCATCATACATCCATGGGCCATCGCCAGCGCCGGAGTTGTCATAAGGCAACGGGGTCGTGACCGTAAACCCGCCGTCGTTGGCGTTGAAGGTTTCATCCAGGATCGTGCTCGGCGAGGAGACGAATGTCACGTCGGTGGGCTGTTGGGTGATGGCCAGCTGAGCTCCCGTCGGGTCGCCCAACGAACCCATGAAGGCCCCGGAGATGGGGGATGAGCCGTTGACTGGGACCGGCCCGCCCGGCAATTGCCAGGCCACCGCGCAATTGTCTCCTCCACCCCCTTCTTTGGCCAGGAGTTGGAAGAAATACTTCTGGCCCGCCATGAGCGGAATGCCGCCGGGGAACAAAGTGCTTGACTGGTTTTCCGGCGCTGCGGTCGTGCGACGGCCACCGGAATCGCCGGTCCATTCCCGCGAGTTGGCCCACTGCGGCTCGGAACAGATCAGCGCGACATTGGCCGGGCTATCATCGGTGCTCAACCAGAACTCGCCGTTGTCATCCGAGCTCATGAAGAAGTTGTAATTCCCCGAGACCGGCGGGAAGAGCCATCCGCTGAGCCGCGTGCCGTAACTGGCGGCGAAGTTTACGGGTCCTTCGAGCAGACCGACATAACTGACGGCATCGGCCGCGTCAGGGAATTTTGAGCTGCCGGTCACGTCGGCGACAGCGACACCGCCGCCAAGGTCGAAGTAGAGCTGTTGCAGGGCGAAGCCACAACTGATGACCGGCGTTTTGAAAGTACTCGTGCACGGACTTGGATTGACGACGTTGCCCGCCAGGTCCGTGACGTTCTGGACACTGATCTGGTAGGTCGCACCGATGTTCAGACGGCCGTCCAGGGTCACGGTCACGCTCGATTGATCCGGATTCAAAGTGGCGCGGACCACGGAGAATCCGCTGACCGAATAATTGAATGCGTCCGCAGCGGTGCCCGGTTCGACGAACTCCGAGAACCGGACGACAATGTTCGAGAGGCTAAAGGCGGCGCTGGCGCTGACGCACGTCGGAGGGGTCGTGTCCTCCCTGACCGTCAAGAGCGCGCTGCGCGTGACGGTGCTACTGCCGATGACCGCCACCACGCAGTCGAAATGGGCGCCACTGTCGGCGACGCTGACCGGTCCGAAGCTGTAGGACGGTCCGTTGGCGCCGGCGATGTCCGCGCCGTCGCGCCGCCATTGATAGCAGATCGGGAGGCTGTTTGGATTCGACGCGGCGACACTGAAACTGACGATGACGTTGGCCAGGACGTTCGCATCGGCGGGTTGAGTCGTGATGTTGATGGGGCCACCGATGCCCGGCGGGGCTGCGCCGGCTCCGACCAGGCCGCCTGGAATCGGCGTCAGCGTGTTCGGATCGGTCGGGTCGACGGCCAGTTTGGCGGCCACCTGGCAAAAGTCGCCCCCGGTGCCTTCCTTGTAGATCGCTTCGATGTAGTAGCCCTGGCCCGCGGTGAGCGAGATTGGAGCCGTCCGGTGGCCAGAGAAAGTGCCACAGCACCCGGTTTCTTCTTGGACCAAAACCTTCCCGGCGGCATCGGGGCCGCTCGAGTTCAAGTAGAGCCGCGAAGAATCGTCACTGCGCAGATAGAAAATCCAGTCGCCCGACACCGGCGGAATGAACAAGCCGCGAATGCGTGCGCCGTAGCCTTCATGGCTGTCATCCGAATAGGCCAGGCGCGTATCGAACCCGGGCAGGCTCAGCGTTTCCTGTGGATTGTTCGGGAAATCCGGATCGCGCAGCAGGGTGTTGTTGATGGAATTGTCGGAAGTGCTGAGCGGCCGGTAGACTTCGAAGAGCAACCCGATGTTGCAAGCACCAGGTGCCCACGTGTGGACTTGTGCGGTGTTGTTTCCCGCGATGGGGTTGCCGGCCAGGTCCGCCACCGTCGTCACGGTGACGGTATAGACGGTGTCCGGTGTTTGCGGATCAGTCGTGAGCGTGACGCTGGCTCCATCCGGGTTCAACGCCACGCTGATCACGGACAAGCCCCCGTCGAGGGCATAATTGAAGCTGTCTGACGCCGTCTGCGGATCGACTTTCTCACTGAAGAGGACCGTCACCGTGTCGAACGACGCGCTGCCCACAGCGCCGATGACCGTCGGCGGGGTGATATCGTTCACGTAAGTGACCACGGCGGCGCGGCTGTCGACCGAGCCGATCGGGTTGCTGATCCGGCAGACGTAAGTGCCCGCGTCCTCGGGCATCATGTCGCTGATCACATAATTGGGCGTGATGGCCGTGGGATTGATCGCCGGATCAATTGGCACGCCGTCCTTGACCCACTGATAGCTGGGGGCGGGTGAGCCGATGGCGTAGACGGACAGGGTGGTGGAGCGATGGGCGAACACAACGCGGTTGCTGGGCTGGGAAGCATCCGTGATCGTCGGCGGGAGTGGCAGAATTGCGGTCAACTGGACCCCGAGCACGTCGTCGCTGCTGCCGGGCCCTTGTTGATGGAGTTCGACCGCCACAACGTTGTCACCTTCGATCAGGGTGCTGGGTATGAGATTGGTGACAATGGGAACGGCTTCGCCCAGAGGATTGGCCCCGCCCGGAAGGGTGTTGATATCCCAGGTCATCGGTCGCGGTATGTCCGGCATGTCGAACGAGTAGAGCTCGACGCCGTTGAGGTACACGATAAAGCCGTCATCGGCGGCGTTCCTGAAATTCAAGGTCACGCCCGCCGGATTACCAGTCCAGGTGAAATGAGTCCGGAAATACGCCGAAGGCCCGCCGGAGCCGGCGCCGCTGGGCCCGGGGGAAAGCGGGCTGTCCGGTTGGCCGGGGAAAATGGGCAGGCCCACGGCCACGCCGTTGGGAGGAGCGATGTAAGTGTGGAACAAACCAAATGCATCATACTCACTGGCGGTGCTTTCATAGCCGAACAACCCCGTACCGGAAAGCCAAGTGCTGTCGTCATGAGCTGGCGCCGTCCAGGCATCGGCCGTCGCGTAGCCTGGATCATTTGTATTCGCCAGGTATTTCCAGACCGTGTTCGTGAAGCTTAGAAGCTGGACAGTCTGCAGTTCGGTGATTCCTTCGGTGATGCTCACATCATCAATCCATTGATTGTCCCATGCGCCGCCGGTTCGGGCGCCAAACACAAAGTTTCCGCCCGCGATGCCGGCATAGCCGTTCAATGGCGCGCTGATCGTTCTGCCATCATAAGTGAACGTGGCGATCGCCGTGTTGTTGTCCACCGTCAGATCGGCGTCGACGAACTGGTTCTTGCGCAGGAAATCTTTGGCCAGTCCTTGATCGGGATCGATCCCATCAAACGCGATCCGGGCCGCCCCGACCGCCGACCCGTGGTCCGGGCCGCCCCATTTGATCTCGATGCCCGGCGCCTCGCCGCCCCCGTTATCAAAGGTGTCGATGGTGACGGAAAGACCCGTGCCGACCCCCTCTTCGCCCGCGCTGCCGCCTTGCACATCCGCGCCCCAACTCAAGCTGTAGCCGTCCGCGCCGACCCGGTTGAATTGCGCCGCGCCAGTGGTGCTCCCACCAATCAGGCTTTTCCAGTGAACGTGCAGGTTACCCACTCGGCGGCCGCCGGCGGGGTCGGGAATAAAAAAATTGCCATTGGCGCTAGCCTGAAGATCGTCGGTCAAGTGCAGTATGCCGTCGGTCGCTCCAATCGTCGCCACGCCGCTGACCGCGGTTCCCGGGGGCAATTGGCCATCGTTGAAGTTGTAGTTGATGGTGATCTGCGCCCCGGCATTGAAGACACCCATCAACGCGATCAGGAACAGGCTCAGGGCAGAGAAAGGGGCTGGAGTGACGCTTCTGCGAGACATACGTGTTATCCTTTCTGAACGCACCATCGCGCCCCGAAGCGCTCTTGACGATTCCTTCGCATGCCGCGCCAACGGCACGCATCGCCCACATCGGAGCCGTGGTTTGTGTTACTGGAGTGCGACGATTAGGTCATAATCGAAAGAAAAAAGCAATGAATAAGTGGCCAACAGTCCGTAATTTTTTTAACCCCTCCACGCCGGGTAGGGACGCGTTCCACCGCGTCCCATTCTTTCCCTCGGGGCTCATAAGCCACAGGCGGCCAGGCATGGGATGTCCATCGCGCTGGGATTTGCCGCTTGATCCGTCCGGGAAGGCGGGGGCGATCAGGGGAAGTCAGGGACGGGGTGGAACCCGTCCCTACCACGCGGTGGAACGCGTCCTTACCACGCGGTGGAACCCGTCGGGTCAAGAAACAAACAGACCGGGGAGAACGATCTCCCCGGTCTTTCCGCGCGGTTCTCAGGTCTTCCAACCTCCGGCTCAAAACGACCAGCCGGCTCAGTTGGGAGGGCGTTGTGAATCCTTAAGGCTTGCTCAAGCGGAAGAATGTCTGGGCCCCGCTGGCCGGAGTGCTGAAGCCACTGGTCGCACTGGCATTTCGTGTCCAGGCACCCGACGGCGCCTGAGACGAGTCGAGGTGATAGGTCGCATCAGACCAGGTCAGGACGATGTTCGGACCCGAACGGGCAATATGCAGACCCGGCCCGCAGATCGGGATTTCGGCGATCAACTCGAGGCCAAAGGCGGCATCGGAGCTGGCGGCGTCGTGTTGCTTCAGTTCAGCGGCCAGCACGTTGTCGCCGGAAACGAGAAACGCCTTTGAGAGAGTGAACGGCCCTTCATAATTGGCATCCCCGACCGACCCGGCCGTCAGGTAACTGGCGAAGGCATCTTCGGCTGGCGTGACGCGCAGTCGATAGATCTCCTGGCCGTTGAGATAGAGCACAACGCCATCGTCCACCACCGGCCGCAAACGCAGTTCCGTGACCGCCAACGGATCGGTGGGCAGGGTGAAATGTGTGCGGAAATAATAGGTCGGATTATCGGTGACCGCGTTGGTCGGGAAGTTGGCATTGGTCAACGACAACCAGGTCGCGATTGGAATGCCGTTAAAGCTGTTGGTCGGTGGCGACACATTCTTGACGCCAAAGAACGCCGTTCCTTGTGCCCAACCACTGTCATCGTAGCCGACTTCCTTCCACGCCGTACCCCGGTCAACCCCTGACTGATCGTAGCGCCAGGGATGCCCGTCGCCGACCGACAGAAGAATGAGGCCCGGGAGCCGGAACGAAACCGTCGTGGGATTGGGGCTAATGTTATTGAGCGACAGATCCTTTACTCCGGTGATCCGCAATTGGTGTGAAGCGCACGAGTCAAGCCGGGCCGCCGTCACGAGCGCCACGTTGGTGGTGCTGGTCTTTCTCGCGGAGACCACGGCCACGCCGTCGACGGTGTAATTCGCCGCGGTTTCGGCGGTAGCCATGTCCATATTCTCACTAAACGTGACGACCACATTAGTCCCAGTCGCATCGGCCGTCGCGGAGACCACGGTGGGAGGGGTCATATCTGGCTGGACGGTAAGGGTAGCGTTGGCACTGACCACCTGCGCTCCGCCCGCGGCCGAAATGCGGACACTGAAGACGGCCCCATTATCCCCCAGCTCTGGAGTAAGACTGTAGTTGGGGCCGATCGCCCCGTCGATGTCCGCGCCATCACGCAGCCACTGGTAGCAGAGCGGCACGTCCGTGCTGGTGGCGACGCTGAAGGTTGCCGGGATTCCAGGTGACCCTTGCACATTGGCTGGTTGCTGGGTGATGGTGAACGTGCCGGCGACACCAGCCGGGGCCGCAGGAAAGCCGAGCATACTGCCGGCGATCGCATTAACACTGATCGGCAGCTGCCCGTTGGGGTTATCCGACGGTGGCCCTTCGGCTTCCAGCCTGGCCGCCACCTTGCAGTAGTCGCCGCCTACTCCTTCCTTGTAGATCGCTTCGATGTAATAGCCTTGGCCAGCCACGAGGTTTCGAGGGGCCGAGGCATGAGCCGTCCAAGTGCCGCAACAGCCGGTTTCCTCCTGGATCAACACCTTCCCGGCGGCGCTGGGACCGTTGGGGTTGAGCCAAAGCCGTGAGCTGTCGTCGCTGGCCAGATAAAATACCCAACTACCCGAGACAAGCGGAATGAACAAACCTCGAATACGTCCACCGTATCCTTCCTTGTCGTTAGTCGAGAAAACCGTCCGTGTGTCAAATGCCGGCATAATATGGGTTTCCGCCGGTCTGTTGGGATAGTCCGGGCTCGCCAAAAGAGTGGTGTTTAAATTATTGTCGGTGGTACTGAGCGGTGAGAAGACCTCTAACAGCAGACCGCCGCAGCCGGTCACCCACGAGTTAAATTGAACCGTACTACCGGGCGCGATGGTGTTTTCCTCCAAAAGGGTGAGGTCCTTGACGCTGGTGACCGTGACCGTGTAGAGCACCGCTTCCTCCATCGTCGTCGTCACATGCAGGGTGACGCTGGCTCCATCCCCGTTGAGATCGACCGAAGTGACCCCCAGGTCACCCACCGTCCCACCGGCAACGGAATAATTGAACGGGTCTGTCCCCGAATTGGGATCAACGCGTTCACTGAATTGGACCGTCACCAAGTCAAACGTCGCGCTGCCGGTCGCTCCCACCAGCGTGGGCGCGTTGGTGTCCTGGGTGTACTGCACCATGGCTTTGCGAGTATCCGTCGAGCCAACGGCGTTGACAATGTGGCAGTAATATTCTCCTGCATCGCCGGCCTGCATGTTCGTGATAATGAACGTGGAGTTGGTGGCGTCCGGGATGTTGTTGTTGTCCTTGATCCACTGATACGTGGGACTCGGGGAGCCAAGGGCCACCGCCGTCAATGTCGAACTGCGCAACTGGAGAACCACACGGTTCGAAGGCTGGGTCGTATCGGTGATCGTCGGGGCCAGCGGCAGGCGAGCGGTCAGTGACATCCCAAATACGTCGTCGCTGCTGGCCGTGCCACTTTGATGCAACTCAGCCACCAGCACGTTCAGGCCGGTTTTCAAAACGCCCAGCGGAAAGATCAGGATGTCACCATTCGCCACCGGATTGCCTTCGGCCGGCGGGTTGGAGCCGAGTGTCGGACAGTCTTCGCCCGCCGCGATGCGCGTGCGGGCAACCTCGACGCCGTTGAGATACCACACGCAACCGTCATCGATGTAGTTCGTCGTGGTAATTTGCACGAAAGCCGGATCGCCGGAACTCCAATTGAAGGTCGTGCGGAAATATTCGGTAATGGGCCCACCAGCACCCGGGTTGGGGATCGGCGTGGTAAATGTGTATGGCGCATACTCAGCCGGGGTCGTCTCAATTCCGAACAGTCCCGTGCCCTGCGCCCAAGTGCTGTCGTCGTAGGTTGGGCTGCTCAGCGATGGGACCACCGTCGCGGGGGCGCCGATGGCGACGCAATTGGTAAAGCGCCACGTCGAGCCCATCACGGTCAGGACCTCGATGTCCGTGATGGAGGCTGCCTGGATGGTGGTTTGAGCGGAAGTCGTCAGGAGTGCGGCTGCTGCTAATGCCGCAGAGAGGATGCTCAGACGGCTCTTCGAAGGCTTTAAGGGGAAGCAACGCATACTGTTCTTTCGGTTGTCTTGTTATCCTACCGCTACGACGTTTGCCATCGCAGGCACGACAAATGCCTGCTCACCGTCCTAGCGCGCGTCAGGGTAGTGTGGTTTTCTGAGAGTGATTCCCCGCAGTAAAACATCCTGCCGGGCAAAATGCAATCTAAATCGTACAAAGAATTGGCATTGTCGCGTCAGCGCCGCTTGAAATTGCTCGCCCCGCTTCGGTCGGCTTCGCGTAACTCGAGTCGCCAACGCGCCGCGCCGCGCGCCGTCAAGAACACCGCGATGAGCAAGAGCAACCCGCCCACGGGCACGAGCAGAATTCCCAGGCCAGGATCACCGGAATAAATGAACAGGCCGCCGAGGAAAAATCCCGCAGGCATGAGCCAGGTGGCGCCGCGCAGACAGACCGAGGCGAGGCCGCGCTGGGTCGCCCCCCACTCGGGCACCAGTTGCACCGTGAAGGCAAAGCCGAGGTTGACCAGGCCGAGCAGGGTGCCGTGGGCGTGCGCCAGCGTCCACATCAGCCGGCGTGTCTCGCTGGAAACGTTCAGATAAATGCCCACCTTGAAGCCGTGCAGGGCTTCCAGGATCAGGCCAAGGGTGAGAAATACCAACAGGGTCCACCAACCGAAACGCAGGTGGCACTTGATCAGCTCGGCCGGGTCGTTGCGGAGACGCAGTCCGGCGGGTTGGGAGGCCCGCTCGCCTTTGGAGGCCGCGTGGGGAGTTGTCATTCCAGGAGTTCCATGTGACGGTCGTTGCGCTCTTTGAGCAGCCCAACTACCTTGGCTTCCTCCAACAACTCGTTGGGTTGCGACCGCACGCTCTGGCTGCCGTCGGCTGTCAGTTTCCCGCGCCAGATTTCCAACGCGCGCTGACGGGCATTCTCCCGCCCGGCCTCCGGCCCGATGAAATCGCAAGACAACTGCGCGTAGCCCGGCAATCGTTTGAGCGAACGCTGGGCGATGTAGCGCACGTTCGAGTAAGGGTCGACCAGGAGTTCCGCCAGAAGGCGCGGCATCCAGCCGGTGCCGGAGATCTGTTGGGCGGGCTTCCAGCCCATGTGCCAGGCGAGCAGCGCCCGCTGACCGGCATCGCCCTTCAAGATCCAAGACGCACCGGCGGAGATCGTCTTTTGCTCGTCGGTCAGTTCTTCCGCTGGCTGGCGGTACCAATCCTTCAACTTGTCCGAGGTCCAACCGAGCGATTTGTCGAGGTGACAAAGGTTACAGGCATTAGGCCGGCCGGTGGCGAGGCTGGATTGGACGTTTGGCGAGGTGATGGTGTGGCTGCGAATCGCCTTGAGCAAGCCGTAGGTCGTGTGAGGCATGTGACAGTTGTAACAAAGGCTGCCCGTTGACCCGGCCCGATGGCGGGTGTGTTGCTCCAGAGCAGCGGCGAACGAATTGTGGCATTGCAGGCAGGCCTGGTTGCCCTCCATCCGGACGGCAAGCTGGTCGTCCGTATCCTGATACTTGTGGAGCGAGTGACAGGAGAGGCAGGACATCTGGCCGCGCTGGAAGCAGGCGGAGGCGAAGAGGCCGTTGAACTCGCGGCCCGAGACCCGCACCTGGCCGTCGCTCCAGAAGCTGCCCTCCATCAGCGCGCGCTTGTTCTCATGCCCCGGCGCGTCCAATCCGGCGCCGTCATAGTGGACGAGTGGGGCTTTGGCTTCGAGGTCTTCGCCGGGCCGGTAACCAATCCCTTCCAGGTTCCATTGCCCCTGGCGGAGGTTGCGGCGAATGGCATGACATTGGCCGCAGGCTTCGGACGCTTTGACATGCTCGAGTCGGGCCGCGTTGAAGATGGTCGGGTCGGGTTGGTTCGCGCGATGCCACTGGTAGCGGCGCGCCGGATCGAGGTTGACACGGACATGCTGATCGGCCGGGCCGTGGCACGCTTCGCACGCGATGCCGAGTTCGGCGGCGCGGGTCTGCATCACTTTCGTGCGCACATCCTGCCGCGGCTGGCCACCGGTCGCGTGACAATTGAGACAGCCGGTGTTCCAAACCTGATGGGAAAATCGAACACTCGGGTCGAACAGAAACACGTCGTTGCGCGGGACCCAGCGTCGGGCTTCGAAGAGATAGGTGAAAGGAAAACTGAACTGCATGTTGCCGGAATCGCTGGCCACCCAATAAGCCTGCATGTGATGCGAGCCGGTCAACATCGTGATCCGCTTTCGCGCACGCGGAGGGTTGGCCTCTGCTGGCGTTGGTGCGGCGCCCCGGATTTCGCGATAAGTGGCCCGCTTGCGTTGCTGGACGTATCGCCAATCGGGATCGACCATGTCCACCCAGAACTCGTCGCCGCGCTGTTCGAGAAAATAGCTCTCGCCGCCCAACTCCAAAGTCACACGATCAAACTCGCCGCGGACCGATCGCGGTGACGCAAGCTGGGTCATCGTCCGGTGGAAAGACCGGTGCCAGGAAGCGTATTGGTCGGGATGACAGGACTTGCAGTTGTCGGAACTGACGTAGCCGCCGGGTCGGCCTTGTTGAGGCACTTTTTCCGCCAGCGTGGCGCGAGTCGCTTCCTGCTGCCGGACCTGGCTTTGCCTCCAGCCCAAGGCGCCCATCGACCCCAAATAAAGTCCGATCAGGCTAAGCCGCCATAGAATTGAGCGCTGCTGACCTCCCAGGAGGACCAGCACTCCAGCCAGGAACGACCCCACCATCAGCCATTCGACGGTCATAAGGAAGCGGGGAAACCGCGCGCCCGTCAGGCAAAGAAACCCGCGGTGATTCGCGGCAGAACAAGCAGACTCATAGGCCGGATGCGTTCTTTACAACGAAGGCTCGGACAGTGACGGATGCTAAAGCCGCCCCGGCGGGAAGGCAATCGGAAACTCGGAATCCGGCGTCCGGCACCCTCCGGCCGCTCTCCACGTTTTTCCTCCTTGCCGCTCATGTGGTCGAGGACGTAGAAACGGCCCCGGTGCGAGCCACCGCACACTCGGAAATTCTGCTGCATCACTTTTCTGCCCCTCGATCGCCATATGGGCAAACGATCGCGTCAAAAGCGTCATTCCAGGATCGTCGCCTCTGAGGCCGTGGGCGCCGCGCCGGACGGGCCGGCCCCGCCGCGCCCGGCCCGGGCCCGCTTGTCCGGTTGGCGATTGGCCCTGGTGCGCGCGGCCCTCGTCCTGCTGGTTCCGGCGACGTTGCTGTCGTTCACCGAGGCGATGCTGCACTGGTGCGGCTATGGGTATTCGACGCGATTCTTCGAACGACTCGAAGGCGATCAGACGCTCACGACCAACCCGCAGTTCGCCTGGCAATATTATTCTCGCGAGGCGGCCACCTCGCCGACGCCGCTGCTCTTTCCGCGCCGCAAAGCCTCCGGGACGATTCGCATCATTGTGCTGGGGGAATCGGCCGCCGCCGGCACGCCGGACCCGGCGTTTGGCTTCGCGCGCATCCTGGAGGTCATGCTGCGCCGCCAGTATCCGAGCAACCGCTTCGAAGTGCTCAACGCGGCCATGCGCGGAATCGACTCGCATATCATCCTGCCGATCGGCCGCGAGTGTGCCGGACTCTCCGCGGATCTCTTCGTGATCTACATGGGCAACAACGAACTGATCGGACTGCACGCGCCTTCCCCGGAGGAGATCAACTTCACTCCCTTCCTCCGGCTCCTGCGCCTGGGACAGGCCATCAAAGCCGCGCGGTTATCCCAATTGTTCCAGGCGACCTTGCGCCGGTTGCAACCGAAGAGGGAAAGCAAACCTCAGGACATGGAATATTTGCGTCGCCAACGACTCGCCTTCGATGATTCGCGTCGCAACGCCGTCTATGACAATTTCCAGGCGAACCTGGATGACCTCTGCGACGTCATCCAACGCTCGGGGGCGCCGGCCATCGTCGCGACCCTCGCGGTCAATCTCCATGATTTCCCGCCGCTCGGCTCGCTCCATCGTCCCGGCCTGACGGCGGCCCAGTTGGCCGAATGGGACAAGGCCTTCGCGGCCGGGGCGGCCGCCGAATCCCGCCAGCAATTCGCCGAGGCGCTGGATCATTATCAGTCGGCCGCGCGCGTGGATGATCATTTCTCCGAACTGAATTTCCGCATGGCGCGCTGCTTTGAACAGACCGGCCAGTTGGATCGTGCCCGGCAGCAGTACGCCCTGGCGCGCGACTGGGATGCCTTGCCGTTCCGCGCGGACAGTCGTCTCAACGGAATCATTCGAGGGACCGCCAGCCAACGCCAGTCGCGCGGCGTCCACCTGGCCGACGTGGAAAAGGCGTTCACCGAAAGTTCCCTGGCCGAGCACGGCATCCCGGGAAAGCAACTTTTCCAGGAGCACGTTCACTTCACTTTCGACGGGGATTATCACCTGGCCCGGGCGCTGCTCCCGGCGGTGGTGGCGACGTTGGGTTTGGGCGATGGCCCGGGCGCGCCCCCCACGCGTGAAGACTGCGCGCGGACCCTGGCCTTCACGCCGATCGATGAATTAAACGTGCGGGCCGCAATGGTCCGCCAGACCGCCAAGCCGCCCTTCCTCGACCAACTCGAGCACGCCGAACGCCAGAAGCTGGCGGAACAGGAGGTGCAGGAACGACTCCGCCGGACCACGATGGAGGACTTCGAACGGGCTGCCGCGGTCTACCGCGAGGCGATTGCGCGCCATCCCGAGGACTGGATGCTGCGCTACAATTTCGGAAATCTACTCGGCCAATTCAATCAACCCGCCAACGCCGCGGCCGAGTACGAGTTTGTGGTGCAGCGGTTGCCGCGCCAGCGCGTGTTCCGGATGGCGTTAGGCAACGCGCTCTGGCAAACCGGTCGAGCCGCCGAGGCCGTCGCCCAATTCCAGGCGGCCCTCGGGATCGATCCCGACTACAAGCCGGCCCAGGACGCCCTCGCGGCCGCGCAACGCCGGCGGCGCTGAGGAACGCGCAGCGAGGGCGCGAAGCGGCTGGACTGCGGGCTCGAAAAAAGCATGGAGCCTTTCCATGAACCGACTTGTCACTGGTAACTTGTCACTTGTAACTGGCGATTTGCGGATGCTCTTCCCGATTGTGACGCTGTTTTCAATTTCCAGTCACCAGTTACCAGTTACCAGTCTAAACGGTTCCTGGTCCCCAAGCGCGGTCAATAAACCGTGGAGCCTTCCCATGAACCGTACGTCGCGCGAGCGCCAATGGCCAATGAGCAATGAGCAATGAGCAATGTGCAATGTCCGGATTGCTCATTGCTCATTGCTCATTGCATGACCTGGCAAAACCTGCGGCGCGCGAAAAGGCGTGAAACGTCGGCCGGGTTCCTTATTCTCCCGGGCACCTATGAGAATTCACTGCACCGTCCTCGCCTGGTTGGGGATCTCACTTTTGGTTCACGCGCAGGAGGCATTGCCGCTCTGGCCAAACGGTGCTCCCGGCGCGCTGGGCCATTCCACCAATGACATCCCGACCATCACACCTTTTTTGGCTCCCGCGGACAAAGCCACCGGCGCAGCCATCGTCGTCTGTCCCGGCGGCGGTTACGGTGGTCTGGCCAGCCACGAAGGGGCCGATTATGCGCTCTACTTGAATCAGCACGGCATCACTGCCTTCGTCCTGAAATATCGACTTGGCTCGCACGGCTATCGACATCCCCGCATGTTGGAAGATGCCCAGCGCGCGATTCGCCTCGCACGCGCGCGGGCCGTCGAGTGGAACATCAATCCCAGACGCGTCGGCATCATGGGATCATCGGCCGGCGGGCACCTGGCTTCGACCGCTCTGACCCACTTCGATGCCGGCAAACCCGACGCCACGGATCCCGTCGAACGCCAAAGCAGCCGTCCGGATCTCGGGATCCTCTGCTATCCGGTCATCAGCCTGGGACCCAATACGCATCTTGGGTCAAAGAACAATCTGCTCGGCAAGGAACCCTCGGCCGAGCTGGTGGAGCTGCTCTCGAATGAGAAACAAGTCAGCCGCGACACGCCGCCTTGCTTCATCTGGCACACCGCCGAAGACAAAGTGGTGAAAGTTGAAAACAGCCTGGAATTCGCCGCCGCGCTGCAAAGAAACGGCGTGCCCTTCGACCTGCATGTTTACCAGAAGGGCCCGCACGGCCTTGGCCTGCAAGACAAGCCGCCCTTCAATCACGTCCACCCGTGGGCCAGGGATCTGATTTTCTGGCTCGAAGAACAACGGTTCGCCAAGTAGGGAGAAATGTTCATTGCGGATTGCACATTGCTCATTGCACATTGCTCATTGCTCATTGGGAATTTTCAGCAATGCAAAATGAGCAATGAGCAATGTGCAATGAGCAATGTGCAATGCATCACTCGTAGGTCTTTTCCATCGCCTTGATGCGCGGGTAAATGGGCGAATCGCGGGGCGTGCGCTCCTTCACTTCCCAGAAGATCTTCTTGGCTTGCACCGGATCGGTGCTGGAGATCATCACGACATAATCCAGCTCAATCCAGGCGAGACGCGGATCTTTCACGTCGGGATAATTTTTATAGACATCGAGGAAGCGCTTGAGGGCAGCCGGGCCGGCCTGTTGGGCTTCGCGGAGGCGGTCACTGAGTTGATACGGCAAGCCCGGCAATCGGTCCGGCTGAATGTCGGGGCCGGCGGCCGCCTTCTCTTCCAAGTCGCGCTGTTCCCTGACCTCATTCCAGTGTTCCCAGACCTTGTAGGCCCCGAAGCCGAGGAGCAGAACAAGGACAATGCTGATGAGGACTTTCATTCGTGATTCACTCGCTCGATCCGCGCGCCCAACCTGGCCAGTTTGTGGTCGATTTTATCGTAGCCGCGGTCCAGGTGATAAATGCGGTTGACCTGGGTGGTGCCTTTGGCGGCCAAGCCGGCGATGACGAGGGCAGCGGAGGCCCGCAAGTCGCTCGCCATGACCGGCGCGCCACTCAGTTGACGGCCCCCTTTGACGATGGCGCTGGGCCCCTCGATGGAAATGTCCGCACCCAACCGCGCCAACTCGGCCACGTGCATGAAGCGCGACTCGAAGATGCGCTCGGTGAGGATGCTTAACCCCGGGGTGAGCGCCATCAACACCATCATCTGCGCCTGAACATCGGTCGGGAAACCGGCATACGGCAGCGTCGTCACGTCCACCGGTTTCAAACGGCCGCCGCGCTTGACGGTCAGCGTCAGCCCCTTGCGATCCACTTTCACGCCCGCTTCCTTGAGCTTGTCGAGCACGGCGTGCATGTGGTCCGGACGCGCCCCGTGGATGGTCACCTCGCCGTGCGTGGCCGCCGCCGCGATCGCGAACGTGGCCGCTTCAATCCGATCGGGAATCACTTCGTGTTCCACCCCGTGGAGTTCCTTGACTCCCGTCACGGTGATGGTGGGACTGCCGGCGCCGAGAATCTTCGCCCCCATCTTGCTCAGGAAGTAGGCCAGGTCCACGACCTCGGGCTCGCAAGCGGCGCTTTCGATGGTGGTGACTCCATCGGCCAGCACGGCGGCCATCATGACATTGGCCGTGCCCAGCACGGTCGGCCCGGCGCGGCCGCCGAGGAAAATATCCGCCCCGATCAATCGTTTCGTCCGGGCATCCACATAACCGCTTTCGATGGTGATCTTCGCTCCCAGATCCCTCATGCCTTTCAAGTGCAAATCGATCGGGCGCGTGCCGATGACACATCCGCCCGGCAGCGACACCCGGGCCTGGTGTTGCCGGCCCAACAGGGGGCCGAGGATGCAGATCGACCCGCGCATCTTGCGGATGAGCTCGTAATTGCCGATGGGCTTGAGCCGCGCCGCGCGCACCGACACGGTATCTCCGCTCAGCTTCACCTCGCTGCCCAGCGACGCGAGGATCTCCGCCATGAAACGCACATCGCTCAGGTCCGGGACGCGCCGGATCACGCATTTCTCCGGCGTGAGCAACGTCGCGGCCAGGATGGGAAGCACCGCGTTCTTGGCGCCACTGACAGTCACCTCGCCCCGCAGCGGCGCCCCGCCCTTGATCAACAGGCTCTCCATGAAATCTCCAGTTCCGTTTCCGTTCCAACCACTTCGCGCCTAGCGCGGCTGGAGGTTTTCACTAATCGCGGCGCCGTGCAATTAAGATCCTCTGGCGCCCGGAGTTGTCTGGCTCGACCGATTCCACGCTCCAGCCGACGGACTCCAGCAGGGCTGACACCGCGCCACTTTGGCCATCGCCCATTTCCACCATCAACCTGCCCCGAGCGGTCAGCCAGGAGCCGGCCCCCGCCGCCAATCGTCGATAAAACTCCAGACCATCGGCCCCGCCGTCCAGGGCCAGAACGGGATCATGATCGCGAACTTCCGGCTGCAAGCTGGGAATCTCCCCGCTCGGGATGTAAGGCGGATTGCTCACGATCAAATCGAATGGCCCGCCGGCCGGCACCGCCGCCAGGCCGTCCCCCGCGTAATACAGCACCCGTTCGGCGACGCCGTGCCGGGCGGCGTTCTGCCGGGCTACCTTCAGCGCCGCCTCTGACAGATCCACTGCCACGACCGTGGCCGACGGACAATGCACCGCGATGGCGATGGCCAGACAACCGCTCCCTGTGCCGAAATCGAGCACGCGGCATGCTTCGGGACTCAGCCTGCGGAGAAATCGCCAGGCTCGTTCTGCGAGTTGCTCGGTCTCGGGACGGGGAATCAGCACGTCCCGGTTCACCGCGATCTCCAGGCCGCAAAACGACGTCGATCCGATGATATGCTGGAGCGGCTCGCGGGTCGCGCGTCGCTTGACCAATCCGCGCAACGCCGCAAGCTCCGCCTCCGTCAAGGCCCTCTCAAAATTCAGATACAACTTCATCCGCGGCATCTGGAGAAGTTGCGCCAGGAGCAACTCGATTTGCAGACGCGGGGATTCGACCCCTTTGCGGGCGAGAAAATCGCTGCTGCGTTGGATGACTTCCAGCACGGTCACGCCCGAAAAACTAAGTCAACCGGCCACGCGCCGGAAGCTCCAAGTGCGCCGGGCCCATGACCCGTCGCAGCCGACGTCAGTCGGCTCTGATCTCTCCGGGCGATGGCGCGCGCGGGTGAGAAGTGCTCCGGCTCACGCCGGATGGGACGAGGTTTATGGGAAGCCTCCACGGTTTCTTGACCGCGCCTTGGGACCATGAACCGCTTAGACTTGTAACTGGTAACTGGTAACTGGAAATTGAAAACAGGGTCACGCTCGGGATGAGCTTCCCAAATCGCCAGTTACAAGTGACAAGTTACAAGTGACAAGTCGGTTCATAGGAAGCCTCCACGGTTTCTTGACCGCGCCTTGGGACCATGAACGTGCGAGTGTGGAATCTTGCGCCAAAATGAGCAATGAGCAATGTGCAATATCCGGACCTTCGGACCTTCAGATTGCTCATTGCACATTGCACATTGCACATTGCTCATTGGCGCCAGTTCAACGGCTAGCCGGGGCGGGACCAGGTGCCAGCGCCGCCTGGACCTCGATCAAGCCTTGCAACAATTGGTGCCAGTCAGCCTCGGTTGTTTCCCAGCCACTGCTGAAGCGCAGGGCCCGGCCAGCCTCGGCCGGCGCAAATCCCATCGCGTCGAGAACGTGCGAGGGCGCTTCCCGTCCGCTGGCGCAGGCCGAGCCGGTCGACACGGCGTAGCCGGATTTGTCCAGCTTGACCACCCAGCGTTGCGGAGAGTCGGCGGCAGGCATGAGCGCGGCCACCGTGTTCCATAAATGCGCGGCGCCGGCGCCGATCATTTCCGAGCCAGGCAGTTGCTCGTTCAAGTTCCGCACAAACGCCTCGCGCCAGGCGCGCCGGGGTTTGTCCTCCCCCGCCGCCAAGGACTCCTCACGCGTCTCCAACGCCGCCATCATGGCCAGGACGCTGGCCACATTCTCTGTCCCGGCGCGCCGGCCATCCTCCTGGTGGCCCCCCTGCAACAACGGTTGAAACTCCCCGGAATTCGGGCATTTGAGAAACCCCACACCCTTCGGGCCGCCGAACTTGTGCGCGCAGCCGCTGACAAAGTCGCACCCGCCAAGACCGCGCGCGGACAGCTTGCCCAGCCATTGCGCCGCGTCGCAGAAAAACGTTACCTCCGATTCCCGGCAGAGTTCGAGAACTTGGCGCCAGGGCTGGAGGACACCCGTTTCGTTGTTTGCCGCCATGACGGCGATGAGATCGGGCCGCTCCCTGCGCAACGCGTCCCCGAGCCAGTCGAGCTCCACGACGCCACCGCGGGCAACCGGAACACGCCGGACTCCGCCGCCGCAGTAATGGTCCGCCGCGCCCAGGACGCAGGGGTGTTCGATGGCCGAGACCCACACGCGGGCCCCGGCGGGAAGAGTGCGCGCCAGGTGGTGGAACACCATGTTGTTGGACTCCGTCGCGCCGGAAGTCCAGACGATGTCGAGCGCGTCGCAACCGAGGAACGCCGCCAATCGTTCGCGGGCGGCCTGCAACGCGGCCTCGGCTCGTTGCCCGAGCCGGTGCGGGCTGGAGGGGTTGCCAATGTATCTCTCCGTCGCTTCGAGCCAGGCAGCGCGCGCCTGCGGCAACAGAGGCGTGGTCGCGTTGTGATCGAAATAAAGCATGCCCTGACAGGATAATTCTCACGCGACGACTGACGAGCTTTTTTGAGTCCAAAGTTCGAAGTTCAAAGTTCAAAGTTCGAAGTTCGAAGTCCAAAATGCGAATTTCAAATTTCAAATTTCAAATCTGAAATCTTAGGAGAGCTTGCCAACCCGGGTTCACGCGATACCTTGCTCGCGTCACTCATGGACAGCGCGTCGTCACCAAAAACTCTGCCCTACAAGCGATCGCATTTCGCCACGCAATTGCCCGTCGCTTATCTGTACAGCCCGTCCCACGCCTGGATCGCCCCGGCAGAAGAGGGAGTGTGGCGCGTCGGCCTCACCAAGTTCGCCACCCGCATGCTCGGTGAAATGGTCGACCACGGCTTCGAAATTGAATCCGGCGCGACCGTCCAATGCGGTCAGATCATCGGCTGGATCGAAGGGTTCAAGGCCATCTCCGATCTGTTCTGTATTGCCCAGGGCGAATTCACCGGCAGCAACCCCGTGCTCAAGGAAAGAATCCAATGGATTACCCAGGCTCCCTACACCACCGGCTGGCTCTACCAGGTGAGAGGCCGCCCGGACTCAAAATGCCTCGACGTCCACGCCTACCGCGATTGGCTCGACAAAACGATCGACCGAATCCTGTCCAAACAAAAGAAAGAAGACACTAAATGAAGCCGAAGGCTGAAATCCGAAATCCGAAATCCGAAATCCGAAATCCGAAATCGGTTGCTCGCTACATCATGATCGGCGGGTTTCTTGGCGCGGGAAAGACCACGGCGGTCTCGCGCCTGGCCCGATACTTGAGTGATCAAGGGTTGCGCGTGGGATTGATCACCAACGATCAGGGCAGCCAACTGGTCGATACGGCCACGCTGGCGTCGCGCGGATTCCCGGTCGAGGAGATTCCTGGAGGCTGCTTTTGTTGCCGATTCAATTCGTTGGTCGACGCCGCGCAGAAGTTGTCCGCGGCGACGCGCCCGGACGTCTTCATCGCCGAACCGGTCGGGAGCTGCACGGATTTGGTGGCGACGGTCAGTTATCCGCTGCGCCGGATCTACGGGGACCAGTTCAGCCTCGCGCCTCTGAGCGTGCTGGTGGATCCCATCCGCGCGCTGCGGGTGTTCGGCCTGGCGGAGGGAGGGAACTTCTCCGACAAAGTGCGCTACATTTACCGCAAACAACTCGAGGAAGCCGATCTGATCGTCATCAACAAGTGCGACCTGCTGGCCGCCGACCAACTGGACCGCCTGCAGACCGCATTGGAGAAGTGCTACCCCGACTCCCGCCGGCTGGAAATTTCGGCGAAACTGGGCCGGGGGCTCCCGGAATGGTTTCAGCGATTGACAACCGACCACCAGAGCGCGCGCGCGGCCATGGCCGTGGACTACGACGCCTACGCGGAAGGGGAAGCCTTGCTCGGCTGGCTCAACGCCACGCTCCAACTCGATGCGACCGCCCCGTTCGACGGCAACAGGCTGCTCAGCCAGTTCGCCACCGCCCTGCAAACCCAACTCGCCGGACAAGGCGCTGAAATCGCCCACCTGAAAATGACGCTCGACCCCGACGGCGGCCTGGGTGATTTGGCAGTCATCAACCTGGTGCGAAACGATTATCGGCCGGAGTTGTCACAGGAGTTGCAGGATCCGATGCAGAGCGGTCAACTCGTTCTCAACCTCCGGGCTGAAGGATCGCCGGAAATTCTCCGCCGGGTCGTCGAGGAGTCCCTGGCCGCTTGTGCGCCGAAGGAGGGCAACGTCCGGGCCGCGCTGGAACACCTGGAATGCTTTCAACCCGGCAGACCCCAACCGACCCATCGCCTGGCCGTGCCCTAGCCTCGACAAAAGCTTGGCCTCCGATCCGCGGGTGATTACGCTCCGCCATGCTTTCGCGCAGACGTTTCGTCGTCGCGCTGGCTTCGAACCTGGGTCTGGCTGGCTGGACGTGGCCCGTTTCGAGCCTGGCGGCCTCAGGCCGAACCAACCTCTCCTCCGCTCAACGACGCTGGCTCCTCGCGGTGCTGCCCAAAGAAGACCATCGCTACGATCCCTTCGCCAGGATGCTCGTGACGACCATTTCCGACGGCTCAACCGATTATCCCAATCGCCGATTGGGCGATGTTCACGCCCCGCGCAACTCGCTCGCCTACGCTGCCGCCCTGCTCGACACCGGCGTCGCATGGCGCATGGCACGCGCCCGGGAAATCCTGCGCGCGGTTCTCCCCCTGCAGGATCGGGAGCCTGAGAGCAAGACTCACGGCCTCTGGCCCTGGTCCCTGGAGGAGCCGATCAACACCCTGTTGCCCCCCGACTGGATCTGGGCCGACTGCTGCAACATGTCGCTCTTGATGACCTGGATCGGACATCGCAAAACGCTGGATGCGTCGTTGGCCCAGGCTGTGCGCGATTCCCTCCTCCTCGGCGCCCAGGCCGCGCAACGCCGCCGCGTACATCCCGGCGACACGTCGCTCGCCATCCTCGCAACCAGCGTGATGCTCCTGGTGGCACAGGAGCTTAAATTGCCCGACCTGCGTGCCTCGGCCAAGGATCGACTCCGCAACCTGCACGACTACGTTAACCAACAGGGATCGTTCGAGGAATACAACAGTCCGCCCCGCACGATCCTCGCCTTGCAGGAATTGGCCCGGATGCTTCTCCTGGTGAAGGACGGGCGGGATCGCGCCTGGATCACGGCCCTGCACGACCTGGCGTGGCGTCAGGTCGCCACGCACTTCCACCCGCCCAGCCAACAGTGGGCCGGTCCGCACAGCTGCTCCTCCGACACGGATCTGCGCCGGCAACCCGCGACGCTGGCCTTTTTGCAAACCGCTTGCGACGGAAAAGCCAATCTCCACTTGATCGATCCCCTGCCCTTGAGCCTCGAAGCGTATCGTCTGCCGCTGCAATGCCCGCGCAAGTGGGTGAAACACTTCGTGCAACTCGAGGCGCCACACCAGGTCGTTGAGACCTTCGTCCAAGCCGATCCCGGCCGGGCCGGATGGAAAAACCCCGTGACCGGCACGACCTGGCTGCATCCCCGACTCACGGTCGGGTCGATCAACCGCGGAGACTTCTGGCGCCAACGGCGTCCGCTGCTGGCCTATTGGGGATCTCCCACGGCGCCACGCTCCTTGCGCGTCCGCTTTCTGAAGAACGACTCGGACTTCGCGTCCGCCCTGCTTTTCACCGCGCAACACGAAAGCGCCGTCCTGGCCGTCGTCGTCTTCGCCACGGATTATGGCGATGCCCATCCCAAGCTCGACCTGGTCAGGAACGCGACCATCCGCGCCAAAGACCTGCGCCTGCGCTTCGAGTTCGGCGGAGAATCGAAAGAGTTCATCGTCGGTGCGGCCGGCGAGCCGGCCAGACATCTCCTGCTCCAGGACCCCGCCGTGCGCTTCGTCCTGCAACCGGTGGCCGACAGCTTCGGCGGAACCGCGTTTGGCTGGGATCGACCGGAATTAAAATTGTCGGCCCGCCTCGATGCCGTCGCCTACGCCGGAGAAGAGAAGGAGTTGATTCTCTGCGACCTGAACGAAGCCTTCGCCTGCTTCGCTCTCGACGAGTGGCCTTACGAGCAGAAACAGATGCCGCCGGCCAACGTGGAAGTGCAACGAAACGGCGGCATCTTGCGGGCACGCTGGCCCACCCGCGGCCAAACGCTCGCGCTGGACATTCCCGTCAAGCCGGGCCCCTATGCGAGCTTGAACGACGCGTTTCGCTCGAGCGCGGGGAATCGGGAATTTTAGATTTGCGATTTGCGATCGAGGACGGAGGGACTCTTCCAGGGCGCTGGCCTGAGATTTCAAATCTCAAATTTCAAATTTCAAATCGTCGGCGCGCGGCTTTGCCGCAATCGATCCAGGCCGACGGCCAGGATGATGACGATGCCAATGATGATCTCCTGGGTGAAGGTCGGCCAGTTCATCAGGCTGGAACCATTGCGCAGGGTCTGAATGATGAGCGCGCCAATCATCGAGCCAAGTATGCTGCCGCTGCCCCCGCTCAAGCTGGCCCCGCCAATGACCACCGCCGCGATAATGTCCAACTCCAACCCGACGGCGCCGGAGGGATCGCCTTGCGTCAGGCGGGTCAACTGCATCAGGCCGGCGCAGCCGAAAAACAACCCGGCCAGCGAATAAATGAAGACCTTGTGGCGCGCGACGCGCACGCCGCAAAGGCGCGCCGTCGCCTCGTTGGAGCCGATCGCGAAAATGTAGCGGCCAAAGACGGTCTGTCGCATCACCACGGCCATCACCGCCGCCAGCGCGAGCGCGATCCAGACGCCTTGCGGCAGCGGGAAGAAATGGTCGAGATCTTCCATCTTCATCAGGTTGTTGACCCACGAGTCGACCGGGTAGTTGACGGTTTGATTGCCCGCAATCCATTTGGCCAGCCCGCGGGCCACGCCCATCATGCCGAGCGTCACGATGAACGGCATCAGGCGCAGGCCGGCGACCAGCGCACCATTCACCAACCCCACGATCGCTCCCGCCAGGAGGGTCAGCGACAGGACCACGCTCGTGCTCCAGTTCATCGTCAACAGCGTGGCCCCGAGCACACTCGTCAGGGCCACCGCCGAACCAACGCTCAAGTCGATCCCGCCGCTGACGATGATCATGGTCATGCCCAGAGCGCCGATCGCCACGATGACCGTCTGGGAGAGCACGGTCTTGAAGTTGGCGACGCTGCTGAAGGCTTTGAGGCCGTCGAACGAACTGGCCCGCGCGGCCTGGCTCCAGCCCGCCACACCCTGGAGGGCATCCTTCTGCTTTTGATCGGAGATGTCCTTCATCCCGAGCATGACGAGAAACAATCCGGTGACCAGCACCAGGCCAAAGAATGGTCCGAGCGCACTGAGCAGTTGCCGGGCTTTGCGGGGAGGAGTGGTCGACGCCATGCACCGGTGCTTAGTCGCGGCCGCCCGGCGAGGCGCCAATCGCCGCGCGGATAATGCTGTGCTCGGTCCAGGCGCCGGCCGGCCGCACCTCGGTCAGCACGCCGCGGCACATCACGCCGATCGTATCGCAGACGCCGAGCAATTCCGGGAGATAAGAACTGACAAACAGCACGGCTTTGCCGGCCGCCGCCAACTCGCCCATGAGTTGATAGACTTGCGCCTTGCTCCCCACGTCGATCCCGCGCGTCGGCTCGTCCAGGAGCAGGATTTTCGCCTCGTGGTGCAACAATCGCCCAATGGCAATCTTCTGCTGGTTGCCCCCGGACAGCTCACCGATCGACTGCGCCGGCCCCTGCGCCCGAACCGCCAGCCGCTCCATCCAATGAGCGGCGCATTGGCGCTGGCGGCGGTTGCTGATGAATCCCCAGCGCGAAATCGGCCCAAAGCGCGTGAGGGTCAGATTGTCCGCCACCGTGCGGTTAAGCATCAATCCTTCCTCCTTGCGGTTCTCGCTCAACAAACCGACCCCGTCCGCCAGCCGGGAGGCGGGTGTGCCCGCGCGCGCGCCCTTCTGCAACACCGCCACCGTCCCTGCCGCCAATCGGTCGAGACCAAAACAAGCCCGCAGGGTTTCGGTGCGACCGGCGCCGACCAACCCGGCCAGCCCGAAAACCTCGCCCGCCCGCAACGTCAAGCTGACCGAGCGCGGCTTGACGTCACCGGCGAGTTGCTTGAGCTCGAGCACGGGCCGCCCAAGCGCGTGGGCCGTCCGCGGGTAGATGTCCTTGATCTCGCGGCCGACCATCAGCCGGATGATCTCGGAGAGGCTGGCGCTGCCCATTTCGCCCGCGCCCACGCTCTGGCCATCGCGCAGGACGGTATAGCCCTGGCAAACCCGCTGGCATTCTTCGAGGAAGTGGCTGATATAAACGACGCTCACGCCGCGCTGGCGCAGTTTGCCGATGACCGCGAAGAGATTTTCCGTGTCGACCTGGGTTAGACTGCTGGTCGGCTCGTCCATGATGATGACTTTCGGGGCGCCGATCAGCGCGCGGGCGATTTCCACGACTTGTTGCTCGGCGATGGTCAACCGGTGCACCGGCGCATCCAGCGGGATCGTGTCATGGTGCAACTCCGCCAGCGCGCGATGGGCCAGGGCCCGGCGGCGGGCGCGGCGGATCCATCCGCACCTCGCCGGCTCGCACCCGAGCAGGATGTTTTCCTCGACGCTCAAATGCGGGGCCAGGTTGAGCTCCTGGTAGATCATCGAGATGCCGCAACGCCGGGCGTGGAGCGGGTTCTCCGGAACAAACGGGGCTCCGTCGAGTTCGAGGAACCCTTCGTCGGGCCGATAGGCGCCGCTGAGCACTTTCATAAGGGTGCTTTTGCCCGCCCCGTTCTCGCCGATGAGCGCGTGGACCTCGCCGTCGCCCACGGCGCAGGAGACGCCCCGCAACGCCTGGGTGGCGCCGAAGCGCTTCTTGACCCCCGACATGCGCAGGCGGGGCCTCATTTCAGGTACTTGTCCAGCGGCGGATGGAGCAACTCCTTGATCTCGGGCTGGTCCGCATTCTCCGGCGTCACCAGCACCACGCCGGTGTCGATCCGTTTCTCGACCTTTTTGCCCTGGAGAAACTCGACCATCGTGAGCACCCCTTCGTAACCCATCAGGACCGGGTTCTGCACCACCAACCCTTGCACGTCCCCGTTCTTCAAGTCGGCGACCGATTGCGAACCGGCATCGAAGCCGACCATTTTCACCTTGCCGCCGGCTTTGCCCAGGTCGCGCAGCGCTTTGGTCATGCCGACCGTCGAGTTTTCGTTCGGACAGAAAACGCCGTTGACGTCCCGGCCGAAACGACTGAGCAGATTCTGCGAGGCCTGGTAACTGGTTTCCCGCGTGGGACCGGCGTATTGGTCGGAAACGAGGAGCTTGATCTCGGGGAACTTGGTTTTCAGGGTATTGAGAAATCCGGCTTCGCGCTCTTCGGTGCTGGCTGAACCCACGGCGTAGCGCAGGAGAATGACGTTGCCTTTCCCGTGCAGCAACCGGCCCAGGTGCTCCGCGGCCAGCACGCCGCCCTTGTAGTTATCCGTGGCCACAAAGCTGACATAGTTGTCCGACTTGAGACCCGAATCGATGATCACGACCGGAATTTTCGCCCGCATCGCGCTGGCGACCGGCCGGACCAGCGCCTGCGAATCCAGCGGGGCCAGCACGATGCCATTCACCCGGCGGGTGGTGAAGTTCTCCACCGTCTGGATCTGCTGATCCCGGTCGTCCTCCTTGAGCGGCCCCTTCCAGATGACCTCCACTTTGAGTCCCTGCTGGTTCAGCTCGTCGCGGGCCTTGAACGCCCCGGCATTGATCGATTTCCAGAACTCATGGGTCGTGCCCTTGGGAATGACGGCGATGGTGTAGGACTTGTCCGCGGCGGACAGTCCTGCGGTGAACCCCAAGAAGGCGCAGGCCAGCAGCGGGAGTGGTTTCATTGCACTGAAGCTAAGGAATGGGACGGGCCCTTTTCAATCCTTTTGATGGCCAGGGGTGCTCATGGCTTATTGTTCATGGCGTATTGTTCATTGCTCATTGCTCATTGCTCATTGCACATTCCCTCGCGGCCGGGCGCCTCCAATCTCCGCGAGTGACAAATGAGCAATGAGCAATGTGCAATGAGCAATACAGCAACTTCTGCGACAATGTGGTTGCCGAATGGATCGTGCTTCAATAGGCTGGGGTCCTCATAGCTTCAATGCGCGCGTAGCTCAATTGGATAGAGTGACGGCCTCCGGAGCCGTAGGTTGCGGGTTCGACTCCCGCCGTGCGCACCACTCGAAATCATGAAACGCAAAGCTTCGGCCATCTGGAGGTCGCGGCGAAGATTCCCGGGGCGGACCCGGCGCAGTTGACGGCGGCGGCGAATGCGGCCAAGGCTGGTTGTCCGATCTCGCGGCTTCTCCATACGACGATCCCGATGGATGCCAGGCTGGAGAGTTGAGCCAACTTCGGGCAGCCAAATCGTCTTAACGGCCAAGCAAGTGGTCGAGGACCATTTGGTCGAGCGCCTGATAATGGCGATCGGCGATGAGCTTTTGCGCGGCCGCCTCGTCGAAGGAACGGACTTTCTCGACCAGGCGCAAGAAGGTGCGGCGACTGTTGAGGAGATGATCCATCCAGTGCTCCGGCTTCGTGGTACGGAACGGATGCACGTCGAAGCAGACGTATTCGCCCTGGTGGCCGTAGCCGTTGCGCTCGAGGGCGCGCACCTGGTCGAAGGCGCTGCGCAGGCTCACATTGCCGAACGGGCGATCCTGATCATATTTCAGCCCGTTTTGGTCATTCAGGTGCAGTGACCACAGCTTGCCGAACTTCATGGCAAAGTCGATCTCGTCGGCCGGATCCAGTCCGGCCAGGGTGGCGTGGGCCGATTCGATCAGGCAGCCAACGCGCTTGGGGTCACGCGTCAAGCCGGCGACGGCCAACGCATGCCCGATCGTCGGCAGGTAGGCCTGGTCCATCGGCTCGTTCGGCTTGGGTTCGATGGCCAGGCGAATCCGCGGATCGTGGGCGAGCATCTGGTCGAAAGCCTGGACCAGGTAATCCACGGCGCGGGCCGCGTTTTTCGCTTCGCGGATATAGGTACCCTCGCGCGCCAGCCAGAGGACGACCAGGTCGGTGCCGAGAAGGTTCGCCAGGTCCAGGCAACGCAGCGAACGATCCACCGCATACCGGCGGGCGTCGGGGTCGTTGCTGGTGTAGGCGCCATCGATGGTCTCGGGCGCGAACCACAAGCGCGGCGCAACCATCTCGGCGGCGAGGCCAAGGTCGTCCAGTCGCTGCTTCAGGGCTTTTGCCTCCTGGTGAACCTGGCCGGCGGATTTGCCGTCGATGTCGGCCACGACGTCATCGTCGTGAAACATCATGGCGTCGAACCCATTTTTCTTGAGCTGGGCGAGCTTCCATTCGAGATCCTGCGCCGGGCGCGTGGGCGGGCCGTAAGGGTCCTGGCCCTCGCTGAGGTTCCAGGGGCCGAAACAAAAGCGGTAGGCATGCGTTTTCGCCATAGTTTGCGTGGCGCGCAGGCTAAGGGGTTTGGCGGGGAATGGAAGGCGAAAAACCAGGCCGGGCGCACGAAGTTTTTAACAGGAGCCAACAGAGGTTTGCTCCTGGAAGAATCAGCCGCGTAATCCTCTCAGTCACTCTCATCTCGTGAATCCAGATTCACCGGTGGAAAAGGAGTGGATCGAGTATTCCTTCTCCGTTTCCTCTGTTTGCTCCTGTTCCCATCTGCTTCCCCCGAAGAAATTTGTCATGCACCCAACCGGGCCGGCCACCGGAAAAAAAGGTGGCCGGCGCCGCCAGAACTGCATAGAATCACCAAGTGATGTTGAGTATGTTCACCACGGATTTGCCCGAGCGGCTCAAACGATTCTCGATTCCCGGGCGCGTTTCTGTCCTCGAAGGCAATGGGGATCTGCCCAAGATTGGCGTCACCACCGACTGGAGCACGGCTGAGATCTATCTGCACGGCGCGCAAGTGACCGACTTCCAGCGGAAGGCCGAAGCGCCGTTGCTCTTCACCAGCCAATGCAGCGGCTTTGCCAGCGGTCAGCCCATTCGCGGCGGCATTCCCATCATCTTCCCCTGGTTCGGCGCCAAGGAGTCCGGTCCGTCCCACGGCTTTGCCCGGATTGCGGAATGGGAACTGCATGAAGCGACGACCGTGCCCGACGGGGGTGTCACCCTGCGCTTCAGTCTTCCGCTGACGGCGGAGGGCGCGATGTGGCTCCCCTTCGCCGCCAATTATGTCGTGACCATCACCGACACGCTCGCCCTGGAACTGACGATCACCAACCTCTCGGGCGACGAGACCTTCGACTTCGAGAATTGTCTGCACACTTACTTGTCCGTCGGCGACGTGGAAAAGGTCTCGGTCACCGGGCTGAAGGGCGCGGCCTACTTCGACAAAGCGGACAACTTCGCGCAAAAGGTCGACCAGGCCGAGACCATTCAAATCGCCTCGGAGGTGGATCGCATCTACTACGACACGGCCAGCGCCGTGGAAGTGGCCGACCCGACCCTGCGCCGCAGGATTCGCATCGACAAGAGCGGTTCCGCCTCCACGGTGGTGTGGAACCCCTGGATCACAAAAGCGCGACAGATGCCGGACTTCGGCAATGACGAATACAAGCAGATGCTCTGCGTCGAGTCGGGCAACGTGGCCAAGAACCGGAAGTACCTGCCCCCGGGCCGGTCTGCGGTGCTCAAAGTTGTCCTGAGCAGCTCGCCGTTGTGATCCAGGCGCAGCGGCGCCGAAGGGGAGGAGCTCGAATGGCGTTAAGTTGGGTGCATCTCAAGCTTTGCGGGGAGGCGGCAGACGCCCATCCGTGAGCTGCGGAGCAGCGCCAGAAAATAGCCCACGGCGTCAGCCGTGGGGAGTGGGCGTCGAAGGACAAGAGCCGCGGAGCGGCGGAAGAACCGCTCATTCAGCCTTTTTCTGTCGCCCCTTCCGGGGCTGAGCCTCCATCGCGCCCTGTCCCACGGCTGACGCCGTGGGCTACTGTCTGACGCCACTCCGTGGCTGCAACCTTGGGTCTTTGCAGGGCGCGACCGCGCAAATATTGAGATGCGCCCCCTTCAATTAAGGACCGGGGACGGGCCCTCCGACTCCGTGCCCGGTTCGATGTGCACGGTCACATCGTTGATGCGGTACTGGGATTCGAGCAGCCGATCCTTGACCTGGTGGGCAATCCCATGGCCCTGTCGCACGTTCAAGTTGCCGTCGACCACCACGTGAATGTCGAGGGCCAGATGCAAACCGCTTTTGCGAATGCGGCATTTCTCGATGGCCCTGACGCCGTCGACATCGGCCGCCAGCTGGCGCACGGCGGCGACGATCGCCGGCGAGACCGCGGCGTCCATGACTTCGTCGAGGGCGCCGCGCAGCAAGCGCAGGCTGTTCCAAGCGATGACCGCGCACGCCACCAGCGCCGCCCAGTCGTCGGCGCTCTCGTAGCCGGGCCCGCCGACCAGGGCGATGGCAATGCCCACGAACGCCGCCGCCGAAGTCAGCGCGTCGGAACGATGATGCCAGGCATCGCTCTTGAGCGCGGTGCTCTCCAGGCTGTGTCCGGCGCGAAAAGCGAAGCGGAACAGAATCTCCTTGGTCAGGATCACGACGAATAACAACGGCAACGTGAACCAGGCAGGAGCCAGGTGCGGTTTGAGAATTTCATGCACGCTCTGCACGGCGATGAGCAGCGCCGCCCCCAGGAGCAGCAGCGAGACGATGATGCTGGCCACCGGCTCGGCCTTGCCATGACCGTAGGGATGATTCTCGTCCGCCGGCCGGACGGCCAGGCGCAACCCGCTCCAGACGACGACGGAACTGAAAATGTCCGCGGTGGATTCGATCCCATCGGCGATCAGGACGTAGGAATTGCCCAGCACGCCGCCGGCGATCTTGGCCACGGCCAGCAGGGCGTTGACCAACAAGGCCAGCTTGGCGAGTCGCACGCCTGGTTCAACACTGATCGTCAAGGGGGATGGCCTCGTGGATGAGCAGGATCGGGATCTGTTGGCAAACCGGATAAAGAAAGCGCCTGTCCTCCCGGACCAGCCCCGCGTCGCATTTGCGGGTCACCGGCTGGCCGGCGCGATTGCGCAATCGGCCGGAGTCGATTTGTTCGTTAAGCCGCTGCACCAGCGCCGGCTCCGCCGCACTGAGCGGCTGGCGCGTTTCCGGGCAGCAGAGAATTTTGAGCAACTCGGGGTCGATCATGGCGTCAGTGGTTTAGAGCCGGCTGGAAAACAAGCCCGGCCTCTCAAAGGGGGATCGCTCGGTGCACCGCATCATAAACCTGCTTGAGGGTGGTCCCCGCCTGCTCGGCCAGGCGCTGGCACGATTCATACTCGGGGGCGGCCTGCACGATCTGACCGTCGAGTTTGCCCAACTTCAGGATCACCTCACCATAGGGCGTCCGCACGGTCGTGAACTCCCGCCGCAATTTGCGACGCTCCGTCAGATGGCGGCGGACGCCAAATGCCGTCGTTTCGCGCAGAATCAGTTCGGAGAACCGGTCGGCCTCGGACTCGGGGCAAAGGAGACTGAGCAGAACCCCTGGCCGGCTCTTCTTCATGTGAATGGGCGTGTGAAAGACGTCCAGCGCTCCCTGGGCGAGGGCCTTTTCCACGAAACCGCCGAGCAACTCGGCATTCGTATCGTCGAGGTTGGTCTGCAACACGGCCACGGTGTCGGTCTCCCAGTCGTGCCCGGAGACGGCTCCGCCGCTCTCGCAAAGGACGGCGCGGAGAACGTTCGGGCGAGTGCGGTTGTCACGCGTGCCAAGACCGTAGCCGACCCGGATCGGGATCAGGCCCTGCATCGGGCCGAAACTCTCAGCCAACTCTGCGAGCAGGGCCGCCCCTGTCGGCGTGAGCAGTTCCTGCGGCTCATCGCATTGCGAAATCGGGATGCGCCGCGCCGCGAGAATCTCCAGCGTGGCCGGGGCGGGCAACGGGAAGCGACCGTGCGCGCACTGGATCCAACCGCTGCCTTCCACCACCGGCCCGGCCAGGACGCGCGGCCGGCCCAGCCAATCCAGGGCCAGACACGAGCCGACGATGTCGATGATGGAATCCACGGCGCCGACTTCATGAAAATGGACTTCTTCGGGCTTCTGGCCATGGATCTTGCCCTCCGCCACCGCCACGCGCTGAAAGACCGCGACCGCTTTCTGCTTAACCCAATCGGAGAGCGCGCTGCGGTGGATCAGCTCGCGAATGTCAGCGAACGTGCGCGCCGCCTCCCGTTCGTCGTGATCGTGGTCCTCGCCCGTCGGACCATGGGCGTGCGCGTGCTCTTCCGGTTCGTCCCCGTGGAGCCGTTCTGCCTGGTGCTGATGAGCCTGGTGCTGGTGCCCGTGCCGGTGCTGATGCTCGTGATGCTCATGGTGCTCGTGCCCGAGGTGAACGTCGAACTTCGTGCCGGCAATGTGCGCGCGCTCCCCGCGCCAGACGTGCAGATGGAATCCCTCCAGGCCGAGTTCCTCCAACTCATGTTCGAGCCGGTGGAAGTCCACGCCCAGGTCAAGCAGCGCGCCGACCATCATGTCACCGCTCAGCCCGCTGAAGATGTCCAGGTAGAGCGTTTTCATGAGGCTCGTCGGCGCCAGGGGATCGGAGGGTTAGCGGCGCCGGCCCGGCCCGTTTCCGGGCGTGCCGGCCAGCGGCCCGCGCGGGGCGGCGGTGGCAGACTCGGCGGCCAGGGCGTTGATTTGGCTGGCCGCGTAGCCAGCGCCGAATCCGTTGTTGATATTCACCACGCTCATCCCGCTGCTGCAACTGCTCAACATCCCGAACAGCGCCGTCAACCCGCCCAGGTTCGCGCCGTAGCCGACGCTGGTTGGCACCGCGATGACCGGCCGCGCGACCAGTCCCGCCACCACGCTGGGGAGCGCCCCTTCCATCCCGGCCACCGCAATGACGACGTGCGCGCGTTGAATGTCAGCCAGGCGCCCCAGCAGGCGGTGCAACCCGGCGACGCCCACGTCATAAATCCGCTCGACGCGGTTGCCCATGATGTCGGCGGTAATGGCGGCCTCCTCTGCCACCGGCAGATCGCTGGTCCCCGCGGCCAGCACGGCGATGGTGCCCGGGCGCTTGGCGAGGGGCGACCTCTCGAAGGTCAGGCAGCGAGCCGTCTCATGATAGACCGCGCGCCTGAGTTTTTTCCGGACAGCCCGCGCGTGTTCCACCTGGATGCGGGTGACGAGCAGTCGTTGCTCGCGCTCGCTGATTTTGAGGGCGATCCGGGCGACCTGCTCCGGGGTCTTGCCTTCCCCATAGATGACTTCGGGAAAATTCTTGCGCAGGGGCCGGTGCGTATCGACCTGGGCGAAACCAAGGTCGGCGACGGGAGCGGCCTGGAAGGCGCGCAGCACTTCCTCCAGGCTGCTCTGCCCAGCCTGGAGCTTTTTCAGCAAGGCCATGGCTTCCATCGATGTCACGAGCCGAGCTTGCCACGGAGCGGCAACCCGGTCACGCGGAAACGCGATTGACCGCAGTCAGGCACATTGCTCATTGCTCATTGCACATTGCTCATTGCTCATTGGACAATTCGTCCCTTCCGCCCCCTTTAACCCACCACAAATGCACAATGAGCAATGTGCAATGAGCAATGAGCAATCTAAAGGTCAATGCTGCGCCTCGCCTCTCGGGGCCTGGCCGGCGGCGTTGACCGCAAAAGCGAATTCCCGCACCGGTTCCCCGTTGATCAGATGGCGCTGGATGATTTGCTCCAGCACTTCCGGAGTGCAGGAGTGATACCAGACTCCGTCCGGATACACCACCGCGATCGGCCCGTGCGTGCAGACCCGCAGACAATTGACCTTGCTCCGATAAACCAGCGGCCGGGGACCCACCAGGTCGAGCTGCTTGAGACGCGTCTTGAGAAATTCCCACGCCACCAGCGTCTGCTCGCGCGGCGCGCACTGCGGCTCGGTCTGGTCGGCGCACAGGAAGATGTGTCGACTGTATTTTTCCAGACCCAGCGCGGCGGCGGCCGCTTGCAGTTTGTCTCTCTTCTCCGGGAACGAGTCCACAGTTAACGGGATTGATTGGTCATCAAACTCTCGGCCAAGGGAGCGGCGCGCGTCCACACAATTCCGGTTGAATTTCCTGGCGGGAAGCGCCCCCGTGGCTATCCTGGCCGGCGCAACGAAACCTTGATTCGCCGATCATGGCCAAGCCAATCGAATTGAAACTGAAGGAAGGAGACGAGGCGCCCGATTTTGAGGCCGCGACCGGCGCCGGCACCGTCCGTCTCTCCGACTTCAAAGGCAAGAACGTTATCCTCTACTTTTACCCGAAGGACGACACGCCAGGCTGCACGAAGGAAGCGTGCAGCTTTCGCGATTATTTCGCCCAATTCACCCGCAAGGGAGCGGTGCTGCTGGGCGTCAGCACCGACCCGTTGAAATCGCACGACAAGTTTGCCCGGAAATTTGACTTGCCATTCACCTTGCTGGCGGATGAGGAAAAGAAAATTGTGCAAGCCTACGGCGTCTGGGGCCAGAAGAGTTTCATGGGCCGGTCCTACCTGGGCACGCATCGTGTCACCTTTCTCATCGGCCCCGACGGCAGGATCAAAAAGATTTGGCCGGCGGTGAAGCCGGAAGATCACGCGCAAGAAGTGCTGGCCGCGCTGTGATCCGTAGCCGCCGATCCCGCAGCCATTGACGATTTACGATCTACGATTTACGAGCGCAGCGCAGATCGCCGGGCGCGCGAATCGCGTAGAGCCGCGTTGCCTCCATCGGAGCCTCGTAAATCGTAAATCGTAAATCGTAAATCGCCAAGTTCATGGAAAGCCTCCACGGTTTAATGACCGCGCATTGGGACCATGAACCTGGGACTGTTCGTAGTCCCGCCTTTAGGCGGCGCCGGCCGGCTAAAGCCGGGACTACGAACGGCAGGTTTGACACTGCCTCAACCCGGAACTATAAACCCATCCCGTTCGTCGAAATAAAACTTAACTCATTACGACTATGGCAATCGCAGTCGGCTCCAAAGCGCCCGACTTCACTCTTAAATCCAAGACCGCTTCCGGTCTGATGGACGTGAAGCTCAGCGACAACTTCGGCAAGAAAAATACCGTCCTGCTCTTCTTTCCCCTGGCCTTTACCGGCGTCTGCACCCAGGAGATGTGCGACGTCACCGCCGGCCTCGACGCTTACAACAGCTTGAACGCCGACGTCATCGGAGTCAGTGTCGACAGCCCATTCGCCCAGGAGGCCTGGGGGCAAAAGGAGAAAATCGGCTTCCGCCTGGCCAGTGACCTCAACAAGAAAACCGCCGAAGCCTACGGCACACTCTTGCCGGACTTGCTCGGCTTGGGCGCGGTCAGTGCCCGGGCCGCCTTCGTCATCGACAAACACGGCGTGGTGCAATACAGCGAGCAGACCCCCACTCCGAAAGAGCTCCCCAACTTCAAGGCCATCAAGGAAACGCTGGCCAAACTGAAGTAACCAGCCACCGTCACTTTTCCAGCGGTTCGACTTCGACGAGTTTGAGGCTCGTGTGCTGTTGAATCGTGGTGGTGGTCGTGTTCGTGGCCGATGTGACGGAAGCTGGAGGTGGAGGATTGGTTGGGCCGGGCGCATTCGTCCCAGACACGGGATCGATGACCGCCAGGTTGTTGGTGCCCGCCGCCACACGCGTGCGCCGCACGGTCGTGGACTTCGTGGTGAACGATTGATCGCAAACTGTTTCAATCGCCAGGCCTAATTCCGGACTGAACCAGCTCTGGCCGGTGAGGGTCCCCGTCTCGAGGGCAGGCTGGTTGGCCGGCGCCGTCAGCTTCCGGAGGAGCGACTGGTTGGTCCGCGAGTCGGTATTGGGCTTGAAGGTGCCGGAAAATTCCAGACGCGCGCAATTGGTGCCATCGTGCATCTGCCATCCCCGAAACTTGTAAGTGATCGCCACCGCGGCACCGGTCCCCGGCAGACCGGTGTTGGCCGGGCGTGTCACGCTCCACGTCTCGCCGATCTTCACCGGGTCTTTCGGAAGCATGCCCATCTCGACGAGCTCCTTGAAGAATTGCGGACTGAAGAACCGGCCGAGGAGATTTCCGGCCATGCCCCGCACGGAGTTATTATTGGCCGACAGGCGGTCGGTCAACTCCCGTCCCCCGTCCACGCGCGTGATGCCGTTCTCCGGAGAAAGATGAAAAGCCAGGCGCGCGCCGACCAATTTCTGCAAACGCTCTGCCGCCGGGTTGTCCTCCGCGAAGATCGTCTTGTTGTCCGAATCGAAGTTCATCATGACGCCATCGTCCCTCGAGGTCTCCATTTGCACGGCGAGAATCTCCATTTGCAAGACGCGGCTGCCCTCCGAGACGAGGTTGGTGACGGTGAAGGCCAGGTCCTGGCCGAGGGTGGTGTCGGCGCGCACGATCTTGCCGGTGTTGCGCCGCGGCATCTGAGAACTGGTGATGACCTCGGCTCGATAAACGTATCGTTCGCCGGGCTGCCACCGGGCTCGCATGGTCACAGGCGGGTCGGAACGCGCGCCGGTGATCGGGGCTTCTCGCGCCGAAGAACCGCGTTTGCACCCGCAAAGTGCCAGGGCCAGAAGTGTCGGCCACAGCACGGTCCAGGCAATGGGCTTCAATTCCATGCAAACTTCCACTAACCGAACGAAGACTGCCGCCTTTCCCTCAATACTTTCAAGCCGAGATGTGTAAAACACTTCTCCTGGCTCTGAATCGCGCAGGTTTTGGCTTTGCCCGACCAACGGTCTGGGAGCATCCTTTGCCTCCGTGAAGCATTTACCGAAATCTCCTCAGGCTTGGGCCGGCGTCAGGGCGACCGTGATCACTTCCTGCGCGCTCGTCCTGGTGTCCGGGTTAGGCGCCCCGGCGCTGGCGGCGGAAAAAGAGCCGCCCGCCCGCCCCGCCCCCGCCAAGGCTTCCACCCCTGCCGCCGCGGCGGACGACGCGGCCTTGTGGAAAAATCTGTTCGACGGAAAGAGCCTCGCGGGCTGGAAAATCACCGACTTCGCCGGGCATGGCGATGTGCTTGTGAAGGAGGGGAAAATCTTTTTGGAAACCGGCGTCATGACCGGCATCACCTGGACCAACGACCTGCCGCGGACGAACTACGAAATCTCCCTCGAAGCGATGCGTGTCGAGGGAAGCGACTTCTTCTGCGGGTTGACCTTTCCGGTGGGCAAAGATCCGTGCAGCTTGATCGTGGGCGGGTGGGGCGGAGGCGTCGTGGGACTTTCCAGCCTGGATGGGGAAGACGCCGCCCACAACGAGACCACGCAATACATCAACTTCCAAAATGGGCGCTGGTTCCGGATCCGAGTGCGCGTCACGGCCACCAACATCCTGGCGTGGATCGATTCGGACAAAGTGGTGGATGTGACCACCACCGATCGGACCATCTCGATCCGTCCGGAGGTTGAGGAATCCAAGCCGCTGGGCATCGCCTCCTGGTCGACCACCGCCGCGTTGCGCAATATCAGGCTACGCCGGCTTTGAGCGCTGGGAGCGGCCCCCACGATGAACCCACTTACGGTCTGCTTCACGAACCTTCATCGTTTCACCAGCGACGCTTTCCGCCAGGTCGACCTCGCGCCGGCCGACGCCACCACCGGGGCCGATGTGCTCGTGACCACCGACGCCTGGGGTGTGTTCACGCATGGCACCAAGGCGCTGCCCGGTTACTTGCGCCGGTTGCGCGCGGGAGGACTGCGCGCCCGTGGCCAACCCCGCATCGTGGCCGAGGGCGGCGCCTGGGCGACGGTCGACGGCGATTCGTCCCTCGGGATGGTGACTTCGGTGTTCGCGATGCAGATCGCGATCACCAAGGCCCGGCAGCAAGGGATCGCTTGCGTCGGCGTGCGCAATAGTTGCCACTTCGGCGCGGCGGGCTATTACAGTTGGCTGGCCGCGCGCGAAGGTCTCATCGGCCTGTCCATGGCCAACGACATTCCGTCGGTCGCCGCCCCCGGCTCGCGCGGTCCGGTCACCGGGAGCAACCCGATCTCCTACGCCATTCCCGCCGGACGCCATCGCCCCATCCTGCTCGACATGGCCACGGCCACCGTCGCGGGCGGCAAGGTGTATGCCGCCAAGGAACGCGGCGAGCCGATCCCGATCCATTGGCTCCTGGGCGCCGACGGCAAGCCGACGACCAATCCGAGCGGTTTTCCCGACACCGGCGCGCTGACCCCGGCCGCCGGCCACAAGGGTTATGGCCTTGCCCTGCTCATCGAGACTCTCTCCGGCATCCTCAGCGGCGCCGAGTTCACCTGGCGCGTCCGCAGTTGGACCTTCGATGATCCGGCCGTGCCGACGAACCATGGCGCCGCGTTTCTCGCCATCGACCCCGGCGCCCTCATGCCGCTCGCCCAATTCACGCGTCGCGTGGAAGAATTGGTGGACGAAATTCACGCCGCCCCACGCGCCGAGGGAGTGGATCGCCTTTACGTGCCCGGAGAAATGGAGTGGGAACGGCACGATCGGTCACTCAAGGAAGGCATCCGGTTGCCCGGTGATGTGGTCGAGCGTTTGCAGTCGGCGGCGGAGTTGACCGGGCTCGACCTGAACATTTCATTTCCTTCCAAAGTCCAGTAACTCTGGCATACACTCGGTTCCATTCATGAACATTCGAAGCAATGCGTTCGTTCTCCTCCTGGCCGGGACGGTCGTCGGACACGCCCAGGCGCCGGCCAAGCTCGCCCTCAAGCCCGGCGACCACATCGCCATCATCGGCAACACCCTGCCCGACCGGATGCAGCACTCCGGCTATCTGGAGACGCTCCTTTACGCCCGGGAACCTCAACTCGACCTGGTCGTGCGCAACCTCGCCGTCGCCGGCGATGAGATCGTCACACGCCATCGCTCGGAAAATTTCGGCTCGCCCGACGACTGGCTGAAGAAAACCGAAGCCGATGTCATTTTCGCCTTCTTCGGGTTCAATGAGTCCTTCAAAGGCTATGCCGGCCTCGAAAAATTCCGGGCCGACCTGGACAAATTTCTCAAGCACACCCTGGCGAGCAATTATTCCGGCAAGGGCGCTCCGGGCCTCGTGCTCTTTTCGCCGATCGCCAACGAGAAGCATGTCGATCCCAACTTCCCCGACCCGCAACCGAACAATGCCAACCTCAGTGATTACACCGCCGCCATGGCGGAAGTGGCGCGGGCCAACGGTGTGCCGTTCGTCGATCTTTTCGGACCGTCCCAACAACTCTACGCCGAAGCGGCCAAACAGGGCCGGTCGCTCACGATCAATGGGCTGCATCTCAGCGACGCCGGCGACAAACTGCTGGCCCCGGTCATCTTCCACGAGCTCTTTGGTGAGCCCGCCCCGACCGCCAACTACGAAAAGCTCCGTGCCGCCGTCAACGAGAAGAATGCCCAGTGGCACGCGCGCTACCGGACGGTCGACGGCTATAACGTCTACGGCGGTCGCTCCAAACTCAGTTACGAATCCGGCAAGGGCGGCCCGAAGATCTCCAACTACCAGATCATGCAGCAGGAGATGACCCAGCGGGATGTGCTGACGGCCAACCGCGACAAACGGGTGTGGGCCGTGGCCAAGGGCCGCGACCTGCAGGTGGACGACTCGAATCTTCCCCCGGTCGACCAGCTCAAGTCCAACAAGCCCGGCGATCAGCCGGACGAGACCCATACCTTCCTGGGGGGCGAGGCGGCCATCGCAAAAATGACGGTGCATTCCGGCATGAAGGTGAATCTCTTCGCCAGCGAAGAGCAATTCCCCGAACTGGTCAACCCCGTGCAGATGGCGTGGGACACCAAGGGGCGTCTGTGGGTTTCCGCCTGGCGCAACTATCCGGAACGCACCCCCGACAGCAAACAAGGCGACAGTCTCCTGATCTTCGAGGACACCAAGGGTGATGGCCGGGCCGATCGCTGCACTCATTTCATCGACGACTTGAATGCGCCGACCGGTTTCCAGTTCTACAAGGACGGCCTGCTCCTCATGCAGGCGCCGGATCTCTGGTGGTTGCGCGATACCAACGGCGACAACCGGGCCGATGCCTTGGAACGGGTCCTCATGGGCATGGACTCGGCCGACTCGCATCACACGGCCAACGCCCTCTGCCTGGACCCGGGCGGCGCCGTCTATCTCAGCGACGGCGTTTTTCATCGGACCCAGGTCGAGACGGCCAGTGGCCCGGTGCGCAATGATGACGCCGCCATCTACCGCTTCGAGCCGCGCACGGGCAAATTCGAGACTTATATCCCTTACGGCTTCGCCAACCCGCACGGACGTGTTTTCGACTACTGGGGCAACGACCTCGTCACCGACGCCACCGGCAATGCCAACTACTTCGGCCCGGCCTTCAGTGGCCATCTCGATTACCCGGCCAAACACCCTGCGATGAAAGAATTCTGGAACCGCCCGTCGCGTCCCTGTCCCGGCACGGGCCTGCTCACCAGCCGCCACTTCCCGGAAGAGTTCCAGGGAAATTTTCTCAATTGCAACGTGATCAGTTTCCAGGGCATCTACCGCGTCAAAGTGAGCGAAGAAGGCTCCGGTCTCAAAGGGGAAACGCTCGAACACCTCGTCTCCTCCAGCGATCCAAACTTCCGACCCTCCGCCGTCAACGTCGGACCCGATGGCGCGATTTATTTCTGCGACTGGCACAACCCGATCATCGGTCACATGCAACATCACCTGCGCGATCCCAACCGGGATCACCAGCACGGCCGCATCTACCGCATCAGCTACCCGGGCCGGCCCCTGCTCCAGCCTCCGCCGATCGACGGCGCGCCCGTCTCCGCGCTGCTGGACCTGCTCAAGCAGCCGGAGAATCAAACCCGGGAACTGGCCAGGATTGAACTGGGCAAACACGACACCGCCCAGGTCATCCCGGCCGTCAAACAATGGGCCGCCGGGCTGGACAAAAATGACCGGGCTTACCCCCACCACTTGATGGAAGCCCTCTGGGTGCATCAATGGCATAACGTCGTGGACACTGATCTCTTGAAGCAGAACCTCCACTCGCCCGAACCACGTGCCCGCGCTGCTGCCACCCGCGTCCTCTGCTATTGGCGCGACCGGGTCCCCGATGCGCTCGCCTTGCTCCGCGCCCAGGCCGGTGACGAGCATCCGCGCGTCCGTCTCGAAGCCGTGCGCGCGGCCAGTTTCTTCCGCACCGCCGAAGCCGCCGACGTCGCGCTCGTCGCGCTCAAGCAACCGACAGATTACTACCTCGGCTACACCCTCAAGGAAACGCTGCGCCAACTCGAACCATGGTGGCGCAAAGCCGTCGCCGAGGGCCAGCCCATCGCCGCGGATAATCCCGCCGGCCTCGAGCACCTGATCAAGAGCCTGAGCACCGCCGAATTGCTGAAACTGCCGCGCACCGCCGGCGTCCAACTCGCCATCCTCTCGCGCCCGGACGTGCCGGACGCCGCGCGGGCCGAAGCGCTCGATGGCCTGGCCAAGGAACGCAAGACGACGCGCATGACCGAACTGCTCGCCGCATTGGACGCGGCCGGCCAGGGTGACGCCGCCGCCGCCGCCAACCTCGCGCGCCTGCTCCCCATGCAACCGCCGTCCGACCTGAAAAGCGCGCGGCGCCGCCTGGCGCAATTCACCACCGGAGCGAATGCCGCCGAAGTTCGCCAGTCCGCCTGGGCCGCGCTCGCCCTTGGCGACGGTTCCTTCGACGCCACCTGGACGGAAGCTTCCCCATCCCCGGCGACACTCGCCGATTTGCTCTCGGGCATTCCGCAGATCCTCGACCCGGACGTCCGCAGCCTGGCTTACCCCAAAGTGAAGCCGCTCCTGACCGATCTCCCCGCCGATCTGGTGGCAGCCGCGAAAGCCAAAACCGGCTCGGCCGGCCGTTATGTGCGCATCGAACTACCGCGCCGCGGCACGCTCACCCTCGCCGAGGTGCAGGTTTTCAGTGGCGGCCGGAACATTGCCCTCCAAGGCAAGGCGAACCAATCCAGCACGGCCAACGATGGCGTGGCGGCACGGGCCATCGATGGAAAGACGGACGGCTCCTACGGCCAAGGCACCCAGACCCACACCCGGGAAAATGAAAATAACCCGTGGTGGGAACTTGACCTCGGCGGCGAACAGCCCATCGAATCCATCGTGGTCTGGAACCGCACCGAGTCCGATCTGGGCAGGCGTCTCGACGACTTTACTCTGACCGTTCTCGATGCTCAACGCCGCGAGGTCTTCAAGAAGGCCCACAATCCGCCGCCGGCCGAGAGCGCTCGCATCGTCATCGAGGCCGGCGATGCCCTCGGCGCGCTTCGCCGGGCGGCCATCAGAGCCGCCGTCAGCATGAACCGCGAGCCGGAAGCGACCTTCACCGCGCTGGTCAACCTCATGGCCAAGGGCGAACAAGTCCCGGCGGCCGCGCAGGGGTTGCGCGTGCTCCCGCGCGCCTCTTGGCCCAAGACCCAGGCCGGCGCCGCTGCCAATGCGCTCGTTGCGTGGGCCCGGACTGTCCCCGCCGCGGACCGGACCGCGCAGAATTATGTCGAGGCCGTGCAGTTTGCCGGCGACCTCGCCGGTTTTCTGCCCCCGGACAAGGCCATGGCCCTGCGCCACGACCTGCGCGACCTGCGCGTCTCGGTCTTTGTGATCCGGACGGTGCGCGAACAGATGCGTTACGACACCCCGCGCCTGGTCGTTGAAGCGGGCAAACCTTTCGAGATCATCGTCGAGAATGCCGACTTCATGCCGCACAACCTCGCGGTGGTCAAACCCGGCACGCGCGAACTGGTCGGGACCGCCGCCGCCACCATGAAGCCCGAGGAACTGGACAGCCAGGGCCGGGCTTACCTGCCGAAGACCTCCGACATTCTCGCCGCCACCCGATTGCTCGATTCCGGCCAGAAAGAAACGCTCAAACTCACCGCGCCATCGCTGGAGGGCGATTACGAGTACGTCTGCACCTTCCCCGGGCACCACCAGTTCATGTGGGGCTGGCTCATCATCACCAAGGACGTCGACGCTTATCTGCGAACTCATCCCGAGGTCGCGGTGGCCCCTGCCGCTCCCGCCGGCGAACACGAGCATCAACACGGCAAATGAACCTCCTGATTGCGGATTGCGGATTGCGGATTACGGATTGCGGATTGCGTGCGCCGTCACGGTTCATGGGCGGTGAGCAGGTCCGAAAGGAACAAGGAGTTCTCCATGAACCTGCCGTTGCGCGAGCCTCAATGGCCAATGGCCAATGAGCAATGAGCAATGAGCAATGAGCAATCTGAATGGCCCCGGATATTGCACATTGCTCATTGCTCATTGCTCATTGCTCATTCTGGCGCGAGATGCCACGCCCACGGCGTCACAAGGAGAAGAGTGGGACGGGGTGGAACCCGTCCCTACCGGGCTCGCCGGGCGATTGAACCTTTTCTGGTTCCTTGCATTCTACTGGGTATAAATGCTGGGAGTGGCCGAACGAGAACAACTGCCCGTCCAACAAGCCAGGGCCGGGTCACCGGAGGCCTGGGAGATTCTCTTCAAGCGCTACCAACTGCCTCTCTACGTTTATGCTTTCGAGCTGGTTCATCATGAACAGACCTGCCTGGATGTCGTGCAAGAGACTTTCATCAACGCAGCCCGCCACCTGGGCAGCTTGCGGGAAGATGAGAAATTCGGCAGTTGGCTCTTTGGCATTGCCCATCAGAAATGCATTCAACATTGGCGCAAGCACAACCGGGAAAAAATCCTGCTCGACGAATGCGGTTCTCCACACGAATACGCCGGCGGCCCGGACGAGATGCTCATCCGGCAGGAGCAGGAAGCTGATTTCATGAAGCTGCTGCACCAACTGCCCTTGCCGCACCGTTCCGTGCTGTTGCTCCATTTCATCGAGGAATTCCCGCTCGAAGAAATCGCCTTTGTTACCGCCGCACCACTCGGCACCGTAAAATCACGCCTGCACTATGCGAAAAGAGCCTTGCGCAAACTCCTGGAGGAATCCGTATGAAAACTCCCCGCGAACTTTTATTGGCGCGCCATCGGGACGCCGAACCCAAACTCGACGCGATTCATCGTCGGGTGCTCGCCCGCCTGCCGAAGGCCCGGACGAATGCATCATCTTCGCACCAGGACTCGGCCGGCATCCGAGGATTTTTCCGCGCATTCCTTTTAGCATTTCGCTGGCATTTGGCGGGGCTGAGCGCGGCCTGGGTGGTCATTGCCTTGCTCAACCTGGATCACCGGTCCGCGGCGGTTGCACCCATGGCCAAAGAGGACGTGTCATCACCACGGCACCTCTTGACGGCTCTGCGGGAGAACCGCCGGCAGTTGCTGGAGTTGCTCGAGTCTCCGGCCAACCTGCGTGAACCAGAGCCTGCAGGACCCGCTTTTGTGCCGAAGCGTCGTGGTGAACTGCGAACCTCCCACGCGTTGGCTTGCGCGGAATTTGCGATATCCCTCTTACCGGGGGTCTGCGCTGCGCTCCGACCCCCGGCTAATTTCTGTCAGGCCTCCGGCCTGATGATCTGGAATGCGGCCTGATCCCAAACTCAGCACCAAATCTTTGTCCCGAGGCGTGGCCGTGAGTTCAGACGCGTCAATCCCCATCCTCGCTACGGAGCGAACTATTCCACGGAGAACGTGGAGGAAGCCAAAACGAGAGATTACCGTCTCTGCTTCTTCCTTGCGCTCTTTGTGCTCTCTTGCGGCAAATTTCAAATATCTTTGGCTGGATTTACGGTTCGCGATTTGAAGGAGACGCGCTACGACGACCCCTCGCCAAATCCGAAATCCGAAATCCGAAATCCGAAATCCGAAATCGCAAATCGCAAATCACAAATCGCAAATCCTATGCCTGATTCTCCTCCTCCTTCGATTTGGCAGCGCAGCCCGCTGGCCCGCCTGGCGCGTTGGCTCTTTAGTTGGCGAGTCCTTCGGCGCTCGACCGTCGTGCTGGCCTGGACGGTGACGATCATCGCGCTGCTCTACGCAGAGGAGAACTGGCGCGGGCGGCACGCCTGGAACAAATATCGGCGGGAACTCGAAGCCGGCGGGGCACAGCTTGATTGGAGCGCATTCATTCCCAAACCCGTGCCCGACGAGCAGAACTTCGCCGCCACGCCCGTCATCAAGTCCTGGTTTCCAAAGGGGCACGGCCACGCCATGGGAAGCAACTTCGTTCGAGCCCAATCGATGATTCCCAGTTCCCGGAGCAATGCCGACAAGGCCGAGCGACACTTCGTTGACCTCGTCGCTTGGGATACGGCGTTCCGCGCCATTGCGTCGGGCCAAACCGCGGGCCGCACGCAGAAGATCGAGCCAGGCGAACTCGATCGGGAATCGCGCGCGAAGGCCGCTCGAGCAGTCCTGGAAGAGTTCAAAAGCAGCGATCCCATTTTCGCGGAACTCAGCGCGGCCAGCCATCGACCGTACTCGCGCTACCCGGTGAATTACGATTTGGAAAATCCCTGGGGAATACTGTTACCCCACCTCGCGGGCATCCGGGGAGTTGGTCAGGGCCTGCAACTCAGAGCTTGCGCGGAACTCGCCGTTGGCCAAGGCGACAGGGCGTTGGAAGATGTCAAACTCATGCTTTATCTGGTCGATTCGGTGAAGGATGAAGTCTTTTGGATTTCCTATCTCGTGCGCCTGGCCTGCCTGCACTCAGCCATCCAAACAATCTGGGAAGGCCTGGCTGAACATCGCTGGACCGACACCCAGCTGGAAGAGTTGCAAACGCGTCTCCAGCAATTCGATTTCCTGACCGACTTGAAACGCCCTTTGGCCGGAGAACGCGCCGCCGGAATTCTCACCGCCGAGTTGCTCTTCAGCCAAAAGTATCGCCTGAGCAACCTATTGGATGAGGGTCGTTCCGACCCGTTCGGCTCGACGTTAGCCGACCTGTTCGCTCGGCTCGCTCCACATGGTTGGTATGACCAGGAGAAGCTCAATTATTGCCGGCTTTATGACGAGCAGTTGAGCGGAATGTTTGACCCGGCGAAGAAACGAGTTTTTCCGCGCCAAGTCGCCGTCCGCGCTCATGAACTCGAGCGGCAGATTGCCGGAGGGTGCCTGGGCAAAGGTCCCAACGCGATCATCCATCACCGTCTTCTCGCCACCCTCCTGCTGCCCTCACTCGACAAAGTTCCAGCCAAGGCCGCCGCGGCGCAGACCGCCGTCGATCAAGCCGCCCTCGCCTGCGCCCTCGAGCGATACCGATTGGCTAACGGACAATTTCCCGAGAAACTCGAAGCGCTCTCGCCGCGGTTTATCACCCAATTGCCTTCCGACATGTTGACCGGCGAGCCTTACCGGTATGAGCGCACCGACGATGGACAATTTATCCTTTACTCGGTCGGCTGGGACGAAAAGGACGAAGGTGGAGCGCCGGGCAAAACCATGTTTGACCAAAAGCGTGGCGACTGGACTTGGCGGTATCCGCACAAGTAGTCGAGCCTGCCGTCTCATTGCTTGGCGAAAAGGGCGTTTTCACAGGCCTCGGGTTCCACTGCCGTTGAATTAAGGAACACCCTCCAATTGTGCCCCAACGGGGCTGCGTCCTTCAGCCCAGGGTTGGCCCGCACCGCGGGCCTACCCTGGGGAGGCGCGTTGAGGGATGAACAACCCCGAAGGGGTTGTGGCGTCGGGTGCGCTTTGCTTGGCTCAACCCCGTTGGGGTTGGACGTTCTGTGTCCAGGATACCCAAGGTAGCCGCTGCGCGGCAACCTTGGGCTTTGGGCCTCAGCCCCGTTGGGGCTGGGAGCAGACGAGGACGCACGGAGCGGGAGCATCCCGAAGTTTCCATCTCGCTTAATTCAATGGCAGTGGCCTTGGGGCCTCTCCGGGGCAAAGCTTTTCCTGGTGACATCACGTCTTACTCCCCAGACCAGGCCTGCGTCCATTTTCCTCTGGCGCATCCGCAATCCTAGGGAACCAAAGAGGCTTGCGCGATTGGGCTCAGCGAGTGAATATCTGCGACTGGCGGGGGGAAGGCGTGCCCGCTGCGGCTGGTCGAGCCGGCCCAAAAGAGGCTGTTCCCCTCAGCGTGTTGAATGCCGAGCAATAGCGATATCAAATGAGCGTGTCCGGATTAATCAAGACAACCCTTGTGTGCGCAGTCATTGCGTTCCTCGTCTACAGTTTTCCCGTCATCGGCCAGGTGGCCATCATCGGGATCCTCAGCCTGCTGTGGCTTTCTTGTGCCCATCAGACACTGCAAAGGCGACGGCGAAAATCCATTGCGTGACCAGCGGAGTGCGGGCGGTCCCCGCCCGCAGCGCACCACCCACAGCCGAGACATCGGATTGTTCCACGCTGCGTGCTCGAGTCACGCGCTGCGGGCGGAGACCGCCCGCGCTCCGAGGAACAAAAAAGAGAGAGGGGCAGCGCGATACGCTGCCCCGCTCTGATCCAACTGGAATTATTGAAGCGATCCCAACGAGGAACGCTGGCTACGGCCACGCGTTATTTCTTTTCCTCGGGAGAGACTTTCACGGTGATCGCTTCGGTCTTGCCGTCGAAGGTCTGGCGGGTGGTCCCGCTGACGGCATCACCGTTCTTGATATCCGCCAGTGTGATCGCCTTGCCTTCGCTCGTCAGCCTGGTGGTCTCCGCGACGTAAATCAACTTGCCATCCACGGTAAGGGTCTTGGCTGCGGTATCAACGGATTCGACCTTCCCATGGAAGGGCTGCGCTTTGCCGGGGGCGTCCTGTTGCGCAGTGGGAGATTGGTCGGCCACGACCAACGCCGGCGTGATCATCCCGACGGCCGCGATCATTCCAATGATAACCAGACCTGTTTTCATCTTCTTCATAACATTCCTTTGTGTTAATTTTTGCGTTTGGGAACCTGACGAGCTGAAACGAGATGCACAGCTCGTGCCAATCATGCCCGCTCCCTGGGCGATTAGCGTATTTCAAGGCAATTGTGGGTTAATTAAGATTTCCGCAACTCAATACCGCTTGCGGATCAATTGCAGATTGCAGGAATTTCAAGCCGCCGAGTTGCAAATTGCAGGAGCGCCAGGTTCGTAGCGTAACCATTGCCAAGTGACCGGCGAATCGGCGGTCCCGCCCGTGTTTCCTCCGCGCCGCCAACCGGTTAAATGTGAAGGGCGCGTTGGTCGACGGCCAGGGCGGCCTGGCCGAGCGCCTCCGCCAGGGTCGGGTGGGCGTGGCAGGTGCGCGCCAGATCCTCGCTGCTGGCCGCAAAGTTGAGCGCCGCGGCTGCTTCCGCAATCACGTCCCCGGCGCGCGGGCCGATTACATGCACCCCGAGCAGCCGATCGGTCTTCGCGTCTGCCAGAACTTTTACCCGGCCTTCGATCTGGCCGAGCGCGTGGGCCCGGCCGTTGGCGGAAAACGGGAACGACCCTTTGCGATACTCCACGCGCGCCGCTTTCAATTCGTCTTCCGTTTTGCCGACGCTGGCGATTTCCGGATGAGTATAAACCACGGCAGGAATCGCCTCGTAGTTGACGTGACTGTGTCCGGTGACGATGAACTCGGCGCAGGCCATGCCTTCTTCCTGCGCTTTGTGCGCCAGCATCGGACCGCTGATGACGTCGCCGATGGCGTAGATCCCCGGAACCGTCGTGGCGAAATTCTTGTCGACGGGGATGCGCCCGCTTTTGTCGAGCTGCAAGTTGACCGACTCCAGTCCCAGGCGCTCGAGGTATGGCACACGGCCCACGGCGACGAGCACGCGGTCGCAGCTCAACGGGCGAGCTCCCTCGCACTCGACCAGGCACTCCTTCCCTTTGGCTCGCGCGGCAGTGACTTTGCTCTGCAATCGGAACTCGAGTCCCTGGCTGGTCAAAACCTTTTGGGCTTCCGCGGCCAATTCCGAATCCATGCCGGGGAGGAGGCGGTCCAGGTATTCGAGCACGGTGACGCGCGCGCCGAGGCGAAGCCAAACCGACCCGAGTTCCAGTCCGATGTAACCGGCGCCGATCACGACGAGGTGTTTGGGGACGGCGCGAAAGTCGAGCGCTTCGGTGCTGGTGCCGACGCGGTCCGGGTCGAGCGTCACGCCCGGCAGGGAGGCGGGCTTGCTGCCGGTGGCAATGAGGATCTGTTTGGCCTTGATTTCGACCGTGGCCTGGCCGCCTTCGACGATGACGGTGCCGGTCCCGGCGATTCGGCCATGGCCGACAAGGCGGGTGATTTTGTTTTTCCTGACCAGGGCTTCCAGGCCCCGGGCCAGCGTGTCGACGATGCGATCCTTGCGCTGCAACATGGCGGCGAGATCGAGTTTGACCTCGCGGAGGTTGATGCCGTGCTGGGCCAGGGAGCTGCGCGCCTGCCAGTAACGCTCGCTCGATTCGAGCAATGCCTTGCTTGGAATGCAGCCGATGCGCAAGCAGGTGCCGCCGAGCCTGGATTCCTTTTCCACACAGGCCACGTCCAGGCCGAGTTGCGCGGCGCGAACCGCGGCGGCATAACCGCCCGGACCGGCGCCGAGCACCACCAGGTCATGTTGTTGCGCGTTCATTCAGGAGAGGAGGGCCGGCGTTGCCGGATCCAATTCAGACTTCGATCAACAACCGGGCGGGTCTTTCCATGACTTCCTTGATCCGGCGCAGGAAGCTCACGGCCTCCCGGCCATCGACGAGGCGGTGGTCGTAAGTCAGCGCCACGTACATCATCGGGCGGATGGCCACAACGCCCTCCAGGGCGACGGGACGTTCCTGGATGGCGTGCAGACCCAGCACGCCGCTTTGCGGCGGATTGACGATCGGGGTGGAGAGCAGCGACCCATAAACGCCGCCGTTGCTGATGGTGAAGGTGCCGCCTTGCAGTTCCTCCAGACTCAATTTGTTCTCCTTCGCCCGGCGGGCAAAATCATCGATGGCCTTTTCGATTTGGGCGAAGCTGAGCCGCTCGGCGTTGCGCACCACGGGCACGACCAGGCCTTTGCCGCTGCCGATGGCGATGCCGATGTCGTAATAGTTGCGAAAGACCATGTCCGTCCCGCGCACTTCGGCGTTGAGCTGCGGGATTTGTTTGAGCGCTTCAATCGTCGCCTTCACGAAGAACGACATCAGGCCGAGTTTGACCTGGTATTTTTGCCGGAAAGCCTCCTGGAACTCTTTGCGCAGCGCGAGCACACTCGACATGTCGATCTCGTTGATCGTGGTGAGCAACGCGGCCTGATTCTGCGCCTCGACCAGGCGCCGGGCGACGGTGCGACGCAGCGGGCTCATCGGGACGATTTCCTCGGCGCGCGAGCCGGCCGGCAGTGGTTGGAGGGGCGCGGCCGGGGCGGCCGGCTCAGCCGGCGTGCTGGCCGCGCCGGCGGCCTGGCCGCCAGCCTGGCCGCTGGCCTGACCGGCGGCGAGATGCCGGAGCACATCCTCCTTCAAGAGGCGCCCACCGGGCCCGGTGGCTTCCACTTCGTCCGCGCGCAATCCATGTTCCATCATCAGTCGTTGGGCGGCCGGCATCACCCGAGACTGGCCGGCAATTTTTCCTGCCGCTCTTTCCGCTGCCTCGCCGTCGCCCTCGCGAGAAGATGCCGGCGGTTTCGGCCCAGGTTTCTCGCTTCTCCCTGCTTCGGCCGAAGTCACGCCCTTGGGCTCTTTCGGCATCTCCTCGCTGGCCGCTTGGCGCGATCCAGCAGGCGGACGGGTGGATGGTTTCTCCGGCGCGGGCCCCTTGGCTTTGGCGACGGACGCCTTCACGACTTTCTCGAAGAACGCGATGACCTCGCCCACTATCACGTTCTGTCCATTTTGCTTGAGGATTTTCACGAGCGTGCCGGCGACGGGCGCGGGCAATTCGACGGTCGCCTTCTCGGATTCAATGGTGACCACCTTCTCGTCCTGGGCGACCGAATCGCCTTCGGCCTTGAGCCACTCGCCGATCTGGACCTCGGTGATGGATTCACCGAGTTCGGGAATTTTTAGCTCGATGGGCATGGCGGTCCTTTCGCGTTATCCGAGGCGGCGGCCCAGTGTCGGCGAAGGCCGCGGCGAGCAATTGCTGTTGTTCGAGTTTATGACTGCTGGCCGAGCCGGTGGCGGGGCTGGCTGATTCCGGCCGGCTGACCAGGGAAAGCGGGAATCGTCCAAAAAGCTTTCCGCCGAACCTGGCTTGGAGAAAGCGCCAGGCCCCCATGTTCGCGGGCTCTTCCTGCACCCAAATGGCCGGCAGACCGGCCCGGAAGGGTTGCAAGGCGGCCTGCAACTGTTCCGTCGGCAAAGGGTAGAGCTGTTCGAGCCGCACGATGGCCGCGTCGGAGCGCCCGGATTCCCGGCGTTGCGCTTCCAGTTCGAAAAAGATTTTTCCGGAACACAAGAGCACACGCTGGATCCTTTCCGTGCTGGACGAATCGGGCAGGACCCGCAGGAAGGAACCGGCGGCGCAATCCTCCAGGGAGGAGACGGCGGCCGGATGCCGCAGCAAACTCTTCGGCGTCATGACGACCAGCGGCTTGCGCCAGCGCCGGCGCACCTGGCGGCGCAGGGCATGGAAGTATTGGGCGGGAGTCGTCGGATAGACCACCTGGATGTTGTCCTCGGCCGCGAGCGCCAGGAAACGTTCCAAGCGCGCGCTGGAATGCTCCGGCCCCATCCCTTCGAAACCGTGCGGCAGGAGCAGGACCAAACCGGAAAGCCGGCGCCACTTGTCCTCCGCGCTGACCAGGAATTGATCCACGATGACCTGCGCCGCGTTCACGAAATCGCCAAATTGCGCTTCCCACAGGATGAGTCCGTCCGGACAATCCAGGCTGTAGCCGTACTCGAAACCGAGCACGCCGGCTTCGGACAGCGGGCTGTTCAACAGTTCCACCGGCGCCTGGTTGTCCGCCAGGTGTTGCAGGGGAACATAGGGATGACCATCCTCGTGATCGTGGAGCACGCCGTGGCGCTGGCTGAACGTGCCCCGCGCGCTGTCCTGCCCGCTCAAGCGAATGCGAACGCCTTCCGTCGCGAGACTGGCAAAAGCCAACGCCTCCGCCGCGGACCAATCAAGCGGCCGTTGCGCCCGCGCCATGGCCCGCCGGGCCTCGAGAAACTTTTCAATTTTGGGATGCGGCCGGAAATCCTCCGGCAGGCGCGTTTGCGCTTCGAGCAATTCAGCCAGGCGGGGTTGACGGACCCCCGTTTCGACTTCGGCCACTCGCTTTTCCGGCCCGCCCATGACCTGTGCCCACAAGCCTGGCCTCTGCTCCCGGGGCGGCCGGTAGTCGTCGCTGCGGGCCTCGGACAGTTCCTCCTCCAAATGCTGGCGGCGGCGCGCGGCGATCGCGTCGGCTTCTTCGCGCGTCAGACCGTTGAGGGCGAGCAGATGCTCGAGGTAACCTTCCCGGACGCTCTTGCGTTGTTCGATGGCGTGGTGGAGTACCGGCTGGGTGAAGGAAGGCTCGTCCGTCTCGTTGTGACCGAACCGCCGGTAGCCATACATGTCGATGAACACGTCGGCCTTGAATTCCAGCCGGAAATCCATGGCCAGGATGACGACTTGCGCGACGGCTTCGGGATCTTCGCCGTTCACATGGAAAATGGGCGCTTGCAGCATGCGGGCCACGTCGGTGGCGTATTCGGTCGAGCGCCCTTCGGTGGGCGGAGTCGTAAAGCCGATCTGGTTGTTCACGATGACGTGCAGCGTGCCCCCGACAGCAAAGCCTGGAAGGCTCATCAGGTTGAGCGTCTCCTGCACGATACCCTCGCCCGCCAGCGCCGCCTCGCCGTGGATGAGCAGCGCGAGGCTGCGCGTTCGCCCGCTGTCACCGGCCCGGTCCTGCCTGGCCCGCACGCGCCCGAGCACCACCGGGTCCACAAATTCGAGATGGCTCGGATTAAAGCAGAGGGAAAGGTGGACGGCTTGCCCCTCGCTGGTCCGCCAGTCCCCGCTGTAGCCGAGGTGATACTTGACGTCCCCGCGCCCGGTGTAGAGTTCCGGATCGGCGTCGGCAAATTCGCGAAAGATCTCGCGCGGACTTTTGCCGACGATGTTGGCCAACACGTTCAAGCGGCCGCGATGCGCCATGCCCAGCACAATTTCCTGGATCCCTTGCCGGCCGGCTTTCTCGATCGCCAGGTCGAGCAGCGGAATCAGGCTCTCGCAACCTTCCAGGGAGAAACTCTTGGCCCCGATGAATTTGTTGCGGATGAACTCCTCGAAGGTCACGGCGTCGGTCAACCGCGTCAGGATGCGCCACTGTTCTTCGCGCGTGAGGGCCAGTCGATTCTGCCTGCTCTCCATGCGCCGCTGCAACCAACGCCGCACCGCCACGTCACTGATGTGCATGTATTGCGCGCCGATGGAGCGGCAGTAGGTGTTGCGCAGGCACTCCAGAATCTGCCCCACGGTGAGCGACTCCTCCATCGGCAGCGTCTCGATCGAAACCCGCCGCTGCAGATCCGCCTCCGTGAACTGGTAATAGGCCGGCTCCAATTCCGGCGGACAAGGCCGGGGCTGTTCCAGGGGGTCGATGCGCGCGATCATGTGGCCGCGCACCCGGTAGTTGCGAATCAGTTGATTGACGCGATCCTGCAGCAGGGCGCGGCCCACGTCCCCGTCCGCCCCGCCCCCGTCGGCCGGCGCGACCGGAGGCGGGTTAAAAATGCTGGCAGGACGAAACGCTGGCCCGAATCGCGCGCGTCGCGACCCACGCTCGCCATCGGTCATGGCCTCGAAGTAGCGACGCCATTCCTCCGGCACGGAGGCCGCCTGGTCCAGCCACGCCGCGTAAAGCTCCTCGAGATAGGCGAGGTTTTGCACGGCAGGCGTTGGACCGTTCTCGGCCATGTTGCGATTAATGCCACTGCCTTGCCTGCCCCGTCAACTCCTTCGACGCTCGTAGTTCCGCCTTTAGGCGGCACGGGCCGGTTCAAGCAGGGACGACAAACCCACGGTTCATGGGGAGCCTCCTCAGTTTATGGACCGCGCCTTGGGACGACGAGCCGTTTCGACTGGTAACTGGTAACTGGAAATTGAAAACAGAATCGCGCTCGGAATGAGCTTCTGCAAATCGCCAGTTACCAGTGACAAGTTACAAGTGACAAGTCGGGTCAAGGAAAAGAGGGTCGCTCGCCCTCTCCAAAGACGCCCGGTCCGCTCCCGCCCGCTTACGGCGCGGCCACGAGTCGCAGGAACCTGGTGCCGCTGTCGCTGGCCGGCACGGGCACTTCCACTCGTTGGCCGGTTCCGATGATGGTTGACCCGATGGGCGCCCCGGGCACGGTGAGGCTGCTCCTGGCTTCGAGCGCGTAGCGCACTCCGGCAACCGAATCGAAGGCGATCAACAGTTGATTGCCTTGCCACCGGATGGAAAGCGCCACAAATGGGACGGCGTTCACGTCGATCGACTCCAGGAACTTCACGAGCAACTGTTGGTCGGCCGAATTTGCCAGCAGATCGGGCAACGTGCCATTGGCAGTGCGATGATACTGGTCGGTGACGACGGTCGCGAGCGTCTCCGCCGCGCCGTTGTGCAAATAGGGCGGCAAGGCGTAGACACCGATTAACGACGGCACGTTGAAGCCGATGCCCCTTCCGTCGGAGTTGTAGTCGATGCCCAGCGCATCCTGCGCCGCCTGCAATGTCCCGTTGGCCACCGCCGGCGCCGCTTTCTCGTCCGCGCCGATGTTGTTGCCCAGCGGATTGCCTTGGTCGGGCACTCCCAGGTTGAACGAGTTGATGTCGCGCAGGAATCGGTTCAGGTATTGCGCGCCCACCGGGTTGCCCGTGAACGTGCCCGTGCGTTCGGTGAATATCTCCGACGCGGCCGGAGGCGAGGTGAAATCTTTCAAACTCACCGTCCAGTTAAGTCCGCCGTGGCATTGCGCGCAGCCGGCCTGCACAAACAGCGTCCGCCCTTGCGCGATGTCCGACGAGGACGGCCCATTGGGCAGGCCTTCCAGCGGCGCGTTGGGCGTGCGCACCGCGTTGCGCACCCATTCCCGCAGCGCCGTCAGCGCCGGCACCTTGTTCGCGCTGCCCGGCAGCGTCACCGTCAGTTGGTCCCGGTTGGCGCTGGGCAATGCAAACGCGTTCAGACCATTGGGCGCCACATTGAGGTCCCCGCCTGGGCCGATGAGCAACCCGTGATTGGGATCCAGCGCGTTGCCGTTGATCGGCGCCGCCAGGTTCCCCGGCCCCGACACGTTGCGAATGTTCGCCTCGAAGTCTTCGATCTCGTCGAAGATCGCCGAGTAATTGAGCACCCGCTGCTGACTCCGATTGTGCGGATTAAACGTCGCGTTGAGCGGCACGCTCTTGCGCGGACCCGCGTTGAACTGCCAGATCACCCCGTCGGTCAACCCCTTGAAGTGGCAACTCGAACAGCTCTGCCACCCGTCGCTCGAGAGCCGGTTGCGCAGCGAGTTGGTCCCGGGAATCGGGTCGAAGTTCCCACGCGAAGAGAAGAACATCTCCGCCCCAACCAGGTTGGTTTCCCCA
>WNGF01000588.1_pt1 | contig 63014 bp, 68 predicted proteins | sample 5400641 | NCBI WGS metagenome assembly WNGF01 (sample SAMN13153371, study PRJNA577476) | soil metagenome | isolation source: 80 cm soil or saprolite under grassland replicate 2 | place: USA:California | collected 2016-06-15
CGACGCACGGCGGGAGCTTAGAGCGACAGCGGCTTAGCGGCCGCGGCTGACCTTGAGGCTGACCTTGGCGCCCTTCTTCAGGCGCTTGCCCGGCCGCGGGCTCTCGCCGACGACGGTGCCTTTCCTCTTCCGAGATGCGACCCGCGTCACCCTCCCGACGCGGCAGTAAGCGCGCACAATCCTGACCTTCGCCTTTGCGAGCGGCTTCCCGATCCCGTTCGGCACGATGCATTTGAGCGATCCCTCGAAGCCGACCACGCCGACGGGGGTGAGCCGGTCGGTCCTCGTCCCGTCGCCGAGCTGGCCGGAGTCGTTCCAGCCCCAGCACGCGACCCGGCCGGCGCTCGTGAGCGCGCAGTTGTGGTATGCGCCGGCGGCGATCGCGGTCACGCCGCTCGCAAGGCCGGCCACTCCGACGGAGGTGTGACGGTCGGTCGTCGTCCCGTCGCCGAGCTGGCCGGAGTAGTTGTTGCCCCAGCACTTGACCCCGCCTCCGCTCGTGAGCGCGCAGGTGTGGGCGACGCCGGCGGCGATCGCGGTCACGACGCTCGCAAGCCCGGCCACGCCGACGGGGGTGTGGCGCTCGGTCGTCGTCCCGTCGCCGAGCTGGCCGGACCGTTGGAGCCCCAGCACTCGGCCCCGCCGGCGCTCGTGAGCGCGCAGGTGTGGCTCAAGCCGGCGGCGATCGCGGTCACGCCGCTCGCAAGCCCGGCCACGCCGACGGGGGTGTGGCGCTCGGTCGTCGTCCCGTCGCCGAGCTCGCCGGACTCGTTGTCGCCCCAGCACTTGATGCCGCCGGCGCTCGTGAGCGCGCAGCTGTGGAGATCGCCGGCGGCGATCGCTGTCGCCTTCGCGCTCGCCGACGAGCCGACCGCGAATCCGGACTCGGAGGGAGAGGCTGCCGCCGTGCACGCGCACGCGATCGCGGCAAACGCCCCGATCACCGCGCGCGTGGGAAGCGAGCTCATGCGAATCCAAGTCCAGCCTCGCCTCTCAGGGCGTGAGTGTCAAACGCGGCGGCTATGCGGCGTCGCCCGCCTTCTCCGCGACCCGCAAGTTGTTGCGACGGCCTCAGCGGCCGCGGCTGACCTTGAGGCTGATCTTGGCGCCGTTCTTCAGGGACTTTCCGGGCCGCGGGCTCACGCCGACGACGATGCCTTTCTTCTTCCGCGATGCGACCCGGGTCACCCTTCCGGCGCGGCAGTGCGCGCGCCCGAGGATGATCTTCGCCTTCCCGAGAGGCTTCTCGATCACGTTCGGCACGAGGCATTTGAGTGATCCCCCGAAGCCGACCACGGCGACCGGCTTGTGGCGCTGGGTGGTCGTCCCGTCCCCGAGCTCGCCGTATGTGTTGTCGCCCCAGCACTTGACCCCGCCTGCGCTCGTGAGCGCGCAGGTGTGGAACTCGCCGGCGGCGACCGCGCTGACGCCGCTTGCAAGGCCGAAGACGTCCACCGGCGTATGGCGCTCGGTCGTCGTCCCGTCTCCGAGCACGCCGAACCCGTTGTCACCCCAGCACTTGGCGGCGGCGGCGCTCGTGGTCGCGCACGTGTAGGAGCCTCCGCCGGCGATTGCGGTCACGCCGCCGGCGAGGCCGGAGACGTCGACGGGCGTATGGCTCTCCGTCGTGGTCCCGTCGCCGAGTTGGCCGGCGTGGTTGGCGCCCCAACACTTGACCCCGCCCGCGCTTGTGAGGGCGCACGTATGGAGGCCGCGGGCCGCAACGGCCGCTACTGCGCCCGCGAGGCCGGAGACGTCGACCGGGACGGCGCTGTCGATCGTCGACCCGTTGCCGAGCTGACCGAAGTTGTTTCGACCCCAGCACTTGACTCCGCCGGTGCTCATGAGCGCGCAGGTATGGAGGTCGCCGACGGAGATCGCTGTCACGCCGCTCGCCAGGCCGGTGGCGGCGACCGGAGTGTTGCGGTCGGTCGTCGACCCGTCGCCGAGCTCGCCGTTGCCGTTCCTGCCCCAGCACTTGACCGCGCCCGTGCTCATGAGCGCGCAGGTGTGGGCGCCTCCGGCGGCGATCGCGGTCACGCCGCCGGCGAGGCCGGAGACGTCAACCGGCGTATGGCTCTCGGTCGTAGTCCCGTCGCCGAGTTGGCCGTGGTTGTTGGCGCCCCAGCACTTGACCGCCCCTGCGGTGGTGAGTGCGTAGCTGTGGTCGCCGACGGCGATCGCGGTCACGCCGCTCGCCAGGCCGGAGACGGCGACCGGGACGAGGCGATTGGTCGTCGCCCCGTTGCCGAGCTGGCCGTGGCTGTTGTTGCCCCAGCACTTGACCCCGCCGGCGGTTGTAAGCGCACAGCTGTAGCCCCCGCCGGCGGCGATCGCCGTGGCCTTCTCGGTCGCCGACGATGTCGAGGTAGGAGAGGCTGCCGCGGACGTGCACGCGATCGCGGCGAACGCGGCGATCACTCCGAGTGCGCGCGAAGACATGTGCAAATGGTCGGTTGCAGCCTCGCCGCCCTTTACCCCCGGGAACGGCGTTTCAGTGCGAATCGCCCGAACTCGCGGCCGCGAAACGTGGCGCGGCCGAGGTACCCGGTGCCGCTCGGCTCGAGCTCGTCGACAAAGTCCTGCAACGGCTTGCGGTACCGCAGTGTGAGGCCCTGCACGTCGAACGGCACGCCGAAGAACGGCCCCACCCGGGTCTCGCCGCTCGAGCCTGAGATCCGCTTCTCGACCCCGACGAGGGGCGGGATGAGGCCGCTCAGCCGTTCCACGTTCCAGACGCCGTCGAGCTCGCTCACGGTTAGCGTTCTTTCCCGCGATGCCGCCGAAGAACCTCCCATTCCCGCCGATGGAGGCAGAGCTGGTCGACGAGCTGCCGCACGGCGAGTGGCAGTACGAGCCGAAGTGGGACGGTTTCCGCGGGGTGCTCGAGAACCTCGGCGGCGGGCTGCGGTTGTGGAGCCGGAACGCGCGGCCCTTGCTGCGCTACTTTCCCGAGCTGGAGGAGGTCGGCGCGTTGCTGCCGCCGGATTCGGCGCTCGACGGGGAGATCGTCATCCAGCAGAAGGGGCGGCTGGACTTCGACGCGCTCCAGCTTCGGCTCCATCCGGCTGAGAGCCGGGTCCGGAAGCTCTCGGCCGAGATTCCGGCGGAGCTCGTGGCCTTCGATCTGCTCGTCTGGAAAGGCGATCCCGTGTGGAAGCAGCCGCTCGAGCGGCGCCGCCGCGAGCTGGAGCGGAAGGCGAAGCGGTTCCAGCTTTCGCCGGTCTCGCGGGACCGGGCTCAGGCGGAGAAGTGGCTCGGCCGGCTCGCGCAGGCTGGGCTCGACGGCGTGGTCGCGAAGCGGCTCGGCGTGCCGTACTTGCCCGGCTCGCGCGACGGGGTCGTCAAGGTCAAGCCGTACAGGACCGCGGACTGCGTGATCGTCGGCTTCCGCTGGAGCGACAAGGCCGACGGCCGGATCTCGACGCTGCTGCTCGGGCTCTACGACGACAACGGCGAGCTCGACTTCGTCGGCCACTGCTCTGGGTTCCCGGCTCCAATTCGCCGCGAGCTCGAGGAGAAGCTGCCGAAGATGGTGGCAAAGGGGAAGCTGAGCGACAAGCGGATTCCGGGGGGCCAGAGCCGCTGGTCGCAGGGGCGCGAACTCGACTGGAACCCCGTGCGGCCGAAGCTCGTGGTCGAAGTGCGCTACGACAAGCTCGAGCGGAACCGCTTCCGGCACGGGACGCGCTTCCTGCGCTTCCGGCCGGACAAGGATCCAAAGGACTGCACGTGGCGGGAGGTCAGGCCCCCGCGCCGCGCGAGCGACCTGACCGTCCCGAAGCTGCTCGCTGCTCACTGACCCAGCGCCGCCCGCGGCCGCTGCGGCGAAGCTCGACGATCGACGGGTCACCCGGTGGGATGCCGAGCTGCTCGAAACGCGGGAGGAGGCTCGCCTTCCGGCGCCACATCCCGGCGCTCAGATCTCCGACGCGGTCGACCCGCCGCCGCATCGTCTTCACCGTGTAGCGCGACGGGTCCGAGCGCGGCACCTCGTCCCAGCGCAGCGGTGCCGAAACGCGCGCGTCGGGCGTTGGGCGAACCGAGTAAGCAGACGCGATCGTCCGGTCGCGGGCGTTCTGGCCGAAGTCGACGAACACCCCGCGACGGTCAGCAACCTTCCACGTCGTGGTCGCAACATCCTGGTCGCCGACGCGCCGCTCGACCTCCTGCGCCACCGCCTTGGCGAACCGCCGCACTTCCGGGAACGCGAGCTCGGGCCTGATCGGGCTGAGGATGTGCAGGCCGGTCGCGCCCGACGTCTTCGGGAACGACGCGAGCCCTAGCTCGTCCAGCACCTCCTTGACGACCATCGCGATCTCTCGGACGAACTCCCACGGGTTGCCCTCGCTCGGGTCGAGATCGATCAGCAGGTAGTCCGGCCGCTCGATGTCGTCCACGCGCGAGTGCCACGTGTGCAGCTCGATGCAGCCGAGGTTCACGACCCACGCCAGCGCGGCGGCGTTGTCGACGACGGCGAAGACGGTCGAGTGGCCGCTTGGGAACTGCACGAACTGCTCGCCGACGTAGTCCGGATGCGGCGGCACCCGCTTCTGGTGGAAGAAGTCCCCGTCGACGCCGTTCGGGTAGCGCTTCATGTGGAACGGCCGCCGCCGCAAGTGGTGCAGGGCGCAGTCGGCCACGTCGACGTAGTACGCGACGAGGTCGCCCTTCGTCAGCCCCGGCTCGGGGAAGAAGACCTTGTCGGGATTGCTTATCTGGACTGCGTGGCGGCCGATCCGCACCGCCGCAGTATCGCGAGACGGAGAAGGAGGGATTCGAACCCTCGATGGAGGTTAGTACCCCCATAACGCCTTAGCAGGGCGCCGCCTTCAGCCACTCGGCCACTTCTCCGGGCTCGCACAGGATAGCCGAGCACCTCCGCTACGCTTAACTACGCGCCGGAGGGGTGGCAGAGCGGTCGAATGCGGCGGTCTCGAAAACCGTTCGGGGCGGTTTCGTCCCGCGAGGGTTCAAATCCCTCCCCCTCCGCTTCTCTTAGCCGGAAGCCGCTTACATAAGCGAGTTTCCGGCCCGTCGACAGAACGGCGTCCGGCTAGGCGCGTGCGCATGGACACCTCTCGAGAGGCCCTGACAGCCCGACGGACCGGCGCGCGACTGGCGCGCGGGTTGGTCCGACTGCGGCCTTCGGTGGCCAGGACGGACTCCCCGCCGACCGGCCACCTCCCCGATGAGCGCCGACGATTCCCCGTTCGGCGGAGGCTTGGCACAGTGCCGTCATGCAGGGCGCCCGCGACGAGATCATCGTTCCGGCTTGGCGCGAGCTCGATTCCGACTGCTGGTTCCGAGCAGCGTCGCTGATCGGCTCGCGGTCAGTAGGCGCGGCATCTCGAGCTCCCTCCGGAGCTCGAGATGCCGCCGGTACCAATCGCCGTGGTTGAGCACGTTCGCGACGGCCGGGCCCGCCGGTATGCTTTCGCCGAGCAATAGGTCACGGTTCTCCAGCGGGTGCTCGTCAAGATCAGCTCAGGCGCGCGCTCGGCGCGCAAGGACTGAGGGCCGCACGCGGGCGGCCCTCATTGCGGAAGCGGTTGCCTGACGTTTACGAGCTGAAGTTGACGTTCGCCGTGCCGCACCCGACCCTCTCGATCCACACGTTCTGGACGCCCGTAATGTCCGGGGCGAGGTCGTGGTCGGAGAGGATCACTTTCACGTTCTCGAACGAGGCGTCGTTTCCGTCGCCCGCGCGGTAGAAGTCGGATTGAAGGACGGCCGTATGCTGGTCCGTCACGGCTGTCTTCCCGAGCTCCGACGCTTGGCCGGTGCACTTGAAGCCCGTGCTCTCGAGGAGGCCGTCTGTGTCCCAGCGGACGCCCTGCCCTGCCATGCATCCCTGTAGGGGACCTTGCCCGACGTCGTTGAGACAGCGAAAGCCGCCGCTCGAGTGCACGAACGCGCTTTCAGGTTGGGCGTTCGATGCGGTGTTGGGGTCGTAGGCGCCACCCCCGGTGAGGAAGACCTCCCCGCTTGGAAAACCGGAAATCGAAGGGGCGTTGAACCCGACTCCGACCCGGCTGCCTGCGGCGGCGGCCGGGAGGGCGAGGACGAGGGCAGCGGCGGCGAGTGCAACGGGCGCCGCCAGAGACGCGCCGATGGTGGTGCGAGACATAGCTCCTCCTTCGTTGGCTGACATCGGTCGCCCCTGAAGACTCCGCCCGCGGGCGCCTATTCCCGATGTCGAATCGACCGGCATTCGAGCCGGCTCGCCGTCGTCTGGCGAGCCGGCTCGAAACAGGTCACACGACCCGGAAGCTCCCGTGCATCAAGCTGGAGTGCGGGTCGCAGAAGAAGCGATAAGAGCCCTTCTTCAGCGTGAGGACGACGCTCTTCGTGCCCCTGAAGTCCACGGTCGTCAGCACGCGGTTCAGTCGCGGCCCGGTCAGGTGAAAGTCGTGGATCGAAGAGCGGTCGCGGATCACGAAGCGATAGCGCACGCCCTTCTTCAGCTTAGTTACCTTCTTGCCGCTGAGCGTGAGGCTGATCGTGAAGCCGGGGCCAACCGTGCCCTGTAGGGTCTGCGCGGAAGGCGCGGCCGGGGCGGTGGCGGTGAGCGCAAGGGCGAGGCCACTTGCGGCGACGGCGAGCGCAGCGCGGAACGTCGGAAACATGGTGTTCCTCCTCTGTTCGATAGGCGTTGTCGCTGCCAAGGACACCCTCGGGCGTCGGTTATTCCCGGCCTCCGGCCCGAGCCAGGTTGGATGGTTAGGCAGCGTCGCGTTCGAGGCGAAGGTGACCGTCGATCAGCGCGTGGGAGAGCTGCTGCTGCCGGCGCGCGAGCTCGAGCCGGTTCGACTCGAGCTCGTGACGGTCCGCGTCCCGCTCGCGCAGCGCCTGACGCCGAGCGACGAGGACGCGGACCGCTTCTTGGAGGCACTCGACGCTAGCCATCGACGGTCGTCGTCTCGGCTCGGACTACGCGGTACGAGCTCTCACGCTCGGCTGCGTAGGCATAGGGGTGGTAGAAGGCATCCAGGGCGTTGCCCGGCGAGACCTCAATCTGAAGGCCCGCGCCGGTCGAGCGGTCGCGGACGGAAAGCTCCACTCGGTCGATCCCGGGGTGCCAGAGGATCAGAATTTCGTCCGCACCGCTCAGCCGCTGGGCCAGTTCTCGGGTCGGTGCGGGGACGATCGGTGCAGGGTTGACGGCTCGCTCAGTCACCGGCTTCGACCTTCTTGCCTGCCGGCGAGATCGCGTCCCAGCCGGCGCCGAAGTCCTGCAAGCCCTGGCCGTTGGTCTGGCCAGGTTTGCTGTCGCCGGCGAACCGGTAGAGGGGATGGCCCGCGTAGGTGACCTGCTCACTGCCGTTCCTCCGTCGGGTCATGCCGAGCAGCGACTGCTTCGCACCGGCACGAGCGAGCGGCCTGCCGTGGGTGAGCAGCGGCGGCCAGTATGTCGCACACAGTCCGTAGCAGGCACTGCGATGGTTCTTGTCTTTCTCGAACAGGTAGAGCGTGCGGCCCTTGCCGTCGACAACGATCCGACCCAGGGCCGAGCTCGCGACGCGGACCCTGGCCGCTCTTGTGGCGCCGTTAGAGGCGCTTGCCTTGACGGCCGAGCCGTAAGGCCCTGATGAATACGATGAGCCGCCCACAGAGCTGCCGCAGCCGGCGACGATCAGGGCCGTCGCCAAAGACGCCGCGGCGGCGACGAGGAGTGTGATCTTGCGCTTCATGAGAGTCCCTTTCTTGAGCGTGCTTTCAGGCTGGGCGGGACCCCCAGAATGGGGGCCCCGCGTGTCACTGTCAGACGAGGTTCCTCTACGGGACACGAACGCCGTCCACGAAGAGCTGGATCACACCGGGAGCGAGCCCGCTTGAGTCCACGCTGTCCGCGCCATCGAGGGTGTTGATCTCGAGCCGGTCCTCCGCGAACTCCGAGTGAAGCACCTCAACGCCCGGAGCAAGACCCTTCACCTTCACGTCACCCGCGTCTCCGTTGACGTTGATCGCGTCCTCGCCGTTGGTGCCGTTGACGACGACGCGGTCCACCGCGCCGTCGCCGCCGTCGGGAGTGCCATCGAGGTCGACCTGCAGGCTCGTGAGGTCGGTTCCGGTCAGGTCGTTGACGGTGACGAGGTCGGCCCCGGCGAGGGCCTCGAAGTCGATCAGCTCGAGGCCGGCGGTGTCGATCGTCACGGTGCCGACGTCGCGGGAGAACCGCACGCGGTTTCCGTTGGCCGAGACGTCGATCTTCTCAGCGATGTTGGCGCCGATGAAGCTCATCCTGTCGATGCCGGCATCGCCTTCGACGACGTCGCTGCCGTCGCCCGGGTCCCACTCGAACGTATCGTCGCCGTCGCCCAAGAGCGCCAGGTCGTTGCCCTTGAATCCGTCCAGCAAGTCGTTGCCGTCTCCGCCGATCAGCGTGTCGTCGCCCTGCCCGGCAAAGATCTCGTCGTCTCCACTGCCTGCGGCGATGGTCAGAGCGATCGCCTGAGCCGGGAGCCCGGCCGCCGAGATGTCGTCGTTGCCGTCCACAGCGTCGACAGCGAGCGCGTCAGTCGCCTCCTGGTGCCGAATCGCTACCACGGCCCGCAGCCCGTCCACGACGACACCGGAGGCGTCTTCGTTGACGTGGATTCTGTCCCCGCCGTTCGTGCCTTCGACGATGACGTGGTCGGTCTGGCCGTCTCCGGCTACACCGCCCAGGTTGCTGGCTAGATCGACGTTCACGTTGCCGACGTCGGTTCCGGTGAGGTCGCCGACGATGACTACGTCGGCGCCACCGAGCGCGTTGAAGTCCACCCGCTCGACGCCGGCAGTGTCCATCCTGACGTTGGCGTCGCGGAGGAACCTGAGGCGGTTTCCATTCGCCGACAGATCGATCCGCTCGGCGACGTTGGCGCCGTTGAAGCGCATGGTGTCGGCGCCCTCCTGGCCCTCGACGACGTCGCTGCCGTCGCCCGGATCCCAGACGAAGGTGTCGTCGCCGGCGCCCAGCTGGGCCAGGTCGTTGCCCTTGTTGCCGGAGCAGCGTCTCGACGCCTTGGCCGCCGGCGATCGCATCGTTGCCGGCGCCTCCGTCGAGCGCGAGCGAGATGCTGCCCGCCGCGAGCCCGGAGGCGTCGATGATGTCATCGCCGGCGAGGCCGTTGACCGCGAGCTGGTCGTTCGGCTCCTGGTGCTGAATCGACACCAGCGCGTGCAAGCCGGCCACCGCGACGCCGGCGGCGTCTCCGCTGATCCTGATCGCGTCCTCGCCGTTCGTGCCGTTGACGACGACCTGATCGACCTGGCCGTCGCCGCTCGTGCCGCCGAGCGTCCCTGCGAGGTCGGCGACCAGGCTGGTGACGTCGGTTCCGCTCAGGTCGTTGACGGTCACGGCGTCGACGCCGCCGATCGCATTGACGTCGACCCGCTCGATGCCGGCGGTGTCCATCGTCACGCTGCCGACGTCGCGGGAGAGCTTGAGCCGGCTTCCGTTCGCGGACAGGTCGAACTTCTCGGCGACGTTGGCGCCGTTGAAGCGCATGGTGTCGGCGCCCTCCTGGCCCTCGACGACGTCGCTGCCGTCGCCCGGATCCCAGACGAAGGTGTCGTCGCCGGCGCCCAGCTGGGCCAGGTCGTTGCCCTTGTTGCCGAGCGTCTCCGCGCCGGAGCCTCCGAGCAGGGTGTCGTTTCCTTCTCCGCCGTCGATCCTCGTTGGGATCGAGTCGGTGAAGACGCCGTTGCTCTCGTCGATGCGGACGAGATCGTCGCCGGCGCGCACATCGACGGCGATCCTCGCGATGTGCTTGCGCTTGAAGCTGAAGTCGGCCGAGCCGTCGTCCCCGACGTCGATCTGGAGGATGTCACGGTCGCGCGGTTTGAGGCGAAGCGCGAGCTTGTCGCCCGCCTCTGTGCCCGTGATCGTCAGGAGGCCGTGGCTGAGCTTCGCGCGCGTTCGCACTGCGGTCCCGGCCGCCGAGACCGGGTCAAACCTGCCGCCGAAAGCGGTGAACCCTGCCCCGTTGGTCTGGCCCGCCCTTTTGTCTCCGGCGAAGTAGTAGAGGGGGTGGCGGTGGTAGGTGACCTGCAATCTGCCGTCGGTGCGACGGGTGGTGCCTAGGAGCGCGCTCCGGGCACCGGACATCGCCCTTGGCTTGCCGCGGGTGATGAGCGGCGGCCAGGCTCTCGCGCACTTGCCGTAGCAGCTGCTCTTGCCGCGTTTGTCGCGCGTCGACAGATAGAGGGTCCTGCCGTGCGAGTCGACGATGATCGGGCCAAGGCTGCTCCGGCCCAACTTGACGACCGCTCCCCTATGATTCGCCGCGAGCGCGGCGCTGGTCGGGACCGCCGCCGCCAGGACGAGAACGGCAATCTTCAGCAGACGGGTCCCTCGAATGACGTTCTTCATTGTCTTCCTTTCGGAGTGGTTGACCTTCCGTCTGCTAGAGACACCGCCAGGCGCCGTCTATTCCCGGGTCAACTCGCGTTGGGTGCCGCCGCCTCCAAGGGAATACCTTCGGCCGAAGAGAGTCTTTCGGGGTGTGAGACCCTCGGAGCTACCGTTTCTGGTGCCGTGCTGATGCGACGCCGTCGACGAGGCGAATCCGGCGGTCACGAGATCGTCGAGCTGGCGGCGCTCGCGGACGGGTCGCTTGCGCCGGAGCGCCGCGCCGCCCTCGATGCCCGGGTCGCGGCGTCCTCGGAGCTTGGCGAGCGGCTCGCCGAACAACAGCGCGCGGTCGCGCTCGCGCGCAAAGCTGCTGCCGAAGTCGAGGCGCCAATGGGCTTGCGGGTGCGCATCGATGCGCAGCGAGGTGCGCGCCCGGCGCCGAGGCCACGCCGATTCGTCTTGATCGGCGCTGCTGCGACCGCCGCGACTGCCGCGGCGGCCGTTGTCATCGGGCTAGGCGTATTCGGGTCGAGCACCTCCGGCAAGGCCTTCCACGCTGCGCTTGCAGGCACCGGCCTGGCGCCAGGTGCCGATGGCCGCGCGATGCTCCGGAAGACTCCCTCGGGCTGGCGGATCGAGCTGGTCGCCACCGGCCTCCCCCGTCTCGACAATGGGCGCTTCTACGAGGCGTGGCTGCGCAATTCTGCCGGCGTGCTCGTGCCGATCGGGACGTTCAACGAGGGCCGCAAGGTCACGCTGTGGGCGGGCGTGTCGCCGAAGGACTTCCCGACACTGACAGTCACGCGAGAGCGGGCCGACGGCGATCAGACCTCGTCGGGTGAGAAGGTGCTCGTCGGGAAGGTCGACCTCGGGCGCTCAGCCTGAGCCTTCGAGACGCCGCACCACCTGCCGGCGGGCACGGTAGAGGCGGCTCATGACGGTCCCCTCGCGGATCCGCAGGGTCCGGGCTGCCTCCTTGTAGGAGAAGCCGCCGATGTCGACGGCGACGAGAACGTCGCGGAAATCGCCGGGCAGCGCGGCGACCGCCTCGTAGAGCTCGCCGGCCTCGAGCGCTGTCTGCGGCTCGCGCGCGTGCGGGTCGGCGACTAGGTCGGGCTGGTCGGGCAGCGGGTCGGGACGCAGTCGGCGGCTTTCGGTCCGCTTCTGGGTGAGAAAGGTGTTGCGCAGTGCGCGCAGGAGGTAGCCGAGGTCGTCCTCGTGGCGGAGCAGGCGCGGGCGCGCGAGCACGCGCGCGTAGGTCTCTTGAACGAGGTCCTGGGCGTCCTCGCGGGACCCGCAGAGCGCCCAGGCGGCCCGATACAACCGGTCGAGGTGGTCTCCGAGCCGTGCGGGGTCGAGCGCTCTCGTACTGGAGGCGGCGAGCGGTGTACTTGGCGGCGACAACGTCTTCCCTTCGTCTGCTGGGCTGTCGCGAACAGGATCGAGCCCGGTCGGGGGGGCCGCCTCACGGAGCATCGGTGAGGTAATCCGTGAGAAGCGCGGAGCGCCGAGCCGAGTCATCCGCGTGAGAAGGGGCGCTTCTAGAGAGCCCGAGCGAGTTGCGAGCGCGAACGGATGTCGAGCTTGCGGAAGACGCTGCGGAGATGAGTCTCGATCGTGTTCTCGGTCAGGAAGAGCGCCTGCGCAATCTCCCGGTTGGTCATCCCCTCGGCGGCCAAACGGGCGACGCGCAACTCCGACGCGGTGAGGTTGCTGCGGCTCTCCGTGGGGTCTCGGCGGGGGCGCGCACCGGCGGTGACGAGCTCCTCGTGGGCGCGCACGGCAACCGCGTCCGCACCGCAGACACGGGCCAATTCGAGCGCCTCACGGAGCGGCTCGCGGGCATCGGCGCGCCGGCCGCCGCGGCGGATCGCCGCCCCCAACTCCAGAAGTGCGAGCGCGTGCTCGAGCCGTGCCTGTGACGGTTCGAGGCAGGCGACCGCTTGCTCGAGCACCCCGATGCCCGAGTCTCCCGGCTCGACGAGGCCGAGCGTTCGCAGCGCAGCGCCGAGCGGGCCAGGTGCCCCGAAGGCGCGGCAGCGCTCGACCTCCTCACGGGCCAGCGCCCGCGCCTCGTCCTGCCGATCGAGCGCGGCCAGCAGCGGCGCCGCGTCGGCCCGCCAGGTGCCAAACGCAGGGGTGCGGATTTCCCACTCCCGCTCGAGCCGCTCGCAGGCGAACAGATCCTCGAGCGCATCTTCGGGGCGCTGCGAGGCTGCTCGAATGCGAGCGCGCGTCTGCAGGTAGCGGATCTGGCCTGTAGCTGCGGGCTCGGGCCGAACCTGCGCAAAGACATCGCCGGCTTCGCTCGGTTTACCCCGCGCGAGCAGGACGTTGACGAGCGCCACACGGCCGTACAAGCCGGGCAGGGCGGGTTGCTCGAGCGCGCCCACCGCATCCGCCTCCGCTTCCGCCAGCAGGCCGCGGCGCCCGCACGCGTACGCGCGCAGCTGAGCGGCCATCGAGAACGCGAGCAGCGACCCGTGTTGCTTCGCCCACTCGATCACGTCGGTGCTGACCCGCGCTGCGTCGTCGTCGGCGTGGGCGAGGAGGAGCACGGCAGGCGCGATCCAGAACCCGCCCGACTCCGGCCCAGGATCGTCGAGCAGCCGACCCTCCGCGAGCGCCTGCAGAGCCAGTTCGCGTGCCTCGCCGGCCGTCCCCGTTCGAGCGGCCTCGTACGCCGCGACTGCGACGTGGAGGCGCTCCCCGATCGTCCGCGGTGTGGGGGAGGCGATGACGAACCGCTCCCCTGCTTCCTGGAGACGACGCCAGACGGCGACGCTGCCGCCTCTCACGGCCGCCCAGCGCGTCGCCTGCAACCGCAATCCCTGCTCGCGCTCCGTCTCTGGTAATGCGTTGATGACGGCAGTGAGGTCGGTCATCGCCTCCTCCGGCCGGTCTGCGAGGAACAGCGCCGACCCCAGTGCGTTCGCCGCTTCCGCGCGCACCGGCCCGTCGACAAGATCCCGGGTTGCCCGCCGGAGCTGCTCGATTGCCAGCTCGAGCTCGCCGGCACTGAGCGCGGAGGCGCCCAGCTCGTGGACGAGCACCGGTTCGAGCTCCGCCGACGGCGGTTCGGCAAGGGCTCTCTGCAGGTACCTGACGGCGACCTGGGGGGCGCCGCGATTGCTTGCGTCCTGGGCCGCCTGTCTTAGCGTGTTCACCGTCTCCGCATCGCCGGTGGGGTGGGTCGCCAACAGGTGGACGGCGATCCGATCCGTTGCCCCTCCCGCACGCGCGAGCAGGCGGGCGGCGCGCTGGTGGTGTCGAGCACGCTCTTGAGCACTCAACTCGGAGTAGACGCTCGAGCGCACGAGCGGGTGCACGAAGGCAAGCCGCCGGCCGGGCTCGAAGATCGCCCCTTCGGACAGAGCATCGGCGGCGGCAGAGGCCTCTTCGTCGTCGAGACCGGCAAGTTGCGCGGCGAGGGTCGGCTCGGCCCGGTCGCCGAGAACGGCGACGGCGCGAGCGAGGGCGTCGCATCCCGGTGGCAGACGCCTCAGACGAGCGCGCACCGCTCGGCCGACTCCCTGCGAGCTCAGCCGACCGGCCAGGCCGGCGTTCTCACGACTCGGCGTGATTCCCCGCCGGTCGAGCTCGCCGACGAGCTCCATGAGCAAGAACGGGTTACCGCCCGTCGCACGCCGGCACGCAGTGACGAAGCTCGGATCTGGCTCGGCGGCCATGAGCTGTACCGCGAGCGTGGTGATCGCCTGCTCGCTCAACCCGCCTGGCTGGAGGACTTCGACCTCGGGGATGACGAGCAGCTCGTCGAGCAACTCTTGCGCAGGGCCGGGCTCGGCCGGCCTTGTCGCCAGCACGAGCGCAAGCGGGACGCCCTCGAGCCGGCGGGCGAGATAGATCAGCCAACGCAGAGAGGCGACATCCGCCCAGTGCGCGTCGTCCACGGCCACCAGCACCGGTTGCGAGTCGGTCAGGTTGACGGTGAGCCAGTAGAGCCCGTGCAAAGCGGAAAACGAGGGCTCAGCGCCGGCTTCCGGGTCCGCCGAGAGAAGGACAGGCTTCGCCAGCGCGGCCGCCCCGGCCAGCAGGGCTTCACGTTCCTCCGCGTCGCCGGCTACGACCACCGGCTCCAGCAGCTGCCGGACGATACCGAACGGCAACTCGCGCTCGAGGTCGCCTCCCCGTGCCGACAGAACGCGCAGTTCTGCCGCCGCGGCAGTCCGCGCAGCGGCGAGCAGACTCGACTTCCCGATGCCCGATGGCCCTTCGAAGACCACAGCTCCGCCTGAGCCCGCGCCGGCACCGGCGAGCAACCGCTCCACCGCTTCCAGCTCGAGCTCGCGCTCCACGAGCGGAGCCAGCTGTGTTCTCACGACGTGATTCTAGAGCGACACCGGCCGATCTCCCGGCGTCGTCGAGCCGTTCAGACGGTTAGCTTGACCCGGTTGCAATCAGGGTCGAGGACGACGCTCTCGTACCGGCCGAACTCGCTGGTGCGGTGCGGCGGCTCGACCACCCGGTAGCCGGCCGCGGCGAAGGCCCGACTGAGCTCGTCCACCGCGTCGGCGGATCCGAGCGCGAAGCCGAGCTGCAGGAGCGTCTGCGAACGCCTTACCGCACCTTGGCGACCGGGCGGGCCCTCGAACAACTCCAGGCGGCCGCCGCAGAAATCAAGCACGCAGCTGCGAAGACCATTCTCGGGATCCGTGGAGGGCCCGGAAGCGACCGCCCCGAGCCGCCGATAGAAGGCGCACATGGATTCGAGATCGTTGGTCGCCAGCGCGATGTGCTCGATCTGGGCAACCGTCTGATGGTCGGGCTGGTGCATATCGACTCCTTTGCGCCCGAGGATCACGCCGCGGCGCACTCGCGACCTCACGAATACCCGGTGAGAAAACCCGTGAGATCGCGACGAGCCGCGCCGATTCAACTGGGCGCGGCCGCGTGCTCTCTGCTCAGCACGTCGAGCATCTGCTCTCGGCTCACGTTCCCGCGGTCGCGATCAGGGCGACGCGTCTCGAAGCCAGCTGCTCGCGTAGCTGAAGCGCGGCAGCGAGCGGTGCAGCGCCCGCCGCCTCGACGAGGTTGCGGGTCGTCTCGATCATCGCTGCTTGCGCCGCGCGGATCTCGTCGTCGCTGACGAGAACGAAGTCGTCGAGCCACCGCCAGAGGATCCGCTGTGGGAGCTCGAAGGCCGTGCGTGTGGCGAGGCCTTCGGCGAACGTCTCCATCCGGTCCTCGACGAGGCGGCGCTCTCGCCACGAGCGATAGGCGGCCGGCGCCGCCTCTGACTGGACGCCGATGACTCACGCCCGGGTTGACGACCTTGGCGACGATGCAGTCGCCTGCTGCCCCGCTTCCGCCGCCGACCGGAACGACGAGTTCATAAACGATCTAGTGACCCCTTGTACCTGTATGGACTCAACTTTGCTGTTGGAGCCCGATTTGGAGGCTCTAGGACCGCCTCACATCCCCGGCCTTGCGGGACGCAGCGCCTTGGGAGCGACGGTTCGAGCCGCTGCAAGACCGGCGCGCAAACTGGCGCGCGGGGGCCATTTCATAGGAAAATACGCTGCAAACCTCCCCTCTTGGTACGAGTCTCGAAAACCGTTTCGGGCCTCTGGGTCCGACGAGGGTTCAAATCCCTCCCCCTCCGCTTGACTGAGCCGAAACCGGCTTGAGCAAACGAGCTTGGGGCATCCGCGGCCATGCCCCAAGCTCGGGCGCTCAGCGCACCGGGCCCAATGGAGACCCTGAAACTCCCCGGGACGGCGCGCGACTCGCACGCGCACGCCTCGCCACTGCACCGGCGGAGCAGGAAGGGACGGACGCCCAGGGGTTGCGTCTAACGGCGGCCACCGACAACTAGCGATGGCTCGCCAAGCAGAACCGTCACGCCGGAGGTCGCGGGTTCGGCCATCGGCACCCCTCCGAACTTGAAGACGGAGGCCGATTGCATTCGCCGTCAGCGAAAGCGGACCTTGAGTCTCGTGCACGCAATGGCGACGATTGCCCAAGCGGGATGACTGAACCCCGGAAAACGGAGTCGCAGAGAGTCGGACGTCGCCTCGTCGGCGTGATCGATTTCCGGAACACGCGCTTCTGGGTCACGCTGCTCGTGGTCCTGCTCATCGTGCTGAACGCCCTGGCGTTCGCCCTCTATGCCGCCGCCTTCCCAAAGCAGGACGTAGCGCTCCAGCTGTGGACGTACGCCGAATCGGATACCGCGAAGCTGATCACGGCGACCCTAATCCTGCCACTCCTCATCTTCGTAGTCGAAGGCCGGTTCAACGTCGCGGAATCGGTGCGTGCGAGCCGAGTCGAGAGAGCGCGCCAGGCGCAGGACGCGCGCCGTGACGCGAGGCTCGAGACGATCACACTGACATCCCAGGCGTGGACCGAGCTCTACGCGCTCACGACGAGGATCAGCTCGCCCGGAACGCTGGACTACGCGGATCTCCGCACGAAGCTCTGGAACGTTCCGACCACCTTCAACGACCTCGTGACCCACTGGCGTGTGCGCTTTCCGAATCTCCCGACCGAGGGCGGGCTCGTGGACTCCTACATTTTCCTCGTCAACGTCGTGAACGAGTGTGCGGCATCAGCTGCCTTCCACGTCTACACCGCCGCCGACGACGATGCGCGCGCCGACGTCGGTGGGTCGATCGACCTGATCGCATCCGGATTCGATCAGATGTTGCACTACACGATTCCCGTAATCCTGAACGCGTCCCTGGACCTGCTCGCCATCCGCGAGTCCGTCGACATCGAGGAGCTGAGGACCGTCGAGTCCGACGCTGAGGCCGCTGCGCTGGTCGAGAAGTACGAGAGCGAGATCAGGGCGCTCATCGCACACGTGGAAGGCCGGGCGGACTGGGTGCGAGCGCACCTTTCCCGACGCGAGCTGCTCGCCACGGTCGATGGACCGGAGGTCAGCCAGTTTCGGCGGCGCTTCCACGAACTCGCTGCGGCTCTCCGCGCGGATCCGAGCCGATCTCTCACCGATGACCCAGGTCTTGCAGAGCTCGAAGCGTCGTACGACGACATCCCGCGGGCGGACAGATTGCACGCGTGGAGCGTGAAGTACTCCCCGGAATGGCTAGCCGAGCTTGCGGACGACCTGCTCTTCAACGAGGTGGTCAGCGGCCTCCTCGATCCGACGCTCAGCCCGAGGTCCTAAGCCAACCCCAGGTTTTCGAATTGTCCCGTCCCGAGCCTCGGCGTAGGTACACGTCGCGATAGCTCACCTTGGAAAGCTGGCCCGGCGCGGTCGGCAATTTCCCGTTTAGGTCCCGGAGCGGAGGCTTCCCCCGCGCGGGATGGCTTCGATCACGGCGAGCAGCGTACGTGCCGTCGGCGCGGAAGAGACACCGACACCGACGGCACGGCGTTCGATCGCCGCGCGCAGCGGTTAGTCAGGCGGCGGCGAGAAGACGGCCCGGCGCATCCGCGAGACCTCCCGCTGCGAGCGGGCGGCGCTCTCCCATGTAGCCCGCGAGACCGGCGCGCGGACCGGCGCGCACGGTGGTAATCACCGCGCTCCTACGCTTGAACGAGCCCTTCGAGCGGAAAGGCCCAGAGGTCTCGAAAACCGTTTCGGGCCGTTAGGTCCGACGAGGGTTCAAATCCCTCCCCCTCCGCTTGACTCAGCCGAGACCGACGTGAGCAAACGAGTTTGGGGCATCCGCGGCGATGCTCCAAACTCGGGCGCGCTGCGTACGGAGACTCTCAAGCAGATCGTCCTGCGAGGAGACGGTCGCGTCAGGGACGATACGGGCGCCGGGCGACCAAGAAGCTTCCGCGCATCCGCCTGGGATGGGCGTCGCAGAAGAAGCGGTACTTGCCGGCCCCCAACTGCCAGCCCTGCGTTCCAGTGAACGTCGCCGGCACCGTCGTACGGGCATCGAACTTCTTACCCTTAACGTGGAAGCTGTGTCGCCGCGAGCGGTCTCTGAGCCGCACGGAGTACCGACCTTCGACAAGGCTTTTCACCTTGCGCCGGGCCTTATTGCGAAGCGAGATCGTGAAGCCCGGCCCGACGGACGCGCGGAGAATCGCAGGCGGCCTCGCCCGCTTCGTGAACGTGGGCATCCCGGGCGCCGGCGGACATGCGCCCCGGCAGGGCTGCCAGTCTGGATGGCTGAGACCTGTGTAATGGAAACTGGTCTTGGTGTCGATCTCGACGCGACCGCTCCCGTCAGCGGCCATGACGTAGATGCCGCCGTCGACATCCCCGCCCTGGCCCGGCGCCATGACGAAGACGATCCGCGCCCCGTCGGGAGAAAAGGCGGGCTCGTACCCGACGCCGAGCCGAGCGACTCCCCCGCCTTCCGTGTATACGCAGACCTCGTGGGTCGTGGTCGTGCAGTCGTAGGCGATCTTCGCTCCGTTCGGTGACCAGTCCGGATACCCGGCGCCGCGGCTATCGAGCCGGCGCCGGGAGCTTCCGTCCGGCTTCATGACGTACAGACCCGCGTCGTCGGCGCCAGAGAGATCGCGGTAGAAGGCGATCCACTCGCCGTTCGGCGACCAGGCGGGCTGGACGTCCCGGTCCCCGGCCGTGATCTGGCGCTCATCCGTTCCCGAGACCGAGATCGTGAAGATCCGCTTCACCGCGTTCGCCTGCTCCTCCATCGGGCAGCGCCCCCGATGGAACGACTTCCCGTAGGCCAGCCTGCTGCCGTCCGGCGAAACAAGTCCTGAATCGTCCACATGCCCGAGCGTTCGCCCTTCTCGAGCAGAACCCGGTGCAGCCCGGTGCGGTTGGAGTTCATGACGTAGATCGCGTTCGTGCAGAACCCGACGACGACGAACGCAATCCGGCGACCGCCGGGTGACCACGCGGGAAAGCGCTCGTCGTAGCTATCGCCGCTCCGGTCGTCCTGGGTCAGATACCCCAGCGAGGATCCGTCCGCGTTGACAACGCAGATCTCCTGGCTGTCTGGCGCGCAGGTGTAGGCGATCCGGCCGTTCGTCCCCGGGAAGGCGGCGTTGCCGGGCCTCGCTCCCACGAGCAGCGCCGCAAGCGCAGCCACAAAGGCGGGCCCGACGAGGAGTCCGCGCCGCAATAGCATCGCCACGGCCAGCCTACGCCGGTCAGGTCAGTGACTCAAGCCGGCCGGCTAGTTTTGTTCGCAGTCAGATCAGACAATCCCGGCGTGCCGACGAACTGGAGCACCAACGACGTAGGCCGTACGGACCTCGCCGCCGACGAGGGTTCAAATCCCTCCCCTCCGCTTCTAGAGTGACCGGATGAGAGCGGTCGTCCACGAGCGGTACGGGCCTCCGGAGGTGCTGCGTATCGACGACGTCGAGCGGCCCGTGCCCAAGGAGGACGAGGTGCTCGTCGAGGTTCACGCTTCGACGGTCACCCGAGGGGACACGATGGGCGTGCGCAGCGCCGAGTACCGGTTCACCCGCGTCTTCACCGGCATTCGCCGCCCGAGGCGGACGATGCATGGCACGGAGTTCGCGGGCGTCGTCCAGGACGTCGGGGCGGCCGTGACCGACTTCCGGGCCGGTGACGAGGTGTTCGGTGTCAAGGGCGGCGCGAACGCGGAGTACGTGACCGTCCCTGAGAGCGGCGTGATCGCGCAGAAGCCTAACGGGCTGACGTACGAGGAGGCGGCAGCCGTGCCCGAGGGCTCGCTGCTCGCACTGTCCTGCCTGCGACCGGGGTATCCGCTGCAGGGGAAGAGCGTCCTCGTCTACGGCGCCGCGGGCTCCGTCGGAACGGCTGCGGTCCAGCTGCTCGCGCACCACCTCGAGGCCGAGGTGACAGCGGTGTGCGACACGAAGGACGTTGAGCTCTTGCGGTTGCTCGGGGCACGGGACGTCGTCGACCGCTTCCGCGAGGACTTCACGAAGCGGGGCGAGACGTACGACGTGATCTTCGACGCGGTCGGCAAGCACTCGTTCCGCCGCTGCCGCCGTTCACTGAAGCCTCGTGGGATCTACATCTCCATGGACCTCGGTTTCATGTACCACGTGCCGCTCCTCGCTCTCGTCACGCGACTGGGGAGCAGGCGTGCGACACTCGGCATCGGCCGCTATCGCAGGGAGGACCTCCTGCTCGTCAAGGAGCTGGTCGAGACGGGCAAGTACCGGCCTGTGATCGACCGGACGTACCCGCTCGACGAGATCGTCGAGGCGACCCGCTATGTCGAGACCGGCCAGAAGACCGGCAACGTCGTGCTCCGCGTCGCCTCTTCCTAGCCCCCGGCCATCGCAGCGATTACGCGGAACGGCTCCGCTCCCGAGGCGACCGCTTCCGGGAGCGGAGCGTCGGCCGACTCGAGCGTGATGTCCTGCCCGCAGGCGAAGAAGCGGATGAAGTCCCGGCGTTTCGCCGTTCCGTGATCGCGGATCGTCCCGCGCAGGACCGGATACTTCGCCTCGAGCTCGTCGAGCACCGTCCCCTGTGTCGGTTTCTGCACGTCGAGCGAGACCTCGCCGTCGACGCCTGCGAGCGTCCGCAGGTGATGCGGAAGGACGACCCGGATCACGGCAACGTCTGCGCCTCGACGGAGAGCACCGGAGGAAGGTGGCTCACGATCGCTGTCCATTGGTCGCCGCCGTCGGGCGACGCGTACACCTGGCCTCCGGTCGTCCCGACGTACACGCCGGCTGGGTCGAGGGTGTCCACGGTCGTCGCGTCGCGAAGCACGTTCACGTAGCAGTGCTCCTGGGGCAGCCCGTTCGTGAGCGCCTCCCACTCGTTTCCGCCGGTCCGGCTGCGGTAGACGCGGAGCTTGCCCTCCGGCGGAACGTGCTCGGAGTCGCTCTCGATCGGCACGACGTAGATCGTGTCCGGCTCGTGAGGATGGACCTCGATCGGAAAGCCGAAGTCGGACGGCAGGTTCCCGCTCACCTTCTGCCACGAGTCGCCGCCGTCGTCACTGCGCATGACGTGCCAGTGCTTCTGCATGAAGAGCACGTCGGGCCTGGACGGGTTCATCGCGATTCGGTGGACGCAATGGCCGACCTCTCGCTCCTCGTCCGGGAGCTCGCGCGAGCGCAGGCCGCGGTTGATGGGACGCCACGTTTCGCCTCCGTCGTCCGTGCGGAACGTGCCCGCGGCCGAGATGGCGACGACTATCCGCTGCGGGTCGTCCGGGTGGATGAGGATCGTGTGCAGGCACAGCCCGCCGGCGCCAGGCTGCCACTGTTCGCCCGTGGGGTGACCTCGCAGCCCCGACAGCTCCTGCCACGTCTGGCCGCCGTCGGTGGAGCGGAAGAGCGCTGCGTCCTCGACGCCCGCGTAGACCGTGTCAGGGTCGTCCAGCGAAGGCTCGAGGTGCCAGACGCGCGCGAACTCCCAGGGGTGCTGCGTGCCGTCGTACCACTGGTGCGTGCCCGGCACGCCGTCGTAGGTGAACTCGTTGCCGACGGTGTCCCAGGTCTTCCCGCCATCGTCCGAGCGCTGCATGACCTGGCCGTGCCAGCCGGTCGACTGGGACGCGTACAGCCGGTCCGGATCGGCCGGCGAGCCTTTCAGGTGGTACATCTCCCAGCCCGCGAACAACGGGCCCTGGACGTCCCAATCGTCACGCGTCCCGTCCGACGTCAGGACGAACGCGCCCTTCTTCGTTCCCACGAGGAGCCGCACTTTGCTCATCGATCCCTCCCTCTCGATCTCAGAACGACCATTCTCTCCAACGACGTACAGGCGGTCCGAATTTCAACCGCGTCAAGACTTTGACCGCGGTTCCACGGAAAACTAATCGCGATACCCTGGCTCGACCAGGAGAGGTGTCCGAGCGGTCTAAGGAGCGCGACTGGAAATCGCGTACGGGCCGAAAGGTCCGTCGCGGGTTCAAATCCCGCCCTCTCCGCTGAATCACTGCATGGGGCCCGGGAGACCGGGCTCCACCAACATGGTCCGCGGGCCTCGCCAGCGTCGTCTCACCAAGCACGGGGTAAGACGGGAGCACGGGCAAAGCCCGAACTCCCTTTAATCGGCATCGCAAGCGACGCCTTAGGACACCGTCACTTTCTGGTCCATCCCCGCGCTCTTGTGGCCAGGGACCGAGCAGTAGAAGTCGTAGTCGCCCTTCTCGAGCTTGACGGTCAGCGTGGCACTGCTGCCGGGCGCGATGAGAGAGGTCCCCTTCTTCCCACCCGGGCCCGTGACGACGAGGTCGTGCTGAATCTTCCCGTCGTTCGCGACAGCGAACGTGTACGTGCCGGGAGCGAAGGTCGTCTTCGGCAACTGGATCTTGAACTCGCTCTCCTTGACGGCGACCTGCTGCGCGCCGCTCGAAGCGGTCGTCTCGCTCTTCGCGCCGGCGGCCTCGGCTTCCTTCGACTCCTTGCCGAAGATCTCGACCGCGGCGAGCATGCCGAGGAAGAGAGCGGCGGAGACCGCGAGGAAGACAGGCAGGTGGCGCCCCGGGAACTGCGGCCAGCGGCGCGGGACGACCATCGCGACGACCAGCGAGAACCCTGCAAACAGCGCCGCCACGAGGGCGAGGCCCAGCTTGTGGCCCGAGGACAGCCCGAGCAGCAGCACGGCGGCAACGTACCACGGTTCGGTGCGCGTTTCGTCACGGTGCCTGACACCGAAACGTCCCGCCCATGACCGCCGTTTGCAGGCGAAGTCACACTCACGTTATGAAGCGTTCACGCTTTCGAGTGCGTGCCTGGCACCGGGTCTCGAGACCCGGCGCGGAGGCGGCACGCGGACTTCTCGGGCTAGGCCGTCGCCGAACGGCCGGCGCCCGGCTCTTCGACGCCCGTCTCCGACGGCCCGACCGGCTCGGGCTCGACCGGCCGCAGGTAGAGCCACTCGTAGGCGAGCGCGGCCAGGACGCCGCCGATGGCGGGGCCGAGGTACCACACCCAGCCGTCGCTCCAGACGTTCTGCACGAGCTGCGGCCCGAGCGCGCGCGCCGGGTTCATCGCCGCTCCTGTGAACGGCCCGCCCATGAAGATGTCGAGCGAGATCGTGAATCCGATCGCAAGCCCGGCGATCGAGCGGAACGCGCCGCGCGGATCCGCCGCCGTCGCGAAGATCACCCAGACGAGGAAGAACGTCAGGATGATCTCGATCACGAGCCCCTGCCCCGCGCCGACGCCCGAGCCGAGCGCGGGCGCGCCGAGGTTGACCGGGTCGGCGGCGCGCTCGGGAACCACGCCGCGCAGCAGCAGGGCGGCGATGATCGCGGCCGTGATCTGGGCGAACCAGTACGCCGCGGCCATCCGTGCGTCGATCCGCCGCGCCGCTACGAAGCCGAGCGTCACCGCCGGGTTGAAGTGCCCGCCGGAGATGTGACCAACGGCAGAGGCCATCACGCCGATTGCGAGCCCGTGCGCGAGTGCGATCGCGGTCAGATCGTGGCCGCCGGTCGCGATGATCGAGCCCGCCCCGACGAACACGAGCGTGAACGTCCCGACGAATTCGGCGAAGGCGCGCTGCAGGACCTCCCGCTGCACGCTTCAACCGTAGGGCGCGGGCCGGATGACGCAATTCGAGGGATCAGGGCGAAACGCTCGGCGGCCGACCATCCTCGGAAGTAGCAGGCGGACACGAAAGGCGGACATGACTGCGGAGACGCTCAAGCGCAAGCTGCGCAACTTCCCGGCAGCGAACCTGGGCCTGCGGATCGCAATCGCGACGGTCTAACGGCAATCGAAGAGCAGCCCGGCGCGCTGCTCGACGTTCTTCACGTAACGCAGCGTCGGCGACGGTGCGGCGCCTGCGCGCTCGACCGCCGTAGGGCCTGCGTTATACGCCGCGAGCGCGAGCTCGACGCTCTGGAACCGGTCCAGCAGCTGCCGAAGGTAGCGCGCGCCGGCGAGGATGTTCGCGGCGGGCGTGTCGCCGCTGATCCGGAGCTCCTGCGCGGTCGCCGGCATCACCTGCAGCAATCCACGCGCACCGGCCGCGGACTGCGCCGCCGGATTCATCCGCGACTCCTCGTAGGCCACAGCCACAAGCAGCGAGGTCGGCACTCCGGTCTTGGCCGAAGCCTCGACGAACGCGGCGCGGAAGCGTGCCGGCACCGGGCAGCTCGATGCCCGCGCCACAGGCTTGACTGCCGGAACGTTCGCGTTCGAGCTCTCGAGGCCCGCCGACTCCGCGACGAGGGCGAGCAGGACGAGCGCGAGCGCGGCCGCGCGCACGCTCCGCCAGGCAACCGGGCTGCGCCTCTGGGGCAGCCGGCGCCGGCGTGACGCACGCCGGGCTGAGCGCCTGCAGAGCAGCTCGATCTCGCCGAGGTTGAGCCCGCTCGCGTCCGCCACGAAGGGAGGATCTACCCCGGCGAGCCGACTGGAAACGCTAGGTCTGGCCCAGGGACCAGCTGAAGCGGGTCAGCGTTTGCTCCGGCGCGAGCCCGCCTGGGCGCAGGCCGCCGCGCACGAGCAGGAGCGGGACGGCCGTGCGCTCCGCCACCTCGCTGCGTGTCCGGTCGAGTCGCGCCGACGGGAGCGAGGCGACGAGCAGCGAGCCGTCCTGCGAGAGGATCCCTTTCGCCCCCGGCGGAACGAGCATCGGCTCGGCGGAGGCGCCCGCGAAGCGCTGCAGAGCGAGGGACGCGCTTGCGAGCAGCCGGCTCGCGTCGCGGCGGCCTTCGCCGGCCTCGGTGCCGAGCAGGCGCAGCGGAAGATCGTGCGCGCGGGCGACCCAGGCCGCGAGCTCGAGCGCGGCCCATTCGTCGCGCCCGCCGCCGAATGGGACGAGCACGGCGCCGGCCGGCCGGAACGACAGGTCCGGCCGCGGAGCGAAGGCGACGTCGCAGGGCGCTGCGTCGAGGAGCTGCTCGAGCTCCGCCGCGGCGAGTGAGCCGCAGACGAGCAGCTCGGCGTCCTGCTCGGCGGCGAGGCGCGCCAAGTCTGCGCCCGGAGTCTCCGAGACGAAGGCGGCGGTGCGGACCTCGGGCGAGCCGCGCAGCTGCTCGAGCGCGGCCGCGCGCTCGCCGAGCTCCGTCGCACCGGCGACGAGGTCGACGAGCAGCAGCTCCCGCTCGTCCCCCGCCAACGGCGCCGCGAGCGCCGCCAGCCCGGGGACGGCGCAGATCACGCAGCCGCGCGTGGGCGCCGTCCTGCGGGGCTCGGCGAGGGCGGCGTCCTGACGCAGGATCGCCCGCTCGAGCTCCTGCAGCGCCGGGCCGGGCTCGATCCCCAGCTCCTCCACGAGCAGGCGCCTGCCGGCCCGGTACCGCTCGAGCGCCTCCGCCTGCCGGCCGCAGCGGTAGAGGGCGACCATCAACTGGCCGCGCGGCCGCTCGCGCAACGGCTCCTGCTCCACGAGCGCCTCGAGCTCCGGGACGAGCCGCCCGTGCTCGCCTAGCTCGAGCTCGGCCTCGATCCGCTCCTCGAGGGCGTGCAGGCGCAGCTCCGCGAGGCGCCTGGCGGCAGCCTCGGCGAAGGGTTCGTCCCGGAACTCTTCGAGCGCCGGCCCGCGCCAGAGCGAGAACGCCTCCCGCAAGAGCTCAGCGCGGCGGACCGGCGACGGCGCGGAGCGCGCCTCCTCGGCCAGCTGTTCGAAGCGGCCGAGGTCGGACTCGTCGGGGCCCGACCGCAGCAGGTAGCCCGGCGGCGCCGTCTCGATCGTCGCGGAGCCGAGCGCCTTCCGGAGCTGCGAGACGTAGACCTGCACGACCTTGCGCGCGCTCTTCGGCGGCGCGGTCCAGAGGGCGTCGACGATCGTCTCGACGGAGACGGCCCGGCCCGGGTCGAGCAGAAGCCTCGCCAGCAGCGCCGTGGGCTTGCCGCCCGGCAGCGGGACGCGCTCGCCGTCCGCGAGCGCCTCGAACGGGCCGAGCAGGTGAAAACGAACGCTCATCGCGGGGCGATAATCGCAGCCATGAACGGCGCGCCCGCGCCCGGCGAGAGCATCGGCCCCTACCGCCTCGAACAGCCGCTCGGCGAGGGTGCGGCCGGGCTCGTCTTCGGTGCGCGCGACGAACGAGGCGGCCGCGTCGCGCTCAAGCTCCTGCGCCCCGAGCTGGCGGCCGACACCGTCATGGTCGCCCGGTTCGAGCGCGAGGCTCGGCTGGCGGGCGAGCTGGGGACGGCACACGTCGTCCCGATCGTCGAGCTCGGTCGCTCAGATGGGCTCACGTACCTCGTGATGCCGTACTACCGGGGCGGTTCGCTCGCTTCCCGCCTGCGCGCTGTCGGGCCGCTCGGGCTCGGCGAAACGGTCGAGCTCGCCGCCCAGCTCGCCCGCGGGCTCGACGCGCTGCACGGCCGCGACATCCTCCACCGCGACGTGAAGCCCTCGAACGTCCTGCTCGATGGCGAGGGAACGGCCGCCCTGGCCGACTTCGGCCTTGCCCGCGGCGCCGACTCGACCCGCCTGACCGCCGACGGGCAGCTCCTCGGAACGCCCCACTACCTTGCCCCGGAGCTGATCGAGGGCGGTGAGGCGACGCGCCTCAGTGACGTCTACGCCCTGGGCTGCGTTCTCTTCGAGTGCGTCACCGGCGAGCCGCCGTTCGCCGGCCGCGGCGCCGCACAGGTCGGCTTCGCGCACCTGACCGAGCCTCCGGCCGACCCGCGGCGCTTGCGGCCGGAGCTGCCCGAAGGCGCGGCTCACGCCCTGCTCGCGGCGCTCGAGAAGGAGCCGGAGGCGCGGCCGACGACGGGAACGGCGCTCGCGCGGATGCTCACCGCAGGCCGCAGCGGCTCCTCGCCTGTTTGATGCGGTTCCGCACGTAGGGCTGCTGCTCCTTCGGCTCGTGGGGCAAGGCCGCTTGGAAGAGCCTGATGCTCTCGCGGCAGTGGCCGAGCTGGAGGAGGACGTAGCCGAGATTGAAGGTCGCGTATGCGTGCAGCGGATACTCACTCGTCCGGCGGTAGGCCTTCCGGGCAAAGGGCAGCGCGTCCCGAAAGCGATGCACCTCGATCAGGACGTACGCGATGTCGTTCAGCGTGTGACCGTCCTGAAGCTCCAGGAGCCGCTTCAGGTCGAAGGGCGGCTGCCTCGGCACGACCGGGCCGGCCGGCGTGGCGGTCCCGTGGTGGCCGTCAAACGCGAGGGCCCGCACGGCGAGCGCGACCGCCGCGCCGGCGAACGCGGTCGCGAGCAGCAGGAGCAGAAAGAGTGCGAGCTTCCGCCGGTCGCCCCGGCGCTCCGTGACGGCGTCCCGCGCCGCCGAGATCAGCTCGCCGGGAGTCGCGTAGCGGTCAAGCGGCGATTTCGAGAGCGCCTTCGCGAGGACATGCTCGAGCGCCGAGGGCACGCCCGGCACGGCCTTGCCCAGCCGCGGTGGCGGCGCGTGCAGGTGCGCGTTCAGGACAGCCACCTCGGAGTCGCGGTGGAACGGCGCTGTCCCGGCGAGGCATTCGTAGAGAACGCACGCGAGCGCGTAGACGTCGGTGCGCGCGTCGACCTGGCCGCCCTCGATCTGCTCGGGCGCGCAGTACTCGATCGTGCCGACGAAGATGCCGGTGCGCGTGGTCCCTGCAGCCGCCAGCTCCTTCGCCGTCCCGAAGTCGGAGAGGAAGACGCGGTCGTCGGCGCCGACCAGGATGTTCGCCGGCTTCACATCGCGATGGACGAGGCCGCGAGCATGCGCGGCGTCGAGCGCGGAGGCGACCTGGCCGAGGATGCGGAGCGCCCGGCGCACCGGCAGCCGGCCCTCCTCCGCGATCAGCGTCTTCAGGTCGGTGCCTTCGACGTGCGCCATCGCGATGTAGAGGAGGCCGTCCTGCTCGCCCGCGTCGTAGACCGGGACGATGTTCGAGTGGTCGAGCGACGCCGCCAGCCGCGACTCGCGGAGGAAGCGGTCGCTGAAATCGGCCTCGCCGAAGCCGGGCGAGAGGAGCTTCAGCGCGGCCGTGCGGCCGAGGCGGACGTGCTCCGCGCGGTAAACGACGCTCGTCCCGCCGCGGCCGATCTCCTCGAGGATCCGGTACCCGCCGAGCTCCCGGCCGATGCGCTGGTCCACGCTCACGAGCACGAGTTCTAGCGTGCGCGCCGCTTCCATGCTTCTACCTCTTCACGGCGAAGGTTGCCGTGACGACGGCGTTCACATCCTTCTCGCGACTCGTCGTGTCGTTGATGCCGTAGTCGCTGATCTCGGTGGAGTCGCGCGGGGTGATCTGGTAGACGCCGAGTTGCGTGCGGCGCATCGGGCCAAGCTTGCCGCCGAGGCCCTCGACGAGGATCTCGGCGCGCCGGCGCGCGTCCGCGGTGGCGGCGCCGAGAGTGTCCAGCTTCGCCTGCGTTAGCTCGGTCGAGATGTACGCGGGCTGCCCGGCGGACACGTCGATCCCGCGCGCGATCAGCTGCCCCACAGTCGTCGCCGCCCGCTCCACGACGTCCAGCTTGCGCGTGCTGACGTCCAGGCCCTGCGAGACGCGGTAGCTGATACGGCGGCGGCGGTGCGGGAGCTGGACGACCAGCTCCTCGCTCTGGACGACCGCGGGCGAGATCGCGGCCGATGGGATCCCCGCCTGCTGGAGGAACGTCCGCACCGCGGCGACCTCGCCGCGTAGGCGCCGGGCTGCGGTCGCCGCGTCACGCGCTTCGTGCCGCACGGTCAGCGACCAGCGGACGAGGTCGGAGTCGATCGGCTTGCGCGCCGAGCCGGTCACGCTGATCGTGTCGCGGGTGTGCCGGGCGTCGTGGATCGTTCCGGCGACGATCTTGGCCGTGATAACGACCGCGACGCCGATCGACAGGAGCCCGAGGAAGAGCTCGGGTAGGCGCCCGCGGACCGGCATGGACCGGACGATGCGACGGCGCGGTAGAGCGTCGCTTCAGGCCTGGTAGAGCCGAAAGCCGCCCGGCTTACCAACTGCTTCCCCAGACGTTGCGAAAGCCTCAAAGATGAGGCTTTCGAAGTGGATCAGCGGGTCGTTCGCGGTTGTCGTTGTCGCGCTGGCAGTTGCGGTGCCGACGGCACTGGCGGCCGACCGCACGAGGATCGCGCTCAAGCCGAGCGCAGCGTTCCCGGCAGCGACGGGTAAGGCGACCTTCAAAGCGCGGGGCGGCGAGCGCGAGCTGCAGATTCGAGGTCGAGCACATTCGCCGCCTCGCTGGTAAGCGGGTCGTCTTCCGCGTCGGCGGCGTGCGGCTCGGCACGGCCAAGGTGAACGCATTCGGAGCGGCTCGACTCGAACGAAACAGCGGGCGCGGCCAGCGCGTGCCGGCCATCCGCGCCGGGACGAAGGTGAAGGTGCGGACAGCCGCGGGCGCCCTGATCGTCTCCGGCTCGTTCTAGCCGCGGGCGTGCGGCCGGCCTACCCCTCGGCCGGCCGCACTTCCCTGGGTGTCAGACACGCGCACGAAAGACGCACGCCGCCGTCACGCGAGTGTGTCTTCCCCTGCAAACAGCCACTCGGTCCGGTGTCAGACACCGTCACGGAAGTGTGTACGGTCGCGAGGTGGCGCTCCACCTCGGGCTGATCCTCCCGAACTACGGCGACGGGCTCACGGCCGAGAGGCTTGCCGCGGCCGCCGTCGCGGCCGAGGAGGCCGGCTTCGACTCAGGCTGGGTCACCGACCACCTGATCGTCCCGGACGAGCACGCGCCGGTCTACGGTTCGATCGCGGAGGCGCTCGTGTCCCTCGGGTTCCTCGCCGGACGCACGAGCCGGCTCCAGCTCGGCGTCTCGGCCCTCGTTGTGCCGCAGCGAAACCCGCTCGTCGCGCTCAAGCAGCTGACGACGCTCGACTTCCTCTCGGGCGGCCGCATCGTGACCGCCGTCGCTGCGGGCTGGATGGAGGGCGAGTTCGAGACGCTCCGGGCGTCGTTCGCCCAACGCGGACGGCTGCTGGACGAGTGGCTCGACCTCGCCGCGTCGGTCTTCGCGCAGATGCCGGGACACGTCCGCTACGATGGCGAGCTCCTTTCCGTCGACGGCTGGCTCGCGCCCGGGCTCGTGCGCCCGGGCGGACCCGAGCTATGGGTCGCGGGTGTCTCGCGTGCGACGATCCGCCACGCCGCCAAGACAGGGATCTGGCACCCGGTGGCCCTGACCGCGGAAGAGCTGCGCCCGCTCGCAGCCGAGTTTCGGCAGCGGCGGCCCGACGGGCGCGTGGTCCTGCGGATCAGCGTCTACTTCGGCGACGAGCCGGCGGCCGGCTCCGACGAGCGCGGGCGCTATGCAATCTCCGGCCCGCCGGCGTGGATCGTGGAGCGCCTCGCCGAATACCGGGAGGCGGGTTGCGACGGCTTCGTGGTCAACCTCGATCACGAGCGCGATGGGCTCGAGGAGCGCGTCCGCCGCTTCGGCGCTGACGTCTTGCCGCTCCTTCGCGAGTCGAGCCAGTCGACGAGCTCGCGGTAGCTCGCGCAGCGCACCTGCGGCCGCCGGCACACCTCGAGCAGAAACCGGGTCAGCGCGCGGTCGTACGCCCAGTGGTTCCAGGTTTCGAAGTGGCTGCCCCAGACGAGCGGAGCCCGGTTTCCGCGATAGCTCCTGCGGAACGCGCCCATCAGGGTCTGGTACGTCTCGCGCTCGAGCTTCGGCTCGAGCGAGGCAGGGCCGCTGACGCCGCCGGTCTGGTTGGCGAACAGGTTGTAGTCCATCGACACGACCCGGAACGTGTGACCCGGGAACGGCAGCTCCAGGAGCGGCACGCTCCAGATCCCGAGCCGCCGGCGCGGCCACGACCCGAGCGGCAGACACGGCGTCCTCTCTCCACGATCTCGCGCGGCCCGAACGGCAAGGCTTTGCGGTCGTGGAAGAGGAGCCGGTCGAACTCGTCGAGCTCGTGCCGCCAGTCCGCCGCCATCCACTCGTCGACGTTCCCGGGATAGGGCTCGCAGAAGTGCCCGTTGAAGTGCGTCCCGATCTCGTGCCCTTCGCGGTACGCAGCGGCGATCTGGGCCAGAGTGCGACGGACGACCTGGGCCGCGGAGAAACGGCGGTCCGGCCGTGCGAACCAGATGTCGGAGGTGCCGGGGGCGTGTCGCGGCGGGTGGTAGCGGCGCCGCAGGCGCTCCGGCAGCAGGTAGACGCCGCCGACGAAGAACGTGAAGTGCGCACCGGCGCGCCGTGCGACCGACCGCCAGTACGGCCAGAGCCGGATCCCGCCCGAGCCGTCGAACGAGACGACCACGAACTGGAGCGGCCGCCTGTTTCGCGGCGTCTGCGGAAGCGGGCGCGGCGACACGTGGTGCGGAGGCGCGGGCGCGGTGCGGCTCGGCTCCACCTTCGAGACGACCACGAAAGCCCCCGCGCAAAGGGCCGTGGCCGCGAGCACGAGGCGCATGGCCCGATCCTGCTCGCCGCCGGTTCAGGGGCGGTTCAGCGCCGAATACTGGCAAGAGCGGCGAGCGTCCGCGATACTCGTGCCATGGCCGCCAAAAGAAACGCCCAGAGAAACGGAGAAAAGGCTGCGCCGGCAACCGCCGACGAAGCCCGCAAGTACCAGGCGCACGTCCCCGCAGAGATCCGCAACGTCTCGTTCCCCGCCGCCGTACGTGGGTACGACCGCGACGCCGTCGAGGCGTACACCCGCCGCGTCAACCGCGTGATCGCCGAGCTCGAGGTGACCCGCTCGCCGCAGGCGGCCGTCCGGCACGCCGTCGAGCGCGTGGGCGAGCAGACGAAGAAGATCCTCGAGGAGGCACGGGAGTCCGCGGAGAGGATCACCACCAGCGCGCAGTCAGAGGCCGACGGGATCATCGCCCAGGCGAAGGCCAAGGCCGCGGATCTCGTGGTGGCCGCGAGCACCGAGGCGGACCGGATCCGCGCCGAGTCGGAGGAGCTCGTCGCGCGTTCGAAGGCCGAGGCCGAGAGGCTCGTCGCCGAAGCCGAGGCGGAAGCGACCGAGCGCAGGCGCCAGGCCGACCAGGAGCTCGCCGAGCTCCAGGCCCAGGCGGAGGCTCGCAGGCGCGAGGTCGAGGCCGATACCGCGAGGATCTGGGAGCGCCGGCGCGAGCTGCTCGGGGACATCGACCGGATGGCCGGGGAGCTCCACGAGGCTGCGAGCGAAGCGGCGGCGCGCCTGTCTGACGAGAGAGCCGAGCCGCGCGCCGACGCCGAAACGGCCGTGATCGCGCCCAGCGCGCCCCCTGAGTAGCGCACTGCAGTCGATTCTCGAAGCGATCGGCGACACGCCGCTCGTTCGGCTGCGCCGGTGCGCCTCGCCCAACGGCGCCGAGCTCTGGCTCAAGCTCGAGAACCAGAATCCGACAGGGTCTGTGAAGGACCGGATGGCGCTGGCGATGATCGAAGGAGCGGAGCGCGACGGGCTGCTCTCACCCGGAGACACGGTCGTCGAGTACACGGGCGGCAGCACCGGTCCCGCACTGGCGCTCGTGTGCGGAGCCAAGGGTTACCGGGCGCTGATCGTGATCGCCGACTGCTTCACCGAGGAGCGCATCCAGCTGATGCGCGCGCTCGGCGCCGAAGTCGACCTGATCCCGTCGGTCGAAGGCCGGCCAAAGGTGACGCCCCAAGACATCCGGAACATGGTCGAGCGGGCCGCCGAGCTCGCCGCGCAGCCGGACCACTACGCGACCGACCAGTTCAACAACCCGTACATCATTCCCGATCACCGGGAGCGGCTCGGGCGCGAGATCTGGGAGCAGACCGACGGGCGTGTGACCGCCTTCTGCCACGGCATGGGGACGGCCGGCACGGTGATGGGCGTCTCGGAGGCGCTCAGGCCGCGCGGTGTCTTCATCCAGGCCCACGAGCCTGCGTCGTCAGCGGCGATCGGCGGCGGGCCGCCCGGGCCGTTTCTGATCCAGGGCTGGACAGGCGAGGTGATGCCGCACTGGGACCCGGAGAAGGTCGACCACGTTGAACCGATCGGCGACGACGAAGCGCTCGAGATGACGCTTCGGCTGGCGCGCGAGGACGGCATCTTCGCGGGCATCTCGTCCGGGGCGAACGTCGTGGGCGCGCACCGCCTCGCCGAGCGGCTCGGCCCCGAGGCGGTGATCGTCACTCTCGCGGCGGACACCGGCTTCAAGTACATGAGCGTCCGGCCGTACGCAGACGGCTGATCAGGACGGGTCGAGCGGGCGCTCGTACTGCACGTCGACCGGGTGCGGCGGGAACGGGACGACGCGCGTCTCGCTGGTCAGCTGCCAGCCGCGCCGCTCGTAGAAGCGCCGCCCGGAATGGTTCTGCTCGAGCGTCCAGAGCCGCGCGCGCGAGACCCCGCGGGCACGCAGCCGCTCGAGCGCGAGGTCGTGCAGGGCCGAGCCGATGCCCCGGCCCTGGTGGCTGGGCAGCACGTAGAGCGTGCGCAGGTACTCGTCTCCGACGCAGACGGATCCGACAGCGAGCCCGTCGGACTCCGCGAGATACACCTCGATCTCGGGGTCTGACAGCGCGGCGCTCCACCCCGCCCGGATCTCGTCGTCCGGGAACGAATGGCGCTCCGGCGGAAAGACACGCCCGAACGCGTCGACGGCAGCTTCGCGCTGAATCGCGAGGAGCGTCTCGACCTCGTCAGCCCGCGCCGGGCGAACCTCGAGCATCGCGATCAGAGTAGGCTCGGGACATGAGCGACGCAGGCTGGAAGCGCGTTCGGCTGAGCGAGATCCCCTCCCGATCGGACATGCCGGGCGTCTCCGTCGAGGAGTACCTCGAGGGGATGCGCGAGCGCGCGCCGCACATCCTCGAGCGCTGGGCCGACGCGCAGAAGCGGTTCCGCGGGGACAACCGCAAGACCCACGACGTGCGCGGCTTTCTCGGCGTCGAGTCGTTCGGGATCAACGCGTTCGAGGCGCACGAGGGCGAGCTCCTGATTATCCCCCACGACGAGCTCGGCGAGGGCGAGCAGCAGGAGGAGCTGTACCTCGTCGTGGAGGGCAGCGCGGAGTTCACCTGCGACGGAGAGACCGTCGAGCTCGGCGCGGGTGAGGTCCTCTTCGCGCGGCCGGGCGTCAAGCGACAGGCGGTCGCGCTCGAAAGCCCGACGCTGCTCCTGATCGTCGGGGGCAGGCCGGGCCAGGCGTACTCCCCGCCCATCTGGGCGAGCGACTGGCGCGGCTAGCCGGGGTCCGGCCAGCCGCCGAGCGCTTCCTCGAGGACGCGGGCAAGCGCCGTCAGCGTCCGATCCTCTCCGCGCCGCGCAAACAGCTGCACGCCCACCGGAAGGCCTCCTTCCGCGCGGCCGGCGGGAACGGCAAGGGCCGGGAGGCCGAGGGCGCTCGCGTAGCTGCAGAGCGTGAACGTGCCGCCGCGGCGCGGCGGTTCGCCGTCGACGGGCGGGAACTCGAACACGCCGACGGGGGGAGCGACGTCCGGCACCACCGGGCAGAGCGCGACGGGGTTCCGCTCGAGCCACGCGGACGCGGCCGCATCGACCTCCGCCACCCGCTCCCAGGCTGCGATATAGCCCTCCAGCGTCGGCGTGCGGCTCCGGGCGGTCTCCCGCTGCTCCTCGATGTACGGCATCACCTCGATGCTCTCGTCGCCGAAGACGGGGCCGAGGGCGACCGCGAACTCGAACCCGAGAATCGTGTCGAACGCCGCCCGTAGCTCCGCGGGGTTCGGCGGGGCCTCCTCCACGAGCTCGATCCCGGCGTCACGGAGCACCGCCGCGGCCTTGCGGACCGCCTCCCGGCAGGCGCCGCTCACCAGCTGCAGCCCGTCTTCCTCGAAGACGGCCACGCGCGCGACGGCGACCGCCGGCGTCCGCGGGTTCGCCATGACGTCCAGCGCGAGCTCGAGATCCGCGACCGTTCGCACCAGAGGGCCGGCCGTCCCGAAGGCCTGGACCCCAGCCGACGCCGGCAGCGGGTCGTGAAGGACGAACGGGACCGCGTCGCGGCTCGGGCGCAGGCCGAAGACACCGGTCCACGCTGCGGGAGCGCGAATCGAGCCCGACAGGTCGCTGCCGATCCCGAGCGGGCTCATCGCCGCCGCGACTGCCGCGGCCTCGCCGCCCGAGGAGCCACCGGCGCTGCGCGAGGAGTCGTGTGGGTTGCGCGTGGCGCCGTAGACGAGGTTGACGGAGTCCCAGAACGCGCTCAGCTCGGCGAGGTTCGTCTTCCCGAGCAGGATCGAGCCGGCCCCACGGAGGCGCCGGATCACCTCGGCGTCCTCCGTCGCGACCCGGCCCGCACGCAGCAGCGAGCCGTTCGTGCACGGCAGCCCGGCGACCGGAATGACCTCCTTGGCGGTGAACGGCACGCCCTGCAGCGGCCCCACCGGCTCTTCGCGCGCGAGCGCCTCGTCCGCCGCCTTCGCCTCCTCCCGGGCCTCGTCCAGACGCGGCACGACGACGGCGTTCACCTCGGGATTTCGCGCGTCGATCCGCGTGGCGCAGGCCTCGACCAGCTCGACCGCGCTGACCTCGCGCTCGCGGACGGCTCGGGCCATCCACGCGGCCGAGGCGTTGGCTAGGTCCCCTCCCACGCGCCGACGATAGCCTGGGCGAGATGACCACGAACCACGAGCGGGCGTTTTCCGAGCGGCCGGACGTCTATGCGGCCTGGGGCGAGCGCGCCGGCGCGATCAAGGCCGGGATGGACCTCCGCCGCTACGAGCTGGCGACGCTCGCCGCGGCGCGGCGGCTCCGCTCGCTCGCGCACGGCACCGTGCTGCTGGAGCGGTTCGGCGAGCCGGTGCGCGAGATCGCGCTTGACCACCGCGCGGCGCGCCTCGACGAGGTCGACGTCGCCGTGATGGATCTCGCAGAGCGCGTCGTCGACGACGCGACCTCGATCACCGATGCGGACCTGCAGCGTCTGCGCGACCTCGGCCTCTCCGACACCGAGATCATGGACGTCGTCCTCGCGGCCGCCGCACGATGCTTCTTCTCGAAGACGCTCGATGCCCTCGGCGTGCTTCCCGACGCGAGCTATCGAGAGCTCGACCCCGAGCTACGCGACGCGCTCGTCGTCGGCCGCCCGATCGCGGAGCGGTGAGGCGGAGACGACCTCGACTCTTGTGGCACGTTTATGCTATAAGAATGGCATGGCGCGCGTGAGGGTCAGCACGACGGTGGACGAGCAGTTGCTTGGCAACGCGCGCCGTGCGCGTTCGGAACTAGCGGATTCGGCGCTCATCGACGAAGCGCTGTCCGCCCTCCTCGCCCGCAATCGCGCAGTCGAGATCGATGCTGCCTACGCTGCGTACGACCGTGTCCCACCCGACGCGGACGACGCGTGGGGAGACCTTGCGTCGTTCCGCAGGGCTGCCGACGCCTCGTGACCGAACTTCCGGCGCGGGGAGAGCTGTGGTGGTGTGAGCTGCCCGAGGTCCGGCGTCGGCCCGTAGTCGTGCTGTCTCGTGACGCGGCGATTCCGCGGCTTCGGCGCACGCTGATCGGGCCCTGCACGACCACGATCCGCGGCATCCCGAGCGAGGTCCTGCTGGAGCCGGGCAAAGATCCCGTCCCGCAGACCTCGGTCGTGAACCTCGACTCCGTCGAGAGCGTGTCGCTCGGAACGCTCGTCCAGCGCCTCGGCCGGCTCAGCGATGAGCGGATGCGCCAGGTTTGCAACGCCCTCGAGGTGGCCGTCGCCTGCGAAGCCTGACGCCGCGCACTTCATCGGCGATGGGCGTGCCTGGGATCGAACCAGGGACCTCCCGCGTGTGAAGCGGGCGCTCTCCCGCTGAGCTACACGCCCGAGTGGTCTGAGGATACCGCCGACCCGGGGCGGTCGAGCAGCTCGCGGGCACGCTCGCGAGCCTCGGCGTCGTGCGTGCGCCAAAGGCGCTCGACGAGAGCACGGACGATCTCCCGGATCCCGACCATTCCAAGCAGGTTCTCGCCCTCCAGCACCGGCAGGTGCCGGATCTTGCGCTCGCCCATCAGCCGAGCCGCGTCGAGCACGTCGTCATCCGGGGCGAGCGTCACGAGCTGCCGTGTCATCACGTCGCCGACGCGCACCTCCCGGAAGTCCGGCCCCTCGCCGGCCAGCCGGAGCACGTCGCGCTCCGTGAAGATCCCAACCAGCCGCTCGCCCTCGCAGACGCCGACCGAGCCGACGTTCTCCTCGAGCATCCGAGCAATCGCCAGCTGCACCGGATCGTCCGGCGAAACCGTTACTACCCGGGAGGCCATCACGTCCGCGACCGCCACGCTTCGGAGATTACCGCACCTTGAGCCGGTTGCTACGATCACGCGCCTCGGGCCGGGCCCCGTGCGGTGGGAGCTTGCGAACCGCGTCAGATCCGGGAGGAAGCAGCGCTAAGCAATGCCTCTCAGGCGCGCGGTGCGCCCGGCCCGAGGCTACGGCGCGGCTTCGGTAGAGTCGTCTCGTGGCCGCCCTCTACCGCAAGTACCGCCCACAGGACTTCGAGGAGGTCGTCGGGCAGGAGGCGGTCGTGCGCACGCTCAAGAACGCAATCGCGCACGGGCAGGTCCGCCAGGCGTACCTGTTCGCGGGCCCGCGCGGCACCGGTAAGACCTCGCTCGCGCGCATCCTCGCGAAAGCCCTCAACTGCGCCAAGGGGCCGACGCCGACCCCCGACAACGAGTGCCACGCCTGCCGAGGGATCGCCCAGGGCACGTCGCTCGACGTGATCGAGATGGACGCCGCCTCGCAGCGCGGCATCGACGACATCCGCGAGATCCGCGAGCGCGTCGTGCTGCAGCCGGTCGAGGGGCGCTACAAGGTCTACATCCTCGACGAGGCGCACCAGCTCACGGACGCCGCGTTCAACGCGCTCCTGAAGCTGATCGAGGAGCCTCCGCCCCACCTCGTCTTCGTCTTCTGCACCACCGACCTGTCGAAGATGCTCCCGACCGTCCGCTCGCGCTGCCAGACGTTCGTCTTCTCGCGGCCGCGGCTGCCCGATCTCGTCCGGAAGCTCCGCCGGATCGCGGACGGCGAGGGGATCGAGGCGCCGGATGCAGCGCTATCGCTGATCGCACGTAGCGCGCGAGGGGCGTACCGCGATGCCGAGTCGACGCTCGACCAGCTCGCCGCGGCCACCGAGAAGCAGGTCTCGGTGAATGCCGTGCTGCAGTTGCTCGGCGCGGTCGAGGAGGAGGCGCTGTTCCGGCTCTGCGACCTGATCGTCGACCGGGACACCGCCGGCGCGCTGATGTTCGTCGAGGAGCTCTCCGAACAGGGCCAGGACCTCGGGCGGCTCGTAAACGACCTGCTCGAGCACCTGCGCCACCTGCTGCTCGTCCAGCACATGGGCGAGGTGCCGGAGTCGCTCCCGGTCACGGAGGAGACGCGCGACCGCCTGCGCGAGCAGGCGAATCAGCTGCCCGAGGCGACGGTGTTGCGGCTCTGCGACCTGCTCGCCGTTGCCGTCGAGGACCTGCGCCAGGGCGGCGATCCCCGGCTGCCGCTCGAGCTCGCCCTCGTCAAGGTGACGCGCCCGGCCGCGGATCTCTCCCGCGAATCGACGGCGCACCGCCTCGAGCTACTGGAGCGCGGTGTCCATTCCGGCCATGTCCCAGGGACAGGGACAGTCCCTGGGCCACGTCCCGAAGAGACACGTTCGGCCGACGAGCCGCCGCCTACGCCGGCGCCGTCGCTCGAGCTGGAACAGCTCCAAGAGGCCTGGCAACGGACGATCCTCCCCGCGGTCGAGGAGAAGTCGATCCCCACCGCGTCGGTGCTCCGCGAGGCGCACCCCAAGGACCTCGCAGGCGACACCCTCACGGTCGAGTTCCCGCGCGCGGCTTCGTTCCATCGTCAGCTCGCCGAGGATCCGAAGAACGCGACGCTGCTCGCCGAGGCGCTCTACGAGGTCACGGGCCGCCATCTCGCGCTGGCCTTCGAAGTGGGCGAAAACGGCGGCGAGGCGGAACCGGCGCAGGAGGAACCTGCGAGCGAAGAGGAGATCATCGAGCTGATGAAAGGCACCTTCGACGCGCGCGAGGTGAGCGACGAGTGAGGCGTCGCTTGCGATGCCGACATCAGGACGTGTGGGGTCAGGAGGCAACGCCGTGAGCATGGACTTCAACAAGATGCTCGAGCAGGTCCAACAGATGCAGCAGCAGATGCAGCAGGCGCAGGAGGAGCTGAAGGACGAGACGGTGCAGGCGACGGCGGGTGGCGGGATGGTGACCGTGACCGCGACGGGCGGCGGGGAAATCCGCGAGATCAAGATCGACCCGAAGGCGATCGACCCGGACGACCCGGAGATGCTCGAGGACCTCGTCGTCGCTGCGGTGAACGAGGCGTTGCGCTCGGCGCAGAGCCTGATCGAGTCGAAGCTCGGCCCGGCGCTCGGCGGCCTGCATGGGTTGGGCCTACCCGGTCTGTAGATGGCCGCCTCCGTGGACGACCTTCGGGCGATTCCCCTCTTCGCGGACCTCGAGCCCGCCGCGCTCGAGCAGCTCGCCCAAGCGGCGGACGAAGTCGCCGCGCCCGCGGGCCAGGCGCTGACCCAGCCCGGCGCCGCCGGCACCGGGATGTACTTCGTCGTCGAGGGCACCGTCGAGGTCGAGGCCCGCGAAGGCCTGCGCGAGCTCGGGCCGGGTGACTTCTTCGGCGAGCTGGCCCTTTTGACCGAAAGCGGCACGCGCACGGCCCGCTGCCGGGCGAAAACACAGGTCCGCTGCCTGGCCTTCGACCGGCCGGGCTTCGAGGATCTCGTGCGGAGGCATCCGGACATCGCCGCGACGCTGCTCGAGACGGCGCTGACGCGCCTGCACTAATCCTTTACCGGGATCGGCTACAGCACGGTCGTGAAGGCCGCGCTGGTCGTCGGGCTCCTGCTTCTGCTTTCGGGCTGTGGTTCCCGGACTGTCCACGCTGTCGCGCCGTGCGAGGGGTCGCAGCTTCGGGCGAGCCAGGGCCGGGTCGCGGTCGGGCTCGGCAACCGCCTGGAGGAGGTCGTCTTCACGAACGTCTCCTCACGCGCCTGCCTGCTTCGCGGCCACCCGACGATCACTGCGGGAGGCCGCCCCGTCAACGTTCTGCGAGGCAACAACGACGGCACGTACTTCGGCCGGCTCGTGCCCGCGATGTTGAAACCGGGAGAGCACGCCTTCCTCGACTTCGCCACAGCCAACGGCACGGACTGCGGCGGCCGCCGGTACCACGACCTCGTCTTCACGCTCCCGCAGGGAGGCCGGGTCCGCGCGAGGCAGGTCACTATCACCGAGCACTGCTCCCTCACGATCAGCGCCCTCGGACGGCCGGAAAGGCCGGGCTAGTCCGATCCGCACAGGCACAATGGCCCCGTGTTCAGCCCATCGGTCGACAACCTCGTCGCCCAGCTCACGCGCCTGCCGGGCGTCGGCCAGCGCACGGCGCAGCGGCTCGCGTTCCACCTCCTGCGCGTTCCGAAAGACGAGGCCGGCGCGCTGGCGGCCGCCATCGCAGAGGTGAAGGAGCGCGTCCGCTTCTGCCGCGAGTGCGGGAACCTCACCGAGGAGGAAACCTGCGAGATCTGCCGCGATGCGCGCCGCGACCAGACGATCGTCTGCGTCGTCGAGCAGCCGGCCGACCTGATCTCGCTCGAGCGGACGCACGAGTACCGCGGCCTGTACCACGTGCTCGGCGGCGCACTCTCGCCGATCGACGGGGTCGAGCCCGAGCACCTACGCATCGACGAGCTGCTCGGCCGCGTCGAGCGGAACGGCGTCGACGAGGTCGTGCTCGCGACGAACCCGAACATGACGGGAGAGGCGACCGCCGCGTACCTCGCCGATCGCCTGCGCGGCCGCGTCCGCGTCACGCGGCTCGCGAGCGGCCTGCCGGTCGGCTCCGACCTCGAGTACGCGGACGAGGTCACCCTCGGCAGGGCGCTGAGCGGCCGCCGAGAAATGTAGACACACTTCCGCCGTGACTGCGACCGAGTTCGAAGCCCTGCCGGAGCTCGAAGGCGCCGAGCCGCGGCTCGGCACGCTGGTGATGAAGTTTGGCGGTACCTCCGTCGCCGATCCGGAGAAGATCAAGGACGTCGCCCGCCGTCTCGTCTCCGCGCGGGCGGCCGGAAACCGGGTCGTTGCCGTGCTCTCGGCGATGGGCGACAGCACCGATGAGCTCGTGCGGCTCGCGTACGAGGTCTCGCCGCGCCCGAAGCCGCGGGAGCTCGACATGCTGATCTCGGTGGGTGAGCGCATCTCCTGCGCGCTCGCGGCGATGGCGATCCACGACCTCGGAGCGGAGGCGATCTCGCTCACCGGCTCCCAGGCCGGGATCGTCACTGACACCGTGCACGGCAAGGCGAAGATCGTCGACGTCCGCGCCAGACGCATCCACGAGGCGCTCGACCAGGACCGGATCGTCCTCGTCGCGGGCTTCCAAGGCGTCTCGACCGACTACGACATCACCACCCTCGGGCGGGGCGGGTCCGACACGACCGCTGTCGCCCTCGCCGCTGCGCTCGGCGCGCACGTCTGCGAGATCTACACCGACGTCGAGGGCGTGTACACGGCCGATCCGCGCCTCGTGCCGGACGCGCGCAAGCTCCACGCCGTCAGCCACGAGGAGATGCTCGAGCTGGCGGCGTCCGGCGCGAAGGTCCTGCAGGTACGCTCGGTCGAGGTCGCGCGCAACCACGGCGTGAAGCTGCACGTCCGCTCGACGTTCTCGTCCGCGGACGGCACCTGGATTCGCGAGGAGGACGAACGGATGCTCGAGAAGGCGCTGATCTCGGGAGTGACGCACACGCTCGAGGAGACGCTCTACCGCGTCGAGGGCACGACGCCCGCGCGCCTCTTCGCCGCGCTGGCCGCGGCCGGCGTGAACGTCGACACGATCGTCCAGACAGGCCCTGAGATCGTCTTCTCGGCGCCGGCCGACGACCGCGACGCCGCATCGGAGGTGCTCGAGGCGCTGTCGGTGCAGTGGAGCGCGCGCGACGATCTCGGCAAGGTCAGCGTGATCGGCGCCGGCATGAAGAGCCACCCCGGCGTCGCTGCGAAGGCGTTCGAGACGCTCGCGGACGAGGGGATCGAGCCCGAGGTCGTGACGACGTCACCGATCAAGATCGCCTGCCACCTCCGCACCGACCAGGTCGAGACAGCGGTCGCGGCGCTGCACCGGGCGTTCGAGCTCGACTCCCCGGAAGCGGAGCGCCAGCATGCCTAGAGTCGGAGTGGTCGGCGCAACCGGGGCCGTCGGCCAGGTCGTTCTGCAGCTCCTCTCCGAGCGTGGCTTCGACGACGTGCGCGCGTTCGCCTCGGCACGATCGGCCGGGAGCGACGTGCAGGGCCTGGCGGTCGAGGAGGCGACGCCCGAGGCACTCGCGGGCTTTGACCTCTGCTTCTTCAGCGTCGGCTCGGGGGCGAGCCGCGAGCTCGTCCCGCACGCGGTCCACGGTGGAGCTATCTGCATTGACAAGTCGGAGGCGTTCAGGCTCGAGCCGGGCGTTCCGCTCGTCGTGCCCGAGGTGAACGGCAAGCGAGCGCTGGAGCACGGCGGGATCGTCGCGAATCCGAACTGCTCGACGATCCCGTTGACGCTCGTACTGAAGCCGCTCCTCGACGCGGCGCGGCTGCGCTCTGTGCGGGTCGCGACCTACCAGTCGGTCTCGGGCAAGGGTGCGCGACGGCTTCAGCAACTCCTCGACGAGCCGCAGGCCGAGCACGACCTGTCGGTCGACTGGGACTACGACGGCGAGGAGTTCGACGAGGAGATGAAGATCCGCGAGGAGACACGCAAGATCCTCGAGCTACCCGAGTTGCCGGTCAGCGCCACCTGCGTGCGGGTGCCCGTGCCCGTCGGGCACGCAGAGTCCATCTGGATCGAGACCGAACAGCCGCTCTCGCCCAACGAGGCGCGCGAATTGCTGGCCGCCGCTCCGTCGGTACGCCTCGAGGACTTCCCCACTCCCGGCAAGGCTGCCGGCAGCGACGACGCCCTCGTCGGCCGGATCCGCCGCGACACTGCAACGGAAAACGGGCTGGCGCTGCACCTGGCGTGCGACAACCTGCGCAAGGGCGCAGCGCTGAACGGCATCCAGATCGCCGAGCTCGTCCTCGCGCACCGCCCCATCGCGGCCTGAAGGCCACGAAAGAGCGGATTCCGCTGCTTCCTCAAGCGGGGTGGCGGAAATCCCGATACATCGTGCGGAATGCGGCTTGCGCGCCTTGACCACGAATTCTTCGAGAAGGCACCGCGCTCGCAGCTCGGGGCGCTCCTGCTCGAGACCGGCCTGCTCTCGCACGAAGATCTCGACCGGGCGCTCGAGGAAAAGGTCCCCGGCGAGCTGCTCGGCGAGGCTCTCGTGCGGCTCGGGTTCTGCTTCGAGGAGGACATCGCGCGGGCTCTCGCCAAGCAGGCGGGAATCGAGTGGGTCGACATCGAGGTGACGTCGCTCGACCGGGCGGCCGTCAAGCTGCTGACCCAAGAGCAGGCCGAGGCGCTTCACGCCATGCCGGTTCGCTTCCACACGACCGGCGAGGTGTCGGTCGCCGTCGCCGATCCGACCGACGAGACGCTGCTCCCGAAGCTCAAGCTGGCGACGGGGCAGCCCGTCCGTCTGCTCGTGGCGACGCCCTCCGCCCTGCGCGCGGCCCAAGCGAAGATCTACGCCGGCTATTAGGGGCGCCGCGGAGCCGGCACCGGTTCCGGCAGGAACGCCGCGCGCAGCGCCCGAAGCACCTTCGCACGCTTCCCTTCGAGCACCGGCACGAGCCCACCGAGCTCGAGTCGCGCGAGCTCGACCTGACCCGACGCCCGAACGGTGCTGAAGCCGAAGTCCGAGAGGAAGTCGCGCGGGAAGACCGTTCGGTGCACCAGGAAACGCTCGTAGTCGGACTCGCCCTCGGGATACCGGTACGCGAACGTCTCGAGAGCCGCAGCGCCCTTGTCCTTCGCCTCCCCGATCGCGGCGAGGAAGAGCGACTGCAGCACCCACGGGCTCGAGCGGTCGAGCAGGTATGCGCAGGTGACGAGCACGGCGTCGTCCGAAGGCGGCCCGGCCGGAAGCTCGGCCGCCCGTGGGAAGAGCCGTGCCGCGCCGTACTGCATCGAGCCGAGAACCCGGCCGTCGTCGTCGTAGTAGACGGTGCCCCAGGCCCCGAACTCAGTCTCGGCCTTCTCGATCCAGCGATGCTTGTCGACGCGGCGGCCGGCGGTGCGGGACTGCCACCAGACGCATTCGTGGCAGACGCCCGGCACCTGCTCGAGCGTTGCCCCCGTCAACCCGGCGAGACGAGTCCTCATTGCTCGGATTCTAGGATCAGCTCGGTCGCTTCAGGCCGGGCGAGGAAGCGGAACGGGACGAACGTCGTCCCGAGCCCCGCGGAGAGGTGGAGCACCCCGCCCGGGCGACGGTAGAGGCCGCGCACGTACGTCCAGCGCATGCTTGCGAGCCGCAGACGGCCACTCGGCCACGGCAGGCAGATCTGCCCCGCATGCAGATGGCCGGAGAGGACGAGGTGGAACGCCCCGGCGGGCAGCCGGTCGACGACGTCCGGGAAATGGCAGAGCAGGATCCGCAGGTCGGCTGACGGGTCGGCGAGCCTCTCCGGATGTGCGCGCCGGCGCCGGTAGGAGCGCGGGTCGACGCCGACGATCTGCACGGCGCGGCCCTGGAGCTCGAGCGTGCGCGACTCGTCGCCCAGCAGGGTCGCGGGCTCGAGGTCGAGCAGCTCGACCGGATCCGAGAAGGGGTCGCGCGTGTGGGCGAAGTCGTGGTTGCCGAGCACCGCATGGCAGCGAGGGAGCCGCGCGAGCAGCGACCGAAGGTGCCCTTCCCCCTCGGGGCGCGAGAGAAGGTCGCCGCTGATCAACGTCAGGTCCGGCTGCCGCTGCTCGACCCACTCGACGGCGCGCTCGATCGCCGCCGCGCCACGCGACGGAAAGCCGAGGTGGAAGTCGGAGAGATGCGCGATCCGGAGGCCGTCGAGCTCGCGCGGCAGCCCGGGCAGGGGGCAAGGAACCGTCTCGAGCCGCACCCAGCCCGCCTCGAAGTGCCCCCACGCGAGGCCGCCCGCCGCAGCCGCGAGTCCGAAACGCCGGAGAGTCATGCGGAGAACACTAGAGTTGCGCCGTGGATCCGCTCGCGCTTCCCGACGAGTCGCTCGCGGCGCTGGAGCGGGTGGCGGCCGAGGCCGAGGGGTATCTCGCGACGCTCGGTCATGAGCCCGTCCGCGCGGCGCACTCGGACGAGGCGGCCGAGCGCTTCGGCGGCGACCTGCCGGAGAACGGCATCGGGACGTTGCCCGCGCTCGAGGAGCTCTTGCGGGACGGCATCGAAGCGCACGTCCGTTCCGGCGGCCCGCGTTTCTTCCACTGGGTGATCGGCGGCTCGACCCCCGCCGCGCTCGCCGCCGACTGGCTGGCGACGCTGCTCGATCAGAACGCCGGCGGCTGGGAAGCCTCTCCCCTAGCCACGCGGCTCGAGCAGCTGTCCGTGCGGTGGCTGCTCGATCTCTTCGGGCTCCCCGCACACTGGAACGGAGTGCTGACGACCGGAGCGACGATGGCGAACTTCACCGGCCTCGCCGCCGCGCGCCAGTGGTGGGGCGAGCAGCACGGCGTCGACGTCTCCGAGGTCGGGATCGCGGAGCTGCGGCCGATGCCGGTCCTGAGCAGCCGCTTCATCCACGTCTCGGCGCGAAAGGCGCTGGCGATGCTCGGCTCGGGCAGAAGCCGCGTGACCGACTGCTCGGGCGCGGACGGCTCGCTCGAGCCGTACGCGCTGGACGCAGCGCTCAAGGCCCTCGCGGGACAGCCGGCGGTCGTGATCGCCAACGCGGGCGAGGTCAACGCGGGCCACTTCGAGCCGCTCAGGCAGATTGCCGAGGTCGCGCATGCCCACGGGGCGTGGGTCCACGTGGACGGCGCGTTCGGGCTCTTCGCGAGGCTCTCGCCGCGGACGGCGCAGCTCGTGGACGGCGTGGACCTCGCCGACTCGGTCATCTCCGACGGCCACAAGTGGCTCAACGTCCCGTTCGATTGCGGCTTCGCGTTCGTCCGTGACCCGGCATACCTGCTCGCGTCGTTCGCCATCGCCGCCGCCTACCTGCCCGACCAAGACGAGCAGCGCCCCTCGTTCGGCTACATGGCGCCGGAGATGTCGCGCCGGGCGCGGTCGCTCGCGGTCTGGGCGACGCTGCGGGCCTACGGGCGCGACGGCTATCGCGCGATCGTCGAGCGCTGCCTCGACAACACGGCCCATCTGGTTCGGCTCGTCGAGGAGGCAGACGACATGGAGCTGCTCCTGCCGGCGCCGCTGAACATCGTCTTCTTCCGCTACCGGCCGCCTGGTGTCCCGGAGGACGAGCTGGACGAGCTCAACCTCCGGATCGAGGAGCAGATCCTGACGGACGGGCGCGTCTACGTCGGCACGACGCGCTGGGCCGGCGCCGTCGGCTTCCGGCCGGCGTTCGTCAACTGGCGCACGACGACCGCCGACGTCGAATTGCTCGTAGAAGCGGTGCGCGATCTGGGTTCTAAGGCGCGGTCGAGCCACAGGGGCCAGTCTCAGCCCTCCCAGACGGTGCGTTAGACGGCCGCACCGGCACAGCCGCTGCAGCCTCTTTGGTCGGCGCCGCCGAGTCGGCGCCTACGCTTCGAGCTTCTCGACCACGGGCTGCACAGTCACCACGTGGCGCTTGAACTGCAGCTCTGACTCCTCGAGCCCGGCGGCGACGCCGATCAGCTGCGAGAGATGCAAGATCGGCATCTGGAAGTCCTTGCCGGTCGCCTCGCGGAGCTTCAGCTGCCACGCGTCCAGTGACAGGTGGCAGAGCGGGCACGGCGTGACCATGGCGTCCGCGCCGGCCTCGGTGGCCTGCTCGATCGGCTGGATCAGCTCGCCCAGCGCCACCTCCTCGCGCGCCTGGATGATCGGGAAGCCGCAGCACTTGATCTTGGCCGGGTAGTCGACCGGCTCGCCGCCGCAGGCCTCGATGATCGCCTCGAGCGACCAAGGCCGGTCGGGGTCCTCGAAGCCGAGGATCTTCGAAGGCCGCAGGATCTGGCAGCCGTAGAAGGGCGCGACGCGGAGGCCCTTGAGCCCCTTGTGCGCGGCCTGCTTCAACCGGTCGTAGCCGTCGCCCTCGGCGATCAGCCAGAGCAGGTGCTTGACGTCGACGTCGCCGCTGTAGGACGGGACTCCGACCGTCTTCAGGTTCGTGTTCACTCGCGCCAGCAGGTCGGCGTCGTTCTTGAGCTGCCAGTTCGCCTGCCGCAGGTTCAGCGTGCAGACGTTGCAGATCGTCATCAGCGTGTTCGAACCCGTCTGCTCGGCGTAAGCCAGGATGCGCGCGTTCAGGTGCAGGTAGTAGTCCGGCTCGGCCTCGTGGATGTCGCCGGCGCCGCAGCAGGTGACCGACTCCAGCTCGACGAGCTCGAGCCCGACCTTCGGCGCGAGCGCCTTCGTCGAGGTGTTCAGCTCCTTTGCCGAGAGCGCCGCGAGACAGCCGGTGTAGTAGGCGACGCGTTTCATCCCTCTGCGTGGGGCGGCTCGACGCCCGGCTGGATCTCCGGCGCGGTCTCGCGCACCCCGGCCTCCTCCGTGAACTCGATCCGGCCGAGCGCGTGCTCGCCCTGGACGATGCCGAGCGCGCCCTCGCGCCCCTGCTCCTTCACCAGCTCGCGCAGCGCCCGCGCCTCGTCCACGTCGGCGGCGACGTGCGGCGGGAAGGGCGGCGGCACCTTGCCGCGCCGCGCCAACTTCAGCGCGAACCGCGTCTGCTTGATCGCCGCCACGAGCCCCTGCGTCTTCGGGACGAGCTCGGTCTCGCGCAGCCAGCCGGTCGTCTCTGCGCTCCGCACGAACCACTTCGCGTGCTTCGCGCCCATGTCGTGGTCGATCCCGTGCTTGATCGACTCCGCTCCGAGCTTCGCGATCGCGTCGCGGGGGTCGACGCCCTTCGGGCAGCGCTCGTTGCAGAAATAGCAGCGCGTGCAGTCCCAGATCCCGTGCTCTTCGTTCAGCGCGTTCAGGCGCTCGACGTCCGCGTGGTCGCGCGCGTCGCCGACGAACCGGAAGCCCTTCGCCAGCGCAGCCGGCCCGAGGAACTCCGGATCTGCCTCCATCGAGTTGCACTCGGAGACGCAGCAGCCGCACATGATGCAAAGGGCTTCTTTGTGGATGACGTTCATCTGCTGCTGCGAGACGACGCGCTCCTTCTCGGCCACCTCGTCGTAGCCGGGGTCGAGCCAGGGCTTGACGGCGCGGACCTTGCCCCAGAAGGGCGCCATGTCCACGACGAGGTCCTTGAGAACCGGCATGTTCCCCATCGCGGAGATCACGGGCACGTGGCCGGCGTCGACGATCGGCTTCATGCGCTCCTTGCACGCGAGCACCGCGCGTCCGTCCATGCGCATCCCGCAGGAGCCGCAGATCATCATCCGGCAGCTCTTGCGGTAGGCGAGGGTCCCGTCCTGCTTGTCCTTGATCAGGTCGAGCACATCGAGCAGGCACGCCCACTCGGGCGCGTCGACCTCGTACTCGCGCAGAGATCGCTCGCCCGAGTCCGGATCGAAGCGCCAGATCTTGAGCTCGACGTTCAGCCCTGGCCTCCCGAGAGCCGCTGGAGCAGGTCGAGCACCTGGCCCTTCGGCGGCGGCTTCACCTCGACCGGCGGGCCGAAGTCGTACAGCTCCATCGTCACCTGTGCGGACGTCTGTGGAGACGTGTGCTCGGCCCACTTCACCTTGCGCAGGTAGCCGTCGTCGTCGACCCAGGCGTCGACCGGCAGCTTCGTCAAGCCGCTGAGCCGGATCACGCGCCTGATCGACTCGGCCGTCTCCGCGTCGGCTCGTGCCGCCGCGCGCTCGAGGTCGACCGTCACGTGGTAGCGGGTGGCCTTCGTGCCGCGAACGGTCTCGCTGCCCCGCTTCTCGACCTTGCCCGCGCCGTGGAGGTAGGCGAGCACGCTGTTCGGAGTCGGGCTGGCGTTGACGAGGCTGCTCAGGTCGATGCCCTGCTGCTGGGCGAGCGCGGCGAGGTCGAGCTTGACCCACTCCTGCCTGCCCGAGAGGCCGGCCTGGGCGAAGACGGGTGAGCGCATGTAGAGGACGTCGCCGGTCACGATCGATTCGAGCGAGCTCTTCCGGCCGTTGACCTCGAGCTCCATGGTCAGCCGCCCCGAGCGGTTCTTGCCGGTGTTGAAGACGCCGCTGCCGGTGCCCTTCGCGCCCGGGCCCGTGACCGTGAAGTCGGTCTTGATGCTCCCGGCCCGGCTGCTCTTGGCCGCCGCCTGGGCGATCGAGTCGCCGGAGGCGCTTCCGCTTCCGCCGCCACCGCCTCCGCAGCCCGCCAGCGCAAGCGCCAGAACGAGCGCCGCTGTACCCCTACGCATCAGTAGGTCCTCTCCATCGGCTGCCACTTGGTGACCCGGACCGGCTTCCAGTTCAGCTTGGGTGCGCCGCCTTCCCAGGTGACGAGCGTATGGCGCATAAAGTTCTCGTCGTCTCGCTCTGGATAGTCGTTCGGGCGGGCATGGGCGCCCCGGCTCTCCTTGCGCTCGAGACCGGCGACGACCATGCACGCGCCGAGCTCGAGCAGGAAGCCGAGCTCGAGCGCCTGCGTCAGGTCGTTGTTGAAGACGTCGCCCTTGTCCTCGACGACGACCCGCTCGAAGCGCTCGCGGAGCCCGTCCACGATCTCGCCCTGCTTCTGCATCTCGTCCTCGCGCCGGAAGACACCGAAGTTCTCGTGCATCGTCTCGGCGAGCTCGTTGCGGATCGACCACGGACGCTCGCCCTCGCTGCGGTCGAGCAGCTCGCGCAGCTCCTGCTCTGCGTCCGTCTCCAGGGCGCGCGGCACCTCGATGGTCGTGTGCGTGAGCGCCCAATCGGCGGCGTGTGCCCCGGCGCGCTTGCCGAACGTGATCGTCTCCATCAGGGCGTTTCCGCCGAGACGGTTCGCGCCGTGCACCGAGACGCACGCGCACTCGCCCGCGGCGTAGAGCCCCTCGAGCGACGTCTGGCCCCAGACGTCGGTCTCGACGCCGCCCATGTGGTAGTGGGCTCCGGGCCGCACCGGGATCGGCTCGTGGATCGGGTCGACGCCGGCGAAGACCATCGACAGCTCGCGCGTCCCGTGGAGGCGCTCGAGGATCTTCTCGGCGCCCAGGTGGCGCAGGTCGAGCAGCACGTTTCCGTCGACGCCGTGGCCCTCGTCGATCTCCGTCTGCTCGGCCCGGGAGATCACGTCGCGAGAGGCGAGCTCCATCGCGTTCGGGGCGTACCGCTCGAGGAAGCGCTCGCCCTCGGCGTTGAGCAGGTACGCGCCCTCGCCGCGGCACCCCTCGGTGATCAGCACACCTGTCGGCGCGAGCGTCGTCGGGTGGAACTGCATCATCTCCATGTCCTCGAGCGCAACGCCCGCCCGGAGCGCCATCGTCATCCCGTCGCCGGTGCAGGCGTACGCGTTCGTCGTGCCCGTGTAGAGCCGGCCCGCGCCACCCGTCGCGAGGATGATCGTCTTGGCGCCGATCGTCGCCAGGCCGCCGTCGAGCAGGTTCCACGCGATCACTCCCTGGCAGCGGTCGTCGTCGACCGCGAGCTTCCAGACGAAGAACTCCTCGTAGACCTTCAGGTCGCGCTTGAGCACCTGCTCGTACAGGACGTGGACGAGCACGTGCCCGGTGATGTCCGCGGCGTAGGCGGTGCGCGGCTCGCCGGCCGCCCCGAACGGCCGCTGGGCGATGCGTCCGTCCTCGGTCCGGGAGAAGACCGCGCCCCAGTTCTCGAGCTGGTAGACGTCGTCGGGCGCCTCGTCGCACAGGATCTGGATCGCGTCCTGGTCGCCGAGGTAGTCCGAGCCCTTGACCGTGTCGAAGGCGTGCTTCTCGGGGTCGTCCTCGGAGGCGTTCCCGAGCGCCGCGTTGATCCCGCCCTCGGCGGCGCCGGAGTGGCTTCGAACGGGGTGGATCTTCGAGATCAGCGCGACGTCGGCGCCTGCGTCGTGCGCCTCGATCGCCGCGCGCATCCCCGCGCAGCCGGCCCCGACGACGAGCACGTCGTGCTTCGCTTCCACCGTCCACGGACGCTACACAAAGCGGCCTCCGCGGCGCTCGTGACAGCTGCGGCTACCGCCGGGGCTCAGGGCGGTCCCGCAGTGCACACAGGACCGCCCTGACGATTCGCTAGGGACGGATCACGCGCGCGAACTTCTTCGTGCGACGGTGGACCGTGCCGGAGTCGAGCGGCTCGGCCGTCTCTTCGTCGGCCGCATCTGCGCGGTGAACACAGGGCGAGCCCGGGACTCGCCTCGGGGCTGCCCCGGAACCCGCCGACCTAACCAAACGGCGGCTTCAGGCGGCGCTAAGGTCTGTTCGGGGCGTGCTACGGATAGAACGTCATCGGTTGGGCCCTCGGGTCTACGTGCTCGGCACGCGCGTGCACGAGTGGCACCTGGGCGCAGCCATCCTCATCTCGCTGGCGGGCGCGACCGTGCTGGACCCCGACGCGCGGGGGCTCGCGCTGAGCCTCGTCGCCTTCGCGGGCCTATGGCTCGTCGCCAAAGATTGGCGCGACCTCGTTCCGTCTCAGCGCGACACGGCCTTCTGGAGCATCGGCATCCATGCACGGCCGGCTCCCTTGCGCGTCCTCCATCGGGCAGACCCGTTGCCGCGCCTCGCCGCGGTCGCGACGGCGGTCGTGGCACTGGTGAACCTGGCCTCCGCAGCAACCCCGGGGCTCGCCTCCCGACACCGCCTGCTGGTCCGGCTCGAACCGTTCACGACCATCCCGATCTCGCACGCCGCGGCGGTACCGGCGTCGATCCTGCTCTTCGTGACCGCGTTCTACCTCTGGCGCCGCCGCGCCGCAGCGCTGAGGCTCGCGCTCGTGCTCCTCGTGGCACTCGGCGTCCTGAACCTGCTCAAGGGTCTCGACGTCGAAGAGGCGGCCGGAACATTCGCAGTCGCAGCTGTCCTCTGGCTCGGGCGGGGCGCGTTCCGCGTCCGCTCGGACCCCGTGACGCTGCGCGCGGCGCTGTGGCGTGTCCCGTTGCTGGCCGGCGGGAGCTTCCTGCTCTCGCTGCTCGCAATCGGAATCGGGGCGCCGGCGACGACGAGCGGCTCGACCATCCTGCGCGACACCGTCGACGCGCTGATCTGGCAGCCGGGCCCGCTGGTCTTCCACGACGAGCTCGGCCGGCTCGACCAGGCCGTCGGCGCGGTCGGAGTCCTCACGTTGCTCTGGTGCGCATACCTACTTTTCCGCCCGCTCGCCGCGCCGCGGGCCCTGCCTGGAGCAGAGGTCCGCGACGCCGCCGCCGAGCTCGTCCGCAGGCACGGCGCCGACACGCTCGCGTACTTCAAGCTGCGCCGCGACCAGCACTACCTCTTCGCACCGGATGGCCGGGCGTTCCTCGGCTACCGCATCGAGAGCGGCGTGCTGCTGGTCTCCGGCGATCCCATAGGCCCGACGGAGGCGGTCCCGGCACTGCTGCGCGAGCTGAGCCGGTTCGCCCAGGCACGCGGGCTCCGCATCGCCGCGCTGGGCGCAGGTGCAGAGCTTCGGCCGCTGTGGCAGCAGCTCGGCCTGAGGGCGCTTTACATCGGAGACGAGGCGATCGTGGAGACGGCGCGCTTCTCGCTCGAAGGACGCGCGATTCGCAAGGTGCGCCAGTCGGTCAGCCGACTGGAGAAGCTCGGCTACCGAGTGAAGCTGCAGGAGCTTGCGTCCCTGGGCGCGGACGACCTCGCCGAGCTGGAGCACGTGAGCGAGCGCTGGCGGCGCGGCGTGCCGGAGCGCGGCTTCGCGATGTCGCTCGACGCGCTCCGGCGCGACGACCACGGCGACAGCGTCGTCCTCAGGGCGCTGGACGAGGACGACCGGCTGCGCGCCTTCCTCCACTTCGTGCCCAGCTACGGGCGGGCGGCGGTGTCGCTCTCGGCGATGCCGCGCGACCCGGACACGCCGAATGGGCTCGTCGAGTTCCTCGTCGCCCGGGCGCTCGAGCAGCTGCGGGACCGCGGCGTCGAGGAGGTCTCGCTCAACTTCGCCGCGTTCGGCCGCCTGCTCCACAGTCCGCATAACCCCGCCGAGAGGGCGCTGGGCCGCTTCCTCTCGCTCGCCGACTCGTTCTTCCAGATCGAGCGGCTCTACCGCTTCAACGCGAAGTTCTTCCCTCGCTGGGAGCCGCGTTACCTGCTTTTCGAAGGCCGGTTCGGCCTTCCCCGGGCCGGGCTGGCGGCGCTGTGGGCGGAGGGCCAGCTTCGGAAGCCGAGCCTTTCGCGGCGCTGAGGCCGATTGCCTCGCTCGTCTCGAAGGCGAGCCAGAAGCAGAGAGCCGCGAGCGGCAACTCGGCCACGAACGCCTCGGCGATCGCCCAGTGGAAGCTCCTGCCCGAGCCGGCCGTCGTCACGTCGAACCACGCGTCGCAGAGCAGCGCCGTTCCGGCGACCGCCGCGAACATCGGCACTAAGGGCGACCGGCGCACGATCGCGACTAACAGCGCGACGAGCGCAGCCGCCTCGAACAGATCGAGCCCCGCCCACGCGACGTCCCAGTGGTTTGCGAGGTGCTCGGACGGAAGAGTCGCGCTGAGGTAGGCCGTCCACGGGAGCAGCCCGACGGCGACCCCACCCACCACCAGGAGCAGCCAGATCCGGATCCTGCGCAGACGAGTCAGGATGCGGTCACGCCGGGCTGCGAGCGAGTCCCGCTTCACCCTGTCCATTGTGCAGAACGGCTTCGTTCCACGGTGCCCGGGTAGACTCCGGCCGTGGCGAAGATGCTATTTCGGCTGCCGGAGGCGGCTTCCGTTGTGGACAACCCGTCTCCCGAGGAGCTCAAGGAGCTCGCCGCGCAGATGCCGAACGCGCGCCCGACGCGCTACGAAAACCTGAACGTCCAGACCGAGGTCGTGTCGCGCTCGAAGCGCTCGACCTTCATCGTCACCGACGACCCCGACGGCCAGAACCAGTCGATCACGCGCGAGGAAGGCGAGCGCTGGGCCGAGCGGCAGGACGCCTACATCGCGGAGCAGGAAATGGTCGTCGTCGACGGCTACATCGGCAACGGGCCTGAGTTCCGCACGCCTGCCCGGCTCTACATCGAGGCCGCGAACGCGAACATCGCGGGGATGCAGCAGCAGCTCTACTTCTCCCACGAGGGTGAGCAGCTCGAGCCGGAGCTGACCGTTATCTACACGCCGAACCTCGAGGCCGAGGGCTACCCCGACGACCGCCTGATCGCGGTCGACCTCGAGCAGGGCGTGACGCGCGTCTTCAACTCGGACTACTTCGGCGAGTCGAAGAAGGGCGGCCTGCGGATGTGGAACAAGCTCGTCTACGAGCGCGGCGGGATCCCCCTCCACGCTGGCTGCAAGATCATCCCGACCGAGCGCGGCAAGCGGGTCGGCCTGATCGTCGGGCTCTCCGGAACCGGCAAGACGACGACCACCTTCACGCGTCAGAACGGCTCGCTCCCCGTGCAGGACGACTTCGCCGCCTGGATGCCGAACGGCCGCGTCTACGCGACCGAGAACGGCTGCTTCGCGAAGACGTTCGGGCTCAATCCCGAGGACGAGCCGACGATCTACGGCGCCGTCACGCAACCCGAGTCGTACCTGGAGAATGTCTCGCAGCACGGCGACGAGGTCGACTTCTACGACACGAACTACACGTCGAACGGCCGCGCCACCTTTCCGTTCGAGGTCATCGAGCACGCCTCGGCGGACGAGATCGACGAAGCGCACTTCCTCCTGATCCTGAACAAGAACGAGAACATCGTCCCGGCCGTCGCGAGGCTCGAGGGCCCGCAGGCGGCGGCGTTCTTCATGCTCGGCGAAACGACGGGCACGAGCGCCGGCGGGGCCGACGAGGCCGGCAAGTTCCTGCGCGTGCCCGGGACGAACCCGTTCTTCCCGATGCCGCACGACCTCCAGGGCAATCGCTTCCTGGAGCTGCTCGCCGAGCACCCGCTCGAGGTCTACGTGATGAACACGGGCCGGGTCGGCGGGCCCGAGGACGACGAGCGCTCACGGAAGGTCCGCATCAAGCACTCCTCGGCGATCGTCAAGGGCATCGCGGAGGGCACGACCGAGTGGGAGCGGGATCCCGACTTCGGCTACTTCGTCGCGGCCTCGGTGCCAGGGATCGACGAGCTCGAGATCATGCAGCCGCGTCGCCTCTACGAGAGCCAGGGCCGCGCCGACGAGTACCGGGCTCTGGTCGAGCGCTTCAAGGCCGAGCGGGCCGACTTCCTGCGCGGCTTCCCGAGCCTGAGCGAAGAGATCGTCGCCGCAGTCGCCTAGCGATATCCCGCGGAAAGGGCCGAGCGTCGCAATCTCGAGCTCCTCGACACCTCCGGATAGGAGGCGCCTGGCCGCTTGGCGCGAAAGGGCAAGCGTGGACACCCGCGCTGCAATCGATCGGTTTCTCGCCAGCCCGGCGCTGTCGGAGTCGACGCGGCGGGCCTACGGCGTCGACGTGCGCGAGTTCGCGCGCTGGCTCGAGCGGCGCGGCACACGGCTCGACGACGTGGACGTTCGCGTGCTCGCGGACTACGCGGCCGAGCTTGGCCGCGCCCGCCCGCGGAAGCTCGCGCCGGCGACGATCGGGCGCAAGCTGGCCGCCGTCCGCGCCTTCCTGCGCCACGCGCTCGGGCGGAACCGCGTCCCGGACGCATCGTTTGCGCCGCGGCGCGCGCGTCGACTCCCTGAGGCGCCGCGGGCGCAGGAGGTCGACGCCGAGCTGGACACGCTCGGTGGCGAGGGCCCGCTGGCAATCCGCAACCGCGCGCTGGTGGAACTCGTCTATTCCGCCGGCCTACGCTCGCAGGAGGCCGTCGATCTCGACCTCGCCGACCTCGACTTCGAGCAGGAGCTGGTGCGGGTGCGCGGCAAAGGCGGCAAGGAGCGCGTCGTGCCCCTGGGCGAGGAGGCCTCGCACCGCTTGGCCCTCTACCTGCGGCTAGCGCGCCCGGAGCTCGCGCGAGGAGCCGAGAACGCCCTCTTCCTTTCCGTCCGGGGCCGCCGGCTCGACACCAGCACGCTGCGGCGGCTCGTCCGGCACCCGCACAGGCTGCGGCACGCGTTCGCGACGCACCTGCTCGAAGGCGGCGCCGACCTGCGGACTATCCAGGAGCTGCTCGGCCACAGCTCGCTCTCGACCACGCAGATGTACAGCCACGTAGACGCCGCGCACCTGCGCCGCGTCTACGACAAGGCGCACCCGCGCTCCTGATAGACGCTCCAGACATTATGTGACGGTTCGCCGTCATGCAGCACCTCTGCGTGCTCGAGCGCGCAGGCATCGTGCTCGTTCCGCCGAGAGGGGTCGCGAGCGCTGGAACGAGCTCAACGCCGTCCCCGATTCAGCGCGAGCTGGAGCGCTGGCTCAACGCTTTCCAGCGGGCAACCGCCTCACAGCTACTCGAGGCGTTCCTCGACACCGGGAAGTGGTTCCAGGTCAGCTACGGCCAGGACCGGCTGAAGGGCGTCGTCAACGACCGTCGCGTCGGCGGCCAGATCTACGAGGACTGGGCGACGGCACCGGCAAGCTCTACGCCACGATCGGCTGGTGGGACCCGCCCGCCGGCTACTCGACGACGAGCCACATGCTCGGCGGCGGGATCACGCTGAACCACCGCTACGAGTTCGCCGAGGACGGTGACGAGACGGTTCTGCGGCACGAGTGCAGCGCGTTCGGCCCGATCACCGACGAGATGGCGCAAGGGATCGAGTGGCACGGCTCACTCGAGACGTTTGAGCCCCAGCTCCGCGCGTGGATCGAGCGCGGCGAGGTGATCGCTCCCCCGGAGGGCTGATCAGGGATTCGAGCGGGCGGCGTGTGTCCGCGCCTGCTCGTCGAGAGCGTCTTCCGCGGCGCGGATGTGGCCGTGGGCGGCCCACGCGTGGGCACCTCCACGCGGGACCTCCTGGTTGCGGAAATGGCTCGCAGCGGTCCGGCAGTGCGCCACCGCCAGCTCCAACTCCTCGGCGGCTCGGTCGTAGAGCTTTGCGGCTTCTTCCATCCGTTCGCTGGCGCTCATCGAGCGGCGAACTCTAGTCGCCGAACGCAGGCGTCCGGCCCTGCGGGGCGAAGGGAAAGGGTCCGATGGCTTCCGATCCCGAGGTCGAGGGCTTCCTCGCGCTGCTCGCCGCCCAGCGTGCGCCGAAGACGGTCGACGCGTACCGCCGAGACCTGCGTGCGCTCGCCGACTGGCTCGGCGGCCCGCCTTCGAAAGCGACCGGCGAGGACCTCGAGCGCTGGCTGGCAGAGCTCCGAGCGGCGGGGCTCTCCCCCGCGACGATTGCGCGCCGAGTCGCTGCCGTCCGCTCCTTCTTCCGGCACCTGGTCCTGCTCGGCGCTCGTGCCGAAAGTCCCGCAGCCGCGCTCGAGCTGCCACGCCGGCGCAGGCGGCTGCCCCGCACGCTGTCGGCCGCCGAGGCCCAGCGCCTGATCGAGGCCGCGCCGGGGACGACCCCGCGCTCCCTCCGCGACCGGGCGCTGGTCGAGCTCCTCTACGGAGCCGGCCTCCGGGTGAGCGAGGCGGTCGGGCTCGGGAAGACGGACATCGACCTCGAGCGCCGGCTCGTCCGTTGCACCGGCAAGGGCGGCAAGGAGCGAGTCGTCCCCGTCGGCCGTCACGCGACGGAGGCACTTCGGCGCTACCTCGCGCACGGCCGACCGTTTCTCGACCGGCGCCACCGCCCGGAGCTCTTCCTGAACGCGCAGGGCGGCGCCCTGACGCGCGCCGGAGCCTTTCTGATCCTTCGCCGGCTCGCCGAGCGGGCGGGGCTCGAGCCGGAGCGGATCCACCCGCACCTGCTGCGCCATTCTTTCGCGACGCACCTGCTCGAGGGCGGAGCCGATCTGCGCAGCGTCCAGGAGCTCCTGGGGCATGCCGACCTCGGCACGACCGAGCTGTACACGCACGTGAGCGACCGCCGCCGCCGCGAGGTCTACTTCCGCAGCCATCCGCACGCCCGCCGCCGGGACGTTTCGCAAGAGTGAAGCAGCGGAACACTCTCGTATGGCCCTCGACCAACACGTGGCCGCGCTGATCTCCACCGCAGCCGCCGGGCTGCTGATGGCGCTGGCCGGGGTGACCAAGAACGGGCTCGAGTGGCGGCATCGCCGCCGCGTCTGCCCGTCCTGTGGCCGCGTGGTCCGCGACGACGCCTGCGCCTGCCGGTCCTAGCGCATCTTGGCGCGCTTCTCGAGCCCTGCCGCGACTTTCCCGGCCGTCTCGCGGAGGTCCCGCTCGAGCCCGTCCTCGTCCGCGATTCCCTGCAGCAGGACGACCGTGTCGCGCTGCGGCGAGCCGTTGCGCAGGCAGAGCACCGCGAGCCGGCGCACGGCTGCGTTCTCGTCCGAGTTCGCCAAGGTGTGCAGCAACGGCCGCACCGAGTTGATTTCGCGCGGGGCGTCGCGCGACAGCAGCTCCAGCGAGAGGAGGGCCGACCCGCGGCAGGCCGGGCTTTCGTCCTCGAGCCCGCGTCGCAGCAGATCAACCTTCTGGCGGAAGCGGAACTGTCCGACGGCGCGGTAGGCGATAGCGCGCTCGCGGTAGTCCGGCGATCGCGCAGAGTCCTCGATCTCGTCGGCCCAATCCCGGCGGAGGTCGGCGAGCTCGCGCTCCTTTCCCTGCTTCGCCAGCTCGGCCGCGAGGGCGGCTGCGTCGGCGAGCGTCACACCGAGGCGAGCGACCGTTCCGCGGGGCCGACGTAGACCGCGGACGGCCGGAAGAGCCGCCCGGTGCGCTTCTGCTCGAGGATGTGGGCCGACCAACCGGCGACGCGCGAGCAGGCGAACATCGCCGGCGCGAGCGGCGGCGGGATCTCCGCGACGTCCAGCACGATCGCCGAGTAGTACTCGACGTTGGTCGCGAGCACGCGCTCGGGATGCCGCTCCTGCAGCGCCTTCAGCGCCACCTGCTCCAGCTCCTCCGCCAGTTCGACCTGCGGCGAGTCGAGCTCCTTCGCGGTGCGCTTGAGGATGCTCGAGCGCGGGTCCTCGGCGCGGTAGATGCGGTGCCCGAAGCCCATGATCCGCTTGCCGCTCTCGAGCGCTTCACGGACCCAGCGCCCCGGGTCGCCCATCCGCTGGACCTCTTCGAGCATCGGCTTCACGTACGCGGGAGCGCCCCCGTGCAGCGGCCCTGAGAGCGCGCCGACGGCCGCCGAGAGGGCCGCGCCGCAGTCAGCGCCCGTCGAGGCGACGATGCGGGTGGTGAAGGTGGACGCGTTCAGCCCGTGCTCGGCCGTGCAGATCCAGTATGTGTCGATCGCCTTCACGTGCCGCGGATCCGCCTCACCGCGCCAGCGAAGGAGGAACTTCTCGGCGGCGGTCTCGCCGCGCGCGACGACCTCGTCCGGGACCGGGTCGTGATGGCCGTCGGCGACCCGCGCCGAGCGGGCGACGATCGACATCATCTGCGCCGAGAGGCGGCCTAGGTCCTCCCGCGCCTGCTCGTCCGAGACCTCGTTCAGCTTACCGAGGCCCCAGACGCCCGACAGCCTCGCGGTCTCGCTCTGGAGATCCGAGGGGGCGTTGCCCGTCAACGCAGCCGGCTCGTACGGCTCCGGCTCGGGCATCTCCACGTTGATGTCGTCGTCGACGAGGAGGCCCCAGACCCGCTCGTACGGCACGTGGCCGACGAGCTCTTCGATGTCGATCCCGCGGTAGCGGAGTGAACCGCCTTCCCGGTCGGGCTCCGCGATCTCGGTCTGGACCGCGACGACGCCCTCGAGGCCCGGCTTGAACTCGTTCACGGCTGGAAGGGTATATCGCTAGAGTCACGCGCCGTGGCCCACGAGGTGACGCTGATCCCCGGCGACGGCACGGGGCCGGAGCTGACGGAGGCGACGCGCCGCGTTCTCGAGGCCACCGGGGTCAGGTTCGAGTGGGACGTCCAGGAAGCGGGCGCAGACGTGATGGAGCAATACGGCGGCAACCCGCTTCCCGAGACCGTGCTCGACTCGATCAAACGGACGGGGGTCGCGCTGAAAGGCCCGATCACGACCCCCGTCGGCGGCGGCTTCCGCTCGGTCAATGTCACGCTGCGCAAGACGCTCGACCTGTTCGGCCAGGTTCGCCCCTGCAAGAGCTACGTCGGGGTTCGCTCGCGCTACGAAGACGTCGACCTGATCATCGTCCGCGAGGCAACCGAGGACCTCTACGCCGGGATCGAGTACGAGGAGGGCTCCGCCCACGCGGTCGAGCTGGCGGAGTGGATCGAGTTGCACGGAGGGCGCGTGCCGCCGAGCTCCGGCATCTCGATCAAGCCGCTCTCGGTGGACGGAAGCCGCCGGATCGTCGAGTTCGCGTTCGACTACGCACGCAGTAACGGCCGCCGCAAGGTGACGGCCGTCCACAAGGCCAACATCATGAAGTTCTCGGACGGCTTGTTCCTGCGCGTCGCGCGCGAGGTCGCGGAGGAGAACTCGGACCTCGAGTTCGAGGACCGGATCGTGGACAACCTCTGCATGCAGCTCGTCCAGCGGCCCGAGGAGTACGACGTGCTCGTGCTGCCGAACCTCTACGGCGACATCGTCTCGGATCTCGCCGCCGGCCTGGTCGGCGGGCTCGGCCTTGCACCGGGGGCGAACTTCGGGACACACGCCGCTGTCTTCGAGCCGACCCACGGCTCCGCCCCGAAGTACGCCGGCCAGAATCGCGTCAACCCGATGGCGATGATGCTCTCCGGCGTGCTCATGCTGCGGCACCTGGACGAGGGCGAGGCGGCCAACCGGCTCGAAGAGGCGATCGCGGAGGTGATCCGCGAAGGAACGAGCGTCACCTACGACATGAAGCCGACGCGCGACGATCCGACGGCCGTCGGCACGAGCGACGTCGCCGACGCGATCATCGAGAAGCTGGGGGCCAGAGTTGCGTAGGAAGGTCACCGTCGTCGGCGCCGGGAACACAGGGGCGACCTGCGCGCAGGTGCTCGCGCTGCGGGATTACGCCGACGTGGTTTTGACGGACATCAAGGAGGGCCTGCCGCAGGGCAAGGCGCTCGACATCGGCCAGATGGGCCCGATCCTCGGCTTCGAGCCTTCGATCACGGGCACGAACGGCTACGAGGAGACCGCCGGCTCCGACGTCGTCGTCGTCACCGCGGGCGTTCCCCGGCAGCCCGGCATGAGCCGGGACGACCTCGTCACGACGAACGAGAAGATCGTCGGCGCGGTCGTCGAGCAGGCGGTCGCGCAGTCGCCCGAGGCGATCGTGATCGTGCTCTCGAACCCGCTGGACGCGATGTGCCACGTCGCCAAGAACGTCTCCGGCTTCCCGAAGGAGCGCGTCTTCGGCCAGGCGGGCATCCTCGACACGGCTCGCTTCCGCACCTTCATCGCGTGGGAGACCCGCTCGTCGGTGAAGGACGTGCAGGCGCTCGTGCTCGGCGGTCACGGCGATCAGATGGTGCCGGTCGTCTCGGCGACGACGGTCGGCGGCGTGCCGTTGACGAAGCTCGTCGCGGAGGATCGCATCGACGCGATGGTCGCGCGGACGGCGAAGGGCGGCGGCGAGGTCGTCGAGTTGCTGGGCACGTCGGCCTGGTACGCGCCCGGCGCGGCCGTCGCCCAGATGGTCGACGCGGTGATGCTCGACGAGCACCGGTTGCTTCCCTGCACGGCGTACCTCGAGGGCGAGTACGGCATCGACGGGCTCTACATGGGTGTTCCGGTGAAGCTCGGGGCGAGTGGCGTGGAGCAGATCGTCGAGCTCGAGCTGACCGGCGACGAGCGGAACGCCTTCGAGGCGTCGGCCGAAGCCGTCCGCGAGGTCGTCGGCGTGCTCGGCACGTCGGCGGCGTAGGCCGCTTGCGCCGGCGTGATCGCGACGAGCCTCCCGGTGGGTGAATCGGCACACAAACGGCACGGTCGGGACACAGACACGGCACAAGATGGGCGATACGCTCCCAGCGGGCGGCGGGTGGACTCTCCTCCCCACCCGGGTGGGGACGCGCGCGTGAACATTCAACGGGCGGCGGAAGGCGCGGCGGCATGGAGCTCGGGCTAGCCGGGCGCACGGCGATCGTCTGCGGCGCGTCGTCCGGCATGGGCCTCGCGATCGCCGAAGCGCTCGCCGCCGAAGGCGCGATCGTCGCGATGTTCGCTCGCCGGCGCGAGCTGCTCGCGCGCGAGGCAGAGCGCATCGGCGGCCTCGCGGTGCGCGGCGACCTCACGAACCCCGCTGACCTGCGCCGGCTCGTCGACCGGACTCTCGAGGCTTTCGGGGGCATCGACATCCTCGTAAACAACGGAGGCGGCCCGCCCCGCACCGCCGCCGCCGGCCTCACCGACGAGATGGTGGAAGAGGCCGTCGAGCTGCTCCTGCTTTCCGCGATCCGCCTGACGGGGCTCTGCCTCGCCCCGCTGGAGCGAAGCGGACACGGTCGCGTCATCAACATCACCTCGAGCTCGGTGCGCGAGCCGATCGACAACCTCGCGCTCTCCAATTCCGTCCGGCCCGGCGTCGTCGGCTGGGCGAAGACCCTCGCCCGCGAGCTGGGCCCAAAGAAGATCACGGTCAACTCGATCGCACCGGGTCGCATCGAGACCGAGCGCCTCGCCGAGGTCTACGCGGGCCGACCTCGCGCCGAGGACCTCGAAGAGATCCCCTTGCGCCGCTTCGGATCGCCGCACGAGGTCGCGAACGTCGTCTGCTTCCTGGCGTCGGACGCCGCCGGCTACGTGACCGGCACCGTGATCCCGGTCGACGGCGGGCTCACGCGCGGGCTGCTTTGACGGAAACCGGCGTGCCGAAGCCGGACGCGCCGCGGCGCAGCCGATCGTCCTGGTTCGCCCCGGGCCGCATCGCCACGACCGGCGCCCTCCTGCTCATACTCGCGATCTTCGTCGGGTGGCTGGTGCCGGCGAACGGATACGACTTGCTGCTGGTCGACCCCGCGCACCCTGTCGCCCCCCTGATCCGCATCGAGGGCCGTCATGCCAAGCCAGGCCCGGGCTCGGTCTACTTCGTCGACGTGCAGGAGAACCGGGCGCGGTTCCTCGAGAGGGTCGTCCCGTGGGTCCGGCCGGACGGCTC
>WNGF01000397.1_pt1 | contig 62993 bp, 60 predicted proteins | sample 5400641 | NCBI WGS metagenome assembly WNGF01 (sample SAMN13153371, study PRJNA577476) | soil metagenome | isolation source: 80 cm soil or saprolite under grassland replicate 2 | place: USA:California | collected 2016-06-15
GCCGCCGACCCCGCGAGGACATTCATCACCGCGTTGACGGTCCGGCGCCGGGAGAGCCCGCTCATTCCCGCACCGCCTTCATGGAACCGCCCACGCTCCACACCAGCAGCCGCGCCAGCGCGTTCACGACGACGGTCACGCCCAGCAGCAGCAGCCCGATCTCCACGAGAGCCGACAAGTAGAGGTCCGACGTCGCTTCGGTGAACTCATTGGCCAGGACGCTGGCCATCGTGTAGCCGGGGGCGAACAGCGAGGCCGAGATCTCCGGCCGGTTCCCGATCACCATGGTCACTGCCATGGTTTCCCCCAGCGCACGACCGAGCCCGAGCAGGACGGCGCCGATCAACCCCGAACGTCCGTAGCGCAGCACCGCGAGCCGTGTCGTCTCCCAGCGCGTCGCGCCCAGCGCCAGCGCGGCCTCGCGCTGCGTGTTCGGGACGGCCAGCAGCACCTCGCGACTCACCGTCGCGATGAACGGCACCGTAATGACCGCGAGAATGATCCCGGCGGCCAGCATCCCGACCCCGTACGGCGGTCCCTGGAACAGCGGCAGGAATCCGAGCGTCGTACCCAGGGCCGGCTGAAGCCACACGCGAAGCCACGGCGCCAGCACGAAGATCCCCCACAGTCCGTAGACGACGCTGGGCACGGCGGCGAGGAGCTCGATCAGGAAGCCGATGGGTGGCCGGATCCAGAACGGCGCCAACTCCGCCAGATAGATCGCGGCGCCGATGCCGAGCGGAACGGCGAAGCACATGGCGAGGAGCGACGAGACCAGGGTGCCGTAGATGAACGGCAGAGCCCCGAAGCTCTCGACTACCGGATCCCAGTTGGAGGTGACGATGAAGCGCCGGCCGAAGTGCTTGATCGCGGGAAGCGACTCGTAGGCGAGGGCGCCGACGATGCCGACCATGATCAGGACGAACACACCCACACAGCTGCGAACGATTCCGGTGAAGATCAGGTCGCCCCAGATGCGTCCTCCGGCGCGCATCAAAAAGACGCGAGGGAGAGGCAGCCCTTCGGCGACCCTTCCCCCGCTCATGCGGCTTTCGACCATATCAGCGGGCGGCCAGCAGCGGCTTCCCCTGGTGGTTGATCTGGCGGATCTTGGCCTCGATTTGCTTGACGACGGGGGCCGGGAGCGGCGCGTAGAGCAGGTCCGAGGAATAGCGCTGGCCTTCGTGTATGGCCCACCACAGGAACTTCACCAACGCCTTGCCCTTGGCCTCGTCGGCCTGATCCTTGTAAACCAGCAGCCAGGTGAAGCTCGCGATCGGATACGCAGCCTCGCCCGGCGGGTTGGTCAGCGAGACCCTGAAGTCGGCAGGCATATTGGCCGCCGCGCCCGCCGCGGCGGCCGTGGTGCTCGCGATCGTCGGCTCGATGAACTTGCCGGCGGGGTTCCGGACGGACGCCACGGGGAGCTTGTTGGTGATGGCATAGGCCAGCTCGACGTAGCCCAGGGCGCCCGGCGTGTTCTTCACCTGCCCCGCGACGCCTTCATTGCCCTTGCCGCCCAGCCCCACGGGCCACTTGACCGAGGTCCCGCGGCCCACCTTCTGCTCCCACTCCTTGCTTACCTTCGACAGGTAATCCACCCAAATATAGGTCGTGCCGCTGCCGTCGGAGCGGTGCACAACGATGATCGGATCGCCCGGGAGGCTGACGCCCGCATTGAGGGCCTTGATCCGATCGTCGTTCCACTTGGTGATCTTGCCGAAGAAGATGTCGGCGAGCACCTCACCGGTGAGGTAGAGCTTGGGGTTGCCGGGCACGTTGTAAGTGGCGACGACCGCGCCGAGCACCATCGGGATGTGAAACAACTCTCCCGGCGCCTTCTTGATCTGGTCATCCGTCATCGGTCCGTCGGAGGCACCAAAATCCACGGTCCGCTCGGTGATCTGACGGATCCCACCGCCGCTGCCGATGGATTGATAGTTGAACTTGACGCCCTGATCGATCTTCGCGTACTCATCGAACCACTTCGAATAGATCGGGTACGGGAAGGTCGCCCCGGCCCCGTTCATCAGCATCTCGGCCAAGACTGGAGCCAGAACCGCGGCCGATCCGAGGACCAAGCCACCTAGAATCGCTCCGACTAGTCGGCCCCGCGTCGTCGATCGCGTCATCACTGGTCTCCTTTATGTGTGTAACAGTGTGCGGACGCAGGGTTACGGACGCATTACCGCCGCGTTACAAATCTGTAAACATTGCGGGCGATAACCTCAGTCGGGCTCTCCGAGGCGATAGCCGACACCCCGAACGGTCTCGATGCCCGGGTCTGGAAGTCCGGCGGAAAAGAACTTCGCGCGGAGCCGGGCGACGTGGACGTCCACGGTGCGGGGCTCCACGAGGCCGTCCTGCCCCCAGACCAGGTCCAGCAACTCGTCACGCGGGAACACCCGGCCGGGCCGCCGCGCCAGTGCGGTGAGCAGCGTGAATTCCCTGGGGGTGAGGAGCACACGCCGGCTCTGCATGGTGACCTCGAAGCGCTCGCAATCGATCTCGAGCGGGCCCACCTGCACCTTGGGCACCTCCGAGCGGGGATCCGTCTCCGCGCGCCTGACGACGGCGCGGATCCGCAAGAGGAGCTCGCGCGGCGAAAACGGCTTCGTCACGTAGTCGTCGGCCCCGAGCTCGAAGCCGAGAATCTTGTCGCCTTCGTCCGCCCGGGCCGTGAGCATGATCACCGGAATTCCCCGCGTCGCAGGCTCACCTTTGAGGCGCCGGCACACTTCCCATCCGTTGACCTCGGGCACCATGAGGTCGAGCAGGATCAGGCTGGGCGGGGCGTCCCGGGCTTGCCGGATGGCTTCGGCGCCGCTGGCGGTCAGTCGGACATTGTATCCGGCTTTCTCGAGATGGTAGCGGATCAGATCGGCCACGTCGGGCTCGTCCTCGACCGCCAGCACGCTGGGCTTCGCCATAGCCGTCGTCATGGCCAGAGCGTGCCGCGGCGCCGTTACACGACGATGACAGGCGGGTAAACCTTGTGTAACAACCTGCAAGCGGGAGCGCGCTAGGCGGGCTTCTCGGTCAGCAAGGTGAAGCGCGCGATCGTGCCCTTCCCGACCTCGCTTTCAAGCTTGAGCTCGCCCCCGTGGGCCATCACCAGGTGCTTGACGATGGCGAGGCCGAGCCCGGTGCCGCCCAGCTCGCGCGAGCGCGCCTTGTCCACGCGGTAGAAGCGCTCGGTGATCCGGGGCAGATCGGACGCGGGGATGCCGATCCCCGTGTCGGCAACCGCCACCTCGAGCATTCCGTCACCAACCTCGCGCGCGGAGATGCTAACTGTGCCGCCGCGCCCCGTGTACTTGACGGCATTGTCCACCAGATTCACGAGGATCTGAGTCAGCCGATCGTCGTCGGCCCGCACCGCGGGCAATCCGGCCGGCAGCTCCACGCGAACCGCGACTCCCCCGCTTTCCGCCCGGGGCCGCATCATCGCCACCACCGATTCGACGACCTCGTCCAGAGGCAGCGGCTGGAGCGACAGCGAGACCTTGCCCAGCTCGATATCGGACAGGTCGGTCAAGTCGTTGATCAGCCTCCCCAGCCGCTCGGTGTGGCGAAAGACGATCTCCAGGAACCGACGGGCGTTCTCCGGCTCGTCCAGCGCCCCGGCCAAGAGCGTCTCGAGGTAACCCTGGATCGCGGTCAGCGGGGTCCGCAGCTCATGCGAGACATTGGCGACGAACTCGGTGCGGATCTGCTCGAGCCGGCGGAGCGAAGTGACATCATGGAGAACCATCACGAGCCCCAGCTCGCCGCCCGTCAGCCGGAGGAGCACCGCGTGGACCTGGAGGAGGCGGTCGGCGGACCCGGTTACCCGGACCTCGCGGCGCAGCACGTTTCCTTCGGGTGCTTCGCGACTGTCGCGGAAGACCTGGTGCAGCTCGGCATTCCGGATGACCTCCAGAAAGGGCTTGCGCTCTCCGCGCCCGGGCCCGAGGCCGAAGATCACACGGGCGCGCTCGTTCATCAGCACGATGTGCTCGTGCCCGTCCACGGCGATGACGCCTTCCACCATGGCGTCCAGGATCGCGGTCAACTTGGACTGCTCCTGCTGCAGGTCCTGGATCTTCTCGCGCAGCCGTCCCGCCATCACGTTCAGCGAGCGGCCCAGGGTACCGATCTCGTCGGGCGAGCGGGTCGGCGCGCGGACGAAGAAGTTGCCCTCGCTCATCTGGCGGGCGATGGACTGCATCTCGATCACCGGGCGGGTCACGCGGCCCGCCACGACGATGCCGATGCCGAGCGCGACCAGGAGGGCCAGAGCCCCGCCCAGCAGCATGACCCGGTGCACGGTCGCGTACGACGCCGTGACTGCCGTCAGCGGCAAGGCGAGCCGCAGCACGCCGATGATGTGTCCCCCGTCGCGCACCGGAACGGCGACATACAGCAGCGGCGCCTCCAGCGTGGCGCTGCGGCGCAGATCCCGCCCGACTTGCCCGCCCAGAGCCGCCTTCACCTCGGGCCGCCCCGCATGATTCTCCATCGCGCTCCAGTCTTCAGGCCGACGCTCCGATTCGCCCACCACGCGCCCGGCGGGAGCGATGAGCGTGATGCGCGAGCCGGATCGCTCCGCGGCGAGGGCGAGGACCCGCTGCGCCTCTCCGGGCCGCGCCGCCTCGCGAAGGAGACCTCGGGCGTCGTCCTGGAGGACCTGGCCCACCGAGGCCAGCCGGGCCTCGAGGGACTCGACTGCGAATTCCTCGAGCGCCCGCTTGAGGTAGAAGCCGCCTACGAGAAGCGCGAAGGCCACGAATCCGACCAGAGTCAGGGTCAGCTTGAGCGCGATGCGGCGCCGGACCCTCCGAATGAGGCGGCGCCAGATCAGGGCGCCGGCTCCAGGCGATACCCGACGCTCTTCACCGTGCTGATGCGTCGGCCGTCGTCGCCCAGCTTCACGCGCAGCCGCCGGACATGGACGTCGACCGTGCGGGACTCGATCTCGCTGGCGGCCGCGTAGCCCCACACGTGATCCAGGAGGAACTCCCGTGAGAGCACGCGCCCCTCAGCTTCTGCGAGCGCGCGCAGCAACTCAAACTCCTTCGGCGTGAGCTGTACGGGCGTATTGCCCACCGAGACGACGTGCCGGCCCGGATCGATGCTGAGCCGGCCTGTGACAATGCGCTCGGCCCCAGCCCGCGGCCGCGCGCGCCTGAGCACGGCCCGAACGCGCGCCACGACTTCCTTGGGGGAGAATGGCTTGACGATATAGTCGTCGGCGCCCAACTCGAGGCCCAGCACGCGGTCGACCTCGTCGCCCTTGGCCGTGAGCATCACGACTGGCAGCCCCGCAGTGCCCGATTCGCGGCGAAGGCGCCGGCACACCTCGAGGCCGTCCAGCTCGGGCAACATGATGTCGAGAAGGATCAGGTCGGGCGGCGAGGCCTTGATCTGGCGGAGCGCGTCGATCCCGGTACGCGACTTGGAGACCTGATAGCCTTCGCGCTCGAGGTGGAAGGCCAGCAGGTCCCGGATGTCGGTTTCGTCCTCGACGATGAGCACCCGGCTGGTCATGCGCCGCTATGTTACCAGCGCCGCGTCTCTCCCAGCCTGAAGATCCAGGCGCTCTCCGGCTCGATGCCACGGCGCCGGGCCTCGGCGATCATCCGCACCGGCGGCTCGTCGAGCGGCTCCTCGGCCATGTCAAACGTCCCCCAGTGGATGCCGAGCAAGGCCCGGGCCTGAAGGTCGAGGAAGGCCTGCACGGCCTCCTCCGGGCTGGTGTGGACCGACTTCATGATCTCGGCGGGCTTGTAGGCGCCGATGGCGATGGCGGCCAGGTCGAAGGGGCCCAATCGCTCACCCGCTTCCCTGAAGCCGGTGAAATAGCCGCTGTCGCCGCCGAAGAAGAGCCGCCGCTCCACGCCCAGGATGGCCCACGACCCCCAGAGCCGCGTATTGCCGTCCACGAGGGTTCGCTGGGCGAAATGCTGGGCGGGCACACAGACGAAGCGCACCCCGCGGTGCTCGTAGGCCTGCCACCAGTCCAGCTCCTCCACGCGGGCCATGCCGTTCTCGGCGAACCACGCTTTGAGCCCGAGCGGCACGAGGAAGAGCGGGTCGTGGGCCGTGGCCAGGCGCTTGACGGTGCCAAGATCCAGGTGGTCGTAATGGTCATGCGAGATGACGACTACGTCGACGCGGGGCAGGTCCTCGAAGGCGAGGCCGGGTGCGCTCAGCCGACGCGGCCCAACCCAGGAAAGCGGGCTCGCGCGCTGGCCCCAGTGTGGATCCGTGAGCACGTTGAGGCCGTCCAGCTGGACGAGGAGAGTCGAATGCCCGATCCAAGTGATGCTCGGGTTCTCGCTGCCCGCGCGGAGCGCGCTGCCGTCATTGGCGATGCGCGGGGCCTCGAACTCGCGCGTCGTGGTGATCGAGTGCCAGGCCCGACGGGCGAAGAACGTCCAGCGCGTCCAGCCGCCGGGCCGGCTGAACACGGGATTGATATTGCGGAAGCCATACTCGACGTGATGGAGCGGCTGGCCCGGCAGGGGCTCGGTGCCGACCGTGGCGCAGCCGGCCGACACGAAGAACAGCAGGAGGAGGGCGGCACGGGCCCGCATGGCGAGGCAGTGTACAGGGGGCCCGGGCAGCCCGCCACCCGCTCAGCGCGCGCTCTTGCCGTTCACTCCAGCCGCCGGTAGCAGCCCGAGTAGGCGCAGCCGCTTCCTCAGCGTATTGCGATTGATGCCGAGCAGGCGGGCGGCCTTGAGCTGGTTGCCGCCGGACAGCTCGAGCGCCTGGCGGAGCAGCGGCAGCTCCACGCGCGCCATGACGCTGCGATACAGCCGCCCGCCTTCCGCGCCCGCAGCCTCGCGAACCAGGGACGGTAAGGCGGCATCGACCAGCCGCTCGAAGTCTTCCGTCCCGGAGCGTTCAGTCATACTGACCTCCTAGTTGTCCTCAATTGGACCCTCGCGGTGCGGCCGGGGCCGCTCTCCCGCTACACGGTCAGGTGGTGCCTGACCATATCCTGGCGAAGCTCGGCGGTGGCTCCCCGCGACACGATGGTGCCCTTCCGCATGATGGCGTAGGAGTTGGCGAGCCGCCAGGCGAACTCCAGGTACTGCTCCACGAGCAGCACCGCGATCCCCTGCGCCTTGATGCGCTCGATGGCGTCTTCGATCTGCAGGATCACCGACGGCTGGATGCCCTCGGTGGGCTCGTCCATCAGCAGCAGCTTGGGCCGCGCCAGCAACACACGGGCGATGGCGAGCTGCTGCTGCTCGCCGCCCGACAATACGCCGCCCTTGCGTCCCAGCAGCTGTTTAAGCCGCGGAAAGAGGGCGAAGATCTCGTCGAGCGCCTCGCGCGCCCCGCCGTTGCCATTGTGCCGGGCGCCGAGAATCCCCATGCGAAGATTTTCGCGGACCGTCAGGTTCGGAAAGATGTCGCGGCCCTGGGGGACATAGCCGATGCCTCGCGCCACCCGCTCCTCCGGCCGCCGCCCGACCAGGTCTACCCCGTCGTACAGGATGCGGCCCGACCGGACCGGCAGCAGGCCCATCACGGCCTTGAGCAGCGTTGTCTTGCCCACGCCATTGCGTCCCATGAGGCAGACCACGCCGCCCTCGGGCACGTCGAGCGACACGTCCCACAGGACCTGGCTCTCACCGTAGGCGACATTGACGCCCTGGATCTCAAGCATGGGCGGCTCCCGCCGCTGCGCGGCTGCGCCCGAGGTACACCTCCATGACCCGCTCGTCCCGCTGGACCTGTTCGACCGGTCCCTCGCAGAGCACGCTGCCCTCGTGAAGCACGGTCACCGTGCGCGCGATGTTCCGCACGAACTCCATATCGTGCTCGATGACCAGCACCGAGCGGTCCTCGGCGACGGTCCGGAGCAGCCGCGCCGTCTTCTCGGTTTCTTCGTCCGTCATCCCCGCGACCGGCTCGTCGACCAGCAGCAGCTCGGACTGCTGGACCATGACCATGCCGATCTCGAGCCACTGCTTCTCGCCGTGGCTCAAGCCGCCGGCGCGCTCCCCCGCCTGGGCCGCGAGTCCGATGCTCTCCAGGGTCTCGTCAACCTGGCGCCGCTGTTCGCCGTCGAGCCGCGCGCGCAGCGTCGCCAGCACGCCTTTGCTGCGCCGGGCGACGGACAGCTCGAGGTTCTCGCGCACGCTAAGGTTGCCAAAGATCGACGGAGTCTGGAACTTGCGTCCGATGCCGAGCGCGGCAATCTCGTTCTCCCGGCGGCCGGCCAGATCGGTGTTCTTGCCGAAGATGACACGTCCGGTGGCGGGTTGGACCTTCCCCGAGATCACGTCGAGCAGGGTCGTCTTGCCGGCGCCATTGGGTCCGATGACCACCCGCAGCTCGCGGTAGTCCATGTAGAAGTTGAGATCGCGCAGGGCTTTGAAGCCGTCGAAGTCGACGGTGACGTCCTCGAGATAGATGATGGAGCCGTGCTGGGAGGCCGCGGCGGTCACGGGCGGGTCCCCTCGGGCGCCGCGGCGCCCTTGGCGCGAGAGGCCAGCGCCTTCCGGCCTCCGAGAAGCCCCATGATCACCCGCTGCCAGCTACCAACCACGCCGTCGGGCAGGAAGAGGACCACGCTCACAAACAGGCCGCCCAAGACGAACAGCCAGAGGTCCGGATAGCTCGTCGTCAGGATGCTCTGAAGCCAGCTGACGCCCACGGCGCCCACCACCGGGCCCAGCAGCGTTCCACGCCCACCCACGGCCACCCAGATGATCATCTCGATGGAGGGCAGCACCCCGATCTTCGCCGGCGTGATGATGCCGACCTGGGGGACGTAGAGCGCGCCGGCGACGCCCGCCAGCACCGCCGACACCACGAACACGAATAGCTTGAAGGCCGCCGGCGAATAGCCGGAGAAGAGCACCCGGGTCTCGCTGTCGCGAATGGCGACAAGCACCTTGCCGGCCGGCGACGCGATGATCCAACGGCAGAGCAGGTAGGCACCGCAGAGGCACAGCGCCGTCGTCACGTAGAGGGCCCGTTGGGTGCGGGCATCGTTCAGCGTGAAGCCGAACACGCTCTTGAAGCCGGAGAGGCCATTGGTGCCGCCGAGGTTCATCGCGTTGCGATTGAACATGAGCCAGGCGGAGAGTGCCAGCGCCTGGGTGATGATCGAGAAATACACGCCGCGGATGCGGCTGCGAAAAGTCAGGAATCCGAAGATCCCCGCAACGATGGCGGGAACGGCGAGCACCGCGAACACGGTGAACGCCCCGCTGTAGAACGGCTTCCAGAACAGTGGCAGCTCGGTCACCCGATTCCAGACCATGAAATCCGGCAGCACGTCCCGGTAGACGCTCTGGGTACCGATCTCGAGCATGAGATGCATGCCCATCGCGTAGGCCCCCAGCCCGAAAAAGACGCCGTGTCCCAGCGACAGCACGCCCGTGTAGCCCCAGATGAGGTCGAGGCCGAGCGCCAGGATCGCGTAGGCGAGGAACTTGCCGAACAGGTTCAGGGTGAAATCGCTCACCCGCAAGGGCGAGCCGTCGGGCAACGCGTTGAGCGCTGGCAGGACGACCACCAGAGCCGCCGCGGCGATCAACAGGAACCAGGGCTCAGGAGTCCGCATAGCGTCCCTTCGCCGCGAACAGCCCCGACGGGCGGCGCTGGATGAACAGGATCACGAGGACGAGGATGAGGACCTTGCCGAATACGGCGCCCATGGAGGGCTCGATGATTTTGTTCAAGCCGCCGATGCCGACGGCGGCCAAGATGCTGCCCAGGAGCTTGCCGACCCCGCCCGTGACCACCACCATGAACGAATCGACGATGTAGTTCTGACCCAGCTCCGGGCCCACATTGCCGATCTGGGTCAGCGCGCAGCCGGCCAGCCCGGCCAGGCCGGCGCCCAGCGCGAAGGTTAGCGCGTCCACGCGCCGGGCGCGCACGCCGAGCGAGGCCGCCATGCCGCGGTTCTGGGTCACCGCGCGGATACGCAGGCCCGCATCCGTCCGAAACAGGAGCAGGTACATTCCGGCGACACAGACGGTCGCCAGTCCGATGATGAACAGCCGGTTATACGGAAGCTGCACGCCGATCATGACCGGGATGCCGCCCGACAGCCACCGGGGCGCGGTCACGTCCACATTGGCCGCGCCAAACCACACCCGCAGCCCCTGTTGGATGATCAGGCTCACGCCCCATGTCAGGAGCAGGGTTTCCAGGGGTCGCCCGTAGAGGAAGCGGATGATCCCGCGCTCGAGGACGAGGCCCGCGCTCCCCGCAACCAGGAATGAGACCGGCAGCGCGATCAGAAAGTAATAGTCGAACGAGCCCGGCAGATTCGCCGAGAACCAGTTCTGGGTCACGAAGGTGGCATACGCGCCGAGCGCCATCAACTCGCCATGGGCCATATTGATCACGCCCATGAGGCCGAAAATGATGGCCAGTCCCAAGGCCATCAGGAGCAGGATGGAGGACAACGACAGGCCCTGGAAGCCGATCTCGATGGCCTGAGTCAACAGCCCCCAGCGCTCGATTCGCTTGATGGCGTCGCGGGCCGCCTGCTGGAGTGCGACCGGCGCCTGCGGGTCGCCGATCAGCTGGTAGAGACGCTCGACGGCATTGGCGCTTTTGAGCTCGCCGAGCCGGCGGGCGGCTATCACGCGCGCGGCCTCGCTATCCTGACTCAGATGGATGAGCGCCATGCCTTCTTCGATGGAATGCCGGACCCAGCGATCCTGCTCCTTGGCGAGCGCCTCGGTGAGGGCAGGAAGCCCGGCGGGATCGCCGGCGAAGCCGATCTTAGTCGCCGCGGCCCGCCGCACGGCCGGATCCGGGTTCGCGAGATCGCTCTGGCCAGAGAAGGCGTCGATGAGCGGCCGGATCGCCAGCCTCAGGCTTCGCCCCGCCGATACTTCCTGAAGGCTCGACAGATCGACGAGCAGCGGCTTGCCATCGGGGCCCAACAGGGGCTGCCGGCCATAGGCGCTGAACAGCGGCACAAGGGTCTTGTCCCCTTCGGAGACCTTGTCCCCGACGACGACCGTTTCTTTCTTTCCCCCGGGGAGGCTCCGGACGTAGACGCTGCCCTCGCGCAGCGCTTCGAGCAATGGCAGAATCTTGCGATCGCCCGTCTTGCCGAGCGCCACCGCCGCCCCTTCCTGGACGGCCGCATCGCTCGAGGCGACGTCCCCGATATGCTTCGCGATCTCCGGCGCCGGAGCCGGAGGCACGCCCTGCGCGGCTGCCGGGGGGGCGGCGAGCCCCGGCAGCAGCGCGAGCGCGAGCAGCAGACGCGTGAACACGAGCGTGATTAGGCCTTCTTCTGGTAGGTGCCCTTTTCCTTGACCCAGTCGCAGCCCTTGTCGGGGCTGGTGTACTTGCTCCACGGCTCGGCCTTGACCAGGCCCTTCGACCGAGAGACGACCTTGAACTGGCCGTCCTTGAGGATCTCGCCGATCAGCACCGGCTTGTAGGTATGATGGTTCGCCTCGTCCATCTTGATCTTGCCGCCCGGCGCCAGGAATTCCTGGCCGTAGACGGCCTTGCGCACGGCGTTCACCTCGAAGCTCTTGGCTTTCTCCACCGCCTGCTTCCAGATATAGACGCCGAAATAGCCCGCCTCCATCGGATCGTCGGTGACGCGCTTGTCCCCGCCTGGCAGGTTGTGCTTCTTGGCGTAGGCTTTGAACGATTGCACGAACTTCTTGTTCTGCGGCGTATCGACCGACTGGTAGTAGTTCCAGGCCGCCAGGTGGCCGACCAGCGCGGACGTGTCCATGCCGCGCAGCTCGTCCTCGGCGACGCTGAAGGCCATGATCGGGGCGTTCTCCGAGCGCAGCCCCTGGTTGGCGAACTCCTTGTAGAAGGGCACGTTGCTGTCGCCGTTGATCGTCGAGAGCACTGCGGCGCTGCCGCCCGAGGAGAAGCGCTTGATCTTGCCGACGATCGTCTGGTAATCCTGGTGATTGAACGGCGTGTACTCCTCGGCGATGGAGTCGGCCGGGACGCCCTTGGCGAGCAGGAAGGCACGCAGGATCTTGTTGGCCGTGCGCGGGAAGACGTAGTCGGTGCCCAGCAGGTAGAATTTCTTGTAGCCGCCACCTTCCCGGGACATCAGGTATTCGGCCGCGGGGATCAGCTGCTGGTTCGGCGTCGCGCCCGTGTAGAAGACGTTGCGCGAGCATTCTTCACCCTCGTACTGCACGGGGTAAAAGAGCAGGCCGTTGTTGTTCTCGAAGACCGGCAACACCGACTTCCGGCTCACCGAGGTCCAGCACCCGAACACGACGGCGACCTTGTCCTGGAGCAGCAGCTGCTTGGCCTTCTCGGCGAAGAGATCCCAGTTCGAAGCCGGATCCACGACGACGGGCTCGATCTTCTTGCCCATGACCCCGCCCTTGGCATTGATCTCCTCGACGGCCATCAGCACGACGTCGCGGAGCGAGACCTCGCTGATCGCCATGGTGCCGCTGAGCGAGTGCAGCACACCGATCTTGACCGAGCCGCCTCCCTGCGCCTTGATGATGGCGGGGAAGCCCAGGCCCGCTGCGGCGCCGACCCCGACTGCCGCCGTCGTCTTGAGGAAGTCCCTGCGTGAAAGCCCTTCCATGCGCTTCTCCTTTCGCCGCCTACGTGGGGGTGAGTGGTTCGACCCGCCGTTGGGTCATGGCCAATGGTTCCATCGGCGCCAACCGCCGACCCCTTTGTCCAGGTGCGCCGCCTAGGCGGGGAGCAAAGCCCGTGCCCGCCATCGCGGTGAGAGTTTTCGGATAGTTGCAAATTTTCCGGATCGTTGTTCTGCCCACTTTGTGGGCAAGGTCGAATTGCTGCCTCAGAAATCGGCAGCGATGACTAGCGGGAGGAGCGAGGCTGGCCGAGGTCGTCGGTCAGCAGGAGAGCCTCCGCGACCTCAGCGATGGGCTTGCGAGTATCCATCGCGGTCTTCTGCAGCCGCCGATAGGCCTCGGGTTCGGTGAGCCCGAGCCGCTGGATGAGGATGCCCTTGGCGCGATCGATGATCTTCCGTGATTCGAGCTTGCGCTTGAGCGCCTGATTCTCCTGACGGACGGCCTCCAATTCCCGGAAGCGCGATACGGCCAGATCGAGCGCCGGCGCGAGCTCCGGCTGGCGGAGCGGCTTGACGAGAAAGCCGAGAACACCCGCCTCGACAGCGCGCGCCGCGACGACAGCGTCCGTACGGCTCGTGAGCAGCACGAGCGGGCATGGCGCCGCCGCCATGATGCGCCGCACAGCCTCGAGCCCATCGCCATCGGGAAGCCCTACCGCCAGCACCGCCACGTCCGGATGCAGCCGTTCGACCAGCGGCACGGCGTCCTCGACGCAGCTGCCGTACCCCACCACCTCACCGCCCTCAAGCGTGACCGCCTCGGCAGCAGCTGAGCGCGATGGGACATGGTCGTCCACGATCAGCACCCGCCACCGTGGCTTCATGGCCTGCTGATCGAGCAAGGACAGTGCCAGAGGTCAAACGAGGGGAAAGCGCGGTATTCGCGTCACCGGAGCCGATGGATCTGCATAACCGGCAAGCAGCCAGATCCGAACGCTCAGCGTGTGAGCAGTCGTCAGACGAGAGCGGCGTTCCGCCCGGCGCGCGAATGCGCCGGGCGGAACGGTCGACCGCCGAGAGCTAGATGTCGAAGTAGAGGGCGAACTCGTACGGATGCGGACGCAGCCGGACGGGATCCACCTCGTTCTTGCGCTTGTAGTCGATCCAGGTCTCGATAAGATCGGGCGTGAAGACGTCGCCCTTGAGAAGGAACTCGTGATCTTTCTCGAGATTGTCCAGCACGATGTCGAGTGCCCCTGGCAGCTGCTTGATCTTCTTCGCCTCGGCCGGCGGCAGCTCGTACAGATCCTTGTCCACGGGCTTGCCCGGGTCGATCTTATTGGCGACGCCGTCGAGCCCCGCCATCACGCAGGCCGCGAAGGACAGATACGGGTTGCAGGTCGGGTCGGGCGTGCGGAACTCGATGCGCTTGGCTCCCTCGGATTTGCTGTACATCGGGATGCGGATGCAGGCGGAGCGGTTGCGCTGGCTGTAGACGAGATTGATCGGCGCCTCGTAACCGGGCACGAGCCGCTTGTAGCTATTGGTGCTGGGCGCGATGAAGGCCAGCAGAGCCGGGGCGTGCTTGAGGATGCCTCCGATGTAATACAGGCACATCTTCGAGATATCGGCGTAGCCGCCCCGCTCGTAGAACAGGTTCTTGCCATTGCGCCAGAGTGACTGGTGGGTGTGCATGCCCGAGCCATTGTCCTGGAAGAGCGGCTTGGGCATGAAGGTCGCCGTCTTGCCCCACTTCTTCGCCGTGTTCTTGGCGCAGTACTTGTACCAGCAAACCTTGTCGGCCATCTTGGTCAGCGTGTCGAAGCGCATGTCGATCTCGGTCTGCCCGCCGGTGGCCACCTCGTGGTGATGCACCTCGACCCGGACGCCTACCGACTCCAGCGCCAGCACCATGTCGGAGCGGATGTCCTGGAACTTGTCCATGGGCGGCACCGGGAAGTAGCCCTGCTTGTAGCGCGGCTTGTAGCCCAGATTGGGCCGGTCGGGCGTGCTTTCCTGCCCCGAGTTCCAGAAGCCGGCCTCGGAGTCGATGAAGTAGTAGCCGGAGTTGTAGGTCTGGTCGAAGCGGATCGAGTCGAAGAAGAAGAACTCGAGCTCGGGTCCGATGTAGACCGTGTCCGCGGCGCCCGACTTTTTGACGTAGGCCTCCGCCTTCTGGGCGACGTAGCGGGGGTCGCGGCTGTAGGCCTTGCCGGTCACCGGATCCTTCACGTTGCAGATCAGCACCAGCGTTGGGACGGCCGTAAACGGATCCATCTGGGCCGTGGCCGGATCGGGCATGAGCAGCATGTCCGATTCATCGATGGTCTGGAAACCACGGATCGAGGATCCGTCGAAGCCGAGGCCCTCCTCGAAGATGTCCTCTTTGAGCTCCGAGACCGGAATCGAGAAATGCTGCCAGAGGCCGGGGAGATCGATGAAGCGCAGATCGACGATCTTGGCGCCTTTCTCCTTGGCCATTTTCACAACGTCCTTCGGGGTCATGCGTCAGCCTCCTTGTCCACTAGCGTGGGATGGAACTTCGGGGGCCGGCGGGGCGCCTCTGCCCCACCGGCCAGTCAACATTACGAGGCCCGATTCGCCCCGTCAAGCGCTCCGGACCGCTCCTGCCTAGTGTCCGGAGCGCGCCTTGGCTTCAGCCGCCTTCATGGCTTCCGCGAAGGCGCCGGAGCCGGTCCCGGTCGAGTACTCCCCATAGGACGAGCCTCCCAGCACATAGGCTGTCTCCGAGTGCTGGGAGAGATCGAGGCCCGCCACTTCGTCCTCGTCGGTCACCCTGAGCCCCATCACGGCATCCAGCACCTTGAGGATGATCGTGGTCACCACGAACCCGAGGATCCAGGTCACGACGACGGCGACCAGCTGAACCCAGAGCTGGTGCGGGTTACCGTAGAAGAGGCCATCGCCGCCCGCGTCGTTGACGGCCTTGGTCGCGAAGAGCCCGGTGGCCAGCGCCCCCCAGGTCCCGCCCACACCGTGCACGCCCACCACGTCCAGGGAGTCGTCATAGCCGAGCTTCGTCTTGAAATTGCAGGCGGTATAGCACAGCACCCCCGCCACGGCCCCAATCACGATGGCGGCCATAGGCGTGACAAAGCCCGCCGCAGGAGTGATCGCGACCAGCCCCGCCACGGCGCCCGAGGCGGCGCCCAGCACGGTGGGCTTGCCGCGGGAGCTCCACTCGGTGAACATCCAGCCCAGCGCGGCGGCGGCGGTGGCGGTATTGGTGGTCGTAAAGGCGTGGGCGGCCAAGCCATTGGCGGCGAGCGCGCTCCCGGCGTTGAAGCCGAACCAGCCAAACCAGAGCAGGCTCGCGCCCATCACGGTCATGGGCAGGTTGTGCGGCGGCATCGGCTGATGCCCGTAGCCCTTTCGCTTGCCGATGACCAATGCCGCCGCCAGCGCCGAGATGCCGGAGGAGATGTGCACGACGGTTCCCCCGGCGAAGTCGAGCGCGCCCCACTCGTGCAACCAGCCTTTCGCGCCCCAGACCCAGTGAGCCAGCGGGTCATAGACAAAGGTCGCCCAGGCCAGGATGAAGACCAGGAAGGTGGAGAACTTCTTGCGCTCCGCAAACGACCCCGTGATCAGCGCCGGGGTGATCACGGCGAACATCATCTGGAATAGCATGAACGCCTGGTGCGGAATCGTGGGCGCGTAATCCGGATTGGGTGCCGCCCCCACGCCCCTGAGCCCCGCCCAATCGAGCCCCCCGATCAGGCCCCCGCGGTCGGGCCCGAAGGCCAGCGAGTAGCCCCAGAGCACCCACTGGATCGAAATCAGCGCGAGAACGATGAAGCTTTGCATCAGCGTCCCGAGCGCGTTCTTCTGTCTGACCATGCCGCCGTAGAAGAGCGCCAGGCCGGGCGCCGTCATGAGCAGAACGAGCGCGGCGGAGGTCAGCACCCAAGCGGTATCACCCGAATCGATCTTCGCAACCGGCGCCGCCGCCTGCGGCGCCTGGGCTGGGGGCGCCACCGGGGCCTGAGCCAAGGCGGGCGCGGTCAGGCTTAGCGCCGTGAGGATCAGCATGAGGGCCATCACCGCCGATCGAATCCTTCGTGTCACCGGGTGGTCTCCTTGAGCGTCGGATGCCGGTACAGGGCTAGAGCGCGCCTTCGTCGCGCTCACCGGTGCGGATGCGCACCGCTGTATCCACCGGATAGATGAAGATCTTGCCGTCACCAATGTTCCCGGTCTTGGCCGCGCTCGCCAGCACGCCCGAGACCTTGTCCACGAGGTTGTCGGGGACCACCACCTCGACTTTGATCTTCGGCAGGAAGTCCACGGTGTACTCGCCGCCCCGGTACAGCTCCGTGTGACCCTTCTGGCGACCGAACCCGCGGACTTCGGATACCGTCATGCCGATGACCCCGATCCCGGTCAGCGCCTCTTTGACATCATCGAGCTTGAACGGTTTGATGATGGCTTCGATCTTTTTCATAGAGCCTCCCGGCGCGGACTCTGCACCAGACGTGCCGCGGCGGAAGATCGCCCTGAAGCTTTTTGAATCGGGATGTTGCGTGACTACCCCCTCCGTGCTGGAGGGGGTGGCGTGACTACTTTATAGGCAGGCTGAGGGGAACTGCCTCCCGGCTAGGCAGTGCGTCAATCTCTCCAAGACTCTTGATCTACCGTCGCAGCCCGCTTGGTAACGGGAGCGGCAACCTCGGCGGTGTCGGGCACAGCAATGCGGAGCGCGGCCCAGACGTCCCGAAGGTCAGGTGTCTTCGCCGCGATGTGGACTCCGGCGATGGGAGGCCGATCACCGAATCCGACCGTGCCGGAACACACCACGATTGGGACGCGTACTCCCCGCTTCTGAAGTCGCTGGATGAAGTCGAACCCGTCCATCTTGGGCATCCGCAAGTCGAGAATGACCACGTCGGGCCGGACCGCGTCGAGCACCGACAGGGCCTGAAATCCGTCCATCGCCTCGAAGACCTCGAATTGGCTCTCGAAGGTCATTCGGTAGAGATTCCGCCAGGCGGGATCGTCGTCGACAATCAGCATTCTAGGCATTGGATTGCACCTCCCCGGGCCTGCTCTACGCAAATAATCTGCCAAGCCTATAGTTCAAATGTAACAGGGAGTTAGAGCCAACGTGCTGAGGATGGCTGGCAGGGCGATGACAGGATGGATTGACAGCACGTTATCAAGCCAACATTGAGCCGAATGGCCGGGGTTGGTTGGCCCGGCCCCTTCGGGCGAGTTAGGTGGCCCGCCGTCGAGGCTGGCGACGACCGAGAACGTGGCGGTTCGAGCTGAGCGGCGCAGCTGAGAGGCGAGGGCTGGATAGATCTAGCGACGTTAGTTGGCCCGCCGCTGGGGGATGCCGTGGCGGCGCATCTTCGAGTACAGGGTCGGCCGACGCAACCCCAGCAGCGCCGCCGCAGCCTGCTTGTTCCAACCCGTTGATTCCAGCGCCCGAACGATGGAGACCCGCTCGATTTCCTCCAGCGAGCCTGGGGGCGGCGCCGAGCCAGTGGCCGCGGCGGTCTCCACTTGCAGGGGCTCGGGCAGGTCAGCCAGGGTAATTTCCCTGCCGCGCGACACCAGCACGCCGCGCTCGATGGCGTGCTCGAGCTCGCGCACATTCCCGGGCCAGCCATAGGCCAGGAGGCGACGGTATGCTTCGGGGTCTATTCCCTCCACCGAGCGGCCATGCTTGGCCGTGAAGCGCTCCAGGAAGGCCTTGGCCAGCACGGGGATGTCACCCGTGCGCTCGCGCAGCGGCGGCAGCGCCACGGTCACGGTATTGATCCGGAAATAGAGGTCCTGCCGCAGCCGCCCTTCGCGCAGCGCGGAATCCGGGTCCCGGTTGGTGGAGCAGATGAGTCGAAAGTCGACCGGGACCGAGCGGGCCCCGCCCAGGCGGCGGACCGTGTGATCTTCGAGCACGCGCAGGAGCTTGGCCTGCAGGTCGAGCGGCATCTCGGTGATCTCGTCCAGCAGGAGGGAGCCGCGATGCGCCTCCTCGAGGAGGCCGGCTTTGTCGGTGGTGGCGCCGGTGAACGCGCCCTTGACGTGCCCGAAGAGCTCGGACTCGATCAGATCCTTTGGCAGCGCCGCGCAGTTGATCTTGATCAGCGGCCCGTCGGCCCGGTTGCTCCTCGCGTGAACCGCGTTGGACGCCAGCTCTTTCCCGGTGCCGCTCTCACCGATGATGAGCACATTGGCGTCCGAGGCGGCCACGGATTCGAGCAGGTCGAAGACGCGTTTGATCGCCGGAGAGGAGCCCAGCATCTCGCCATACACCGAATGCTCGGCCAGCTTTCGACGCAGGTCGGAGGTCTCTGCCAGGAGCCGCTGGCGCTCGAGCGCCTTGGCCACGAGCATGAGCATCTCCTCGGAATCGAAGGGCTTGGCGACGAAGTAGAAGGCCCCCTGCTTGGTCGCCTCGACGGCCTTCGAGATCGAAGAATGGCCCGTAATGATGATCACTTCGATGGCGGGCGCCTTGCTCTTGAGGAGTCGCAGCAAGTGGAGGCCATCGCCATCGGGAAGCACCAAATCCACCAGTGCCAGCGAGAACTCGCGCTCGTCCATCCGAAGCATCGCGCCGACGGTATTCGCCGCGGTGTCGACGTCGTACCCCTGGGCCTCCAGGGTCATGCGAAGGTTGTCGGCGATGATCGCCTGGTCGTCCACGACAAGGATTCTCGGCTTCACGGCATCCCTCGGAGGCGCATGCTAATTCACCACCCTAGCATAGCTTTCCGGAAACTGTCACCATGCTGACACATGGTCGGCCGGAGCCTCAGCCATCTACTTCCGGCATCCGATGAGGGCCTCGCCATCATGCCGTCCGAGCCAGGGGACTCTACTGGCCCACCCGTCCCGGCTCTCGTCCCGATGGGTGACCTCGCATTCGCGTCGCGAGCGCATCGGGGTCTCCGCTGGGGCTCACCCGCGTCCGCGAGCAACAGTCCCACCACGCGATTCCGATCGTCGGCCCGCCCCGTCGCCGGCACCGGACCCGCGGCCTTGACAGGCCATCGGGCGGGGGGGAATATGCGACCCATCATGCATTTCGGGTTTTCACTGCCCAGCCGTGGGCCGCTCGCGACGCCGGACGCGCTCGTCAAGCTCGCCGAGAAGGCCGATGCGCTCCGCTTTTCCTCTCTCTTCGTGTCCGACCACGTCGTGATCCCGACGAGCTACAGCTCGCCGTACCCGTACTCGCCGACGGGAAAGTTCGCCGGCGATTGGACCAACGGCTACCTGGAGCCCCTAGCGCTGATGAGCTTCCTGGCCGGAGCGACCACCCGGATCCGACTCGGCACGAGCGTGCTCGTCATTCCGTACCGCAATCCCGTGGTGACCGCGAAAATGCTCGCCACGCTCGACGTGATGTGCGGCGGTCGCGTCATCCTCGGCGCCGGCGTCGGCTGGCTCAAGGAAGAGTTCGAGGTGCTGGCCGCCCCGCCCTACGCGGAGCGTGGAAAAGTCACCGACGAGTACCTGCGCCTCATGCGGGCGTGCTGGACACAGGAGCCCGCGGAGTTCAACGGCTCCCACTATCGCCTGCCGCCCGTGAGCGCGCTGCCGAAGCCGCGACAGAAGAACGGCATCCCCATCTGGACCGGCGGCCACACCGACGCGGCGCTCCGGCGCGCCGGCGAGCTGGCCGACGGCTGGCATCCCATCGGGATGCGTGCGCCCGCCATGCTCTACCAGGCGGAATACGCCGAGAAGGCCGCGATCGTGCACGGCTGGGCGCGGAAGGCGGGCCGGGATCCCAAGAGCATCACTCTGAGCTTCCGGGTCCCGCTCGAGCTGGCTCGCAAGCGGGCCAAACCGGGGGCCGGCGACCGGCTGCTCTTCCGGGGCACCGCAGCCGAAGTAATCCAGGATATTCGCAGCTACCAGGCGCTTGGCGTGACCCACTTCGTCTTCGATCTGGCGCCCCAAGACTTGCGCGGCGCGCTCGGGCTCATCGATCGCGTTGCTGAAGAGATTCGGCCCAAGACCCTCCGGGCCCCGAAGTAGTCCCCTCATGCCGTCAATTCCAGCTTCGGTCGCCGGCTTCATCTCCGCCGGGCGGGTCGGTCATTTGGGCACCGCCGACGCCTCAGGCCGTCCGCTCGTCGTCCCCATCTGCTACGCGTTCGACGGCGCGGCCCTGTTCTCCGCGGTGGACGCCAAGCCCAAATCGGAGGCGCCCGAGCGCCTCAGGCGGATTCGCAATATCCGCGCGAATGCCAAGGTCTCGGTGGTCATCAACCACTACGAGGAAGACTGGGCCCGATTGCGTCACGTCCTGATCCAGGGTGATGCCGAGGTGTTGACGGACGGTGTGGAATTCTCCCGGGGCGCCGATCTCCTCCTCGAGAAGTATCCGCAATACCGCTCGATGGGGCTGAGCCGCGACACGGGGGTGATGATCAAGGTGACAGCCGCGCAGGTGACCGAATGGCGCTACTCGACGTGATGCCGCCGGAGCGCGCGCTCGACCGGGTTTGCGAGGGGCGGACGCCTGGTGCAGACGAAGCCGCGGCGCTGCTCGACACGCCCGCTGCGGGGATGCCGGCGCTGCTCGCCGCCGCCGCCGCGATCCGGGATCGCGGCCACGGCCGGCGCCTCACCTTCTCGGCCAAGGTCTTCGTGCCGCTCACCACCCTCTGCCGGGATTACTGCGGCTACTGCACGTTCCGGAAGGACCCCGGCGAGCCGGGCGCGATTTCCATGACTCCGGACCAGGTCCTCGCGCTCGCCACGGCGGCCGGGCGGCTGGGCGCCAAGGAAGCGCTCTTTTCGTTGGGCGACAAGCCTGAGGCGCGCTTCGCCGAGCACCGCGACTTCCTCCGCCGCATGGGCCACCGGACCACCCTCGAGTACCTTCGGGCCGTGAGCCGGCTCGTGCTCAGCGAGACCTCGCTCCTGCCCCACGTCAATCCAGGGCTCATGACCGAGCGCGATCTCGCGGCGCTGCGCGAGGTCAGCGTGAGCATGGGCCTCATGCTCGAAAACGTGTCCGAGCGCCTCCTCAGGCGCGGCGCCGCTCACGATCGCGCCCCCGACAAGGCGCCGGCGCGTCGCCTCAGGACCATTGCGCTGGCTGGCAAGCTCGGCATCCCCTTCACGACCGGCATTCTGATCGGTATCGGCGAGACCCACCGAGAGAGAGTCGACTCGCTCCTTGCCATCAGGGATCTCCAGGAGCGGTACGGCCACATTCAGGAAGTCATCATTCAAAACTTCCGCAGCAAGCCGTCGATCCCGATGCGGGACTGGCCCGAGCCCGGGCCGGAGGATCTCCTCCGTACCGTCGCGGTCGCGCGGCTTTTGCTCGGCCCCACTATGAACATCCAGGCGCCGCCGAATCTCACCGCCGAGGGATACGAGCGGCTTCCGGACGCCGGGCTCAACGACTGGGGCGGTATTTCGCCCCTCAGCCCCGACCATATCAACCCCGAGCGGCCCTGGCCCGCGCTGGCCGACCTTCGGCGGCGCACGGAGGCCGCCGGGCACGAGCTGCGCGAGCGCCTCGCGATCTACCCGGAGTACGCCACCCGCGCCGAGTTCCTCGACGAGCCACTGCGCCCGCGGGTCTGGGCGCTCGTCGATCGCGAGGGTTTGGTGCGATCCGAGCTGGAACGATGGAGATCCTGGTGATGCAAACCGACGCTCCGCAGCCGATCAACCTCGACTGGGCCGGCCGCGAAATCCGCCAGATCCTCGGCCGGGCGCTGGATGGCACCGAGCTGACCGCGGAAGACGGGATCCGACTGACGGCGGTGACCGGCCGGGATCTCCAGGCGCTGGCACTTGTCGCGGACGAGCTGCGGCGGCGTCACGCCGGCGACGTCGTGACGTACGTCGTCAATCGGAACATCAACTTCACCAATGTCTGCATCAAGCACTGCACCTTCTGCGCCTTCAGTCGGGACCACCGCGAGGAGGAGGGCTACTTCCTCCCCATGGACGAGGTGGTCCGCCGCGCGATCGAGGCCCGGGAGATGGGTGCGACCGAGGTCTGCATCCAGGCGGGCCTGCCGCCCAAGCTCGACGGCGATTACTATATCGATCTCTGCCGCGCCATCAAGGCGGCCGTGCCGGAGATGCACCTGCACGCGTTCTCTCCCGAAGAGATCCTCTACGGCTCGACGCGATCCGGCCTGCCGATCCCGGCGTACCTGGCCGAGCTCAAGCGCGCAGGGCTCGGGACGCTCCCCGGCACCTCCGCCGAGATTCTGGATCAGGAGATCCGCGACCTCATCGCCCGCGGCCGGATCACCGTGACCCAGTGGGTCGAGGTGATCACGGCGGCCCATACCCAGGGCATCCGCACGACATCCACGATCATGTACGGTCACGTCGAGCGCCCCGACCACTGGATCCGGCACATGAGCCTGCTCCGCGACATCCAGAAGGAGACGGCCGGCTTTACCGAGTTCGTCCCGCTGTCGCTCATCTACCAGGAGGCGCCCATGTACCGGCGCGGGCTCGTGCCCGGCGTGCGGACCGGCGCGACCGGACTCGAGGTGGTGAAGATGCACGCCATCGCGCGCCTCTTCCTCGGTCCCACCTTCCGCAACATCCAGTGCTCGTGGGTCAAGGAGGGACCCAAGCTCGCCCAGTATCTGCTCGCCGCCGGGGCGAACGACGTGGGCGGCACGCTCATCAACGAGTCCATTTCGACGTCAGCCGGGGCCGCTTACGGCCAGCTGGTACCGCCCGCGGAGCTGCGCCGGCTCATTCGGGACGCGGGGCGCGTCCCCGCTCAGCGCAATACGGTCTACGAACTGCTCAAGCTCTACCGCAGCGAGGCGGACGAGGAGGACTCGCCGCTGGACCACGTGGACGATGCGGAGGCGCGCTTCGGCTCCTATCGCCTGCTGGCCGCGTCAGGGAAGTTCCGCTTCCCGCACCCACTGCGCAGCTCGGAGGGGTGACGCCGCGAGCGGTTCGACGCAAGGTTGCTGTTGAGGAGGCCGCGTCGGTTGAGTAGAATACGGCACTAGCTTCGCGGAATCCGGGACCGACCTTGACGGCTCTGCCGTTCACTCTCAACCTCACAACGGAGAGGATCACATGGCCAAATCGATGACCAAGTCCGCCATCATCGCGCATCTCGCGGAGAAGACCGAGCTGTCCAAGAAGCAGGTGACGGACGTCATGGACCAGCTTCTCGCGCTCGCGATGAAGGAGGCGAAGAACGTCTTCGTCGTCCCCAACTTCGGCCGGCTCGTGCTCGCGAACCGCAAGGCGCGGATGGGCCGCAACCCGCAGACGGGCGAGCCGCTCAAGATCCCGGCCAAGCGCGTCGTGAAATTCCGCCTCGCGAAGTCGCTCAAGGACGCAGTGCTTGGAAAGAAGTAGGACCTGGGGGGAGCTCGCGTTTCGCCCTCTGGCGGCGCCCTGGAGCGAGGCCCTCGAACTGTTCGGCTTTGCCGGCGCCTCCGCGCCAGCGCCCGCCGGCGTGGAAGTCGGCTGGGGCGCGTGGGACGGCTCGCGCCTCGTCGGTGCGCTTCTGGTCGAGCGCTCAGGTCCGGCGGCGCTGCTGCACGGGCCGGTGATGGTCGCCCCGCCGACCACCTCTCCGGAGGCCGTGCTCGATGCGGCCGAGCGGCTCTTGACCGAAGCCTTGGCTCACGCCGAGCGCGCCGCGATCGCCACGATCTTCACCCGACCGCAGGGCCTGGACCGGCTCTGGGTGCGAGCCGGGTTCATTCCGGTCCCCGAGGCCGAGCTCCCCGACGCCCTCCGAGGGCGGCCGGGCGTGGGCCTCTTTGGCTGGCGCGGCGGCAGCGCGCTCTGGAGTACGGCGAGCCGCGGCGCCCCCCGCAATACGGTGACATCAGACCGCTGACGGCGCCCCCCGATGAGCGCTTGCGAGAAGAGGCCAAACCGCGACGCGACATCTTCCACTGTAAGGCAAGCTGAATGAGCGCTTGCGCGAAGAGGCCAAACCGCGACGCGACATCTTCCACGGTAAGGCAAGCTGAATGAGCGCTTGCGCGAAGAGGCCAAACCGCGACGCGACATCTTCCACAGTAAGGCAAGCTGAATGACATTCGTCGCGCTGGCCGGCGGAACCGGGGCCGCGAAGCTTCTCCGCGGCCTGAGCCGTCTCGTGCCGCCACGAGACCTCACCATCGTCGTCAATACGGGCGACGATACTGAGCTCTGGGGGCTGCACATTTCCCCCGATCTCGATACCGTCTGCTACACGCTGGCCGGCGTCATCGACGCGGCTCGCGGTTGGGGACTCGCCGACGAGACATTCCAGGCGCTCGGCCAGATGGCGCGCTTCGGCGAGCCCAGCTGGTTCAGCCTCGGCGATCGCGATCTCGCTACCCACCTCCATCGCACTCGCCTGCTCCGCGACGGCCGCACCTTGAGCGACGCCACCGCCGCGATCGGAGCGGCGCTCGGCGTGGCGCCGCGCGTGCTCCCGATGTCGGACCAGCCGGTTCGCACCCGTGTTCTCGGTCCGGACGGCTGGCTCGACTTTCAGGAGTATTTCGTTCGAGAGAAGGCCCAGGTCGAAGTGCGCGACATCGTCTACGACGGCAGCAGCGCGGCCCGGGCGGCGGCCGGAGTGCTCGAGGCAATCGCGGGAGCGGACGCGGTAATCGTCTGCCCGTCGAATCCGGTCACGTCCATCGGGCCCATTCTTGCGGTGCCCGGGATCGCCGACGCCCTCGCTCGAAGCTCGGCCACCGCCATCGCGGTGAGCCCGATCGTCGGGGGCGATGCGGTCTCGGGTCCCGCCGGGCGTCTCATGGCGTCGCGCGGCCTGCCTGTCTCCGCCGCAGGTCTTGCCCGTGCCTACGCGCCCTGGCTCGATGTCTTGATTCTCGATGAGCGGGATCGCCAAGCGATTCCGGAGATCCTCGCGCTCGGCGTCTCTCCGGTGACCGCGCAGATCATCATGGCGACGCGTGAAGACGAAATTGCTCTGGCGCGCCGGGTCCTCGAATGCCTGGCATGAGCCTGCTCGCGGCGGTACCCGTCAAGGATCTGGTCAATGCCAAGCAGCGCCTGATCCCGTTCCTCTCAGCCAGGGAGCGGCGCGAGCTGGCAGCGGCGATGCTCGAAGACGTCCTCGCCGCCCTCATCTCGGCTCTGCCCGGCTCCGTGGCCGTGGTGACGGCGGACGCGGACGTGATGGAGCTCGCGCGACGCCGCGGCGCCGACTGCGTGGTCGAGCGCGCCAACCGCGGCCACACTGAGGCCGTGGCGCTCGCCCAACAGTCTGCCCGCGCGGGCGGGCTCGACGGCTTTCTCACCATTCCGGGCGATGCGCCCTGCGTGACCGCCGAGGAGGTCTCGAGGCTCGTCGCGGCACTTGCGAACCAGGCCGGTGCTGCCTTCGTGCCGTCGCTCTCGGGCTTCGGCACCAATGCCGCGCTGCTGGTGCCCCCGGACTGCATGCCGCTGAAATTCGGAGAGCCGTCCTTCGAAAATCACCTCGACACGGCGCGCGAGCGCGGTCTCAATCCGGTCGTGCTGCGGCTGCCGGGGGTTGGCCTCGACATTGACTCGGCCGAGGACTTGCGGCTGCTGCTCGCCGGCGGGACTCCGACCCGGAGCGCCGCGCTGCTGCGGGCCTGGGACATCCCCACTCGTCTCGCGCGCCGCTCCTAGCCGTGCCGCCTCGCTACGACATCATCGGCGTCGAGGGCCTGCCGGAGATCGCTCGCGGCGATGACCTCGGCCGCCTGATCGTGGAATCGGCGGTGCGGCAGGGCACGCCGCTGGCCGAGCGGGACCTGTTGGTCGTCAGCCAGAAGATCGTCTCCAAAGCGGAGGGCCGCGTCGTCCGGCTGTCGGACGTCTCGCCCTCGGACCGGGCGCGCGCGGTCGCCGCCGAGCTCGGACGCGATCCGCGGCTGATCGAAGTGATCCTCGGCGAAAGCCGGCGCGTCGTGCGCCAGGACAAGGGCGTGCTGATCGTCGAGACCCACCACGGGTGGGTGTGCGCCAATGCTGGCGTGGATCAAAGCAATGTCGACGCCGATACCGCCTGCCTGCTACCCGAGGACCCCGATCGCTCAGCGCGAGCGCTGCGCGAGCGGCTCGCGGCGCTGACGCGCCATCAGCTCGCCATCATCGTCGCGGACACATTTGGGCGGCCGTGGCGCGAAGGCCTCACCAATGTCGCCGTGGGCGTGGCCGGGTTCCGCCCCCTAAAGAGCTATCTCGGCGAGCAGGATCCGGCCGGCCACGTGCTGCAGGCCACCATCCTGGCGGTGGCCGACGAGCTCGCCGGCGCCGCCGAGCCGATCATGGGCAAGCTCAAGCGGATTCCCGTGGTCATCGTTCGCGGTCTGGACTGGGAGGTCGGCGACGGCAGCAGCCGCGAGCTTCTCCGCGATGCCGCGCGGGACCTGTTTCGTTAGCTTCGGGATCGAGAAAGGGGCCGTATGCGCATCGGCATCGTCGGAGGAACGGGCAAGGAGGGGTTGGGGCTGGGGCTGCGGTGGGCACGGGCGGGCCACGAGGTGATCATCGGCTCGCGCGATGCCGAGCGCGCCCGAGCCAAGGCCGCCGGGCTGGCGGCCGCGGCGCCCGGCGCCCGGGTCAGCGGGATGTCAAACCGCGACGCGGCCGCCGCCGCCGACCTGGTGGTCTTGACGCTGCCAGCCAACGGCCTCGGGGCGACCCTGGGCGATCTCAAGGACGCCTGCCGCGGCAAGATCGTGATCAGCACCGTGGTGCCGCTGACCTTTGGCGGCGGCCGCCTCTTCACGCCGCCGCCCCAGGGCTCATCGGCCGAAGAGGCCCAGGACATCCTCGGCGCCGACGCCCGAGTGGTGGCTGCCTTTCAGCACATCGCCGCCCACGAGCTTGCCGCCGGCGACCAGCCGATCGAGTGCGACCTGCTATTCTGCGGCGGCAACGCCGGGGCCAAACACCTCGTCGCCGACCTGGCCGCGTCCATGGGGCTTCGCGCGCTCGACGCAGGCCCTCTCAGCAATGCCGGCCCCCTCGAGGGCATCACGGCCGTGCTCGCCACCATCAACCGCCGCTACAAGCTGAAGAACTCCGGTATCAAGATCACTGGTCTCTAGGAGGCTCCGGAATGGCGGACGAACCTGTCGTCGTGTCGGCCCGCGGCCTCACCGCGTTCATCGTCTCGGTGCTGGAGGCACTCAAGATGTCGCCGAAGAACGCCGCCCTCACCGCCGAGCTCATGGTGCGCACCGATCTGCGGGGCGTGGACTCCCACGGCATCGGCATGCTGCCCAGATACGTGGAGTGGACCCGCGCAGGGTTCATTCATCCGTGGGCGGAACCCGTGGTGGTGCGGGACGATCTGGCCACCGCTCTGGTGGATGGGCGGAAGGGTCTCGGCCATCCCGTCTCGGTCATGGCCATGCAGCTCGCCATCACCAAGGCCGAGACCTACGGCCTCGGGATCGTGGCGGCCCGAAACTCGAATCACTTCGGCGCCTGCGCGAACTACTCGATGATGGCGCTTGAGCGCGGCATGATTGGGCTGGCGTTCACCAACTCTCCCTTCGTCGCCATGGTGCCGACCTTCGGCAAGAAGCCCATGATGGGGACCAACCCGCTGAGCCTGGCCGCACCGGCGGGGGGCCATGCTCCCTTCGTCCTCGACATGGCCACGTCAACCGTGGCCGTGGGCAAGCTCACCATCGCCTCACGCTGGAACAAGCCCATTCCGCCCGGCTGGGCCCTCGACGAGACCGGATTCCCGACGACAGACGCCAGGGCGGCGCTCGCGACACGGCTGCTCTCACCGCTCGGCGGCACTCGCGAGCTCGGTGGTCACAAGGGCTATGGCCTCGGCGTGCTGGTGGACATCCTCTCGGGCGTGCTGTCGGGCGGCGTCTACGGCAATGTCTTCGACCGGGCCGGAATGCGCGCGAAGCAGGAGTTCAATACGGGTCATTGCTTCGCCGCGATCGACATCAAGCGCTTCCGCCCGGTCGAGGAGTTCCAGACGGCCATGGACGACATGCTCGGCGCGCTCAATGCCACCCCCCGGGCCGACGGGCAGGAGCGCGTCTATACGGCCGGCGAGCCGGAAGCGGAAACCGAGATCCTCCGCCGGCGGCACGGCATCCCGCTGGCACCGGCACTGGTCACGCAGGTGAACAGGATCGCCACCGAGCTCGGCGTCGCTCCCCTCACTCTGACAGGCTCCTAGCAGGATCCGGAAAAACTCTCAGGCCGGTCAAAACGGTCCAGATGCGAGGCGGCGAGGGAGGCCGCTGCCTGAGGCGTACGTGGCAGTTCGAGCCGAATCGTGGCCGGCGAGGCGGTTGCGAGCTGCACGATGAGGCGAGGGCTGAGTAGATCCCTACGTTGAAGGCGGCGGCGACCGAGCCAACGAAGCAGATGGGCCTTTTTCATCGGCCTGCTAGCGTCCGAGCAGCGCCTCGGCCACCCGGTCGACGTCGCTGAGGTCGTCCAGGAGCAGATCCGGCTGCTCGGCACGGAGCTGCTCGCGCGCGTATTGGTCGGTTGCCACGGCCACCGCCACCGCTCCGAACGCCCGCGCGCAATCGATGTCGTGCGGCGTGTCGCCGATCACCACGACGTCCGGCGGCTGAAACGCGTGCCCCACCAGCGCCTGGGCCCGGCGCGCGGCCAGCGAGGGCAGCCGCCGTCGGTCCAGATCATCGGAGCCGAACGCCCCGACGGGAAAATAGGACCACAGCCCAGCGGGCGCGAGCTTGATGCGCGCCCCTTCCTCGATATTGCCCGTCACGAGCCCGATGAGAGCGCCGTCGGCCCGAGCGAGCCGCCGCACGAGCTCGGCGACCCCCGGCAGCGTGACCACGGCCGAGCCGTCGCCGATCTCGGCCACCAGGCCGCGCGCGTACTCCTCGAAGACTTCGTCGAGCCGCGGCTTCACCGCCTCTCGCGGGATCCCAATCGCCTCCATCACGTCGAAGACGATGCGCTGGTCCGTCCTGCCGCGGAGGTCGTAGTCGTCGATCGCGCCCGCCGTGCCGAAGACGCGCTCGAGGGCAGCCTTGAAGGCCCGCCGGCCCGCGCCCCGGGCGGACACGAGCGTGCCGTCGACGTCGAAGAGCAGGAGCCGCATGCGGGACGCTAGCGCGGGAGCGTCACGGCAAGAGAGCGGAGGCGCGACACGATGGGCGGGAGACGCTCGAGGACGGCCTCGACATCCGCCGCCGTGCTCCATCGCCCGAGGGTGAAACAGAGCGAGCCCGCCATCTCCTCCGGCGTGCAGCCGATGGCGCGCAGGACGTGGGACGGCGTCTGGGTCAGCGGCGAACAGGGCGAGCCCGGCGAAGCGGCGACCGCGGCCAGGTCGAGATCGAGCAGCACGCTGTCGGCCTTCACGCCGCGCAGCGCCAGACTCACATGATGCGGCAGGCGCGCGGTCCGCGATCCGGTGAGACGGCAATTCGGCACAGCCGCGACGAGACCCGTGATGAGCCGGTCGCGGAGCGACTTGAGCCGCGCCATTTCCTCGTGGGCCAGCGTTCGCATCAACTCGGCCGCCACGCCCAACCCGACCAGGCTCGGCAGGTTTTCGGTTCCGGAACGCAGCCCGCCTTCCTGCCCGCCGCCCAGCACTTGCGGCAGGAGCTTGACGCCGGGTCTGACCCAGAGCGCGCCCGTGCCGGGTGGTCCGTACATATCGTTGCCCGAGAGCGTGAGCAGATCGATACCAGCCGTTTCCGCATTCAGCGGCACTCGCCCGAGGGCGCCGACGGCGTCCACGTGGAAGGGCACGCCCGCCGCCCGGGTGAGCCGGCCGATCTCGGCGATCGGCTGGAGCGTGCCGATTTCGTTGCTGGCCGCGCCGACCGAGACAAGGACGGTCTCGGGAGTGAGCGCCCCGCGGACCGCCTCGGGATCCACACGTCCGTCCCGGTCCACCGGAAGGAACGTGAGCGCCGCGCCGGCTTTCTCGAGCTCGCGACAGGCGTTGACGACCGAGACGTGCTCGACCGACGAGAGCACCACCCGGGCCCCGCGCGCCTCGCGGGTCCGAAGCGCGACTCCGCGGATCGCCAGATTATTGGCCTCGGTGGCGCAGGAAGTAAAGATCACGCCGGCCGGCGATCCCCCGCAGAGGCGCCCGACCTTTGCCCGCGCTGCGTCCAGCGACTCACGCGCCTCCGCTCCCAGCGAGTGGCGGGCGGAGGGATTGCCGATGCCGGCCTCGAGGAAGGGGCGCATGACCGCCAGCACCCGCGGATCGACGGGGGCGAAGCCCGCATAGTCCAGGTAGACGCGCTCGGGCTGGGCTGCGCCGGGCCCCACGCCGTTACCGTGTCTTCCGAACCAGGAACCGGTAGATGCCTTCCTCGTGCAGCAGGTCAACGAGGTCGTGGCCGGTAATCTGCACCCAGCTCTTCATATCGGCCTCCGAGGCGGGATCGTCGGAGCGCATTTCCAGCAGCTGGCCCACCGCCATCTGCTGGATCGCTTCCCGGGTCTTGACAATGGGCATAGGACAGAATAGCCCGATGCAATCGATCTGCTTGTCAGGATTGAAGACTTTGGACTCCTGCGCCATAAGACGGTACCGTACCCCACCCGTTACGGCCCCGTCAAGGACAGGTCCCGGGGCGCGAGCCGCCCGTGAAATATTCCTTCCGGGGGCCCGGAACCCCGCTATTCTGAAGGGCATGATCGACGGCCGCGCTGTACCATGCCCCGACGGCACGAACTGACCCGCCTCCATGGCCAAGCGCGTTAGACCGGCCGCAACGTCCGCTGGGCAGCGCGTCAAGCGCAAGGTGATCGTCGCCCTGGCGTTGACGACCTTCATTCCCCTCCTCGTCGTCACCTACTGCTTGTACGCGTATACGTGGCCGTTTCTGACTCCGGATCGCCAGGCGCGGGACCTGCCGTGGATGCTGCTCCTCCTCGCCTTCACCGGCGTCATGATGGCCGCCGGCAGCTTCACGCTCTGGGATCTCGCCAAGTCCGTGGCGAGCACCGCCGAAGTCATCGCGGGAGCGAAGAAGCCGTCCCTGGCGGGCCCGCGCGCGGCGGGCGGCACCAACCCCGAGCGCGAAGCCGTGAGACAGTACGTCCAGCAGAACGACGAAGTGGACGCCCTCATGCTCTCGTTCTCGCGGATGCTGAGCACCATCGAGCAGCAGGCGGCCGACGTCAATCAGTACTCGCAACGGCTGGACGCGGCCTACAAGGAGCTCGAATCGACCAACGCCCGCCTCAAGGAATTCTCGTTCAAGGACGAGGTCACGGGCCTCTACAACCGGCGCTTCTTCTCGATTCGGCTCGAGGAAGAAGTCTCCCGCTATCGCCGTTTCAACCACCCCGTGTCGGTGGTCCTGCTGGACCTGGATGGCTTCAAGGCGGTCAACGACGACCTCGGTCACGCGGCGGGGGACGAAACGCTGCGCGGCATGGCCGACATCCTGCTCAAGCAGTCGCGCGGGATCAACGTGATCTGCCGGTACGGCGGTGACGAGTTCGCCGTCCTGCTGGTCGAGACGTCCAAGAACGGCGCGCGGCTGTACGCGGACCGCATCCGCTACGTGCTCTCCAACTCGACGTTCAGCCATGGCCGGCGCGTGACGGCCAGCTTCGGCATCGCGTCGCTGCCGGAAGACGTGACGCCTTCTGCCGAAGAGCTCATTCGGGCCGCCGACGAGGCGCTCTACGCGGCCAAGCGCGCGGGTAAAAATCGCGTCTCCGTGCACGAGGACATCGGCGCCACCCCGACTGTGCGGCCGGGCGCCTAAGGTGGAATGAGCCCGCCCGCGACACAGAAGCACGTCCTGATCGTCGAAGACGACCGGCAGGTCCAGGCGGCGCTCCACGAGGTCTTCGTCTCGAGTGGCTATTCCTGCCAGGTGAGCAGTAACGGCCTCGAAGGGCTTCGCGTCTTCGAGGCGTCGCGCCCCCCGCTCACGATCACCGATATCAAGATGCCCGTGATGGACGGCCTGCAGTTCCTCAAGCAGGTCAAGGCCAAGGAGAGCGATGCGGCGGTGATCGTGCTGACCGGCGTCGGAGACGTCAAGACGGCGGTGGAGAGCCTCAAACACGGCGCGTACGACTTCATCATGAAGCCGGTCAACATGGATCAGATTCTATTGGCCGCCGAACGGGCTCTCGAGCGGCGGCAGCTGCTAATCGAGCGACGGGAACACGAAGCGCTGCTGGAGCGGCGGGTCGCCGAGGCGACCCGCGACCTGGCGCGGACACTCGAGGAGCTCGAGGCCACCTACCAGGCCACACTCGAGGCCCTGGGCTCGGCCATCGAAACCCGGGACGTGGCCACCGAGCTGCACTCGCGCCGTGTCCACGAGTACACGCTCGCGATCGCGCGGGCGCATCAGGTACCCGAGAGCGACCTGCGCGGGCTCGCCAAAGGCGTCCTCCTCCACGATATCGGCAAGATCGGCATCCCCGACGCCATCCTGCTCAAGCCCGGCCCGCTCACCGCGGAGGAGTGGCGGACCATGCGCACCCATCCCGACCTGGGCCGCCGGATCCTCGAGCGCATTCCCTTCCTTCGCGACGCGATCCCCATCGTCTACCACCACCACGAGCGATGGGATGGGACGGGCTATCCCCTGGGACTCAAAGGCGAAGAGATCCCCCTCGGGGCACGCGTGTTCGCCGTCGCCGATGCCTTCGACGCCCTGACCTACGCCCGGGCCTACTCCCGCGCCATCTCGTTCGAGGAGACGCGCGAGCGGATTCGCGATGCAGCCGGCACCCACTTCGATCCGGGCGTCGTGCAGACCTTTCTGGCCATGCCGCTGAAGATCTTCCAGGAGATCCGCGACCGCTCGCGAGCTTGGTCGGTCCGCTAGGCGGGTTTCTTCAGGCCGTACTTCTCACCGCATAGGCCTTCTGCTTGAACTTCTGCACCTTGCCCGATCCGGTGAGCGGGAACCGCTCGACGATCTCATCTCGCCCAGCGTGAGGGCGGGGCCCAGATCCATCACCGCACCTGCGTCTGGTCGATCTGCTCGACCAGCTGCCGCGCCTTGTTGCTCACCGCATTGAGCTCCTCCCGGGGGATGCCTTCCTCCCGAGCACGCTGGATATGAAGGATCAATTGCTGGACGCGCTCCGCGGCCGGCGCTCGCTCTCCGTCCGCGAGGAGCCGGGGGATTGCTTTCGCGTCTACCTCCGCGAGACCCTCGATCGTCCGCACCACGGCGTCCTGCACCTGACGCTGGCGACGGGCGTCGATCTCGCGCATACGCAGCGCGTGGAACAGCGCCTCGACGGCCGCCTCGAAATTGCGTGATTTCAGCCGCCGAAGGCCCAGCTTTGCGTAGCCGCGCCACAACCGGCGAAGAATGGCCGTGCGCTGTGCCGGCGGCGTCCCATCACCGAGTCCGGCCAGCATGGCCTGGGCGGTCTCGAGCGCCACGACGGCCTGAGTCTCCTCCACGCTGCCGCGGATCGCAGGCCGCGTCAGCCGCTCGATCTCTTCGAAGAGCGCGGTCGACACCGTCTCGAGCACCGTCTGGCCGCGGTCGGCAGGCAGCTCGCCCCGCTCCACGCCTTGCTGCACCAGGGCATTCGCCTCGCCGAAGTCGCGCCGCCGAATCAGCGTCCGCGCAACCTCCCAGTAACCGTCGGCGAGCGCCTCGCTCGCGTGCTCGAGCAGGGCCGCGGGAACGCCATCGCCCGGCACGGCCGCCAGCCGCCACCGCAGCCACACCTGGGCGAGACGGGGGCCGGTGATGCGCTCCTGCGCGCCCTCGGGCGCGCGCTCCGCGAGCTCGAGCAGACGCCGCCCGACGCGGACCGATAGCGCCGTCAGCCGCGGCGGACAGGCCGCCCATTCCGCCCCGCCGGGATTGTCGAGCGCCGCGCCCAGCGCCGCTTCGAACGCGTAGCGAGCGTCGCCGTGCTCGGCGACGGCGTAATGGGAAAGCCCGACCAAAGTCCACAGGGCGGCCATCGCATGGGAGTGTGAGAGCGCCAGGCGGTCCTCTCCCCCCGCTCCGCTGACATGCAGGTAGGGCTCGGCGGCGGCAAGCAACTCCCGATGCTTGGCGCTCAGGTAGAGGGTGACCGTGGCCTCGAGCAGTGCGAGCTGGGGATCGCCGGGCCCCTGCGAAGTCAGCGCGCCCTCGGCCTCAATGCCGTCAGTCTCGAGCGGCGAGACATCGTCGGGAAAAGCTGCCGCCCGGCCGCGGCTGGTTTCACGGGCCGCAGACTCACCGGACGAGGCAGCGACTGGGCGCTGCTGCCCGGGGCGGTTGCCTGGGCGGCGCGCCCGCCGCTCGAGGCCCTGGGGGCGGTTCTCGAGCACCTGCGCCAGGCCGATGAACAGTAGGAGCCCCGCGCCCAGCGCCAGCAGGACGATCAGCGCCTCTTCGACCGTCACGCCGCCTCCTCCGGCGGGCCTGCCACCCGCGGCTTCATCGGGGCCAACCGTATCACGCCGGGCGAAGTTCCCACGACCCTTTGGCCGCCACGCCAGGCCACGGCGCCTTTGAGTTCGGGGGCTGGGCGGAGGTATCATAAAGCGGCCCCACACCCTTACCCCCGAGGAGGCTGAATGCGCCGAGTCGCCGTCATCGGAGTCGGTGTCACGAAGTTCGGCAAACACGACCTGACCAGCGCGGAGCTCTTCGCGCAGGCGGCTCGCGACGCCATCATGGACGCCGACATCTCGCCGTCCGCGATCCAGGCTCTCTACTATGGCAACGTCACCGGCGGCGAAGGCGAGCACCAGCTCCACCTCGGCCCCCTGGCCGCCACGCTCCTGGGGCTGCCCACGATCCCGACCACCCGCTTCGAAAATGCCTGCGCGACGAGCCATGCCGCCTTCCGTCACGCCGTCATGGAGATTGCCAGCTGCAGCTCGGATATCGTCATGGTCGGCGGCGGTGAGCGCGTTCTCAACATCCCCACGGAGGCCGCGACCGAATACTTCGCCTACTGCTCCGACGCCTCCTTCGAGCAGCCCGCCGGGCTGACCTTCCCCGGCGTCTTTGCGCTGATCGCGCGGGCCCACATGGACAAGTACGGCACCACCGAAGAGCAGATGGCGCACGTCGCGGTGAAGAATCACCGCCACGGGGTGCTGAACCCCAAGGCGCAGTTCCAGAAGGAGATCACGCTGGAGACCGTGCTCGAGAGCGCGTACGTGGCGGACCCGCTCAAGCTCTTCGACTGCTGCCCGTTCACCGACGGAGGCGCTGCCATCATCCTGGCCGGCGAGGACGTCGCCAGAGGGCGGAAGCGAGCCGTGTGGGTGCTCGGCACCCAGGCGGCGACCGACACCATGTTCATGCACGAGAAGCGCGACCTGAGCCGCGTCGTGGCGACCGAGCGCGCCGCCCAGGGCGCCTACCGTCAGGCCGGCTTGGGGCCCGCCGACGTAGACGTGGTCGAGCTGCACGACTGCTTCACGATCGCCGAGATCGTCGCCACCGAGGGACTGGGCTTCTTCGAGCCGGGCACCGGGGGCTTCGCGGCGGAGAAGGGCTGGACCAGTCTCGGCGGCAAGCTGCCCGTGAATCCCTCAGGGGGCCTGAAGGCCAAGGGCCACCCGATCGGCGCCACCGGAGCCGCCCAGATCGCCGAGATCGCCACCCAGCTCCGGCGGGAAGCGGGGGCGAGGCAGGCGGATGGCGCTTCGATCGGCCTCGTCCACACCCTCGGTGGCAATGCCGCCACCGTCCTCGTGAGCCTGTTCGGCCGTGACTGAGCGCGTGATCACGCTCAAGAGCTTCTTCGAGGAAGCCCGCGCGGGACGGCTGACGGCCATCAAGTGCGGGCATTGCGGCGAGCTGGCGATCCCTCCGAAGGAGTTCTGTCCGGCCTGCCAGCAGCGGGCGTGGTCGACGATTCCGCTCAGCGGCACGGGAACGGTCGCGTCGTTCACCATCATCCGGGTGCCGCCCCGCGGCGCCCCGGCCCCGGCCCCCTACGCCGTGGCCGTCGTGAAGCTCGACGAGGGGGTCTCCCTGCTCGGCCGCGTCGTCGACATCCCCTTCGAAACGCTCAAGGCCGGCCTGCCGGTCCGGTTCCGACCCCTCGTGGCCGAGCATCAGACCGGGATCGGATTCGGCCCCGCTTGAACCGGGCTGCGCCAGACGAACCGAGCCCCGAGCGCTGACACGGAGCGAGAAGATGGCTGAGATCGTCGCGGCAGCACTCACCGCGCACGCTCCCCTCATCACGGGTCGACCCGACGTCTCGAAGCCGGAGCAGCGCGAGCGGCTCCACGCCGGCTTCCACGAGCTGCGCCGGCGGTTCGCCGCCGCGCGCCCCGATCTCCTGGTCGTGTTCGTGAACGACCATCTCCAGAACTTCGCCTACAACAATCTTCCCGCCTTCTGCGTCGGGCTGGCGTCGACCTACGACGCCCCGAGCGAAGGGGGCGCGAAGCTGATGCGAATCCCGGCACGGAAGCTCCGGGGCCATTCGGACTGGGCGCTGGCGCTCCTCGAGGCCGGGCTGGATGCCGGAATCGACTTCGCGTACTCGTACGAGATAGAGAGCTGGGACGAGATCTCGGTTCCCCTGCACTTCCTAATGCCGGAGGGCGAGACTTCCATCGTCACCGTGTACACGAATTGTGGGGCGCCGCCGCTCCCGACGACGCGACGCTGCCGTGAAGTCGGGGCGTTCGTCGGAGAGTTCATCCGGTCCCGGCCGGAGCGGGACCGCGTCGCGCTGCTCGGCACCGGCGGACTCTCCCACTGGGTCGGCACACCCGAAACCGGGCGGATCAATCCCGATTTCGACCAGCGCGTGCTCGATCACGTGGCCCGAGGGGACGTGGAGCCGCTGACCCGGCTCACTCACGACGAGATCGAGCGGGACGGCGGCAACGGGGGACAGGAAATCCGAAACTGGATCGCCCTGCTTGGCGCAGTTCCGGGATGGAAGGGCGAGGTGCTCGCCTACGAGCCTGTCGCCGAGTGGATCACCGGCTGCGCCACCGTGTGGGTGCACCCATGATCAAGACCTCCTACGGCTTGAACAAGATCCTGACCGGGATCGCCCGCCAGCATCTCATGAAAGACGCCTTCACCGACGCGGAGATGGAAGGTCACGAGCTCACCGACGCTGAGCGCGCCGCCCTCAGGACAGGAGACCTCGCGAAGCTCTACGAGCTTGGCGCGAACCCGTACCTGATCCGGCGGGTGTTCAGGCGCCGCTTCAAGATTTGATCGTCCGCCCGGAATCCTGATGGGGCAGTTCGGAATCGGGCAGGCTGTCAAGCGCGTCGAGGATGTCCGGCTCCTCCGAGGCGAAGGTCGCTTCCACAACGATGTGAACCTCCCCGGTCAGGCACACGCCGCCATCGTCCGCTCGCCGCATGCCCATGCCCGGATCCGCTCCCTCGACACGGCCGCCGCCCGGCGCGCCCCGGGGGTGCTCGCGGTCTTCACGGGAGCCGACATCGCTCGAGACGGCCTGGGGACGATGCGCATGACGCTTCAGCGGAAGCGGCCGGACGGCTCGCCGATGTTCGCACCTCCGCACCGAGGCCTGACTACGGACCGGGTCCGCCACGTGGGTGACCCCATCGCCCTCGTGATCGCCGAGACTGCCGCCCAGGCCCGAGACGCCGCTGACCTCGTCCAGGTGGACTATGACCCGCTCCCATCGGTGACCTCGACTGCCGCGGTGGGGACCGGCAGCCCCGCCGTCTGGGACGAGTGCCCGGACAATATCTCCAATGTCTACGAGACGGGCGATAAGGCCGCGACCGCTGCCGCCTTTGCGCGGGCCGACCATGTCGTCCGGCGGCGCTACGTGATCACCCGGGTGCACGCCCAGTACATGGAGCCTCGGGGCGCGCTCGGGTCCTACGATCCCGGCGAGGACCGCTACACGCTCTACGCGGATGTCCAGTACCCGCACCGCGTCCGGAACGCGCTGGCGAGCATGATCTTCCAGGTCCCCGAGCATCAGATCCGCGTCGTCGCGGGAGACATCGGCGGCGCCTTCGGCACCAAGGGCTGGCAGTACGCCGAGCACCGGCTGGTCCTGTGGGCGGCCCGGAAGCTCCGCCGCCCGGTGAAGTGGGCCTGCGAACGCCACGAGGCCCTGATGGCCGACGAGCACGCACGGGACAATATCAGCGAGGCCGAGCTGGCGCTCGACCGCGACGGGCGCTTCCTCGCCCTGCGCGTCCGGACCACCGCCAACATCGGCGCCTATCTCTCGTCGGATCGGAACCTGCTCGCGACATTCCTCAATGTCGGCACGCTCACCGGCGTCTACGCGATCCCGGCCGCGCACGTCCAGGTCACGTGCGTCCTCACCAATACCAATCCCACCGCGCCCTACCGCGGCGCGGGCCGGCCCGAGTCGACCTATGTCATCGAGCGGCTGATCGACGACGCCGCCCGGGAGCTGGGGATGGACGCCGTCGAGCTGAGACGAAAGAATCTCATCCCGTCCTCCGCCTTGCCCTGCCGCACCGCGCTCGGGCTCACCTATGACTGCGGCGAGTTTGAAAAGAGCATGGACGCGGCGCTCGGGCTCGCCGATGTCGCGGGCTTTGACGCCCGGCGCCTGGCATCGCGTCGCCGCGGCCGGCTGCGGGGCATCGGCATCGCCAACGCGATCGAGCGGGCGGCGGCGCCCGGCCTCGAGTTCGCGGAGATCCGGTTCGACGCCAGCGGGACCGCCACCATCCTGATGGGGACGAAGAACCAGGGGCAGGGCCACGAGACCACCTTCAAGCAGATTCTCAACGAGCGGCTCGGGCTCGACCCCAGCGACGTCCGCTTCATCGACGGGGACACGGACCGGGTCGCGTTCGGCACGGGCACCATGGGCTCCCGCTCGACGGTCATCGGCGGCACGGCGCTGTGGCGGGCCGCCGACAAGGTGATCGCCAAGGGGACGAAGATCGCGGCGCGGCTGCTGGAGGCCGCCGAGGCGGACATCGTGTTCTCGGGCGGCCGGTTCTCGGTGGCAGGCACCGACCGCGCCGTCACGCTTCGGGACGTCGCTCGGGCCGCCTTTCAGGTCGCCACGCTGCCGCCGGGCGTGGAGCCCGGACTCTACGAGACCGGAACCTTTTCCCCGGCGGCCGACACCTTCCCCAACGGCTGTCACGTCTGCGAGCTGGAGATCGACCCCGAGACGGGCGAGATCGCGCTCCTCAACTATGTCATCGTGGACGATGTCGGGACGGTGATCAACCCGCTCACCCTCGAGGGGCAGATCCACGGCGGCGTCCTGCAGGGCGTGGGGCAGGCGCTGATGGAGCAGGTCGTCTACGATCCGGAGTCGGGTCAGCTCCTGACCGCTTCGTTCATGGAGTACTGCATGCCGCGCGCTGCCACGATGTGCGACATCGCGGTGGAGCGGAACTCGGTGCCGACCAGGCTCAATCCGCTGGGGGCCAAGGGAGCGGGAGAAGCCGGAACGGTGGGCGCGCTGCCCGCCGTCATCAATGCCGTGATGAATTCGCTGGCCGCCGTCGGGGTGCGCGAGTTCGACATGCCCGCGACGAGCGAGCGGGTGTGGCAGGCGCTACGCGCCGTCAAGTCGAGCTGACCTCGACGGGAAAAGGGGCCGCGGGTGACCCCGCAGCCCCTTGGAGTATCTGGAGCGGCCGACCGGATTCGAACCGGCGACGTCCAGCTTGGGAAGCTGGCATTCTGCCACTGAATTACGGCCGCTCGTTCTCCCTATTCTAGTGTCGGGCGCCCCGATGTCAAATCCGCGCGCCGTTCACTGCTTCAAGGACATATCGTACGCCTTGATCCGCTCGTCGCTGCGCGCCTTCCAATTCAGCCGGCGGTTGGCGCCGTAGAGGTCCAGCTGCTGGTAGAGCGGCACGGCCGCGGCCTCCTCGATCCAGAGCTTGTTGATCCGGTGGTAGATTTCGAGCCGCTTTTTCTCGTCCATCATGGTCTGCGCCTGGTCCACCATTCCGTCGAAGTCCGCATTGTGGTAGTTGCCGAGGTTGCTGCCGGTGCGGAAAAGCGGAGCGTAGACGGTTTCGGCGTCGAGCGTCGGCGTGCCCCAGCCGATCAGCCAGACGGGACCCGGCTTGTGGGGGTAGACGTAGTTGTTGAGGTAATTGACGAACTCGAACGTCCGCAGCGTGGTCTTGATTCCCGCCTTGGTGAGCTGGCCCGCCACCGCCTCCGCGACTTCCTTGTCCCGCACGTAGCGCCCCTGCGGGCTGTTCAGCGTGAGCTCCAGCCCGCCGCCATGTCCCGCCTCGGCCAGCAGCTTCTTGGTCTTGGCCAGATCCTGCTTGGTCGGCTTGAGGCTCGCGTCGTAGCCGAAGTGCAGCGGGGTCAGCATGGTGGCCACGCGGATCGCCTTGCCGTCGAGCACCGTCCTGATGATCTCGTCGGCGTCCACCGCGTAGGCGATAGCCTGACGGACCCGCTTGTCGGCGGTGACACCCTTGTAGGGGCCGACCAGCTTGTGCTGGGCGTCGTACTCGTGGGTGACGAACATGAGCTGGAGCGTCCGGATCGACGGCGCCGTCGACAGGAAGACCTTCGGGTGATTGGCGATGATATTGGCCAGATGCGGCGGGATGTTCACCGCGACGTCCACTTCGCCGTTCTGGAGCGCCGCCACCCGCACCGCGTCGTCGGGAATTGGCTTGAAGACTACCGTCTTGATCTTGGGCGCTCCGCGCCAGAACTGCGCATTAGCGTCCAGCACAATCTCCTCGTCCTTGGTCCAGCGAACGAATTTGTAGGGCCCGGTGCCGATGGGGTTCTTGGAGATGAAGGCGCTGTCCTTGCCCGCGTAGGCCTTCGGCGGATACATCGCGGCCTGGGCGAACGTCATGATCGCGATGAAGGTCGGCCACGGCTTGCTCGTGTGGACGCGGATCGTATACGGGTCCACGATCTCGACGCGGTCGATCGGGCGGAAATTGGAACTGGCCCGCAGCGCCGGCGTCTTCACGCGCTCCAGGCTGAATTTGGCCGATTCGGCATTGAAGTCCTCGCCGTTGTGGAACTTGACGCCCTTGCGCAGCTTGACCTCCCACACCGTCGGTCCGAGCAGCTTGGGCAGCTCGGTAGCCAGAGCGGGAATGGCCTTGAGGTTCTGGTCCCGCTCGACGAGTCCGTCGAAGATGTGGCCGCCGATGACGGACGCGGGGGTTTCCTGCTGGTTCATGATGTCGAGCGTGGTCGGGTCCACGCCCTGAGCGATGATGACCTTCCCCGCCGGCGCGGCCCACGCCAGCGCGGGCGCGAGCAGGAGCGCCACCAGGACCATCGGCAAACGACTGAAAACCATAGAATTCCTCCTTGGGCAAGAGACACGGTGCGGGGAAAAGTGGCAACACTCTAGGGGCCTTCCGAGGACGTGTCAAGGTCCTCGCCGCTCCGCCGGAGGTGCTCGAGCGCCTCTTCGCGCGTCGAGACGAGGCCCATCGCCTGGGCCTCTCGCGCCCGCTCGAGCAACCGGCCCACTTCGGGGCCGGGCGCAAGCCCGAAGGCCTGCATGACGTCCTCCCCGCGGAGCAGCGGTCCGGCCACGGCCGCCGCCTCTTCCTCCGCTCCCCGCATGAGATCGCGGACGATCGCGCCGCCGGGCCCCATCCAGACGGCGACCGGCGGCTCGCCCCTCACGGCGGCGGCGTCGGCCAGGGCGAGCAGCAGCAGATCGCGCGCGTCCTCCCCAAGGGCCCGGTAGAACCGATAGCGCGCTCGTCGGGTGACGCCGCCCGATTGGGCCAGGTGCATCGGGCGCAGGTGCTCGCCTACGAGGCGCGCCAGCACCTCACCGGCCCGCCGCGAGAGCCGCCAGCGCCGCGCGATATCGGCAGCCCGCGCGGCGCCTATAGCGTCATGGCCGATGAACCGGATGCGCCCCTCGGCAACGGTTCGCGTCTCGGGCTTCGCGATGTCGTGGAGAAGCGCTCCGAGCTTGAGCGTCTCGCGACGCGTGACGCGGTCCCCGAGCTCTTCGCTCAGATGCGCGCGAAGCGCCTCGCCCCAGGGCGCGAGCGCCGCCAGGTGCTCGATGAGCGCGTCGGCGGCTTCGACGGCGCGCAGCGAATGCTCCCACACGTCGAAGCGGTGGGGGGCGGGCTGCGCCGTGTTCCGCATCGCTCGGCTTTCAGGCAGCAGCGCCGGGAGCACGCCCAGGCGATCGAGCGCTCGAAGGCCCGCTCCCGCGCTCGGCCCCGCCAGGATCGCGACGAGCTCGTCCCGCACCCGCTCCGCCGCCACCTCCACGATGCGCGGCGCTACCGCGGTCACGGCAGGCTCGGCCGCCGGATCGAAGCGCCAGCCCGGCAGGAGCGCGAACCGCACCGCGCGCATGGCGCGCACGGGATCGTCCTCCAGGGAGCGGGGGCCACACGGCCTGACCAGCCGCGCGCCCAGATCCGCGAGCCCCCCGGCGGGATCCTCGATGATGCCGGCGCCCCGCTCCACGAGGTCAGAGACCGGGACGGCCAGCGCATTGACGGTGAAATCGCGCGCCAGGAGGTCGTCGGCCAGCGTGGCCGCGCGGAAGTCGGTGAGGTCCACCTGGACCGGCGGCTCGCCGCCGAGCAGCACCCGGCAGGCCCCGCGCGCCTCATCGAGCGCGACGAAGGCGCCGCCGAGGCAGTCCGCCAGGGCGCGACCCAGCGCCAGCGCGCCTCGTGGCACGGTCACGTCGAGATCGCCCGGTGGCGCGCCATCGAGCGCGTCCCGCACGGCGCCACCGACGAGCCAGGCGGGGGCGCCGCCGAGCACGCCGTGCAGACGGCGCAGCGTATCGCGCGCCGCCGGGGCGAGGGCGTCGAGCGCCAGGCGGCCGCTCGAGCGCGTCACGCCAAGCCCAGGAGCCGCGCGGCGTTGTCGTGAAAGATCTTGCGGTAGACCGGCTCGGGAAGCCCGCGCCGCCAGAGCGCCTCTCGCTCGTCTTCGTACGGGTACGGCAGATTCGGGAAATCGCTGCCGAAGAGGATGCGATCCTGCCATCGGATCAGGTCCTCGTTGGTCACGTCGATGTCATTGAGCCGCGACAGGCCCTGATGCTCGGGCCGGAAGGGGGCGAAGGCCATGGTGGTGTCGAGACAGAGATTCGGACAGCGCTCCATGAGACCCAGGAAGTCCCGCGTCTCCCATGACCCCATGTGCGCCACCACCACCTTGAGGTCCGGGAATCGCTCCATGACTCGGGCGAAGCGGGGGAAGCCGTCGTATTCGTTGGGCCAGGGGGCCGAGCCGACGTGGATCAGGAGGAAGCGGCCGCGCGCGAGCAGCCGCTCGTACACGGGCAGTACGCGCGGGTCGTCCGGGTAGAACCGTTGGACATTGATGTGAAACTTGAAGCCCGGGAATCCGTACTCGTCGAGGGCCCGCTCCGCGGTCTCCAGCATGTCCGAATCGTCGGGATGCAGCGTGCCCAATGCGATTCCGGCCGGCAAGCGCCGGGCCGTGGCATGCAGCCAGGCGTTGATCTCGCGCGCGATGCCGAGCTTGTGCGCGTAGGAGAAGAAGACGAACCGCTCCACACCCCGCTCCTCGAGGAAGGCGGCCACCCACTCGGGATCGCTGGGATACTCGAGCTTCCAGTTCGAGCGCTCGGCGAACCACCGCCGGATGGCGCGCGCCAGCCAGTCGGGATGCAGGTGGGTGTGAATATCGATGTAGCGAAAACCCGGCGGCGCCGTAGTCATACGATGATCTGATTCATCGCTCGCCTCGCCGGGCTCTTACCCAGCCCTCGGCTCGCGGCGTTGCCGCTCACCTCGAACTACCACGCCTACGGGATTCACTCAGCCCTCGCCTCGTGGCTGCGCCCCTTGGCTCGAACAGCGGGCCCGTCTCAGCTCGAACAACCCACTGGCCCGGCCAGTCCGCGACCTCGACACCGGTTCGCACCGCTCCTCGTCGCTCCAGCCGCGCCAGCGAGGCTTCCAGCTCGCCCCGCGGCACCGCGAAGAGGCGGGTGAGGCGGCCTGGCGTCGAATACACGGCGCCGCGCAGATAACGCTCCAGCAGCCGGTCGAGGGCCGCCGCCCGCCCAAGGCGCCGGCCCTCCGCCGCGCTCTCCGGCAGCCATCGCTCGAGGAGATCCCAGCGATACGAGAAGGTCGGTTCGTAGCGCTCCTCGGTCTTCACGATCCAGAGTCCCTGCTGCAGCTCCGCCATGGCGCGCTCGAATTCCCGCGTCTTAGACGGCTCGAGCATGAAGCTCTCGGCCCGCAGACCGCGGGTGTACTGCGGCGACTCGCGCACGAGACTCTCCATGAGCCGCTTGGCCGTGGCCGACAGCCGTCCGGCCTGGTACTCGGCGGCGTAGTCCCGCGCCCGCTGGGCCCCCCGCACGAGCGCGTAGAACGCGGGAAAGAGATCGAGCGCGACCAGCACCGGCCGGCCCTTCACGAGCTTGCCGTAGTAGACCTGACGGCGGGCCGGTAGCGTGTCCTTGAGCTCCCAGGTGAGCCCGATCCCGGCGTCGTGGTGGGACCGGCGCGGCCACCGCGGGTTCAGGCGCCCCGCGACGGCCGCCCAGAGACAGGCGGCCCCCTCGGGGAATCGGTAGAACGTGGAGCAGAACCCCACCGCGTTCACGAACGCGATGGCCGCCCGTTCGGAGCGCAGCCGCAGGGCGGGCCGCTGCCGGAACTGCTCGCGCCGCCGCTCCTCGAGCGGGCCGGGCGTCACGAACGCGCTACGCGAGCTCGATGCCGCGCTCGCCGACGCGGAACTCGGCGATCTCATCGCTCATGGCGCTGCCCCGGTGCTTGACCACGCAGAGGAAGCGGCCGAGCCGATTGCCCACCCGCTCGCTCCCCATGGCGAGGATGGTGTTCGCCACCGCCCCGATGTCGCCGCTCGCGACCTTCCTCGCGATGAGATGCTCGATCTGGGTCTCCTCGGTGGTGACGAGCAGCAGCGTGGTCACGGTGGAGTGGTCATACCGATGGGACTCGATGAATTCCCGGTGCTGCCAAACCGGAAGACAGATTTCCATCCCCAGGGTCTCACTGTCTCGGTGTATCACCTTGCGGTAGAGCTCGTCGAAGATGTACGGCTGAATGTACTCGCCCGGCGTGTCCATGGGCTCGATGCCGTCCACCATGATGCGGCGGCTGCCGGCACCCAAATGGAAATAGACGAACGGCCGGACCGTGTACAGCGCGTGGCCGTAGACCGCCTTCCAGTTCCAGTCGAACTCGAAGCCGTCCGGTGTCGGAACCTGATAATCCCGCAGCTTGCCTGCCCAGGGAAGCGCGTCGCAGTAGAAGGCCTCCATTTGCTCGGGAGACGGAAACGGCTGCGCCATCGGCGTCACCGTGTGGGACCAGCGCCGAAGGTCCCAGCCGTATAGGCGCGCGGCGTAGGCGTGGTGCTGCTGGGAGTCGCCACGGGCGTTCATGTCGAAGACGAGTCCCGGCCGCCGATCGGCGTGTCGGCCGTGATGGCAGAAGGCCAGCCCGAGATGGGTCTTGCCGATTCCCGTCGCTCCGTACACCACCGTGAGCGTGCCGGGCAGCAGGCCGCCGCCGAGCATCGCGTCCAGGCGCTCACTGCCCGTCGACACGCGCGGCGTCATAGGCTCACGATTCTATCGGGGCTCAGCGGAGAGGGTCAAGTCGGGCCTCCATGCGCGTCTTGACACGCTCATGAGCGGGGCCCTACGCTCGCTGTATGCCACGCCGAGTGGTCTGGTACCTGCCCGGTTCCCCGGCGGCGTCACTGCTCACCCGGCTTCCCGATGATCTCGAGGCTCGCCCGCTTCCCGCCCATCCGCTCCCCCTCCCCGCCGCGGACGAGAGCGCGGTGGTCGTCCTGGACGTCGGCGCCGGCGACTCGCCGGCCGCCGCTGAGGTCGCCACGCGACGATCGGGACTGCCGATCGTGGTCCTCGTGGATGCCGCCGCTTCAGGCGCGCCGCCGGCCGCCTACGCGTACGTCGCGAAGCCCGTCGCGCCGCTCATCCTGGCCAAGACACTCCGGAATGCGTGCGAGCACTTTCGGGTCGGACGAGAAGTCGAGGAGACCCGCAAGCAGCTCGAGGAGCTGAACACCATCGGCGTGCGGCTCAGCGCCGAGCGGGACACCGACGTCCTCCTCGACCTGGTCCTCACCAAGGCGCGCGAGATCACCCACAGCGACGCTGGCTCCATCTACCTGGTGGAGGAGTCCGAGCAGGGCCGGCGCCAGCTTCGCTTCAAGCTGGCGCAGAACGACTCGGTGACTGTCCCCTTCGCGGAGTTCACGCTGCCCATCGACGAGCAGAGCGTGGTCGGGCACGTGGCCCTCACGGGCGAGATCCTCCAGCTGGACGACGCCTACGTGCTGCCCGAGGGCTCGCCGTTCCACATCAACCGCGACTTCGATGTCAAAGCCGGCTACCGCACCAAGTCCATGCTCGTCGTGCCGATGAAGACGCCGGCCGGCGAGATCATCGGCGCGCTGCAGCTCATCAACTGCAAGCGCGATATGGGGCTGCTCTTCTCCTCCGCCGAAGCCGCCGAGCACGAAGCGCTGCCCTACCCCGCGCGCTTCCGCGACCTGGCCGCCTCGCTCGGCTCGCAGGCAGCCGTCGCCCTCCAGAACAGCCGGCTCTATGCGAGCATCCGGACGCTGTTCGAAGGCTTCGTCCAAGCCTCGGTGACCGCGATCGAATCGCGGGACCCGACGACCTCCGGGCACTCCTTCCGCGTCGCCGATCTGACCGTGGCGCTTGCCGTCGCGGCGGACCGCGCGGATCATGCGCCCTTCCGCGATCTGCGGTTCTCGCCTGACGAGCTGAAGGAGCTGCGCTACGCCTCCCTGCTCCACGATTTCGGCAAGGTGGGCGTGCGGGAAGAAGTGCTGGTCAAGGCGAAGAAGCTCCACGCCGCCCAGCTCGATCAGATCCGGCAGCGCGCGGAGATCCTCAAGCGGGGCCTCGAGCTCAAGTTCGCCCGGCGCAAGCTGGATCATCTGCTCGAGGAGGGCCGCGAGCGCTACCTGGGCGAGGCGCCGGCGCTCGACGCCGAGCTGGCGGCGCTGCTGGCCGAGCTGGACCAGCAGGTCAAGGCCGTGGCTGCCGCCAACGAGCCCACGGTGATGGCCGAGGAGGTCGCCAGTGGGATCCGGCAGCTGGCCGTGAAGACGTTCGTGGACCACCTGGGCGAGCGCCATACGCTGATCACGCCCGACGAGGCCCGCATCCTCTCGATCGCGCGGGGCAGCCTCACCGAGGACGAGTACCGGCAAATCCAATCCCACGTGGTGCACACCTACCAGTTCCTCCGCCAGATCCCGTGGACCCGCGAGCTGCGCCGCGTTCCGGAGATCGCCCGCTCGCATCACGAAAAGCTCAACGGCTCGGGCTACCCGGAGGGCCGGCGCGACACGGACATCCCGGTGCAGGCCCGGATGATGACGATCTCGGATATCTTCGACGCCCTCACGGCCAGCGACCGGCCCTACAAGGCCGCCGTGTCCGTCGAGCGCGCGCTGGACATTCTCGACCACGAGCGCCGGGCCGGCGCGATCGATTCGGCCCTGCTCGATCTCTTCGTCACCGTGGAGCCGTGGAAGCGGAGGCCGGCGTGACGGCGCGGGGCCTGGCCTGGGCCGGGGCGCTGCTGCTGTTGGCGGCTTCGGCGCCGGCCGACGCCCAGATCCCGCGCAGCGTGGGCGTGGTCGCCACGCTCTCGGGGGAAGCGACGGTCGCCCGACAGCCGGCGGCCCAGTCGCGACCGCTCCGATTCAAGGACGACGTCTTCACTCGGGACCGCATCAGCACCGCGGAGCGGTCTGTCTTGCGCGTGCTCCTAGGTGGCAAGTCCCTGGTCACCGTCCGCGAGCTGTCGGTGCTGACCATCATCGATGAGCCCGACCGCTCTTCCCTGGACCTGGACACGGGCAAGATCGCCCTCGGCGTCTTGCGCCAGCGCCTGCGGCCGGGCGAGGCCGTGCAGGTTCGAACGCCCAATGCCATCGTCGCGGTTCGCGGCACGGTGGTCCTGGTGGACTACACGCGCGTCCCGCGGCGGTCCGATATCTACGCGATCCGGGACGCGGTGGACATCTTCCTGCGCAACCTGCCGGGAGCCCCCGCGATCCGTCTGGTGGCTCCGCAAGCCATCAGCATCGTGGACGACATCCCCGGGCCCATCATCCCGCTGAGCTCGAATGACATCTCGCGGATCACACTCGATCTCCAGGTTCGGGAGCGCCCGGGCTTACCCTCGGAGGCGGGCCCGGGGGCGCGCGACCGCGCCGTCGCAGAGCAGGAGGCCAAGGACCTGGCCGATCGAGGGGTGGGCCAGCAGGGCAAGTGCACCAGCACCTTCGATCCGTGCGCGGTCGAGCCCGGCTTCACGCCGCCTCCGCTGATCCCGCAGATCCAGCCGCCGCAACCGAAGAGCTGTCCGCGCGGACAGGGGTGCTAGGCGCCCGCCACGCCCTCTAGCTTCCCAGTAGCGACAGCAGCGCTCCCCAGGACACCATGGCCGCCAGCATGGCGGCGGCGCCAAGCCAGGAGACGACGCGCGAGCGCCTCCTCACATGTCGAGTGCTGCGTCGGAAAAAAACACGGCGGCCGGACTGCGATCGGTAAAGCCTGGTGGCCTGGCGGCCACGTCGGCGTGTGGGGCTCCGGCGTACGCAACGGCGGCTCTGCTGGACAGCGACGAACATACCTGCCCTCCTCTGGCGCTTGGCTGGCTACAGACTCCGGATGAGACCGATCACCTTGCCCAAGATGCGGAAGTCGCTCTGATCGGACCCGACCACGATGGGCTTCATGGTCGGATGCTCGGGCCTCAGCACGACCAAGCCTCGTTCGCGGCCGAAGCGTTTGACCGTGGCTTCGCCCTCCAGCAGGGCCGCGACGACGTCGCCGGGGCTGGCGGAGTCCTGCTTCCGCACGAAGACCAGGTCGCCGTCGGCGATGTGGGCGTTGATCATGCTGTCGCCACGAACACGCAGCGCGAACACCTCCTGGCCGCGGGACGGCAGCCAGTCGGGCCGAAGCGGAATGGTGTCCTCCCGGTTCTCCTCCGCGAGAATGGGCGTGCCGGCGGCGATGCGCCCCAGCACGGGCACCCCCGCCGCCTCATCGCGACCGTGCCGCCTGGCCACGCGCCGGTCGGCGGGCACCAGGGTGCGGGAGGCGCGCTTGGCGGTGACCCGGCGCTCGAGCATTCCCTTGCGCTCGAGCGCCCGGAGATGGTCGAACGCGGCCCGGGCCGTGAAGTGGAAGCGGTCGCCGATCTCGCGCACCGTCGGGGGCATGCCGTGACGGTCGGCGAAACTGCGGATGAACTCCAGCACTTCCCGCTGCCGGTTGGTCATCTCGCGCAAGGGCCTGTCCTCCGCCTTCAGAAAGGAAGCCTGCTCGAAGCCGCGTGGCTCAACAGGATGATAGTCAACACCCGTTGAGTAAGGCAAGAAAAAAAACTAAGCCGGCTCCCAGGGCTCGCAGGCAGGGCAGGTGGCGAATCCGGCCTCTTTGGCATCGGCCACCCGCTTGAAATAGATCCGCTCGGCTTCCGGAATGCGCCCGACCCAGCCGCAGTCCCGGCCATGGAAGAGCTTGGCTCCCCGCTGGGCCAGGTAGGGCTCGCCCACCGGGGCCGACGCGCCTTCCGGGTTATAGGGATCGAGAACGGTGTCGGGAAGGGCTTCGGCCCCGGTGACGGAGGGGGTGGCCGGGGCCTCCGCGGTCACGGGAGCCGGAGAGGGCTCTGGAAGGGGATCGGGCTCGTTCAGTTTCAGATTGGTCTCGATGGTCGAGCGGAACTCGTCGCTGTGGCGCCGAAACTCTCGCATCGCGCGCCCGAGCCGGCGACCGAGCTCGGGAAGGTCCTTCGGCCCGAAAACGATCAGCGCGATGACGAAGATGAGGACGAGTTCCTGGAGACCGATGTCAAACATGGGTCGCTTAGTCCGTGATCATACCATTCCGACTCAGCCCTCGCCGTTCACTCGCCGCTTCCCAGCAGCTCCGAGAGGCGCGATTCCAGCAGCGCGCGTAGCGCGGGGTCGTGGCGGTGGTAGCGGTCTTCGATGTGGAGCACGCATACCTTGCGGGCGAGCCCGGGCCAGAGTCGGGCGATGAAGACTTCGAGGTCGGGCTCCATGACCGCGACCACCTCCGCCCATTCCAGATCGGCGCCCGTCACCGGACGCGGGCAGAAGGGCGAGATCCCCGCCGAGCGGGTCTGGTGGGCGCCGGGCGCGAGCTCCCGGACCACGGCCTCGGCGGCCGGGCTGCGCGAGACATTGCCGGTGCAGACAAAGAGCAGACGCACCGAGGGATTCTAGCAGGGCTTTCGAACCGAGACGACTCAGGACAAGGAGGGCGCGAAGTCCAGCACCTCGAGCCGGGCAATTCGCCACTGGCCGGTATCCGCGCGCCGGGCTCCGGGGGGATGCCGGATCCGCGGCCCGCCTCGAGGCCGGCCGCGCCAGGGTCCCGAAGGGAGGGTGCGGTCGTTGCGCGCTGCCCCTGGGGCCACGGATTTTGTTGGGAATCTCCGTGATCCGAAGGGGGACGCCCCGCTTTGTCGGAGAGCTACACGGCGCGGGGCCTTGCCCGCCCTGGCATCGGGGCACCTGGGTTGGAGGTCTGGGGAGGCGGTGGCCGTGGCCTTGCATATCTGCGATTCGAAGACCATAATCGCCCGACAAGACCCGACAAGGAGCCGACATGAAGACTAGCCGTTGGGCGTTGATCGTATTGCTGGCCTTGATCGCTGCCGCCTTCTCAACTCCCCTCGCTTCCGCTCAGGACACTTCCGGCGTGGGCATCGTCACCACCCTCCAGGGCCAGGCCTCCGTTGCCCGGCCCACCCTGCCCCAGCCGCTGCCGCTCAAGTTCAAGGACGACGTCTTCGAAAAGGACCGCATCAGCACCGCCGAAAATTCCCTGGTCCGAGTCCTCCTGGGGGGCAAGGCCGTCGTGACGGTGCGGGAGCTCTCGGTGCTCACCATCACCGAGAACCTGGGCCGCGCCGAGATCAATCTGCAGTCTGGCAAGATCGCCCTGGCCGTGGCCAAGCAGCGGATGAAGCCGGGCGAGACCATCACGATCCGCGCCCGGAACGCCGTGGCCGCCATTCGCGGCACCGTGGTGATCGCTGAGATCCGGACGGCGACCGCCCAGGCGGGATCGCCGGCCCAGTTCGGCGGCACCGGAACGTTCCACGTGCTCAGCGGCATCGTCGACGTGATCCCGCAGAGCGGGAACCCCTTCTCGGTCGGACCTGGCCAGAGTGGCGACGGTACCGGGAGGCTCTGGACTCGTACGCCCGCGGAAAACGCGAACGTGAATGCGGGACTGCGCACCGAGAACCGGAGCGGCCCGCCGGCCACCGTCTGGCAGAATCAGCTCGCCCAGGCTGAGGGCGTCGGCGCGTTTCTGCTCGGCAATTCGAATTTCGGCGGCCCGAATCAGGATTCGACCCCCCGCGCGCCGATCAAGCCCGACACGGACACTGGGCTGAGCGGCAAGACGCTCGCCAACCTGATCCAGAACCCCGGAGCCGAACTGGGCCTCTCCGGCTGGAACACAACCGGGGCCGCCCATAGCGTGTCCGCCTTCGGCTTCATCGAGCCGCCTGACGGCAACAAGATGTTCCTGATCCACACCGGCAATGGCTCGGTCGGCTCGACGACGAGCACGCTCAGCCAGTCCTTCACGCTGAAGGCCAACGACATCCTGGCCATCAGCCTCACGTACAATTTCGTCACCAACGAGTTCCCGACCCAGTCGACCTTCTACAACGACACCTTCATCGCCAAGTTCATCGACCCGTCGGGCACCCAGACCCAGCTGGCCATGGAGAGCCGAAACAGCTCGAGTTTCACCCTGTACTCGGGCTCCGCCCAGCCCATCAGTCAGGACGGCTACACCACGGTGGCTTCTCAGTACGGCGTGACGGGCTTCAAAACAGTGACCACGCAGCTCGTCACGTCCGGGACCGCGGGGCTCGGCCAGCTCTTGTTCACGATCTTTGACCAGGGGGACACCGTCTTCGATTCGGCCGCCCTCATCGACGCGGTAGCCGTCCAGGAAGACCCCCCGCTCTATTTCTTCCGCGGCGGTGATGTGTTCGTCCGGAACCAGACCGATCCGCTGCTCCAGTTCGTCAATACGCCCCAGAGCTTCGACTCGGCTCTCGTGGTCTGCTGCGGAGGGCGCGCGACCCTGGCGGGGCCCCTGCTCCGCGCGACGAACAGCAACCTCACGGTGGACTTCAGCCTGCTCACCGCAAGCCAGGGCGGTAGCCTCGTGAGCGCCTCCACGAACCCACTGGTGCTGCTGCAGGGCGGCAGCCACGCGCTCGGGAGGGCCGGAGTGGCGATGTTCGATCTGTCGGGGGTGAACACCGCCGTGGACGCGGCGACGGGGCTCACGCTCGGCACCGATCGGCCCGTTCAGACGGGCGGCATTCTCTTCCAGGCGGACGGCGCCACGGTGCATGCGTACAAAGGCGTGCAAATCGATACGGCGCTGCTCGAAGCCAGTGCCCCGCTGCTGGCGCTGACGGCCGGCAGCAGGATGACCACGGCCGCTGAAGCGGTGGACCTCTCCTTCCGCGCCCAGGTCACCAGCCTGGGCTCGGTCGTGAGGCTGGACAGCAGCACGCTCACGGTGGCCAACGGATCGGCCATCAACGTGACCGCCGGCCTCCTCCGCGTCACGGGGGCTCTCTTCACCTTGCTCAACGGAAGCACGCTGAACGTGCTCAACGGCGCGCTGCTCAGCGCCAGCGGCGGCTCGAATGTCTTCGTGAGCGGTGCGCTCATCGCATTCGGCGGCACCGGCGGGAACGTCGTCTCCGTCGCCAACAGCTTCTGCCCCTGCACCACGATCAGCGGCATCCCCGTCTCCCTGGCCGGCGGCGCCACGGCGGCGCAAGTCTCCATCGGGGCCGGGGCCATCAGGAGTCCCGCGCTGGGCTCCGTGACGCCGAACACGGCCCTGATCCGCGTCACTGGACCCTCGACCCGGGTCACGATCGGCGGGGGGTCATAGCGCTCCACATCCGGCTTGCTCCATAGCCCCCGCGGTTGACGTCTAGCGTCGCCACATCTCCAGTTTTTGTCGTCTCAGCATGCCCAAAGCCGGTCTCCGGCATCGCCCCACTCCTGCTTTTTCAGCAAGTTGGCAGCGTTGCGGGGGTGGCACCCTGCTTGCTTGAATTCTGCCCGGGCTCAATCGCCCTGCTGCAGCTCACGACGGTCTCGACGGGAGGTCAGATCAGGTGAAACGGCGGAGCAGGCTGACGACGGTGCAGACGCTGCTCGGATTGGCCCTCCTTCCCGCCTCGGCGCTGGCCCAGGGCCCAAGCAATGTCGGAGTCGTGACGACGCTTACCGGACAGGCCACGGTTGCGCGTGTCTCGCTCCCGCAGCCGCTCCCGCTTCGCTTCAAGGATGACGTCTTCGTTCAGGACCGGATCAGCACCGGCGAGAAGTCTATCATCCGGGTGCTCCTGGGCGGCAAGGCCCTGGTCACGGTCCGTGAGCTCTCGGTGCTCACCGTCACCGAAGAGACGGGCCGGTCCACCGTCGACCTCGGCTCCGGCAAGATCGCGGTTGGCGTGGCCCGCCAGCGGATGCGCCCGGGCGAGGCCATCGAGATCCGCACGCCCAATATCGTTGCCGCGGTTCGGGGCACCGTGCTCGTAATCGAGATCATCCAGGCCTCGGCGAGCTCCCACGGCGGGCCGACCCCGCCGACCACCAACGTCCACGTCATCCACGGTCTTGTGGACGTCTTCCCGGCCGGCACTCCGGGCGCGCCGCCGGTCCAGGTCGGCACGCTTCAAAGCTACAGCCAGATCGGCGGCGCCAGCGGCACGATGCGGAACCTCTCGCGCGAGGGCGCGGAAGCCCTCTTCTCGGATCTGAGGTCGGACCCGCAATTCGCCCAGGGGCCTGACGAGTTCATGGACGACATGCAGGACCGCGAGCTCGAGCGGGCCGCAGCCCTGGCGCATGCCATCCTCCCCGATGTCGGGCACCGAGGGGGAGGCCAGAACGGCGGCGGGACGGATCAGGACGACTTCCGCGGGAACGGCAACCGCGACGCCTGCTCGCAGGGGGCCTGCATCTCCTCCAACGGCGGCCAAGGCGGCGCCGGCGGGAAGAGCGGCAAGGCGCTCTTCACCTTCACCAACGCCAACAAGATCTTCAATCCGAACTTCTACTCGGTGCCTAATGCCGCGAACGTGAGCCTGTCCCAGCCCCTGCTGGAGACCACGGCCAGCACGCTCAGCGTCAGCTCGAACCTGATCGACGTCAAGGGAACGCTGGCGGCGACAGACGCCGTGAATCCGTTCGTCTTCCTGGACCCGACCACGCTGAACACCGGTAGCCTGCTCTCTCTCAGCGGCGGCGGCGTCTTTTCGGCGGCGGCCACGGTGGTCAAGGACGTGGGCGGCACGATCACGGCGACCGGCAGCCTGCTCGACATCACCGGTAATGGGTCCACGGCCACGCTGGCCGGCAGCCTGCTCGACGGCGACGGCACCACGGTGACCGCCCAGAGGCTCGCCACAGTCAACGCCGGGCTGCTCGACGCCAGCGCGCCGCTGCTGAACCTCACGGGCAAGAGCGCCTTTACCAGCGCGGTGGACGCGGTGGATCTAGCGAGCGTGAACAACGCAACCAAGTTCGCGTCGCTTGCGAGGCTCGACGGGAGCACCTTCACGGTGACGAGCGGAGCTGCGTTCAAGGTGAGCGGCAACAGCACGGTATTGGTGACCGCCGATCTGTTCACCCTCGGCAACAGCAGCACGCTCTCGATCCTGAACGGAGCGCTTCTCAGCCTGAACGGCTCTCTGACCATCACCGGCTCCCTCATCAACTTTCAGGGGACCGGGAACACGGTCAACGTGACCAATAGCCTGTGCGGTGGCCCCTGCTCGAGGATCCTCGGAATCCCAGTGTGGAATCCGAGCGGGGCGATAGTATCCCTCACCAGCCCCATCAAGAACCTGGCGGGCAACACGATCAACTACAGCTCGTTGTCCGCGGCGCTCATCGTCGTCAGCGGCGCGAAGAGCCAGCTCACCGTCCAGGGCAAATAGCGCCGCCAGCCGAACGGCAGCGTCCCGATCTCCCCACCCCGAGGGCCGTCCCGCATCCCAGCGGTGCGGCCCCGTGCCTCAGTACTGCCAGGACATGATCAGCGTGAAGACGTTCCGATCGTAGGAAAACACGGGCAGGTTGGAGCGGGCCACCGTGCGCTGGTATTCGAATGCCAGCGTGAGCGGACATGGACTGGCTGGGACACAGCCGATGCTGGCCGGCCCGATATTCCGCAGCAGGGTTTGCTCGACGCGGGCCACGTGGTTCTGCTCGAGATCCTCGCGCTCGACGGTCCCCCGGTTGCGGTCAAAGGGCGTCACGACGTCGGCCGGGAGGATGGCGTTGGCATGGGTATAGTGCCGCTGGTGCAGATCGAAGTCGTAGCGCACCCGCGTGGTCTCCCAGGGCAGCGTGTACTGGCCGCCCACCAGGAAGCGGTGGCCCACATAGGAGAAGTCACGGCCGTCGGCATCCTCCACGTCGAACTGGTAGCCGAAGCGAATGAGGTGCCGATCGGCGGCGAAGCGCAGGACGTGGGTGATCCCGAGCATCCCGTTCCGGGCGTCCCGAGACTCCTCGGGCGGCAGATTGGAGTCGTGGGCGAAGTCCTTGATTTGCACTCGTGCCTGCACCGAGGTGAGGTTCAGCGCGTTCTCAACGATGGTGGCGAAGGCAGTGGCCGTGTGCCGCTGAATGAACTCCTTGTCGCCGAGCGTCAGGAAGTCGAACGTGTACGCCGCGCCGACCTGGTAGGGCATGGCGGCCACCGCGCCGCGATAGGTCCCGGTCAGGGCGCCCAGGTGGTTCTGGACATTGAACGACGGCAGGTCGTTGTCGTAGGTCTGGAAGAACGAGTAGGTCACCGTGGATTCCCACGGCCCCGTCCGCAGCCACGTATAGTCGAGGCGCAGCGCACCGATCTCACCCGTCGTGTGGGTCTTTCGCCTGCGCACTTCCTCCGCCGTCGGGTCGTGGCTGGGCTGCGGGTTCACGGCCACATTGGTGTCGTAGAGGAAGCCCAGCCGAACCTCAGCGTGCAGCCGGCGCTCCCGCTCGCGGGCGGCGGCAATGGTGTCCCGGATCCGCTCCGCCGGTCCGGTGAGCGCCGACCCCGTCTGCAGCCGCAGGGCCGCGTCCACCTCGGCTGTCGCCTGCTCCGGCAGCCCGAGAATCGCCAGCGTGAGGCCCGCGTAGAACTTAGTCAGCTGTTGGATATTGGGGTTGGTCGACGTCTCAGCCCGGAAGGCCCGCAAGGCGCCCTGATAGTCCTTCTTTCGGTAGCGCATGAGCCCGACGTAGTAGCCCACGCCCTCGGTCTTCGGCCGCTCGTTGAAAATCTGGGTCAGGAGCGGCTCGGCCTTGTCATAGCGCTCGAGCGAGAAGTACGCGACGCCGAGCAGGAAGCGCACCGAGAAATCGGTAGGCGCCAGAGTTCGGGCCCGTTCGAGGGGCTCGACAGCGGCCTCGGTCTTCTGCTGCGCCATGAGCACGAGGCCCTTGTAGTAGAGCGCCTCGACGTTCTTGGGCTCCTGGGCCAGCGCCTCTTCGAGAAAGCCCAGCGCTTCGTCGTACCGGCGCGCCTCGTAGGCGAGGATGGCCTGAGCCACGAAGACATCGGATTCGGACTGCTGGGCGACGGCCGGCCGAGGCGCGGTCAGGATCGGGATGATCAGGGCGCCGGCGAGGCACAGGCAGGCGAGCAGGCCCGACCGCACGCCCCTCCGCCCGGCAGCATACCGATTCCGCATGGGTCTCCGCATGAGAGCAAGGCGCCGCACGCGACCGTTGACCGAATCGCGAAACAACACACCTTTCTACCAGAAAGGGACGGGCCCCGTCTACATTAAGGGCGGGGGGGAGCTGAGCCTATCTGTTGGCGATATAAGGCGTGAGCCCGCCTATGGGGGCGAGAGGCTAAAATGTGCCGCCGCCTCCGCCACCCATCCCTCCGCCGGAGGAGCCGCCCGAGAACCCGCTGCCCCCACTCCACCCGTCCCCGCTGCCGCCCCGGCGGCTGGTGAGGATGGCCTGCTCGGTCCGGCGGCTGAAGCTGTCCACGGCGAGGTTATAGTTGGAGAGCGAGAAAGGGTCGCGGCCGATGTACCACGTGGGCGCGTCGACCTTGAGCCCCTGGAAGTTGAAGATCCACCGCTCACTCACGCCCAGCGCGATCGCCCAGGGCAGCCAGCGGTGCAGCGTGTCCGCGGGCATTCGCGCGAGCCGGTCCTTCTCCGCCCGCTCGAGAAAATCCTGGAAGCCGCGCACCCGGACCAACATCTGGGCGCCGCGCATGGTCTTGCGCGGCATCAGTGGCGCGAACGCGCAGACGGCCACGCCGCTCAGGCCGAGCCCCAGGGCCAGAGTAAGCGGGCGAACGCCCAGCCAGTCGGACGACCAGAGCAGGACCGCTCCGGCCAGAAGGAGCAGGGCGACGCCGGCCACCACCCACTCGGATCGGACCACCCCGGGCGAGCTCGGGAAGAGCCCATCGAGCACGAGCGCCCGGTACACCCCGTCCCGGAGCGGCGGGAACACATTGTCGTAGTCTCGGCGCACTTCGGAGAGCAGGCGCATCTCCCGGCTCCCGTCGCCTCCGAAGAGACGCGAGAGGATCAGCGCCTCCACGGGACGAAGGCCAGGATCGCCGGCCACGGGCCGCAGCCGGCGAAAGAGGAAATCCGGCTCGCCGCCGACGTTGCCGGCCTGCTCGATCCGGAGATAGCCGCGCACAGCCAGATCCACGAGCGTCGCGCTCACGTCGCGAGGATGCGCGCGCTCCGCCACGAGCGCGCCGGCCTCGGCGGGAATGATCCCCTCGGGCGGCGCGTACTCCGGCTTAATCGAGCGGTTGGTCGCCGGATCGCGGCCGTACGACCGCCACATCGCGAGCAGCAGCGCCAGGCTGAGCAGGGGCAGACCGAGCGGCCAATTGTCCCTAACGAACCACAGGCCCTCTCGCAAAAGTCCCGCGCGGGGCACCGCGCCCGGCGGCCATGCCACCGCCACGGTCAGCCCTTCGCGCGGCCGCAAGACCCGCGTGGCCCGGATCGTGATGAAATTGTCGGCGCGCTCCTCGACGTAGTCCGAGCCCGCCACCCCGTAGTATCCCGTGTAGGCCACGGAGCGGACGCTTTCGAGCGGCACCCCCGGCGGCGAGGCCACCAGCACCTCGGCCTCCCGAATCGGCACCTCCCACTCGTTGCCGGTGACGTTCCAGTACAGCTCCTCGTGGTCCTCGACGTCGAACAGCCCGCGGCGCACCCGATAGGCGAGGATGACGGTCTTCGTGGTGTTCACCGCGCCGGGTACCCAGGCCTTGATCTGGATGTACCCGTCGGGCCGCGAAATCTCGGCGCGCAGCGGCTGTACGTTCTCGTCGAAGACGCGGATATCGTCCAGCCTCAGTTCGTAGTCGAAGCCGCCGCGCCGGTAGCGCACCGGAATCGTCCGGTAGATCCCCTGATGCCTGCCGCGGAACTCGAAGGTGATCGCCTCGCGGACGCCGAGCGTGGCGTCGCGATTGACCTCGAGGGTGACAGAGAATCGATTGATGCCGAAGCTGCGGGGCTGCGCGGCCGCGGCGCCGGGGAGGACCAGCCAGAGCGCCGCGACGAGACCGAGCGCCGCCGCCCGCGCTCGCCTGATGCTCAGCTCCCGAAGGACACGCGGGGCACCTGCCGGTCCTCGGGCCGATCCGGCTCGAAGTACGCTCGCTTCACGAACCGGAAGAAGGACGCGACCAGGTTGGAGGGGAAGGTGTCAACCGTGGTGTTGAGATCGCGCACCACCGCGTTGTAGTAGCGGCGCGCCTCCTGGATATTGTTCTCGATGTCGCTCAACGTGCCCTGCAGCGACTGGAAATTAGCGTTGGCCTTGAGTTCGGGATAGGCCTCGGCGACCGCGAAGAGCTGGCGGAGAGCCTGGGTCAGCTGTCCTTCCGCCTGCGCGCGCGCTTCGGGGCTCGTGGCCGCCGCGGCGGCGCCGCGGGCGCGCACCACCGCGTCGAACGTGTTGCGCTCGTGGGCCGCGTAGCCCTTGACCGTCTCGACCACGTTCGGCACAAGATCCGAGCGCTTCTTCAGCTGCACGTCGACGTCGGACCATGCCTCGTCCGAGCGCTGGCTCAGGCTCACGAGGCGGTTGTACGCCACGATGGCGAACGCGAGGATGAGCCCGACCACGACGGCGAAGATGACGAAAGCCATGCCGTGTCCTCCTCGAGCCATTCTACTTCGCCCGCGCCGGGCAAAACAAGAATGGCGCGCGCGCCGAGCGCCGCGCTAAGGTGGGCGCATGACCGACTGGAGCCGGTTCGAGCGCGAGCTGGCCGGCCGACGCCGCCGCATCGTGGACGGGCTCGTAGGTTTCTTGAGCCTCGACACCGTAAGCCAAAATGCCGACGGCGTCCGCCGGGGGGCCGAATGGCTGACTCAGGCGATGCGGGCCCGCGGGCTCGACGCCCGAGTGATGGAGACCCGGGGCAATCCGGCCGTCTTCGCGGCGAGGCTCGCTCCTGGGGCGCGGCGAACCGTGCTGATCTACTGCCACTACGACGTCAAGCCCGCCCCGCCGACGGGCTGGCTTCAGCCGTCACCGTTCAGCCCTGTCCTGCGCCGCGGGCCGGCCGAAGCCAGCGCGCCCATGATCGACCTCGGCGACATTCCCGACCAGGCGCTTGCCGACCACTGGCTCTATGCGCGCGGCGCCTCGGACGACAAGGGCCCCATCTGGGCGCACCTTGAAGCCCTCGAGCTCATGGCAGGGCTCGGCCTCGCCCCCGCCGTCAACCTCAAGCTCCTCTTCGAGGGCGAGGAGGAGATCGCGAGCCCGAATTTCGGCCCCTTCGTGCGCGAGCATCGCGAGCGGTTCGCGGCGGATCTCGTGCTGGTCACCGACGGACCCAAGCACGAGAGCGGGCGCCCCACGGTGTCCTTCGGCGCGCGCGGCGTCCTCCATCTGGAGCTCACCCTGGAGGGCGCGCGGCGTGACGTGCACTCGGGCAATTTCAGCGTGCCGAACCCGGCCTGGAAGTTGGTCGGGCTGCTGGCCTCCATGGCGGCGCCGGACGGCACGCCGCTCGTGGAAGGGCTCGCGGACGGCGTCGCGCCACCCACTCGGGCCGAGCAGGAGCTGATGAGGCAGATTCCCTTCGATCGCGCCGGGATCGAGCGGGAGCTCGGCGTCCCGCTGCCGGCCGAGTATTTCGAGCGATTGATGTTCCGGCCGACGCTGACGATTCGAGGGCTCAAGAGCGGCTTCACGGGCGCGGAGGCGCAGACCATCATTCCCCATCAGGCCACAGTGGCCATCGACGCCCGCCTGGTCAAGAACCAGCGGGTGGACGAGGTGTACCGGCGCATCGTCGAGCACATTCGCGGGCAGGGCTTCGAGGTCATCGAGTCGCCCGACGCGCCGATTCCCGACGAGCTGCGCGGGCGGGCGGTGCGCGTGGTGGAGCGGGCGGGCTACGACCCGGCCAAGACGCCGGCAGACCTGCCCATCTCGCGGGAAGTCATCGCGGCGGTGGAGCGCGCCCACGGCGGCCAGAAGGCGGTGATCCTGCCGACATCAGGCGGCAGCGTGCCGCTCTCGGCGTTCACCGAAATTCTCAAGGCCCCCACCATCATCGTCCCCTACGCGAATGCCAATAATCGGCAGCACAGCCCCAATGAGCACCTGAGGCTCGATCACCTCTTCCAGGGGATTCGAACGACGGCGGGGCTCCTGGAGGATCTCGGGGCTTAAATGCCGCTCAGCTTGCTGGCGGCCGCGCGGTCGACCAGCCAGACAACCCGTCCCGCCTCGGGGGCAATGAGCTGAACCGGCAGGCGGTCGGGCTCGCGCGGGCCCTCGAGCGCCTCGTGGAGCGCATCGGCCTTATCGCGTCCGGTGACCAGCAGGCGGATCTCCCGTCCCCGGTTCAGCACGGGCGGCGTGAGCGTGATCCGCGCGACGCCGGGCCGGGCGTCCTGAACGCTGAGCGCCCATCGTCGGCGCTCGCCGAGGGCGTGGCTATGAGGGAAGAGCGAGGCCGTATGACCATCGGCGCCCATCCCCAGCAGGATCAGGTCGAGCGCCGGCGGCGGCCCGCCCGGCGCCGCGCCGAAGACCCGCGCCAGCTCTGCCTCGTACTCGCGCGCGGCCTCCTCCGGGTCCGCCAGCTCTCCCTTGATCCGATGGACGCGCTCGGCCGGCGCGGCCACCGGATCCAGCAGCGTCGCCCGCGCGGTGCGGTAGTTGGAGTCGGGATGATCGGGCGGCACCGCTCGCTCGTCCCCCCAGAAGACGTCGATCCGCGACCAATCCACCGCCGTCCGCCTCGGCGCCTCGGCCAGGAGCTCGTAGAGCCGCCGCGGCGTCGAGCCACCCGACAGCGCCACGCTGGAGCCGCCCCGGCCGAGGGCCTCTCGGGCTAGCGCGACGAAGTCGTCGGCGGCCGCGCAGCTCACCGCCTCGGGATCGGCCAGCACGCGGACATCCCTCATGCCGACGGCCGCTTGAGCTCTCTGACTTGCCCGCCCTCCGCGACCAGCACCGTGTCGGCGGTGCCGAGGAAGAAGCCGGTATCGATCACGCCGGGAATGGCGCGAAGCTCGCGATCGAGCGCTGCGGGATCGGCGATGAGGCCGATCCCGCAGTCCACGATCAGATTGCCATTGTCGCTCAGCGCCCGGCGGCCGTCGGCGCTGCGCACGACGGGCCGGAGGCCGCGGCGCGTGAGCCGCTCGAGCGCTAAAGGGAGCGCGAACGGCAGCACCTCGAGCGGAAGACGGCCGCGGCTGCCGAGGACGGGAACGAGCTTCTCCGCCTCGACGAGGATGACCTGACGCCGGGAGGCCGCGGCGACGATCCGCTCGCGGAGCATGGCCCCGCCGTACCCCTTGATCAGGCTCAGCGCGGGGTCGACTTCATCGGCGCCGTCCACCGTCAGCTCGATGGCGCCCTCGCCCAGGTCGACGAGGGGCAGGCCGAGCTCGCGCGCCAGCGCCGCGGTGGCTTCCGAGGTCGGAACGCCGCGCACGGCCCCGCCCTCGCGCACCTTCCCGGCCAGCGCTCGCACGAAGGCGGAGGCCGCGCGGCCCGAGCCCAGCCCGACGATGGCGCCGTCACGGACGAGCTCGAGCGCGCGGGCGGCGAGCTGCTCGAGGGGGCCGGCCGTCACCGTCCGCTCTGGTGGATCAGCTTGGCCACGAGGCCCGTCCAGCCGGTCTGGTGGCTCGCCCCAATCCCCGCGCCCGTGTCACCGTGGAAGTACTCGTAGAACAGCACGAGATCCCGCCAGTGCGGGTCCCGCTGGAACTTCTCGGTCGCGCCGAAGACGGGCCGGCGGCCGTCGCTCCCGCGCAGGAAAATCCGGGTTAGCCGCCCCGCGAGCTCGGCGCTCACCGTTCGGAGATCGACGAGTCGGTCGGAGCCCGTTGGATATGGGACCTTCAGGCTGTCGCCGTAGAAGTGGTGGAACTTCTGGAGCGACTCGATTAGCAGCTGGTTCACCGGGAACCAGACGGGCCCGCGCCAGTTCGAGTTCCCGCCGAACAGCCCGCTCGTCG
>WNGF01000914.1_pt1 | contig 62939 bp, 64 predicted proteins | sample 5400641 | NCBI WGS metagenome assembly WNGF01 (sample SAMN13153371, study PRJNA577476) | soil metagenome | isolation source: 80 cm soil or saprolite under grassland replicate 2 | place: USA:California | collected 2016-06-15
TGGTCGACTATCAGGACGCGCGCTATGCCTCCCGGTACGTGGATTTCGTTCTCAAGGCGGCCGAGCGGGAGCGCCAGGCCATGGGCCGCACCGGCGCCGTCACCCAGGGCGTGGCCCACTATCACTACAAGCTGCTGGCGTACAAGGACGAGTACGAGGTGGCGCGGCTCCATCTCGCGCCCTCGATCCGGAGCCGGGTCGCCGGCCTCTTCGTCGAGCCGCAGCGCATTGCCTGGCACTTTCACCCGCCGCTGCTGCGCGCCCTCGGCCTCAAGCGAAAGCTCGAGCTGGGGCCGTGGTTCACTCCCGCGCTGCGCGCCCTGCGGGCGGGGAAGCGGCTGCGCGGCACGCCGCTGGATCCGTTCGGCCGCGCGCGGGTGAGGCGGGAAGAGCGAGGGCTGATCGGCTGGTACGAGACGCTCATCGGCCAAGCCCTCGACCGGCTGGCCCCAGCCACCCACGCGCTGGTAGCCGAGATCGCCCGGCTCCCCGACGGCATCCGTGGCTATGAAGACATCAAGCTGCGGAATGCCGCGGCGGTGAAGGAGCGGGGCGCCAAGCTCATGGAACGGCTGAGGTGACGGGCGCTAACTCAGCGCCCATCTTGCTCGAGGAGGTCTCGAAGCGTTACGAGACCGCCTCAGGCGCCGTGCCGGCGGTGGAACGGGTGAGCCTTGCCGTCCAGCGTGAGGAGTTCGTGACCCTCCTCGGCCCCAGCGGCTGCGGCAAATCCACGGTGCTCTCGATGATCGGCGGCCTGGTTCATCCCGACGCGGGTCGCATCGTGATCGACAGCGAGCTCATTACCGGGCCCAGCCCCCACAAGGTCGCGCTGGTGTTCCAGGACGCGGGCCTCTTCCCCTGGCGGACGGCACTTGACAATGTCGGCTTTGGACTGGAGCTCCAGGGCGTGGTGGCCGCGCGCCGTCGCGAGATCGCCCTCGGGCTGCTCGAGCCCATGGGGCTACGCGGCTTCGAGGCCAAGTACCCGCGCGAGCTGTCGGGTGGCATGCGCCAGCGCGTGGCCATCGCGCGCGCGCTGGCGCTGGGGACGCCCATTCTCCTGATGGACGAGCCCTTCGGCGCGCTGGACGAGCAGACGCGCCTGCTCATGGGCGAGTGGTTGGTGGGCGTGCGCCGGAGCACGCGGAAGACCATCCTCTTCGTCACGCACAGCCTCCAGGAGGCCATCACGCTGTCCGACCGCATCGTCGTCATGACCTCGCGCCCGGGCCGCGTCAAGGAGATCGTGGACGTCGCCCTGCCGTACCCGCGCGATCTCAACTCTCCGGAGGTTGCGGACTTGAGGGCCAAGCTCTGGGACCAGGTGCGCGAGGAATCCCTGCGGGCCATGGAGGGCGGGGCGTGAAAGTGCTGCTCTGGCGGGCCGCCATTCTCATGGCGGCGCTGGCAGTCTGGGAAGCCGTCGCGGCCCCTCTCAATCCCATCCTTTATATACGCCCGTCGAGCTTGCCCGGGGCCTTGCTCCGGATGTGGCGGGTGCCCGAGCTTCCGCCCATGTCCGAGCATGTCTGGCTCACGTTCAAAGAGATCATCACCGCCTACCTGCTGGCCATCGCCGCGGGGCTCTGGCTGGGCTTCGTGCTGGGGCTGCGGCGCAGCCTCGGGCGAGTGTACGAGCCGCTGCTCGCGGCGCTCTACGCCATCCCGAGCGTGGTCTGGTACCCGTCGCTGATGCTCTTCTTCGGCCTCGGGCCGGCGTCCAAGATCGCGTTCGGTTTCCTGCTGGGCTTCTTCCCCATCGTGCTGGCGGTGCTGGCGGGAATCCGCCAGGTGCCGGCCCAGCTGGTCACGGTAGCCGTGTCCATGGGGGCGCGTCCCGGCACGGTCTTCCGCAAGGTGATGCTGCCGGCCATGGCCTCGACCATGGTGGGCGGCCTCCGCGCCGGGCTCGCGCTCAGCGTGGTCGGCGTGCTGGTGGGGGAAATCCTGGGCGCGCGCTCGGGGATTGGCTACGTGATCAATTACGCCTACGGTCTGCTGATGACGCAGGAATATGCCGCGCTCGTGCTCATCATCGCGGCCGCGGTGCTGGCCATCGACGGCGCTGGCGCGCTCCTGGAGGCGCGGGTGAGGCGATGGGCCGGCTGAGCGTGATCGCCTGGCAGGCGCTGTCGATCGCGGCCCTCGCCCTCGTGTGGCAGGCCGCGGGCCGCTGGGGCTGGATCGATCCACTCTTCGTCCCCACTCCGTCTCAGGTGGCCGGCGCCCTCGCCGGAACGGCAGGCGAAGCCTTGCCGCGGCTCGGGGAGACGCTCCTCAAGGCCCTCATCGGCTACGGCGTGGCGGTGCTCCTGGGGGTGGCTGCCGGCCTGCTGCTCGGCTCGCGGCGGTTGCTCAACGACGTGATGATGCCCTATGTCGTGGCGCTCTACGGGATTCCCAAGATCCTCATCCTGCCGTGGATCGCCCTGATCTTCGGCCTGGGATTCAATACGGCGGTGCTCACCGCGACGCTCTTCGCCGTCTTCCCCATCCTCTTGATGGTGGCGGCGGGCACGCGCGACGTGGATCCGGCCCTGATCACGTCGGCGGTGTCCATGGGCGCGACGCGCTGGCAGGTGGGCCGCAAGGTGCTCCTGCCGGCGGTGCTGCCGTCGGTGCTGGCAGGCATGCGAGTGGGGATGATCTTCGCCATGCTCGGCGTGCTCCTGGCCGAGATGTTCGCGGGCAATCGCGGCATGGGCTTTCTCATGCAGCGGCTGGCGGTCGCGTTCAAGGCGCCGGAGCTCTTCGCCGCCACGGCGATCGTCTCCGTGCTGTCCATCGCGGTGGTGCTGTTCCTGGAGCATCTCAACCACAGGCTGGGGCGCTGGCGCTAATTCTTTTCTGAGAGGAGAAGCTCTTATGGAGAGCGGGACGACGAGGCGGCGGTTTCTCACGACGATGGCCGGCGGGGCGGTGGCGGCGGGCGCGGTGAGGCTCGGGCCCGCCTCGGCCCAGCCGCGGCTGCTGCCGGTCAAGATCGGCGGCGTGGTGCTCGGCGACTTCGGGATCGCCGGCCCGACTCTGGTCGGGCTCGAGAAGGGCTTCTTCAGCCAGAATGGGCTCGACGCCGAATTCATTCCCTTCAAGGGCGGGCCCGACATGCTCAAGGGAGTGCTGGCGGGCTCGGCCGACATCGGCTTGACGGGCGCCACCGACCCGCTGGTGTTCCGTGATCGAGGCACGACGATACGGGCCATGGCCACCATTCTGGAGAAGAACCACTTCACGCTCACGGTGGCGCCCCAGATCAAGCGGGTGGAGGATCTCAAGGGCGCGACCATCGGCGTGACCGTGGTCGGCTCCACCACCTGGGTGTTCGCGCGCATGCTGGCCAAGAAGATGGGCTGGGACCCGGAGAAAGACCTGAAGATCGTGGGCATCGGCGGCATGGACTCGCAGGCCGCGGCGCTTCGGCGCGGCGAGACTCAGGCGTGCATCTTCGGCGATGCCGGGGCGGTGATCGAGGCCCAGGGCATCGGCAAGATCCTCATGCGGCTGGACGAGGTCACGCCCAAGTGGATCAGCCTCGTGGCCTACTCCACCGACGAGAACATCAAGGCCAAGAAGGACACGCTCCAGCGGACGCTCCGGGCCATCTTCCAGGGTCACAAGTTCTGCCGCGAGCACCCGGACGAGAGCATCCGGATCGCCGCCAAGGGCATCGGCTGGCCGGAGAACGCGACGCGCCGGGCCTACGAGCTGGTGCGGCCGCTGCTGTCCGTGGACGGCCGGATGGATCTCGACGCGATGAAGTTCATGCAGGACACGCTCCTGGACCTGGGAGTGCTCAAGCAGCGGCTGCCGCTCGACCAGCACTACACAACCGAGTTCATCCCCGTCAAGGTCTAGCTCCCTCTCCCCCTCACCTTATCCTCTCCCCCGGAGGGAGAGAGGGCAGGATGAGGGGCGGAGGGCAGCGCGCGGAGGCCGGGAGCGCAGGCGGGGCTCAGCCGCCAGCGCCTCGGAGCGTTCCGTGAACGCTCTCGCTTTGGCTGGGCAGGAGCGAGACATGGCTGTGCACAGCCTGCCAGCGCCCGTCGCGTCTCGCCAGGATGAAGGTGGCCCGCCCCGAGCGCGTGAAGGCGCGCCCGTCGGATCCGGTTGCCTCCGACGACCAGACCGCGGCAATCCAGGCCGAGTCGCCCGAGACCCTGGTGACGGGACCCTCTTCGAACCGGAAGTCACGAATGCGCGGCCAGATCTGACGCCACTGCTCCCGCTCGATCTTGTCGAGCCCGGTCACGGCGCTGGCCCAGGTGCCGAAGGCCACGGCGTCGGCCGCGAACATGCGGCGTCCCGCGGCGAAGTCACGGCCGCGGCAGGCGGCGCCAAACTCGCTCAGCCAAGCCCTGACCTCGCGCTCGTCCTCGGTCATGGCCGAATTATGGCCGGGCACCCGCGCTTGTCAATGCGATGCCGACCCGCTATCCTGCGCGCATGGAAAACCTGACGATCGAGGCGCTTCGGACGATGGCGCGGGCCCAGGGGCTCGAGCCGAGCGACGAAGATCTCGCCGCCGTGCTCCCGCTGGTCCAGGCCGGACGCCGCTTGATGGACTCGCTGGCCGCGCTTCCCCTCGACGACGTCGAGCCGACCTCTCAGTACCGCATCCTCTGACCGGGCGCCTGATGACCGACCTCGTGTGGAAGTCCATGATCGAGCTGGCACGGCTGATCGCCTCGAAGGAGGTGTCGCCGGTGGAGGTCGTCCGGGCGCATTTGGACCGCATCGCGGCGGTCGATGGCACGCTCAAGTCCTATATCACCGTGATGGGTGACTCGGCGCTCGAGTCGGCCAAGTCGGCCGAAGCCGCCGTGATAGCGGGCAATGGGCTCGGCCCCCTCCATGGTGTGCCGATCGGGCTGAAGGACCTGTACTGCACCAAGGGGGTGAGAACCACCGGCGGCTCGAAGATCCTTGGAGACTGGAAGCCGACCGAGGACGCGGCGGTCGTGTCGCGGCTCACCGCCGCCGGCGGCATCGTGCTCGGCAAGCTCAACATGCACGAGTTCGCCTATGGGCCCGAAGGCCTCAATCCCCACTACGGCACGCCGTGGAATCCCTGGGACAAGGCCGCGCACCGAATCTGCGGCGGATCTTCATCCGGCTCGGGAGCGGCCGTCGCAGCGGGCATCTGTCCGGGGGCGCTCGGCTCCGATACTGGCGGCTCGATCCGCATCCCGGCCTCGCTCTGCGGGATCACCGGCATCAAGCCCACCTACGGGCGCGTGAGCCGCGCCGGCGTGCTGCCGCTGGCCTGGTCGCTGGATCATGTGGGCCCCATGTGCCGCTCCGCCGCCGACTGCGCGCTCATGCTGGGCGCCATGGCGGGCTACGATCCGCGCGATCCCACTACGAGCGTTCTGCCGGTGCCCGATTACCTGGCGGCTCTCACCGGCCAGGTGAAGGGGCTCCGCATCGGCGTGCTCCGCGCCTTCTATCTCGAGTCCACCGATTCCGCCGTTCGCGCGCTGGTCGAGTCCGCCGTGAAGACGCTCGAGGGACTCGGCGCCTCGGCGCAGGAGGTGAATCTCGAATTGCCCAAGCATGCTGCTGGCGCTTCCTATGCCGTGATCTCGCCCGAGGCCTATGCCTACCACGAGAACTGGATCAAGACGCGCCCGCGGGAGTATGGCGCCGACGTCCGCCAGCGGCTGCTGGTCGGGGCCTTTGTCTCCGGCACCGACTACCTCAAGGGGCAGCGCGTGCGCGCCCTCATCCGCGATGAAGTGGACACGGCGCTGTCCAAGCTCGACGTGCTGGTCTGCGCGACCACGCCAATGCCCGCGCCCGCCGTTGGCCAGAAGGAGGTCCGCATCGGCGCCGAGAAGCAGCCGGTGAGACCGAGCCTGATCCGCTTCACCCGCCCCTTCAACATGACCGGCCATCCGGCCGCGTCGGTGCCCTGCGGTTTCACCGCGGAAGGCTTGCCGGCGGGGCTGCAGATCATTGGACGACCCTTCGACGAGGCCACGGTGCTGCGCGTCGCCGATGCCTATCAGCGCGCCACCGACTGGCACGCGCGACGCCCGCCCGTCGCTGGCTGACCGAAGCCACCGTGCCGTGAGGCCCGAGGCGGATGAGCCCGACCCGGTCATCCTCCCGATCGAGGACTCGCTGGATCTGCATGCCTTCGCGCCACGCGACATTCCTTCGGTGGTGGACGAATACCTGCGGGAGGCCGCCGCGCGTGGCTTCGCCGAGGTCCGGCTGATCCACGGCAGGGGCAAGGGAGTGCAGCGCGCGGTGGTGCAGCGTCTGCTGGCGGGCCATCCGCTGGTGAGCCGGTTCTACGATGGGCCCCCGGAGCGCGGCGGCTGGGGGGCGACGCTGGTGGTGTTGAAACGAGACGCGCCCTGCTGACTGCACCCCTCACCCTGGCCCTCTCCCCAGAGGGGAGAGGGTAGGGAGAGGGGAGAGGGTAGGGAGAGGGGAGAGGGTAGGGAGAGGGAATCAGTCCCGGTCGGCGCGGAGGAGCAGCATCCGGTCCGTGAAGGACAGGATGCGCCCGCCGTCCACTTTGAAGTCGAAGGCCTCGCGGCAGCGGGCCGGCGCCGCGAGCACGAAGCGCTCGAGGTCGGCCTTTCCCTCGGGCGTCATCCGCGTCCGCTTCGTCCATTCCTCCCAGGGGCGCACCTTGCTGATCACCGCTTCGTCGATCACGGTGAGTCCCACCGCGCGCAAGAAGGCCGTCCATTCGGGTTGGCGGAACGAGCGCACGTGGGAGGGATCGCGCCGTTTTTCGACCTCGAGGATGAACGCCGCGCACTCGTCGTCGTCGTGGCCCAGAATGTCCTGCAGGAGGAATGAGCCGCGCGCGCGCAGGACGCGGGCCACCTGGCGCACCGCCGGTATGATCGCCGGGAAATGGTGGGCGGCGATGCGGCACGTGACCACGTCGAAGCTGCCATCCTTGAAGGGAAGGGCTTCCACATCGGCCGCCAGAAAGCGCACGGCGGTCGCGTCCCGACTGAGAATGAACTTCCGCGCCGCCTGGAGCATGGAAAGCGTCAAATCGGTCGCGACGACGGTGGGAGTAAAGCCGGCGAAGGCCAGCGCGGTATGGCCGCCGCCGGTGGCGATATCGAGGACGCGAGAAGCGGCACGCCGGCGGCCCCAGAGCAGCAGACGATCGAGGTCCTCGCCTGCCGCGTGCCCCTGGCTCTGGACATAGGCCTCGGCGCTGCCGCCGAACTGCGCCTGGACTCGCGCTTTATGCTCCTCGGTCACGGTGACCCGGAATCTCTTGATCGGTTGGCGAGGTGGCGGAGCAGGAAGTCTTCGTCCAGCGGCGTGAGATCGAACCGCCGGCTGGCCTCGTCGATGAGCTTCGTCCTGTCGGCGTCCGGATGATCGGCGAGCTGCTCGTCGATCCACTTCACGGCCTGCTTGATCGGCGCTTCTCCGAGGCTCATCTATTTGCCGTTTTCCCGCTCAAACGTGGTCTTCCACTCCTTGTTGAGGTCCTCGACTCCCGGGATGTGCTTGATGGTGCTCCAGGTCGCGCGCGCGGCGCCGCGCATCGCGTACATCAGGGTCTCGCTGAGCTCATCCTCGGTGGCGCCGGCTTGCTTCGCAGCCGCGAAGCGGCCGGGCACTCAGGAGGTGCAGCCGGCCGCCGCCATCGCGGCCAGCGCCACGAGCTGCATGGTCTTGGGGTCGAGCGCGCCCTCACGATAGAAGACGCCGGCGAACTCCTTCATCTGTCCCATGGGTTTCTCCTGTTTGGTGTGTGAGCGCATCAGATGTCGCGGACCAGGCGCCGCGCCCGGTCCACGTTCTTCCGATAGCTGTCGAACGAGCTGACCAGGAAGGGTTTGCGCCCCTGGATCCGGTCCAGGGTGAAGCACGAGAAGGTAATGTCGTGGGCCAGCGGAAAGTCGCGGTAGAGCTGGCCGGCGACTTTCTGCGGGTTCTCGGAGCGGGTGATCTCGAAGTCCTCGAGGGCCCGCAGCGGCGGGATGCGCTCGCCGTGCTTGGTCCGCACCCATTTCATGGTGCCGCCGAGCAGGTAGGACAGGAATAGGCAGTCCACGAGCATGGACTCCGTCCAGGGGATGGCCTTCTGGTAGCCGGCCACGAAGCGCGCGCCTGTCGCGAGCAGGAAGTTTCGCGCGGTGTCCGGGGTGACGAAGTCGCAGGCGCCGAAGATATAGCCGATCCCCGTGCTGGGCCGGCAGTGCTCCACGAGCGCGTCGAGGCGGATGACCTTGTCGCCGAAGCCCATGAGCTTGCGGCGCTGGCCGTGGGAGGCGAGATAGCAGACCTGGAAGACCTGGCGCCGCCGGCGCACTTCCTCGAGGAGGAGTCCCAGGTCGTAATTGCTGTAGAAGCGCCGGTAGACCAGGTTGACGCGGATCCCCTCCCAGGCCAGCGACTGCCGGATAGCCTTGAGATAGGGCAGGACCGAAGGCTCTTCCTCGAGAAGGCGGCCCTTCTTGTTCCACATGGACTCGAGGATGACGACGCCGGCCATGGTCTATCCGTCGAAGCGCCGGAGCAGCCGGCCGGGCCAAGGCGCGCTCTTGACGACGGGCGCGCCGTCCTCGATGAGCACCGCGCCATTGACCACCACGGCCTTCATGCCTTCGCAGCGGGAGATGAAGCGCGGCTCGCCGGCCGGCAGGTCATAGACCTTCTCGGGCGGCAGGGCGTCGATCTTGCCCGCGTCGAAGATCGCCAGATCGGCGAAACAGCCAGGCGCCAGACGTCCCCGGTTGGGAATGCGATAGAGATCGGCGGGCTCCGACGTCAGCCGGCGCACGGCCTCCTCGAGAGTGAGGACTTTCTTCTCCCGCACCCACTTGCCCAGCAGGGTGGAGGAGTACCCGGCGTCGCAGAGCAGGCTCAGATGGGCGCCCGCGTCCGAGAGCGACACCAGGGTGTGGCCGTGCCTGAGCATCCGCGTGAGGGCCTCGTCGTCCGTGTTCATCAGCGCCACCGTGTACGCGGTATCGAGGTCCTCGGCGATCCCGAGGTCCAGAAACGCGTCGACGGCATCCTTCCCCTGGAGACGGGCGATCTCGGCCACGGTCTTGCCTTCGAGCGCCCGGTATTCGGCCAGCCGGGTGCCAATGACGCGCACTTCTTCCCATCGGCCGTGGAAGAGCCACTGCTTGCCCTGCGGCGTCAGATCCCGCTTGAGCGCCTCGCGGAACTCGCGGCTCGCGTACACGCCCTTCCACTCGCTCTGGGGCAAAGGCAGCACCTTCTGCCAGGACGGAAGACCCTCGAACGGGTAGGGATTGCGGAGGTCGAAGTCCATGATGAGCGGGCGGCAGGAGATCTGCGGCCTCACGGTCAGCCCCTCGGCCGCCGCTTCCTCCGTCCAGGCCAGCGCGCGCCAGGTGCGCTCGGGCTGATCGGTTTGGTGGAAGAGCGCGGCCCAGATCACGGGCCGGCCGCTCTCGCGGGCCAGTCGCTTGAGATGGTCCATCTTGGTTTTGGCCCCCACCGTCATCATAAAGACGCCTTGACGGGACTCGCTCATCGCCAGGACAAGGGCGAGGAGCTCGTCGAAGTCCGCCAGCCGGCTCGGCACCGGCTTGCCGCCGTCACCGATATGGGGCTCGGCGGTAGACGAGGCGAAGCCAATGGCGCCCGCCGCCATGGCCTCGCGCACCAGCTTCTTCATCACTTCGACCTCGCGCGCCGTCGCCGCGCGGTCGCTGGCCTCGCGCCCCATCACGTACAGGCGCAGCGCGGAGTGGCCGAGGAAGGCCGCGATATTGACGCCGGTGCCGAAGCGCTGGACCGTATCGAGGTATTCGGGGAAGGTCTCGAATTCCCAGCGGATGCCCTCTTCCATCGCCTTGAGCGACATGCCCTCGACGTGGACGAGGGTGCGCATCGCGGTGCCGCGGTCCTCCTTGTGGCAGGGCGCGATGGCGAAGCCGCAATTGCCCATCACCGCCGTGGTGACCCCATGCCAGGACGAGCAGCTCAGCAGGGGGTCCCAGCAGATCTGGGCATCGTAATGGGTGTGGACGTCAACGAAGCCGGGCGCGACCACCAGGCCCCGGGCGTCGATCACCCGGTGGGCTCCGCTGGCATCCAGGCCGGGGGCCACGCTGACGATGCGATGCACCGACACCGCCACGTCCGCTTCCCGGGGCGGCGCCCCGGTACCGTCCACAACGAGCCCGCCTTTGACCACCAGCTCGTAGGCCATCGCTAGTCCTCTGGACCCCCCGGTCCCGCCTCGACTGCCACCGCCCCCCAGAGGCGGGCATGATACCACGCCCCGTCACGCCGCCTATTGGATGACCTAAGATTCGTCCAATTGGCTCTTTACATGATGCAGAATATTGTAAGAATGGCTGGTATGGAGGGGCGATGCGAATTTCGCTAGATCGCAGCGCCGGGCCCACCGGCAAGCTTCCCTTGGCGCGCCAGATCCAGCTGCACTTCGAGCGGCTCATCAGTCAAGGGCTGCTCGCGCCTGGAGTCAAGCTACCGGCCACGAGAGAGCTTGCGAAGGAGCTGGGAGTCAACCGCACCACCGTGGCCCTGGCCTATGACGAGCTGGTGGCGGCCGGTTGGGCGCGGGCCCATGTCGGCCAGGGAACCTTCGTGGCCGACCGGCTGCCCGCGGCGACCGAGGCTCCGCGCCAGGCCGCGACGCGCTTCGACTGGACAGGGCTGCTGTCCAAGAGCGCCCAGGTCGCGGCGGCCGATGCGCGGCGCCGCCAGAGCTATAGCCTCGTGCCCCGGGCCGCGCCCGGTCTGATCTCCTTCGCCGGCGGCATGCCGGACAGCGGCCTGTTTCCCACCGAAGCATTCCGCCGCGTGCTCAACCGGGTGATCCGCGAGGAGGGCCGGGAGCTGCTTCAGTACTACCCGTCCCGCGGTTATCCGCCGCTGCGCGAATACCTGGCGGGCTACCTGCTCCGATTCGGCCTCGAGGCGCGGCCCGAGGAGATCCTCATCGTCAATGGCTCACAGCAGGGCTTCGATCTGGTGGCGCGCACTCTGCTGGATCCGGGAGACTTTGTCGCCATCGAAGAGCCCTCATATCCCCGAGCCATGCAGGTCTTCCGGGCCTTCGGCGCGCAGCTGCTGCCAATCCCCATGGTGCCGGGCGGGCTCAATGTCGAGTATCTCGAGCGGCTACTCGAGCGGCAGTCGCCCAAGCTGCTCTACTGCCAGCCCAGCGCCCACAATCCCACGGGGCTCAATATGACAGCCCCCGCGCGCCAGCGGCTGATCGAAGTAGCCGGTCGACACGGCTTGCCCATCGTCGAAGACGGCTTCGACGGCACGCTTTTTTATGGCGCGCGTCCGCCGGCGCCGCTCAAGGGGCTCGATGCCTCGGGCTCGGTGATCTATATCGGCACCTTTTCGAAGATCCTGTTTCCCGGGCTGCGGCTGGGCTGGATCGTGGCGGCGCCGGAGCTGCTCGATCGGCTCGCGGCGGCCAAGGAGCTCTCGGACATCCACACCAGTCCGCTCCTCCAGGCGGCGGCCTTTCAGTTCTGCCGGCAGCGTCTGCTCGAGCGGCACCAGGGGAAGATCCTTCGCGAGTACTCGCGCCGGCGCACGGCGCTGCTGACCGCGCTGTCGCGCCGGATGCCGCCGGGTGCGAGCTGGACCCAGAGCGAGGGCGGCTTTTCGCTCCTGCTGACTCTCCCCGAGGGTCTGGACGGCGCGACGCTGTTGCCCCCCGCCGTGGAGCGGGGTGTCGCCTTCACGCCCGGCAATGCCTTCTTCGTGGATGGAGGTGGGGAGCGGACGCTGCGACTATCCTTTTCGGCGCTGCCCGTCGCGCAGATCGACGAGGGCGTCAGGCGGCTGGCCGAGACGGTGCGGGACGCCCAGCGCCAGCCGGAACGCCCCGGCCGCGAGACTCAGCCCGTGGTGCCGTTCGTCTAGCGCAGAGGAGGACATCCTGTGGACTTCGATACCTTCGTCGCCCGCGGTGGACGGGATGTGTCCTCGGCGAGCCGCCCGCTGACGCCGCCCATCTACCAGACCAATGTTTATGTCTTCGAGGACATGGACACGGTGGAGTCGGTATGGGAGCACAAGACTTCGGGCTTCGTCTACGGGCGCTATGGCACCCCCAATCACACGATGCTCGAGGACCTGGTGGCCGCCCTCGAGGGAGCCGAGGCCGCGGTGGCATGCGCCTCGGGCATGGGAGCGACGACGGCCCTGATGCTGGGGCTGTTCGAGCCCGGCGATCATCTGGTTGCCGCCCGCGATCTCTATGGCTCGACGGCCGCGTTTCTGGGGGACGAGGGCCCGCGGCTCGGCGTGACGACGGACTTCGTGGATGCGACCGATCCCGCGCGGATCCTGGCGGCGCTGCGCCCAAAGACCAAGGCCGTCTTCGTCGAGGCGTTGTCCAACCCTCTTCTCCGGCTGGTCGACCTGCCGGCCGTCGCGCCCGAACTCAAGCAGCGAGGCATCGAGCTGATCGTGGATTCCTCACTGGCGTCGCCGGCCGTGTTCCGGCCAATCGAGCACGGCGCTGACGTGGTGCTCCACAGCCTGACGAAGTTCATCTCGGGGCATGGCGACGTCACGGGGGGCCTCGTGCTGGGGCGCGCGGAGGCCATGGCGCGCGTGCGCAATGCGATGATCCGGGCCGGTACCAACCTCGGCCCCTTCGACGCTTGGCTCGCCACGCGGGGGGCGCGGACGCTGGCGGTGCGGCTGGAGCGCCAATGCGAGACGGCCCTGCATCTGGCGAGCTTCCTTGAGCAGCACCCCACGGTGACGCGCGTGTACTATCCCGGCCTGGCCTCGCATCCTCAACATCGTCTGGCCAAGGGGCTCATGCCCAAGGCCCAGGGCGCCATCGTGTCGTTCGACCTGAGGGGCGGCGCCCCGGCCGTCGAGCGCTTCATGAGCCGGACCCGGCTGCTCGAGTTCGCGCCGAGCTTCGGGGACGTGGCGACGACCTGGACCTATCCGGCGCGAACCTCGCACCGACGGGTGTCGGACGAGGAGAAGACGGCCATGGGCATCGGGGCCGGCTTGGTGCGCGTGTCAGTCGGCCTCGAGAGCGCCGAGGACCTCATCGCGGATTTGAAGCAGGCGCTGGAATAAGACTCACTCACGCAAATAAGACTCACTCACGCAAAGGAGAGGGAACATGGAGATCGGGACGCTGAGATTAAAGGTGGGGCTGGCCGAGATGCTCAAGGGCGGCGTCATCATGGACGTCACCAATGCCGAGCAGGCCAAGATCGCTGAGGACGCGGGCGCCGTGGCGGTGATGGCCCTCGAGCGCGTGCCGTCGGATATCCGCAAGGAAGGTGGCGTGGCTCGCATGTCACCCGTCAGGAAGATCAAGGAGATCCAGCAGACCGTGTCCATCCCGGTGATGGCCAAGTGCCGCATCGGCCATTTCGTCGAGGCGCAGATCCTCGAGGCCCTGGGGGTGGACTTCATCGACGAGTCCGAGGTGCTCACGCCTGCCGACGAGCACTTCCACGTGGACAAGTTCGCCTTCAAGGTGCCCTTCGTCTGCGGCTGCCGCGATCTGGGCGAGGCGCTGCGACGGATCGGCGAGGGCGCCGCGATGATCCGGACCAAGGGCGAGGCCGGCTCGGGCAATATCGTCGAGGCCGTGCGGCACATGCGGGCCGTCGTGTCGGGCATCAAGCGGCTGACCACGCTCGGGCCCGAGGAGCTCATGACCGAGGCCAAGAACCTCGGCGCGCCCTACGAGCTGGTCCGCTGGATCGCCCAGCAGGGCAAGCTGCCGGTGCCGAATTTCTCGGCGGGCGGGATCGCGACGCCGGCGGATGCCGCGTTGATGATGCAGCTCGGAGCCGAGGCCGTCTTCGTCGGGTCGGGCATCTTCAAGTCCTCGGATCCTGCAGCGCGGGCCAAAGCCATCGTGCAGGCCACCACGCACTTCAAGGATCCCGATATCCTGGCCAAGGTGTCCGAGGATCTGGGCGAGGCGATGCCAGGCATCGAGACGTCCAAGCTGAAAGAGTCCGATCTCCTGCAAACGAGAGGGTGGTAGCCGTGAAGGATCTCCAACGCCTTCCGCGGGATCTCCCGGTGCCGGTGGACGATGGCGGCTCCGCCCATCTGGAAGGGGTGGCAGTGCCTCGACTCACGCTCGCCGCGACGTCCGGCCGCGCCGTGGAGCTCGGGCAGCTGGCCTCGGGACGCGCGGTGCTCTTTTTCTACCCGCGCACGGGCAGGCCCGAGGAACCGGTCACGCCCGGCTGGGACTCCATCCCGGGGGCGCGGGGCTGAACGCCTCATGGTTGCGGGTACCGCGACCTCTACGATGGATTCAAGGCGGTGGGGATCGAAGTGGCCGGAGTGAGCACCCAGACCAGCGAGTATCAGCGGGAGTTCGTCGAGCGCAATCGCGTACCCTTCGAGCTGCTGAGTGACGCCGAGCTCCGGTTGACGACCGCGATGCGGCTACCGACCTTCGACTTTCCCGTGAAGAGCGGCGGTCCCAGGACCCTGTTGAAGCGCATGGCCTGGTACGTCGAAGGCGGCAGGATCGCGAAGGTCTGGTACCCGGTCTTCCCGCCCGACACGAACGCCGCCGTCGTGCTCGAGTGGCTCGAGAAGAGGAAGACGGCATGAAGATCGGTGTGCTCGCCCTCCAGGGCGATTTCGGGCTGCACCGGCAGGTGCTCGAGCGCATCGGCGCCGATTCCGCCGAAGTGCGGCTGCCCGCCCAGCTCGAGGCGGTGTCGGGGCTGATCATCCCCGGCGGTGAGAGCACGACCCTGCTCAAGCTGCTCGACGCCTGGGACTTCGTGCCCGCGCTGGAGAAATTCCACGCTTCGGGCCGTCCCATCTTCGGCACCTGCGCCGGGCTGATCCTGCTCGCGCGCGAGGTCAGCAATCCGGCGCAGTCCTCGCTGGGCTTCATCGACGTGGCCGTCGAGCGTAACGCCTACGGGCGCCAGAAGGAGTCCTTCGAGAGTGTGGGCACCGCCGATCTCGGCGCGGGCCCGGCGCCCCTCAAAATGGTCTTCATCCGGGCCCCGCGCATTCGCCGGATCGGGGCGGGCGTGACTCGGCTCGCGCGCCACGGTGAGGAATGCGTGATGGCGCGGCAGGGCGCGGTGCTGGTCGCCTCGTTTCACCCCGAGCTCACCGGGGAGCCCACCGTCCACGGCTACTTCACGAACCTGGTGCGGGCCGCTCAGGGCTGAGGCCACTCAGTCCATCAGCTCGACCGGGTCACCCACCCGGATCCTTCCCCCGGTCACGACGGCGCAGTCGAGGGCCATCCTTCCGCCGAAGTCCGACACGATCCGCCGCAGCACTGACAAGTCCTGCTCCTGCGTATCGGGGTCGAAGGTGGTCATCACGCATCGGCCGCGGAGCTTGGCGATGTCGATCAGCGCGGCTCCGATCCTGATGCGACGACCCGGCCAGCCCCGTTCCGCCAAGCCATCGACGCCTGCGATGAAGATGTTCGGGCGCAGACGCCGCCGGTCAACACCGAGACGCGCGATGGCGCCGTCGGTCGCGACGAGCAGGGGCAGCACGTCGAAGCGGTCGGGCCCATCGTTGCGAACGAGCTCCGCCTCGCCGCCGACGGCGGCACGGACCGCGGCTGCCGATTCGGGCGCCCGCCAGGGTCGGCCGTTGATGAGCGGCTCGCCGCCGGCGCCGACGGTCGCGCGGAGCCCGAGCAGGGGCGGGTGCGTACGCGCGGTGATCACACGGCCGTCGCCGCTCCGAACCTGCACGACGCGGTCACCCCGGATGCCAAGCGCCGTGACTTCGGCCGCCTCAAGTGATTCGCCAGCCATGGACTTGACGGGGTAGCGCCACAACTCCCCGACGTGCATGGTTGGCTCAGAGCGCCGCTTCATGACCTGCCCTCCTCAAGTTGGATTCGATGTAGTCGCTTGTATGCTAACCTATTTGATTGTGGTTGGCGGTTATAAGGTTCTAGAACTATAAACATCCAAAAAACATGATAAATAGAGCAAGCAGAGCAAAAGAACAGGGGCCCGCGGGGACTCAGCGCCGTATCGCGATTGATTTTGCCAATACTATCGCCGGACCGATACGTCCCAGCCATGGTCGAGGCTGGGAGGCCTTGGTGGGCTTCCTAGAAGAGGCAGCGACGGTTGGGCCCGGGGAGGGCGCCCGACTCCGCGCACTCGGTCGAGAGGCGCCAAGTCGCTGCGCGGGGGCCGTGATTCGAGCGCTCGAGCTGCGCGCGGTCATCCGCCACATCCTGGACGCCATCGCTCAGCAGCGCCCCTTGGCGGCGGAGTGGATCGAAGTCGTGAACCGCGCTCTGCGGGCCGGGGGCGGGACGGAGCAGCTCGTGGCAGCGGGAAGCGGATGGCGAGCGACCTTCGTCCCCGAGCGTCACGATCCCTTGGGGGCGCTGGCTCCTCTCGCGCGCTCCGCGGCCGAGCTCATCGTCGAGGGACCCATCGCGCCCGTGAGGCGATGCGCCAACCCGAGATGCGTCCTCTTCTTCTATGACGACTCGCGCTCGCGCCGCCGACGCTGGTGTTCGATGGCGGTGTGCGGCAACCGGATGAAGGTCGCCGCTCATGCTCGGCGTCGACGAGGCCAGCTTTTGAGGCCCAACTAGCGAAGATCTAACGCTGATTTTCGCCTTGACAGCCTCTCAGGCATGTCTTATGGTCAGACCAACCGACCAATGAGCATCCGCCGGCCGCAAACCGAAGCGGGCCCCGCGGCAACACAGTCCTAGGGAGGAAGGCATGGCGCACTTTACGTGTGAAGTCGTCTACCGCGGCATCTTCCAGAAAAATCTCGCTGCGCGCGTCTGCCGCGGCATCGTGCTCTCGGCCCGCAAAGCCGGCCGCTGGGGCATCGCCTTCGGCCGATACGGCGACAGCCCCCAGCGCAACGGCATCCCGGCCAAGGACTTCGCCATCGTCGCCGACTCGCAGGAAGAGCTCGAGCAGAACATGGCGCGCTACGAGCCCAAGGAAGTGGACGTGACCATCTGCGTGGACGACACGCTGTCCAAGGGCGTCGAGTCCTGGGCCTGGTACGGGCTGCAGCCGATCAACCGGTTGACCGTGCCCAATGGCACCGTGCTGATGACGTCGATCCAGAGCCCCGAGGAGCTGCTCAAGGACATCCACAAGAAAGAGTCGCCGTACAATCTGGCGCTGATCCGCGCCAAGGCCTCCTTCTCCGGGCTGTGGGTCTACAAGGAAGACCACACCGAGGCCCGTATCCTGGGCGCGTTGGCTAAGATCCAGCCGAATTTCCTTTCGCTCGAGGCGGTCTGCCAGGCCGTCAAGGAAGCCGAGTGGGGCTCGGACCTCAAGGTGCAGTCGGCGCGCAAGGCCTACGAGCGCCTCGAGACGCGCCCCGTGAAGATCACCGAGGGCAATCCCGAGACGCCGTACGCCTTCGAGAAGCCCAAGTGGTGGGAGATGCGCGAGGGCGTCAGCATTCCAGCGATCCCGATCGGCAAGCCCATGGAGGGCGGCAAGGGATACGTGCCCGAGCGCAATCCGTACTTCAAGAAATTCACGACGCGCACCATGCGCCCGGTGATCGACTTCGACAAGTGCGTGAAGTGCACGCTCTGCTGGCTGCAGTGCCCCGACTCCTGCTTCGACGTCACGCCTGACGGCCTCTACGACGCCAACATGGAGGCCTGCTGCGGCTGCGGCGTGTGCGAAGCCGTGTGCCCGGCCAAGGAATGCATCACGATGGTGCGCGAGGACGTCTTCGAGGACAACGCGAGCCAGTGGGAGATGTGGCGGAAGGACAAGGGCAACTACAAGACTTGGATGACGGGCAAGATCGGCGGCAAGGAGCACATAGTCCGCTCTCACGGGTTCCGCTTCCGCGGGCAGTACGCGGAGGAGATCAAGAAAGACCTGGATCTCGGCGGCGTCGAGATCACCGCGGGCATTCCCGGCGAGAACGCCGACGCAAAAAAGATCTAGCTCCCGAGCACGCGGGTACTAAGGAGACATCACTATGGCAGTCGAGACAAAGGCGGCGCCGGTTCTACCGAATCACAAGGAGATGCTCATCTCCGGCAGCGAGGCCTGCGCCGAGGCCCTCACGCTGGCAGACCTGGACGTCGTCACGGCGTATCCGATTCGTCCGTACGACACCGTGATGCAGGCCATCGCGAAGAAGATCGCCAATGGCAATCTGGTCGCGGAGTACATCGTGGCCGAGGGCGAGCACAGCCAGTTCGAGATCGTCAAGCACGCCTCCACCGTGGGCGCCCGGGTCTTCTGCGGGTCCTCCGGCGTGGGCTGGATGTACGCGATGGAGTGTCTCACGGTGACGCCGCCCCTGCGCGTGCCCATGGTGTGCATGGTGGGCAACCGGGCGCTGGACGATCCGGGCGCCTTCGGCGTCGAGCACAATGACGCGCTCGTCGTGCGCGATCTGGGCTGGATGCTGGTCTGGGTGGATACCGCCCAGGAGATGCTCGACACCACGCTGCTGGCGTATCGCATTGCCGAGGACCGCCGGGTGTTTCTGCCCTGCGCCATCTCGGCGGACGGGGCGTTCCTCACCCACTCGCAGGCGCTGGTCCAGGTGCCGAGCCGGGCGCTGGTCGACAACTTTCTGCCCCGCTACGATCGCGGTGACCTGCTGCTGCATCCCGACAATCCGATCACGGTGGCGCCGCAGGCCAACGAGGACTGGGTCATCGAGATCCGCCGACAGAACGACGAGGCGATGAAGCGGGCCACCACGGTGATCGAAGAGGCCTACGTCGACTACCGGAAGATCATGGGCCGCGGGGCCGAGCACCCGTGGTTCGAGGAGTACATGACGGACGACGCCGAGATCATCCTGGTCGGCATGGGCACCATCTCGCTGCCGATCAAGGTCGCCATCCGCGAGATGCGCGCCAAGGGCAAGAAGGTGGGCCTGGTGCGGCCGCGCTGGTTCCGGCCGTTCCCGACGGAGCGCATGGTCAAGGCCCTGTCCCGCGCCAGCGCGATCGGCGTGATCGATCGCGACTACTCGTTCGGCTCGCCCTTCAACTCGGGCGTCGTCGCCAACGAGATCCGGGCCGCCATGTACAATGCCGACAAGCGGCCGCCGCTCCTGAGCTTCATCTGCGGGCTGGGTGGCCGCGAGGTCACGCTTCCAGACGTCCACAAGGCGGCGGATATGTGCTACGCCGCCGCCAAATCCGGGAAATCCGATCCCAAGACCCACTGGCTGGGCGTGCGGGAATAGCCTCAGCATAAGAGGAGAGAGAACCCATGGCCGAAACGTTTGCGAACGCCACTCAGATCCTCGAGCCCTTCAAGGGCGTCAAGAAGGTGACCATCGAGGAATACTTCACCTCCGGCCATCGCACCTGTCAGGGTTGCGAGTCGGCCCTGGTGATGAAGCTGATGGTCAAGGCGGCGGGGCCGCGCACGATCGTGCTGGGCTCCACCGGCTGCATGTACGTGGCGAATACCACGATGACGAAGGGCAAGATGAAGGCCGAGCCCATCAACGTCATCGCTTTCTGCGGGGACGGCGGCGGCGCCGACATGGGGCTGGGCGCCATCTCGGCGACCCTGACCCACAAGGAGTACAACTCGCTCATCCTGCTCTACGACAATGAGTCGTACGCCAATACCGACATCCAGCTGTCGGGCTCCACGCCGTACGGCGCGAACACGACGTTCAGCCCGCCCGGCTCGGTCAAGCGGCTCATCCACACCCGCTGGAAAAAGAACACGGCCGGCATGCTGGCGGCGGGGCACACCGAGTGCCGCTACGTCGCCACGGTATGCGCGTCCTACGCCGTCGAAATGATGAACAAGGTCCGCAAGGCGCTGAGCATCGGCGGGCCGACCTTCATCCACTCGCTCGACCCGTGCCCGAAGGGCTGGGATTACGACCCCATGCTCTCCCACGAGCTGGGCGAGCTGGCGATCGAGACCGGCATCTTCCCGCTTTACGAGGTCGAGGACGGCATCGTGCGCCACTACGGCAAGACCAAGGCCATCGTCGAGGGGCGGGCGCGCAAGCCCGTGCGGGAATATCTGCTGAAGCAGGGCCGCTTCGCCCATTTCACCGAGGAAGACCTCGGGTACTTCCAGAAGAAGGTAGACGAGATGTGGGAGAAGTGGGAGATCCCGGGCGTGATCCCATTCCGCCGGGAGGTCTCGGTAAAGTAGCCATCGCTCCAGACTCGCGGGGCCAGGCCTCATGCCGCGTCGCGGCGGGGCCTGGCCCGTTTGCGTTTCGCGCCCGGAAACTTCGTGACCTCCTCGCGAGTAGATGATATAAGGCCGTAAGTTCGCGTTCTCTGGTCGTCCGGCGCCACGCCGAAACAGGAGGAAACGGCATGAACCGTCACTGGCGACGCTTCACCGGGTTGATCACTGGCCTCACCTTGATCGCGTGGATCCCCGGCGCGGCCCTGGCCGCCTGGGAGCCCACCAAACCCATCGAATTCGTAATCCCCGCCGGCACCGGCGGGGGCGCCGACCAGATGGCCCGCCTGATCGCCGGGATCGCCGAGAAGCACAAGCTCTCGCCCCGGCCGATCATCGTCGTGAACAAGTCCGGCGGGGCCGGCGCCGAAGGCTTCCTGCACGTCAAGGGCAAGAAGGGCGACGCCCATACGATCATCATCACGCTGTCCAATCTCTTCACGACCCCATTGCACACCGGCGTCCCATTCAACTGGAAGGACCTCACGCCCATCACGCGGATGGCGCTGGACGAGTTCATCCTCTGGGTGAACGCCGAGACGCCCTATAAGACCGCGAAGGAGTACGTCGCCGCGGTCAAGGAACGCTCGGGTGGGGACAACCGGATGAAGATGGGCGGCACGGGCACGGCCCAGGAGGACCAGATCATCACGATCCAGCTGGAGCAGGCCCTGGGCGTGAAGTTCACCTACGTGCCGTTCAAGGGCGGTGGCGAGGTGTGCGTCAATCTCGTCGGCAATCACGTGGACTCGACCGTGAACAACCCGATCGAATGCGCGAGCCACTGGAAGGCCGGACGGGTGCGGCCGCTTGCCGTGTTCGATACTGCCCGGATTGCCGTCCCCGAGTGGAAGGACATCCCGACCGTGAAGGACGCCCTCGGCGTGGACATCCAGTACCTGATGCTTCGGGGTATCTTCGGCACCCCCGACATGCCGAAGGAAGCCGTCGACTGGTACCAGGGCTTCCTCAAGAAGGTCTATGAGACGCCCGAGTTCAAGGATTACCTGAACCAGGGCGCGCTCAAGCCTTCCTGGCTGACGGGCGCCGAGTACGTCAAGTGGCTTGAGGCCGCCGAGATGCAGCACAAGGACCTGATGGTCAAGGGCGGCCTGCTCAAGAAGTAGCCTTGGGCGAGGCGCCGCGATCTGGCCCAGACGCGGCGCCTCGGCCATCGAATCCGGCTTCGATTCGCCCACCCCCAAAGGAGGGGGCATGCGCGCGGCGGACCTGACGACGGCGGCGGTGCTGCTGGCAGGTGGTCTCCTGGTCATCTGGGACTCGCTCCGGCTGGGAGTCGGCTGGGGCACGGACGGCCCCAAGAGCGGCTTCTTTCCGTTCTGGCTCGCGGCGCTGCTCATCGCATGCTGCCTCGGCATCGGGGCCCAGGCCCTCTGGCGCTCGAGCCGCACGCCGTTCATGAAGCGCGAGGCGCTGCGGCCGGTGCTCCAGATGCTGCTGCCCTCGGCGGGCTTCGTGCTCGCCACCCAGTTCATCGGTCTTTACGTCGCGACCGCCCTGTACATGGGTCTTTATATGCGCTGGATCGGCCGCTACTCCTGGCTGGCCGTGGTGGTGGTCAGCGTGGCCTTTCCCGTCGTGACCTTTCTCGTGTTCGAGAAGTGGTTCCTGGTGCCCATGCCCAAGGGGCCGCTCGAAACCTGGCTGGGATATTAGCGGATGGGTTTCGAAAACCTGCTTCTCGGCTTCCAGATCGCGTTCCAGCCGTACAACCTTCTTCTCGCCGTCGTCGGCATCACACTGGGCACCATCATCGGCGTCTTGCCTGGACTGGGCGGCGCCAACGGCGTCGCCATTCTGCTGCCGCTGACGTTTTCGATGCCGCCGAATTCGGCCATCATCCTACTGACGAGCCTCTACTGGGGCGCGCTGTTCGGCGGCGCCATCACCTCCATCCTGTTCAACATCCCGGGCGAGCCCTGGTCGGTGGCGACCACCTTCGACGGCTTTCCCATGGCCAAGCAGGGCCGGGGCGGGGAGGCGCTCACCGCGGCCTTCACCTCGTCCTTTATCGGCGCGCTGTTCGCGGTGATCCTGATCACCCTCTTCGCGCCGCTGCTGGCCGAGATCGCGCTCAAGTTCGGCCCGCCCGAGTTCTTCTCGATCCAGCTCCTGACCTTCTCGGCGTTCATCGGCCTGGGGGGCGGCAATCCGATCAAGTCCCTCGTCTCTATCCTCATCGGGTTCATCCTGGCGGCAGCCGGGCTCGACATCGTGACGGGCCAGCTCCGGCTCACCTTCGGTATCACCGAGCTGTTGAAGGGCTTCGACTTCATCGTCGCGGTGATCGGCCTGTTCGGCATCGGGGAAATCCTGCTGACCGTCGAAGAAGGCCTGTCGTTCAAGGGCGTCGTCGCCAAGATCAATCCGCGTGTGGTCTTCCAGACGTGGAAGATCCTGCCGCGCTATTGGCGCACCTTCGTGCGCGGCGCCTTCATCGGCTTCTGGATGGGCTTCAAGCCGGGCGGCGCGACTCCGGCCTCGTTCATGAGCTACGCGTTCGCCAAGCGCTTCTCGAGGAATCCGGAGCGGTTTGGCAAGGGCGAGATCGAGGGGGTGGTCGCGCCCGAGACCGCCGCCCATGCGGCGGGCGGGGCGGCGATGCTGCCGATGATCACGCTCGGGATTCCCGGGAGCCCGACGGCCGCCGTGATGCTCGGCGGCCTCATCATCTGGGGCCTCCAGCCGGGGCCCATGCTCTTCAAGGAGAAGCCCGACTTCGTCTGGGGGCTGATCGCCAGCATGTACACCGGCAACGTGATCGGCGTCATCATGGTGCTGGCCTTCGTGCCCGCCTTCGCGGCTATTCTGAGAATTCCGTTCTCGATCCTCACGCCGCTCATCGTGTCGATCTGCGCCGTTGGGGCGTACTCAGTGAACAACCGGATGCTCGACATCTGGTACATGCTCATGTTCGGTATCATCGGCTACGTGTTCAAAAAGCTCGACTATCCGCTGGCGCCGCTGGTGCTGGCGCTGGTGCTGGGCGACCTGGCCGAGAACGCCCTGCGCCAGAGCCTGATCATGTCCCAGGGCTCACTGAGTATCTTCTTCGCGCGGCCGATCTCCGGCGCTATCAGCGCGGTTGCGCTGTTCTTCTTCGCGCTGCCGCTCATCACTCCGTATTGGCGTAGGCTGCGCGGGAAGCCGGCGGTGCTCGTCTCCCCGCGGGCCGAGCCGCCGGCCGAGTAGTCCCGCGGCGGACCGAGACCGCATGGCGATTCTCGTGGATCCGCACTTCTGGGCTCGCCTGCTCGAGATCGGCTTCCTGAATCTGCTGCTCTCCGGTGACAATGCCGTGGTGATCGCGCTGGCCGTGCGCAAGCTGCCGCGCCGCCAGCGCCTGCTCGGCCAGATCTGGGGCACGATGGGCGCCGTCGTGCTGCGCCTGATCTTCGTCGGGATCGTCAGCGCGCTCTTCCAGCTCGCCTATGTCCGGCTCGTCGGCGGGCTGGTGCTGGTCTGGATCGCGTACAAGCTCGTCCATCCGGAAGAGATCGGCGAAGCCGAGGGGCGTCACGGTGCGTCGTTCTGGGAGGCGATCTGGATTATCATTGTGGCCGACGTGACGATGAGTCTGGACAATGTGCTGGCCATTGCTGCCGCCGCCCACGGGGACATGCTGCTCGTCACCGTCGGCATCGCGACATCGCTCCCCATCGTGGTCTGGGGCAGCGGCATCCTGGCGTCGCTCATGAACCGGCACGCCTGGATCATCTGGGTGGGCGGAGGCCTGCTGGGCTACGTAGCGGGTGAGATGGTCAATGACGATCCCGTGGTCACGAATCATCTCGGCGCGCGGGGGCAAGCCATCGGTCACATCGTGCCGTGGCTGCTGGCCGCGGCCCTGATCGCCTACGGCTTCTGGATCCATCGACGCAAGAAGAAGTTGCGCATCGCCTGAACGGAACGGTCATGGGTCATTTCGTCAATCCCGAGTTTTGGGCGCGCCTCCTGAGCATCCTGCTGATCGATCTCTCGCTGGCGGGCGACAATGCCCTGGTGATCGCGCTGGCGGTGCGCCGACTGCCGTCCCGCCAACAGTGGCTCGGGCGTCTCTGGGGCACGGCGGCGGCCGTGGCGCTCCGGCTGGCCTTCATTGCCATCGTGACCGCGCTGCTGCGGATTCCGCTGCTCCAGCTCGCGGCTGGCCTCGCGCTGCTCTGGATCGCGATCCGGCTGGTCCGCCCCGGCGCGTCGGGTGAAGGTCATGTGAGAGGCGGCACGTCGGTCGCGGAAGCGATCTGGATCATCATCGTGGCCGACGTAACGATGAGCCTGGACAATGTGCTGGCGGTGGCGGCTGCGGCCCGCGGCGATATGCTGCTGGTGCTGGTCGGGATTGGGCTGTCGCTGCCGCTCGTGGTCTGGGGGAGCGGGCTGCTGGCGCGACTCATGAGCCGCCACGTCTGGATCATCTGGGTGGGAGGCGGGGTCCTTGGCTATGTCGCCGGCGAGCTGATCACTGACGACCCCCTAGTGCGCCGTTGGCTGGGCGGAGCAGCCGACGCGGTGGACGACCCGGTGTCGATCACGCTGGCCGTCGGGATGGGCGCCTTAGGGTGGTGGCTGGCCCGAACGGCCAAGCCCGGCCGTGGCGCCGTGGCGGGAGCGTAAAGGCATGGCTGCGGCCAAGTCCCGAGGCGACGGCGGTACGCGCTCACGAAGCCCGATGGAGATCGAGCCCGTCAAGTCTACCCGGATCTACGAAGAGATCGTCCGCCAGGTCAAACAGCTCATCGCCGACGGCCGGCTCAAGTCCGGCGACCGGCTGCCCCCCGAGCGCGACCTCGCCGAAAAGTTCATGGTCAGCCGGACTTCCGTGCGCGAGGCCCTGCGCGCGCTCCAAAGCCGCGGGCTGATCGACATCCGGGCGGGAGAGGGCGCCTTCGTGAAGGACATCTCCGTCGAGACCTTGATCGAGCCGCTCGCGCTGGTCATCCTCCCGCACCGCGAGGCGGTCAAGGAGCTTTTCGAGGCGCGCCGGCTGCTCGAGCCCGCCATCGCCGCCCTGGCGGCCCGGCGCGCCACGCGCGATGAGATCGCCGAGATGGACCGCATTCTCGAGGAGCAGCACAAGGAGGTCGGGCAGGGCCGCACAGGCGTGGCGCAAGATACCGCGCTCCACTCGGCCATCGCCAATAGCGCCCATAACCGGGCCATCACCCGCATCGTGAGCGCGCTCATGGACCTGCTGTCCCAGAGTCGCGAGGAGTCGCTGCTCACTCCTGGACGGCCCACCCGCTCTCATCAGGACCACCGGCGCATCCTCGAAGCCATCCAGCGTCGCGACGAGGTGGCCGCGCATCGCGCAATGCTGGATCACCTCATCGCCGTGGAAACCCTGGTCACCGGCGCTCAGGGGGACGAGAGCCGGACCGACGCCGCGAGGAAAAAGAAGCCAGGCAAATCCTAGTTGAAGTGGCTGTAAGTACCCGTTCCGGAAGAAAATTCGTTGACATTACACGTCCGCGGCCGTACCATGGCCAAACCAATTAGGCCCCGGTCGGGCCTGTACTTTTCTCTGCCGGCGGACCTTTGCCCAGGGGGTCGCAGATGGCGCGCGTCAAAACGCGGAAGCAGTCGGGTCGAAAGTCTGCGAAGGCCCCGAAGTATGTTTACTTCTTCGCCAATGGCAAAGCCGAGGGGTCGAGCGCCATGCGCCCGCTCCTCGGTGGCAAGGGGTGCGAGCTGGCCGAGATGACCAATCTCGGCGTGCCCGTGCCGCCGGGCTTCACCATCACCACCGAGGCTTGGGCCGTCTATACCGCCGGCGGCAAGAAACATCCCGTCGGGCTCTGGGGCCAGGTGGTCGCCAACCTCGCCCGACTCGAGGCCGCCGCGGGCCGGCGTCTCGGTGAACCGGACCATCCCTTGCTGGTTTCGGTGCGCTCCGGCGCCCGCGCGTCGATGCCGGGGATGATGGACACGGTGCTGAACCTGGGGCTCAACGACAAGACCGTGCTCGGGCTCGCGCGGCAGACCCGGAACGAGCGCTTCGCGTGGGACTGCTATCGGCGCTTCGTCGCCATCTTCGGCGACGTGGTGCTCGGGATCGAGCGCCGTGCCTTCGATGCCCTGCTGGACGCGGCCAAGGCGCGGACCGGAGCGAAGACCGACGCCGACGTGCCGGCCGACGCGCTCAAGAGCCTCGTCACCGAGGGCAAGCGCCTCGTACAAGAGAAGACGCGCCAGCCCTTCCCCCAGGATCCGACGGAGCAGCTCCGGCTGGCCATCAACGCGGTCTTCGACTCCTGGTGGGCCAAGAAGGCCGTGGACTACCGGCGCATCAACCGTCTGTCGGACGACTGGGGCACGGCCGTGACCGTGATGGCCATGGTGTTCGGCAATCTCGGCGACACGTCGGGCACGGGCGTCTGCTTCTCGCGGAATCCCTCGACGGGAGAGAAACGCTTCTTCGGGGAGTTCCTTATCAATGCCCAGGGTGAAGACGTCGTGGCAGGTATCCGGACGCCCGAGCCGGTCGAGGCGCTGCAGCGCCGCATGCCCAAGGTCTACTCCCAGCTGGTGGCCATTAAGGACCGCCTCGAGCGCCACTATCGCGACATGCAGGATATCGAGTTCACGGTGCAGGAAGGGCGCCTCTATATCTTGCAGACCCGTTCGGGGAAGCGCACGGCTGCCGCAGCGGTGCGCACCGCCGTGGAGATGGTCAAGGAAAAGCTGATCGACCGGCGGACGGCGCTCCTGCGGGTCGAGCCCGCCTCGCTCAACCAGCTGCTGCATCCCATGGTAGATCCTGCGGCCAAGGTGACCGCGATCGCCAAGGGCCTGCCGGCGGCGCCCGGAGCGGCCTCGGGCAAAGCGGTCTTCGATTCCGAGCGCGCGGTGGAATGGGCGCACAAGGGCGAGAAGGTCATCCTGGTGCGCGCCGAGACCTCGCCCGAGGACGTCGCTGGTATGCACGCTTCCCAAGGCATCCTCACGTCTCGGGGCGGGCTGACCTCGCACGCCGCCGTCGTCGCGCGCGGCATGGGCAAGTGCTGCGTGGTGGGCGCGGGGGACGTCATCGTGGACGAGGAGAAGCGGGCCTTCCAGGCCGGGCGCACGCTGATCCGCGAAGGACAGGTGATCACGCTCAACGGCTCGACGGGTGAGGTCATGGTGGGCACGGTGCCGCTGATCGAGCCCAAGCTCTCGGAGGACCTCGAGGAGCTGCTTCGCTGGGCGGACGAGACGCGCGCGATCGGCGTGCGGGCCAATGCCGATACGCCGAAGGACGCCCAGGCGGCGCGTGACAAGGGCGCCGAGGGCATCGGGCTGGTGCGGACCGAGCACATGTTCTTCGGCGAGGAGCGCATTCCCATCGTCCGCGAGATGATCATGGCCAAGGACGAACAGGTGCGGCGCAAGGCCGTGGACCAGCTCCTGCCGTTCCAGCGGGAAGACTTCGTCGGCATCTTCACCGTGATGGACGGCTATGCGGTCACGATCCGACTGCTGGACCCGCCGCTGCACGAGTTCCTGCCGAAATACACGGATCTGCTGTGGGAGCATACCCGTCTGGAAGCGCTGGGCATCAATCCCACCCGCCAGCACCAGCTTGAGGAGCTGATGGCCCGCGTCCAGGCGCTCCAGGAATTCAACCCGATGTTGGGGCACCGCGGCTGCCGCCTGGGCATCACGTTCCCGGAGATCTACGACATGCAGGTGCGGGCCATCATCGAGGCCGCCTGCACCTGCGCCCGGCGGGGGATCAAGGTCCAGCCGGAGATCATGATTCCGCTCACGGGCACCGTCGGTGAGATGAAGCTCACCCGTGACATGGCCGTCGCCGTGGCGGAGCAGGTCGTGGCCGATATGGGGACGAAGGTGCCGTACTCGGTGGGCACCATGATCGAGGTGCCGCGCGCCGCTTTGGTGGCGGGCCGGATCGCCGAGTTCGCTGAGTTCTTCTCCTTCGGGACCAATGACCTGACCCAGATGACGTTTGGCTACAGCCGCGACGACATCGGCAAGTTCCTCCCGTTCTACCTCGACAAGAAGCTGCTGGCGGCCGACCCGTTCGCCGTGCTCGACCAGGAGGGGGTCGGCGAGATGGTGCAGATCGGCATCAAGCGGGGCCGGAAGGTCCGGCCCCATCTCAAGGTCGGCATCTGCGGCGAGCACGGCGGCGAGCCGTCCTCGGTGGAGTTCTGCCACCGGGTCGGCATGACGTATGTCTCCTGCTCCCCGTTCATGGTTCCCATCGCCCGGCTTGCGGCGGCACAGGCCCAGCTCAAGGAGCCCCGGCGCGGCTCCGGAGGAAAGCGACATGGCTGAGTTCACTGGCGTGTACATCCCGGTCCCCACACCGTTCAAGGGCGAGGCGGTCGCGGTGGACCGGCTCAAGTCCAACCTCGACCAGTGGAACCAGACCGGCCTCAACGGGTACGTGATCCTGGGCTCGACGGGCGAGTTTCCCATGCTCTCCGAGGCGGAGCGGGACACGGTGCTCGTGGCCGCCCGCGAGGCGATCCCGCGGGGCAAGGCCTTCATCGCGGGAACGGGGACCAACTCGACGCTGCACACGATCCGGCAGACCAAGCGCGCAGCGGAGATCGGCGCGGACGCGGCCATCATCATCACGCCACACTATTTCACGAAGGGCTTCTCCCAGGCGGCGGCCCAGGTGCGGCACTACGTGGCGGTGGCGGAGGCCTCACCGATCCCGATCATGATCTACAACTTCCCGCTCAACACGGGGATCAACCTGGAGCCGGACACGGTGGCGCGCATCGCTGAGCACCCGAACGTCTGCGGCATCAAGGATTCGTCGGGGAACATCCCACAGGCGGCGCAGATCATCCACTTGACGCCCAAGAGCTTCCACGTCCTGGTCGGCGCCGCGGCCGCCTTGCTGCCATCGCTGGCCATCGGCTCGTCGGGCGGGATCCTCGCCCTGGCGGTGATCGCCGCGCGAGAGTTCGTCGAGGTGTACACGCTCGCCAAGCAGGGGCGGTGGGACGAGGCCAAGGAAATCGCCGCGCGGATGATGCTGGCCGACCGGGGCGTCCCGGGACGCTACGGCATCGGCGGCCTCAAGGCCGCGCTGGATCTGCAGGGCTTGTACGGCGGCCCCTGCCGCGCGCCGCTCGGCACGCCGGACGGCGATGCCATCGAGGACATCAAGGAGAGTCTCGCGTCGGCGGGGCTCCTCTAACCGGGGGAGGTGGAGGCGGGTATGGCGGTGAAGCTTTCAGGCGCGCGCATCCTACTTGAGTCGCTGAAGCGCCAAGGGGTCGATGTCATCTTTGGTCTGCCGGGCGGCGCCGTGCTGCCCATTTACGACGTGCTATACGACTTCGAGGGGCTGCGCCATATCCTGGTTCGGCAGGAAGCGGCGGCCGGCCATGCGGCCGAAGGCTATGCGCGCACGACGGGCCGGGTCGGCGTCTGCCTGGTGACCTCGGGACCCGCTGCCACGAACCTGGTCACGGCGCTGCAGGACGCGCTGATGGACTCGATCCCGATCGTTGCCTTCACGGGGCAGGTGCCGACCCATTTGATCGGCAACGACGCCTTCCAGGAAGCGGACAACGTCGGCATCACCCGGTCGGCCACCAAGCACAACTTCCTGGTGAAGGACGGCAAGGATCTCGCGCCCATTATCAGAGAGGCCTTCTACCTCGCGGCCTCCGGACGGCCCGGTCCCGTGCACGTGGACCTGCCCAAGGACGTCCTCGTGAAGGAGTGGCCATACGAGTATCCGCAAACCGTCCACCTGCGCTCGTACAACCCGACGTACGAGGGGCATCCGGGGCAGATCAAGAAGGCGGCGCGGGCGCTGGTGCGCGCCAAGCGGCCCGTGCTCTACGTGGGCGGCGGTGTGATCTCGTCCGACGCCTCCGCCGAGCTGCGCGAGCTGGCCGAGCTCACGCAGGTGCCGGTGACCCAAACCCTGATGGGCCTCGGCGCGTTCCCCATGGCGCACCAGCTCTCGCTCGACATGCTGGGCATGCACGGCTCGTACTACGCCAACATGGCGGTGCATCACTCGGACTGCCTCGTGGCGATCGGTGCCCGCTTCGACGACCGCGTCACTGGGCGGGTGGACGCCTTCTCTCCGAATGCCGAGATCATCCACATCGACATTGATCCGTCGTCGATCTCGAAGAACATCAAGGTGGACATCCCGATCGTGGGCGACTGCAAGCGGGTGCTGACCCGGCTGCTCGAAGCCGTGCGGCAGGAGCTGAAGGAAGACATCCCGCCGGCGGTGGCCGAGGGCCGCAGGCAGTGGGCCCAGCAGATCGCGGACTGGAAGCGGGATTTCCCGCTTCGCTACGACTGGGACGATGAGGTGATCAAGCCGCAGTACGTGATGCAGGAGATCTCCAACCTGACCCAGGGCGAAGCCTTCGTCGTCACCGGTGTGGGCCAGCACCAGATGTGGGCGGCCCAGTACTATCGTTTCAAGCACCCGCGGCGCTGGTGCACCTCGGGGGGCCTGGGGACGATGGGGTATGGCCTGCCCACCGCCATGGGCGTTCAAGCGGCGCATCCGGGCAAGCTCGTCGTCAACATCGACGGCGACGGCTCCTTCGCGATGAACAGCCAGGAGCTGGCCACGTGCTTCACCGAGGGGCTGCCAGTCAAGACCGTGATCATCAACAACAGCGGGCACGGGATGGTCCGCCAGTGGCAGCGTATCATCTACAAGGAGCGCTACTTCGCCATCGACCTGCCCGGCGTCCCCGACTGGGTCAAGCTCGCGGAGGCGTACGGCTGCGTCGGGCTCCGGGTCACCAAGCCGAGCGAGGTGGTGCCGGCCATCGAAAAGATGCTCAGCACGCCCGCGCCGGTGGTCCTCGACGTGTGCGTTGACAAGGACGAGTGCGTGTTTCCCATGGTGCCGGCCGGCGGCGCCAACAAGGACATGATCCTGGCCCCCCCGAGCCGCGAGGTGAAGGAGCGGGCCGCGAAGTCGCAGACGGGGTTCTAATCCGTCATGGGGCCGGGGCGTGGCTGAGCCGGGCGAGACGCAAAAACACACGATCGCGGTGCTCGTCGAGAACAAGTTCGGCGTGCTCTCGCGCGTGGCCGGGCTCTTCTCGGCGCGTGGCTACAATATCGAGAGCCTGTCGGTCGGGGAGACGATCGATCCGACCGTCTCGCGGATGACGCTGGTCGTGACGGGTGACGCGTTCGTGATCGAGCAGGTGATCAAGCAGCTCCACAAGCTGATCGACGTCATCAAGGTGACGAACCTCAGCGAGGAGAACCATGTCGAGCGCGAAATGCTGCTCATCAAGGTGAACGCCGAGCCGGCGGCGCGCGCCGAGATCCTCCGCGTCGGCGACATCTTCCGCGCCAAGGTGGTGGACGTGACGCCCAACACCTACACGCTGGAGGTGACCGGCGAGGAGTCGAAGATCGAGGCGATCATCGAGCTGCTGCGGCCGTTCGGGATCCACGAGGTGGTGCGCACGGGGAAAGTGGCGATCGCGCGCGGGCCGAAGACGCGCCTCCGCAAAGTCGAAGAGAAGCTGGGCAAACCGCGCCCGAGCGCGGGCCCGCAGAGCGACGACCCGAAAGTCGTCGGCTTCGCGGATTAATCGAGACACAGGGAGAGAGACGATGCCAGCCAGGATCTACTACGACCAGGACGCCGACCTCGGCCTGCTGCGGGGCAAGACCATCGCCATCATCGGCTACGGCAGCCAGGGCCATGCCCACGCGCTGAACCTCAAGGACTCGGGGCAGGAGGTCGTGGTCGGCCTCTACAAGGGCTCCAAGAGCTGGTCCAAGGCTGAGAAGGACGGACTCAGGGTGATGACGGTCAACGAAGCCGCGGCGGCGGCCGACATCATCATGATCCTGCTGCCCGACCAGAGCCAGCGTCACGTCTACGAGGAGTCGATCAAGGGCACGCTCGGCAAGGGCAAGACGCTGATGTTTGCCCACGGCTTCAACATCCACTTCAACCAGGTGGTGCCGCCGCCGGACGTGGACGTGTCCATGATCGCGCCGAAGGCTCCTGGCCACGTGATGCGGGACCTCTTCACCCAGGGGCCCGGCGTGCCGGCCCTCGTCGCGGTGCACCAGGACGTGTCGGGCAAGGCGCGGGACACGGCGCTGGCCTACGGCCGGGGCGTTGGCTGCACGCGGGCGGGCGTCATCGAAACCACGTTCAAGGAGGAGACCGAGACGGATCTCTTCGGCGAGCAGACGACGCTCTGTGGCGGCGTGTCGCAACTGATCAAGGCCGCCTTCGAGACGCTCGTGGCGGCTGGCTACCAGCCCGAGATCGCCTACTTCGAGTGCATGCACGAGATGAAGCTGATCGTGGATCTCTTCTATCAGGGCGGGCTGGCCTATATGCGCTACTCGGTTTCCGACACCGCGGAGTATGGCGACTATACCCGCGGGCCTCGGATCATCAACGAGCAGACGCGGGCCGAAATGAGGAAGATCCTGGAGGAGATCCAGTCCGGCCAGTTCGCGCGCGAATGGGTGCTCGAGAACCAGGCCCATCGCGCCGGCTTCCTGGCGATGCGCAAGCGGGATGCGGAGCACCCCATCGAGGAGGTCGGCGGGCGGCTCCGGAAGATGATGTCATGGATCAAGCCGCCGCGGATGTGATGGCGCCGGCGCGGCGCCTTCGCGCGTGAGACTCCCCGTCGCGGCCGAGGGCTGGCCCTTTGTCCTGGTGCCCGCGGCGGCTGCGTGTATTCTGGCCTGGATGGGATGGTGGCCGGTCGCCGCGCTCTGCGCGGTGGCGGCGCTGGCCTGCCTCGGCTTCTTTCGCGATCCGGAGCGCCGGCCGCCCGATGTACCGGGCGCGCTGGTGGCGCCGGCTGACGGACGGGTGATGGACGTCGTCGAGGTGGACGATGCCTGGGTCGGGGCGGCGGTGAGGATTTCGATCTTCCTCTCGCCGCTGGACGTTCACGTCAACCGGGCGCCCGTGGCCGGGCTCGTTCGCGCGGTCGACTACGTGCCCGGCCGCTTCCTGGCCGCCTACCGCGCCGAGGCGTCGGAGCAGAACGAGCGCTGCACGGTCGCGCTGGAAGGCGACAGCGCGCGGGTGGCGGTGAGACAAATCTCGGGGGTGCTGGCCCGGCGGATCGTCTGCCGGGTGCGGCCGGGCGACAAGCTCGAGCTGGGAGAGCGGTACGGGTTGATCCGGTTCGGATCTCGGACGGACCTGATCGCGCCGCGGGGCATCGAGCTGCGAGTGCGGGTGGGCGAGCGGGTGCGTGGGGGAGAATCAGTCATGGGAGTGTTGCGATGAGACGGAGACACGTGGGCGGAGAGAGCGCCCGCAGCGCGCGCCGGCGCAAGTGGCAGGAGCTGCGCGCGAACCCGCGGCGCGGCATTTTCCTGCTGCCGAGCCTGCTCACCAGCGGCAATCTGTTCTGTGGCGTCCTCGCCATGATCCTGACGGCCCAGGCGCGCTTCGTGGAGGCGGCCGTGGCCGTGTTCGTGGCCATGGTCTTGGACATCCTCGACGGCAAAGTGGCGCGCCTCACCAAGACCACCACCCAGTTCGGCGTCGAGTACGACTCGCTGGCCGATGTGGTGTCCTTCTGCGTGGCGCCGGCTTTCCTGCTCTACACCATCGCGCTGTCCAAGCTGGGGCGGGCCGCCTGGGTCGGCGTCTTTCTCTTCGTGATCTGTGGCGCGCTCAGGCTGGCGCGCTTCAATGTCTACTCCGGCGTGACGGACCGCCGCTACTTCGTGGGCCTGCCCACTCCCGCGGCGGCCGGGATCGCCTGCTCCACCGTCCTGGTGCTGGAAGGGCGGGAGGTCACACGCTGGGAGTCCATCGTCATCGCGGTGGGTACCGTGGCCGTGGCCCTGCTGATGGTCTCGACGTTCCGCTACTATAGCTTCAAAGAGATCGATTTCGCCCGGCGCCGCCCCGCCGGGGTGCTGGTCTCCCTCGTGGTCGCGGCGCTCATCGTCTACATGGACTGGCAGTGGTTCCCATTCCTGCTCTTCGCGGTCTACGTCCTGAGCGGCCCTTCGCGCCCCGTGTGGGCGCGCCGGGGGGACGCGGCGGCGGCGATCGAGCAGGGAACCAGGGACACCCAATCAGGGTAGCGGAGGACAGGCAATGGATCACGTGATCATTTTCGACACGACGCTTCGGGACGGTGAGCAGGCGCCGGGATTTTCGATGAACGCCCTGGAGAAGCTGGAGATGGCGCGCCAGCTCGCCCGGATGAACGTCGATGTCATCGAGGCGGGCTTCCCGATCTCGTCAGACGAGGATTTCCAGGCCACGCGCGAGGTGGCGAAGCAGGTGGGCTCCGCGGACGGCTCGCCCATCATCTGCGGCCTCTCCCGCGTGGCACTCATGGACATCGACCGCTGCTGGGAAGCGGTGAAGTACGCGAAGCGCCCGCGGATCCACACCTTCGTCGCGACCTCGGACATCCACCTCAAGTACAAGCTGCGTAAGAGCCGCGCCGAGGTTCTGACGGCGGCCGTCGAGGCGGTGAAGCACGCCCGCGCCTACTGCGGGGACGTGGAGTTCTCGCCCGAGGACGCCTCGCGATCGGATTTCGATTACATGTGCGACGTGCTCGAGGCCGTCATCGAGGCGGGGGCCGGCACGATCAATATCCCGGACACCGTCGGGTATGCGATGCCGCGGGAGTGGGGCGAGCGGATCGCCCGGATCCGGGAGCGCGTGAAGAACAGCGCCAGGGCCGTGCTCTCGGTCCACTGCCACAACGACCTGGGGCAGGCTGTGGCCAATTCGCTGGTCGCCATCCAGAACGGGGCGGGGCAGGTCGAATGTACCGTCAACGGCATCGGCGAGCGCGCCGGCAATGCCTCGCTGGAAGAGATCGTGATGGCGCTGAGGACGCGCAGGGACTTTTTCGGCGTCGACACGCGGGTCAACACCCAGGAGATCTTCCGCAGCAGCCGGCTGCTGTCGCACATCACCGGCGTCCACGTCCAGCCGAACAAGGCCGTGGTGGGGGAGAACGCCTTCGCCCACGAGGCCGGCATCCATCAGGACGGCGTGCTGAAGGAAAAGCTCACCTACGAGATCATGCGGCCCGAGGACGTCGGGCGCGCGGCCAACAAGCTGGTCATGGGCAAGCACTCGGGCCGGGCCGCCCTGGCCTCGCGGCTCAAGGATCTGGGCTTCGAGGTGGTCGACGCGGAGCTGGGGAAGGCCTTCAAACGGTTCAAGGATCTGGCCGACAAGAAGAAGGAGATCTTCGACGAGGACTTGATCTCGATCATGAAGGACGAGATCGCCCAGGTGCCGGAGACCTATGTGCTGGACTACCTGCACATCATCAGCGGCACCGGCGTCATCCCATCGGCGACCGTGCGGCTAAAGAAAGAAGAGCAGGTCTTTCAGGACTCGGGAGTCGGCGACGGGCCGGTGGACGCCGTGCTCAATGCCATCGACGCCATCACCGGACTCAAGGGCCGGCTTCAAGACTACCAGCTGCGCGCGGTGACGTCAGGCAAGGACGCCCTCGGCGAGGTGTCGGTCAAGGTGGACTTCGACGGCACCGTGGTGCCCGGCAAGGGCAGCTCGACCGACGTGATTGAGGCCAGCGCGCGGGCATATCTGAACGCGCTCAACCGGCTCGTGCGTCCCGCGGCGGGCCGGAAGGTTCAGGAGATCGGCCCCTAGGGTCGGCGGAAAGGCACCGCAGTCATGGCGATGACGATCACAGAGAAAATCCTGGCGGCCCACGCCGGGAAGAAGGAAGTCCGGCCAGGCGAGCTGGTGGATTGCTCGCTGGACATGGTGATGGCCAATGACATCACCGCGCCCATCTCGATCAAGGAGTTCGAGAAAGTGGGCGCGACGGAGCTTTTCGACGGGGAGCGGGTGACCTTCGTGCTGTCGCACTTCGTGCCGACGAAGGACATCCGCTCCGCCGAACAGTGCAGCATCGTGCGCCAGTTCGCGCGCAAGCACCGCATGAAGTACTTCTTCGACGAGGGGCGGGGCGGCATCGAGCACATCCTGCTGCCCCAGGAGGGCCTCGCGCTGCCCGGTGACATCGTGCTCGGGGCGGACTCCCACTCCTGCACCTACGGCGGCCTCGGGTGCTTCTCGACGGGCGTCGGCTCAACCGACCTTGCGGCGGCGCTCATCACGGGCCGCACGTGGTTCAAGGTGCCCGAGAGCATGAAGTTCAACTTTCACGGCCAGGCGCGCCCCTGGGTCACCGCCAAGGACATGATCCTCCACGTCATCGGCCGCATCGGCGTGGACGGCGCGACCTACCGCGCCATGGAATTCACGGGTGAGGCCGTCCGGGCGCTGTCGGTGGATGCCCGGCTCACGCTCTGCAACATGGCCATCGAGGCGGGCGGCAAGAACGGGATTGTCGCGCCCGACGAGATCACGCTGGAGTATGTCAAGCCGCGGGCCAAGCGGCCGTGGAAGGTCTACGAATCCGACCCGGACGCGACGTATCACTCGGTTCACGACATCGACATGGCGAAGCTCGATTTGCAGGTGGCCTGCCCCTACTCGCCGGATAACGTCAAGCCGCTGGATGACGTGGCGGGCGTGGACGTGGACCAGGTCTTCATCGGTTCCTGCACCAACGCGCGCCTCGAAGATCTGCGGATCGCGGCGAGCATCATGCGCGGCAGGAAGGTGGCGCCCTATATCCGGTGCATCGTCATTCCCGCGACGCATGAGGTGTTCAGCCTGGCGATGAAGGAAGGCCTGATGCAGGTCTTCTCCGATGCCGGCTGCGCGATCTCGGAGGCCACCTGCGGCCCGTGCCTCGGCGGCCATAACGGCGTGCTGGGCCCGGAGGAGGTCTGTGTCTCCACGTCCAACCGCAATTTTCCGGGCCGCATGGGGCATCCCAAGGCCAGGGTCTATCTGGCGAGCCCCGCGGTGGCGGCGGCGACGGCGGTCGTGGGCCGGCTGGCCCGTCCCGAAGAGGTCGTGGGGGCCTGAGGATGAACCTGCACGGCAAGGCCTGGAAGTTCGGCGACAATGTCGACACGGACCAGATCATTCCGGCGCGCTACCTCGTCACCTCGGACGCCGGAGAGTTGGCCGAGCACTGTCTTGAGGACACGGCCCCCGAATTTCACAAGAAGGTCTCGGTGGGCGATGTCATGGTCGGGCTCAAGAACTTCGGCTGCGGCTCATCCAGGGAGCACGCGCCCATCGCGATCAAGGGCGCCGGGGTGTCGGCGGTGATCGCCAAGTCCTTCGCCCGCATCTTCTACCGCAACTCGATCAACCTCGGGCTGCCGCTGTTCGAGACCGACGCCGCCGAGCGGATCTCGCAAAATGACATCCTGGAGATCAATCCGGTCACCGGCGAGATCAAGAACCTGACCAAGGAAGAGACCTATCAGGCCCAGCCGCTGCCACCCTTCGCCCAGGAAATCATGGCCGCCGGCGGCCTGATGAATTACGTCGCGAAAAAGAAGGGCCTCCCAGGCCGCCGATGACGGCCCATCCCCGCTGATGGCGACGCATAAGATCGCGGTCCTGGCCGGAGACGGCATCGGCCGGGAGGTCGTCCCGGAGGCCCAGAAGATCCTCGAGATCGTCGGCAAAGCCACCGGGGAGTCCTTCGAGTTCGAGACCGGGCTCTGCGGCGGTGCGGCCATCGATGCCAGCGGCGATCCACTGCCGGACTCGTCGCTCCGGTTGTGCGAAGAGAGCGACGCCATCCTCTTCGGCTCAGTGGGCGGGCCCAAGTGGGACAGCTTGCCGCAGGAGCAGCGTCCCGAGCGCGGGCTCCTGAGGATCCGTAAGGAGCTCGATCTCTTCGCCAACCTGAGACCCGCGAAGTGCTTCCCGATGCTGGTGGACGCCTCGCCGCTCAAGCGCTCCGTGGTGGAGGGCACGGACCTCATGGTCGTGCGCGAGCTCACGGGCGGGCTCTACTTCGGCGAGCCGCGGGGGCGGGAAGGATTCGCCGACGGCGGCGAGCGGGCGGTGAACACGATGAGCTATACGACCCGCGAGATCGAGCGGGTGGCGCGCGCCGCCTTCGACGTAGCCACGAAGCGCCGCAAGCGCCTGGCCTCGGTGGACAAGGCCAACGTGCTGGTCGTCTCCCAGCTCTGGCGCGAGGTGGTCACTCGCGTGGCGAAGGAGTACCCGCAGGTGACGCTCGAGCACGTGCTGGTGGACAATTGCGCCATGGCGCTGGTCAATCAGCCCACCCACTTCGACACGATCGTGACTGAGAACACTTTCGGCGATATCCTCTCGGACGAGGCGGCCATCCTGGCGGGCTCGATGGGCATGCTGCCGTCGGCCAGCCTCGGCGGCCGCGTCGGGCTCTTCGAGCCGGTGCACGGGACGGCGCCCGACATCGCGGGCCAGGGCATCGCGAATCCCATCGCGGCAATCCTATCCGCCGCCATGCTGCTCCGATACGCGTTCGGCCTGGGCGCCGACGCCGACCGGATCGAGGCCGCCGTGCTGCGGGTGCTGGAGCAGGGGCACCGGACCAAGGATATCCACGCGCCCGGCAATATCCTGACGGGCACGGTGGAGATGGGCGATCTGATCGGCCGGGAAGTCCAAAAGTCATATTAAGGCCGCTGGATGAATCGGAGACATTGAGAGATGGCATCAGGGCTCGTGGTGGCGGTGGTGGGGGCGACGGGAGCTGTGGGTCAGACGACCCTCAAGATTCTCGAGGAGCGTAAGTTCCCCGTCCGCGAGCTGCGGGCCTTCGCCTCGGAGCGCTCGGTGGGCAAGTCCGTCACGTTCAGGGGCGAGAAGCTTCGCCTGGAAAAAGTCGGGCCCGAGGCCTTCAAGGGGGTGCAGGTGGCCTTCTTCTCAGCCGGCTCCGCCCAGTCCAAGGAGTATGCCCCGCTCGCCGTCAAGGCTGGAGCCGTGGTAGTGGACAAATCGAATGCCTTCAGGATGGATCCGACGGTGCCGCTGGTGGTGCCGGAGATCAATGCGCACGCGGCCGCGGGGCACCGCGGGATCGTGGCCTGTCCGAACTGCACCACGATCGTCACGGTGATGCCGCTCAAGCCGCTTCACGAGGTGGGGCGACTGCGCCGGGTCATCGCCACGAGCTATCAGGCCGTGTCGGGCGCCGGCGTCAATGGCGTGGAAGAGCTCCGCAGCCAGACCCTGGCCTGGGCGCGGGGCGAGGCCATCACGCCGAAGTTCTTCCCCCATCCCATCGCCTTCAACGTCATTCCGCATATCGACAAGTTCATGGATGGCGGCTACACAGGGGAAGAGCTCAAGCTCGTCAACGAAGTGCGGAAGATCCTCGAGCTGCCCGACCTGCCGGTCTCGCCCACCACGGTCAGGGTGCCCGTGTTCACGGCGCATTCGGTGGCCGTCAATGCCGAGACCGAGATCAAGGTGAGCCGCGAGCGCGCCCGCGAAGCGTTCGCCGCGTTTCCCGGGCTCACGCTCTGGGACGAGCCGGCGGAGAACCGCTATCCCATGCCGGTGTCCGCGGAGGGCCAGGACGACTGCTTCGTCGGGCGGGTCCGGGAGGATCTGTCGATGCCCAATGCGCTCAACTTCTGGGTGGTGGGCGACCAGCTGCGCAAGGGCGCCGCGCTCAACGGGATCCAGATCGCCGAGCTGTTGATCCGGTAATCCCACGCGTACTCTCCGGCTGACCCTCGCGTACGACGGCACCAATCTTCACGGCTGGCAGATCCAGCCGGACCGCCCCACCGTGCAGGGTCTGCTCGCCGCGGCCTGCTCACGGATCCTGGGCGCGCCGCACAAGATCGTCGGCGCCAGCCGCACGGACGCCGGTGTCCACGCGCTCCGCCAAGTCGCCAGCCTCGATACCGAATCGCCGATCGCTCCCGCCGTGCTGGCACGGGCGCTGAACGCGCTGCTGCCCGAGGCCGTGCGCGTGATGGCGGCCGTCGAGGCCCGAGCCGGATTCAACGCGCGGCGCGGGGCCCGGGGCAAGCGCTACGCCTACCTGATCGACCGCGCTCCCGTTGCCGATCCCTTTCTTCGCCGCTACGCCTGGCACGTGCCCTACTCGGTGGATGCTGCCGCGATGGCCAAAGGATTGGCGACCCTGCGGGGCGCGCACGACTTCTCCGCCTTTTGCGCAGCGCCCGGCCGAGGGCGCACGCCTCGATGCACGGTCCGCTCCGCGCGCCTGGTGAGACGCGGGACGCAGCTCGCGATCTTCCTGTCGGCCGACAGTTTTCTCCACCACATGGTGCGCAACGTGGTGGGCAGCCTTGTCGAGGTTGGACGGGGAGCCCGGCCCCCCGAGTGGATGGCGGAGGTCCTGGCCGGCCGCGACCGCACCCTTGCCGGTCCCACCGCGCCAGCCCATGGCCTCGTGCTCGTTCGCGTGCTGTATGGCGGTGGCCGGTGAATCCAGGTTCAGCCCCTGAGGGAGACTTGGGCGGCCCTGTCGAGCCGCGCCAGGACAAGGGCTTCCGGTCTCGGAAGCGCGAAGACCACGCCCGGTTGCTGATCGAGGAGCTCTGCTCGAGCCTCGAGGACCTCGCAAAGGTCAAGCGCATCCTATTGGAGTTAGGACGGTTTTACGACCCCGTCATGGGCGGCGCCATCGTCGAGATCGAGCACGGCAAACGGATCGTGGCCTCTCTCGAGGCAGGGCGCCGGGCCGAAGCCGAGGCTTTGATCCAGGAGCGCTACGAGCTCTATATAAAGGATCGGGCTCATCTGGGCCGCTCGGAGGAAGGCTGAGCGCTTCAATTGCAGCCGCGGCGCCTAGCGCAATGCGCCGTAGAGTGTGAAGAGATTTGCTTGACAGCGGAAGTCACCCCTCCTAGAATCCCGGGTAACTATCGAGCAATGAAAGCAAAAGCCGTCAGCGGCTCGCTCGTGTCACGCAGATCGAGTTGGCGAAAGCTCGTGCCAAACACATCACACAACGAGGTGTCGCTATGAGTTTGTCTCGGCGCGATTTCCTCAAGTACGCGGGATCGACTGGTGCCGGCGTCGCGGTTGGCGCAGGCGCGCTTGATCTCAAGCCAGTGGCGGCCGCCGCCACGACGCTGAAGATCAAGGAAGCGAAGGTGCATGCCGGCGTGTGTCCCTACTGCGCTGTCGGGTGCATCCAGCTCGTCTACTCCAAGGGCGACAAGATCATCGACATCGAGGGGCATCCGGACACGCCTCACACGCTGGGCCGCCTTTGCCCCAAAGGGGCCGCCACCATCCAGCTTTCCAATAACCCGCTGAGACCGACCAAGGCGTTGTATCGCGCCCCGGGGTCGGAGAAGTGGGAGGAGAAGCCGCTGGAGTGGATGTATGAGCAGATCGCCAAGCGCTACTACGACACGCGAGAGAAATACTTCATCGAGAAGGAGAAGGACAAGGACGGCCACGAGGTCACGGTCAACCGCCTCGAGGCCATCGCCTCACTGGGCTCGGCGTGCATCGACAACGAGGAGTGCTATCTCCTCAGCAAGCTGAACCGCACGCTGGGCATCGTCTACCACGAGCACCAGGCCCGAGTCTGACACTCCGCCACGGTCCCAGCTTTGGGGACCACGTTCGGGCGGGGGGCGATGACGACCAACCTGATCGACATCCAGAACTCGGATGTCATCATGGCGACCAACAACATGGCCGAGAACCACCCGGTGGGCTTCCAGTGGGTGATGAAGGCCAAGGAGCGGGGCGCCAAGTTCATCCACGTCGATCCGCGCTTCACTCGCACCAGCGCCGTCGCCGACATCCATGTCCCGCTGCGATCGGGCACCAATATCGCCTTCTTCGGCGGCCTGATGAATTACGCGATGCAGAACAACCTCTTCTTCAGAGACTACGTCGTCCACTTCACCAACGCCTCGTTCCTGATCGATCCCGGCTTCAAGACCGCCACCGACGGCGGTGGCCTGTTCACCGGGCTGGAGGCGACCGGGAAGGGCGGCAGTGATCCGCACATCGCCCAGACCTATAACAAGTCGTCCTGGAAGTATCAGGTGGACGGCGAAGGCAATCCCAAGCGAGACAATTCGCTCAAGGATCCCAACACGGTCTTTCAGCTCCTGAAGCGGCATTACAGCCGCTACACGCCGGAGATGGTCGAGCGCGTCTGCGGCATCCCCAAGGCCAAGTTCATCGAGGTCGCCAAGCTGTACTGCGGCAACAGCGGTCCCGACAAGACGGGCACGATCACCTATGCGCTGAACCTCACCCAGCACACCAATGGCGTGCAGAACATCCGCGCGCTCTGCATGCTGCAGCTGCTCCTGGGCAATATCGGCCGTCCGGGCGGCGGCGTCACCGCCCTCCGCGGCCATGCCAATGTCCAGGGGGCCACGGATCTGGAGCTGCTCTATCACGAGCTGCCGGGCTATATGGCCATGCCGCTCAGGGACGCTCATCCGGACCTCAAGACCTACCTCGAGAAGGAGACGCCGAAAGGCGGCTTCTGGATCAATAAGCCCAAGTTCTTCGTGAGCCTGCTCAAGGCCTTTTATGGCGACGCGGCCACCAAGGACAACGAGTTCGGGTACCAGTGGCTGCCCAAACGGGCGTCGGCCGATGCCTACAGCCACCAGCACATGTTCGTGGACATGTACAAGGGCAAGATCAAGGGCTTCCTCGCCGACGGGCAGAACCCGGCGGTGGGCGGGCCCAATGCCAAGCTGGCGCGCTCGGCCATGCAGCGCCTCGATTGGCTGGTGGTGAAGGACATCTTCATCACCGAGACGGCCGAGGTCTGGAAGACGCCCGGCACCGATCCCAAGGACGTCAAGACCGAGGTCTTCTTCCTTCCGGCGGCGCCGGCGGCGGAGAAGGACGGCTCGCTGACGAACACCATGAGGCTGATCCAGTGGCACGAGAAGGCGGTTAACCCGCCTGGCGACGCCACGTCGGACGCCGAGTTCTTCGTGTCTCTCGCCAAGCGCCTCCAGAAGATGTACGCCAGCTCCAAGAAGGAGCGTGACCGGGGATTCCTGGCGACCAGCTGGACCTACGGACAGAATCCGAAGGAGCCGGAGATGGCGCTGGTCCTCAAGGAGGTTAACGGCTTCGCCACCGAGGAGATCACGGACAAGGATGGCAAGGTCGTGTACAAGAAGGGCCAGGCGCTGAACACCTTCGCCCACATGACCGACGACGGCAAGACCGCCGGCGGATGCTGGATCTACACCGGAGTCACCGTGGAGGGACCGGACGGCAAGCTGATCAACAAAGCCAATGCGCGCAAGCCGGCCGATGAGAAGGACTACCTGGGCCACGGATGGGGGTTCGCGTGGCCGGCCAACCGGCGCATCATCTATAACCGCGCCTCGGCCGACCTCAGCGGCAAGCCGTGGAGCGAGAAGAAAAAGCTCATCTGGTGGGATCCGAACGCCGAGGGCCAGACCCCGGACAAGAAGGGCAAGTGGGTAGGGCTCGACGTGCCGGATTTCAACGCCTTCCTGGCGCCGGACGCCAAGAACGGGGAAAAGCCGTTCATCATGCGCGCCGATCTGGTTGGCGCCTTCTTTGGACCGCTCAACGACGGGCCGTTCCCCGAGCATTACGAGCCCGTCGAGTCGCCGACACGAAATCTCCTGTCCAAGCAGCAGAACAATCCGGTGGTGAAGATCTGGAGCGTGCCCGACAAGAAGAATGAGCTCGCGCCGCTCGGCTCCAAGGACTACCCGTACGTGATCACCACGTACCGGCTCACCGAGCATCACCTCTCGGGTGTCATGTCGCGGTACCTGCCGATGCTGGCGGAGCTTCACTACTCCCACTTCGCGGAAATCAGCCAGGAGCTGGCCAAGGAGCTGGGCCTCGCCAACGGCGACCGCATCACGGTGATGACCCCGCGCGGGAAGATCCATACCAAGGCCATGGTGACGAACCGCCTGAAGCCCTTCATGATCGACGGGCGGACGGTGCACGAGATCGGGGTGCCGTGGCACTGGGGCTGGAAGGGCATCGACGCGCTGCCAGGGAGCATGGGCGACATCACCAATGACCTCTCGGCGACGGTGGCCGACCCCACGGTGTACATCCAGGAGACCAAAGCCTTCCTGTGCAACGTGAAGAAGGGGGAGGTGTAGCCATGGCCCGCACGCTGGCGATGTTCACGGACACGTCACTCTGCATCGGGTGTCGGGCGTGCCAGGTGGCGTGCAAGCAGTGGAACGAGCTGCCGGTGGAGCAGCCCGAGTGGACCGGGTCCTATCAGAACCACGCCCATTTCACGGACAAGACCTATCGCCTCGTGCGCTTCGTCGAGAAGCCCAAGGCGAACGGGGAGCTGCAGTGGCTGCTGATGTCCGACGTCTGCAAGCACTGCGCCCAGGCCGGCTGCCTCGACGCCTGCCCAACCGGCGCCATTCACCGCACGGAGTACGGCACCGTCAATATCAATCAGGACGTGTGCAATGGCTGCCGGTACTGTGTCAGCTCGTGTCCCTTCGGGGTGGTGTCCTTCAACCACGACACGGGGCGCGCCAACAAGTGCACGTTCTGCAATGATCGCATCCACAACGGGCTCGGGCCGGCCTGCGCCAAGACCTGCCCAACCGATTCGATCCAGTTCGGTTTCCGCGACGAGCTCGTCCCGAAGGCCGAGAAGCGGGTTGCCAAGCTCAAGGAGCAGGGCTTCGCCGGGGCCCAGCTCTACGGCGCCGACACCAAGGGCCCCCTGGGCGGGCTCAACGCCTTCTTCCTGCTGCTCGACAAGCCCTCCACCTACAACTTGCCGGACAAGCCAGAGCTACCCCAGCGCAATGTGCTGGCCGACTCGCTGCTCTCCGTCGGCTCGGCGCTGCTGGTTGGCGTCGGGGCGATCGTGGCCTTCCGCGAGCGGGGCGGAAAGGGGGACGACCATGCTTAAGCCCCCCGAGTGGCACATGCTGATCGTCTGGTACTTCTTCCTGGGCGGTATCGCGGGCGGGGCCTACTTCACCGCCGCCATCGCCGACAACTTCGGCGGCAAGCGGGACCGCGAGGTCATCCGCATCGGCTATATCCTCTCGACGCTGCTGGTCGCCCTCTGCGGCATTCTCCTCATCCTCGATCTGGGCGTCCCGACCCGGTTCCTCAGGATGCTCGGCATGTTCAAGTTCTGGGACCCCATGTCCATCGGCGCCTGGATGCTCGGCGTCTTCGGGCTGTTCGCATTCGTGTCCTCGGTGCTGTCCCTGTCCGGCAGCGAGTCGATGGTCGGCTTCCGCCGCATCTGGAGTCTGGTCGGGACCATCACCGGCTTCTTCCTCGCCAGCTATACCGGTGTCCTGCTGAGCAATAGCGCCCAGCCGTTCTGGAGCGACAGCCGGCTCATGGGCGCCCTTTTCCTCGCCTCGGGCGCCTCCACGGGCATGGCGGCGATCTCGCTGCTGCTGTACCTGTCAGGCGAATCGGCCGGCGAGGGATTCAAGAAGGTCAAGCGCGCCGACCGCTTCGCGATGATCTTCGAGCTCGCGGTGCTGGCGCTATTCCTCGCCTTCCTCGGCTCGGCGGCGGCGCCAATCACCACCGGCCACATGGCGCCGCTCTTCTGGGTGGGCCTCGTGATCGCCGGGCTGGTCGTGCCGCTCGTTCTGGACCTGACCGCCGCGGCGATAGTGCCTGCCGTGATCCCGGCGCTCCTGGTCCTGGTCGGTGGATTCATCATGCGGTACGTGATTGTCATGGCCAACGCCTGAAGACCGGCGCGCCAATTCCGAGAAGTGCCAGGGGGTCCCGCCGCGGGGCCCCTTGTGTTTTGCTCGGCGGGTCGGCACGATAGAGCGGATGAGAACGTACTTCCAGATCAAAGGGGGCCGCCTCGAAGAAGTCAAGGCGGAGGTGGTCCGGGAGCAGCCGCTCACGGTCTATGTCAACGGCGATCGCTTCCTGACTCTCCTCTGCTCGCCCTTCCAGCTCGACGCGCTGGTCATCGGCTATCTCTGGATGGAGAAGGTCATCGGCGGGCTGGACGAGATCGCCGCGCTGGGAATCTCCGAGGTGGACGGCCGAGCGGACGTGACGCTCACTCATCCGGTGACGCTGCCCACCGAGCGTATCCTGACTTCTGGCTGCGGCGGCGGAATCACCTTCCGCATCGATCCCCGGCTGTTCAGCCGGCTGGACTCGAGCCTGCGTGTCAAGCCGGCCCGGCTCGCGGCGCGCCTCAAGGACCTCTTCGCCGAGGCCGCGCACTACCGTTCCTCGCGCGGCATCCACGGCGCGGCGCTCACCGACGGTGAGACGCTCTTGGTCGTGGCCGAGGACGTCGGCCGTCACAATGCCGTGGACAAGGTCAAAGGAGAGGCGCTGATCAAGGGGATCCCCACGGTGGATCGCATTCTCTTGTCCACGGGGCGGATCTCGTCGGAGATGCTCCTCAAAGCCGCGCGGATGGGCGTTCCCGTAGTGGCCTCGCGGACCTCGCCCACGGAGATGGCGGTGGGACTGGCCGAGCAGCTGGGCATCACCGTGGTGGGCTACCTGCGCCAGGACGGCCTGAATCTCTATGCGGGCGACGGCCTCGATCTCGAGCCGGCCGGCTGACCATGCCTGACTACGCGAAGCTCTTGGGCGAGTGGGACGAAGTCCTGGCGCGGCGCGGGACCCTCAGAGAGCCGCTCGGCTTCTGGACGGATATTCTCCAGCGGTGGGCGGGGTGGAAGCCCCCGGTGCTCCTGCCGACGCTCCGGTGGAGCGCGGAAGAATGTGGAGCGCGCTGGGAGCGCGGGGTGCCGCTGGCGGTGGACGCCGAGCCGGTGATTCCGGCTGACGCCGTCGAGGACCTGCTCGGGCCCGTGATGGAGCGCTTGGCCGCCGACAGTCCCGACGCCGCCGAAGCCTTCCAGCGCTTTGCCGAAACCTGGGATCGCGGCGAGCTCGGGCCCGGCACCCTCCTGCCGCGCCCGGACCGCGATCCGGCCATTGTTCTCCAGGAGCGCTTCGGGCTCGCCGCCCATTTGAGCGCGTTCCTCGGCCCGGCGGCTCTCCGGCCGGCCCTGGAGAGCTATTTCGAAGCCACTCGCGTGCTGCCCGAGAGCGCCTGGTCCCGCGGCCTCTGCCCGTGGTGTGGCGGCGCGCCGTGCTATGGCGATCTGATCGAGGACGGGCGCCGCCGGCTCACCTGCCATCTCTGCGGCGGCGTGTGGATGGCGCCGCGACTCAAATGTCCCTTCTGCGACAGCTGGGATTCCAAAGACATGGTGCGGCTGCTGGCCGAGGGGCTCGAGGAAGGCTACTTCATCGAGGCCTGCCGGGTCTGCCGCGGCTATCTCAAAGGCGTCGACCGACGCCAGCGGTGGAATGCCGCCTCGCCGCTGCTCGAGGACTGGAGCTCGCCCCACCTGGATCTCTACGCCGCCCGCGAGGGCTATTGGCGGGCGACGCCCACCTTGTTCCATTTGCTGCCGGCGGATTCGCAGGACTGAGGGCGCGCCCGATGAACGCGGTGCTCTTCGACGTGGCGCTGACGGCCTATATCGTCGCGGCGATTGCCGCGGTGGGCTCGTTCGTCGGCCGACGCGAGCAGCTCAGCCGCTTCACCCTGCTGCTGACCCAAGCGGGCTGGATCTGTCATACCGCCGCCATCCTCGCGCGCGGCGCGGAGCTGCATCGCTTGCCCATCCTCACCCTGGCGGAGGTCGTGTCGGTGGTGATCTGGGCGGCCGTGCTCTTCGAGCTCTGGATCGAGCGCCATTACGATATCCGGGTGCTCGGGGCCTTCGTGCTGCCCGTGGTGCTCGCGCTAGGGCTGGCGCTGCCCACCGGGCTTCGCAGTCTGGCCTTCGAGCCTCAGGCGCAGAGCGGCTGGGTGGTGGTCCATGTCTCGCTGCTGCTCGTCGGCCTCGCGGCGCTCGTCCTCAACTTCGGCGGCGCCCTCATGTACCTCCTCCAGGATCGCCAGCTCAAGCGCAAGCATCCGGGGGCCATCTACTACCGGCTGCCGTCACTCGAGGCCCTGGACCGGCTCACGCTCGCGACGCTGACCGTGGCCTTCCCATTCCTCACCGTCGGGCTGGCGCTGGGCATGGTCTCGGCGGGACGCGCCTGGGGCAGCCGGCTCCTCGTCGACCCGCTCGCCCTGTTCTCGATCGTCATGTGGCTGGTGTACGCGGCGATGCTGTCGGGCCGCGCCCTCGGCCACTGGCGCGGCCGCAGCGCGGCGTACTTCGCCATTGCCGGCTTCTTTGCCTTGCTGCTGACGCTGGGGGCGGGCGTGCTCTTTCAGGGGCGGCATGGCTCCTAGGCGGACCGCGTGATGGCCTCGCTCTTCGTCGCGGGCATGAGCCATCGCACCGCGCCGCTCGAGGTGCGCGAGCAGCTCGCGCTCGACGAGGATAAGATCCGACAAATCCTCGGCGAGCTCTCCGGCCGGGGGCTGCTCACCGAGGTGATGATCCTCTGCACCTGCAACCGCGTGGAGGTCTACGGCGTCGCGGAGGTGCCGGGGGAAGCGCGCTCGGCCGCCTTCAGCCTTCTGGGCGCCCAGCGCGGCCTGCGCCTGCCAGACCTGGAGGCGCTGCTCTACACCAAGGCCGAGCAGGATGCGGTGCTCCACGCCTTCCGCGTCGCGGCCAGCTTGGACTCCATGGTGCTGGGCGAGCCCCAGATCCTGGGCCAGGTCAAAGACGCCTTCGCGCTGGCCCAATCGTCGAGCACGGTGGGGCCGCTCCTGCACTCGCTCATGACCCAAGCCTTCACCGTGGCCAAGAAGGTGAGGTCCGAGACCGAAATCGGCCGGCTGGCCGTCTCGGTGTCGTTCGCCGCGGTGGAGCTCGCGCGCAAGATCTTCGGGAGTCTCGAGGGGAAGTCCGTTCTCCTGGTCGGCGCGGGCGAGATGGGCGAGCTGGCGGCGCGGCACCTTGTGGATCAGGGCAGCCTCCCCGTCTACGTCACCAATCGCACGCGGAGCCGCGCCGAAGAGCTGGCGCGCGTGCTGGCCGGCATCGCCGTTCCGTTCGACCAGCTTCACGCATCGATCGAGAGCGTGGACATCGTGATCACCTCGACGGCTGCGCCCGAGCCGATCATCCGCGCGCCGGAGGTCCAGCGGACCATGCACGCCCGGCGCTCGCGGCCGCTCTTCTTCATCGACATCGCCGTGCCGCGCAACGTGGAGGCGGCGGTCAACGACCTGCCGAACGTGTTCTGTTACGACGTGGACGACCTGCGCGGGGTCGTGGAGTCGAACCTCCGCGAGCGCCAGCGCGAGGCTCAGCGCGCCGAAGCCTTGGTGCAGCGCGAAGTCGAGCGCTTCGCCGAGCGGCTCAAGGACTTGGAGGTGGTGCCCACCATCGTCTCGCTGAGGGAGAAGCTGGAGGCGGTCCGGCGCGCCGAGGTGGACCGGGCGCTCGCGCGGCTGCCGAACGCCGACGCCGAGACGCGGCGGATCATCGAGGCGCTCTCCGAGTCCATCATCAACAAGGTGCTCCACGCGCCCACCGTGAAGCTTCGGGATTCCTCGCGCGAGGGCCACGGCCCCCGCTGGATCGAGCTGATCTCCGAGCTGTTCGGGCTGCGGGGGGGAGGCAAGCCGGAGCGCGGGGAATGAAGCTGCGGCTGGGCAGCCGCGGCAGCCGCCTGGCGCTCGTTCAGACCTCGTGGGTCGCCGATGCCCTGCGCCGGCTCGGCGCCGAGGTGGAGCTGCTGCCGATCAAGACCTCGGGAGATCGGCTCGCCGAGGTGGCGCTGGCCGACTTCGGCGGCAAGGCGCTGTTCGTCAAGGAGATCGAGGAAGCCCTGCTGGAGGGCCGTGTCGATCTGGGCGTGCACAGCCTCAAGGACATGCCGGCCGTGCTGCCGCCGGGGCTCGTCATCGCCACATACCCGGCTCGAGAGGATCCGCGCGATGCGCTGCTCTCCCCCTCGGGGGGCGCGATCGGGGAGCTGCCGCGAGGCGCGCGGGTTGGCACATCGAGCCTGAGGCGGCGCGTGCTGCTCCTCAACCGGCGGCCCGATCTGACGATCGAGCCGATCCGGGGCAATGTTGAGACGCGGTTGGCCAAGCTCGAGAGCGGCCGGTACGACGCCCTCGTGATGGCCCAGGCCGGTCTCAATCGGCTTGGCGTGGCCTCCCCCCATGCCCGGCCTCTACCGGTTGAGGAGTTTGTTCCGGCTGTGGGCCAGGGAATCCTGGCCGTCGAAGTCCGCCAAGCCGACCGGGAAATGCTTGAACTTCTGCTCCGCCTGGACGACACTCGAACAAGGATGGAAGCGCAAGCTGAGCGTAGCTTTCTCGCGGCCCTCGGCGCCGGCTGCCACACTCCCGTGGCGGGGCATTGCCGGCACGAGCATGGCGAGCTGAGGATGAGCGGGCTCGTGGCGAGCCTCGACGGCGCAACCATCCTGCGCGCCGAGGCGAGCGGGCCGCCCGAGTCAGCCGAGAGCCTCGGCCGCGGGCTGGCGGAGGAGCTTTTGGCGCGTGGCGCCGGGGCGCTTCTCAGGGCTGCGGAGGAGCCGCGCGGATGAGCGCGGAGGTGCGGAGCGCCCGGCCGCTGGCTGGTCGGGTCATCCTGATCACGCGGGCCCGCGAGCAGGCCGGGCGCTTCGCCGACCTGCTCGAGGAAGCCGGCGGGCAGGTGCTGCTGGTGCCGACCATCGCCATCGAGCCTCCGGAGTCGTGGTCGCCGCTCGACGAAGCTCTATCACAGGCCGAGCGCTTCGGCTGGGCGATCTTCACCAGCGTGAACGGCGTCGAGATGGTGCGGCGCCGGCTGGCGGAGTCCGGGCGGGGCAGCGAGGTCCTTTCCGGCTGCCACCTCGCCGCCATTGGTCCGGCCACCGCCGAGGCGCTTCGTGCCTGGGGGCTGCGGATCGCGGTGATGCCGAGCGAGTTCGTGGCCGAGGCGCTCGTGGACCAACTGCGTCCGCTGATCGGCCCGGGCGAGCGGGTTCTGCTGGCGCGGGCCGCGGAGACGCGCGACGTTCTGGTCAGGGAGCTCAGGGCGCTCGGCGCCGAGGTCACCGAGGTGGCCGCCTACCGAACGCGCGCCGCCACCGAGCAGATCGCGGGATTGCGGGGCGTCTTCACGTCCCGGAAGGTGGACGTGGTGACCTTCACGAGCTCGTCCACCGTGAAGAACTTCGCCGCGCTCTTCCGCCCGGCCGAGCTGGGGCGGCTGCTGGACGGCGTCACCGTGGCCTGCATCGGACCCATCACGCGCGCGACGGCCGCGGCCCACGGCCTCGGCACTCACATCATGCCGGAGGAGTATACGATCCCGGCGCTGGCCGGGGCGATCGTCTCCTACTTCGAGCACAGAAGGAGCTAAGGTATGCCGTATCCGGTCTACCGGCCCCGCCGACTCCGCGAATCGCCGCTCCTGCGCCGAATGGTGCGCGAGACCGCGCTGCGAGTGGACGACTTGATGTATCCCTTGTTCGTCATGCACGGCCGTGGCGTCCGCGAAGCGATCTCCTCCATGCCCGGCCATTCCCGGCTGTCCATCGACGAGCTGCTCAAGGAGTGCAAGGATGCCGCCTCGATGGGTATTCCGGGCGTGCTGCTCTTCGGCCTGCCCGCCGAGAAGGATCCCCGGGGCAGCGAGGCCTATGCCGAGGACGGCATCATCCAGCAGGCGGTGCGCGCCGTGAAGGAGACGATCCCGGACCTGCTCGTGGTGACCGACGTCTGCCTGTGCGAGTACACGAGCCACGGCCACTGCGGCGTCGTCGAGGACGGACGCGTCAAGAACGATCCCACGCTGGACCTGCTCGCCCGCACCGCGGTCTCCCATGTCGAGGCGGGGGCCGACATGGTCGCGCCGTCCGACATGATGGACGGGCGCGTCGCCGCGATCCGGGAGGCGCTCGACGAGGGCGGCTATCAGGAGACGCCGATCATGGCCTACTCTGCGAAGTATGCCTCCGCGTTCTACGGCCCGTTTCGCGAGGCGGCCGACTCGGCGCCCCAGTTCGGCGACCGGCGCTCGTACCAGATGGATCCGGCCAATGCCCTCGAGGCCATGCGCGAGGTCGCGCTGGACGTGGACGAGGGGGCCGACATCGTGATGGTCAAGCCGGCGCTGCCGTATCTCGACGTGATCGCGCGGGTGAAAGGTGAATTCGGGGTCCCGGTGGCCGCCTATTCGGTGTCGGGCGAGTACGCGATGATCCGCGCGGCCGGCCAGCTCGGCTGGCTCGACGAGGAGCGCGCGATGGTGGAGGCCCTCACTGGGATCCGCCGCGCCGGCGCCGACATCATCATCACGTACTTCGCCAAGGACGTGGCCCGGCTGATCGAACAGGGGCGGGCGTGAGGATTTCGGCCAAAGGCGAGTACGCGATCAAGGCGATCCTGGACCTGGCGCTCCACGAAGGTCATGGGCTGCAGCCCATCCAGGACATCGCGGCGCGCCAGGGCATCCCGCAGCGCTATCTGGAGCAGGTGCTGCTGCAGCTCAAGCGCACCGGCTTCCTGCATTCGCGGCGCGGCTCGGCCGGCGGCTACCGGCTCAGCCGATCCCCGGACCAGCTCACCGTGGGCGCCGTCCTGCGCGCGGTGGAGGGGAATCCCGCGACCGAGGGACATCGGCGCGGCGGGCGGGCCGGCCAGGGAGAGGCCGCGGGCGATCTGTTCGAGCTCTGGCGGGAGGTCGCCGAGGCGGTGTCCGGCGTGATCGATCGCACGACGTTCGAGGATCTCAAGCGGCGCGCGGAGGACCGGCGCAGCGCCGCGCGGCCGATGTATCACATCTGAGGCGAGTTATTGCCGTGGTCGCACGCTTTCCGATCGGATCGGAGCCCATGACACAGCGGAGATCGGCAGGAGGAAGGCCCAAGCTGGCGGCGTCGGTGCTGGACCTGATCGGCGGCACGCCGCTCGTACGGCTGAACCGGGTCTGCAAGCCCGGCGGCGCCGTCGTGCTCGCGAAGATGGAGTCGCTCAACCCGGGCGGCAGCGTGAAGGATCGCATCGGGCTGGCGATGCTGGACGACGCCGAGCGCCGTGGACTCCTGTCCGCGGGCGCCACGGTGGTCGAGCCGACCAGCGGCAATACCGGAATCGGCCTGGCCATGGTGTGCGCGGTGCGCGGCTACCGGCTGATCCTGACCATGCCGGATGACATGAGCGTGGAGCGGCAGCGTCTGCTGGCCCGTTACGGCGCCGAGATTCATCTCACGCCGGCCATCGAGGGAATGACGGGCGCGGTCTTCGCCGCCCAGGAGCTCTGCAAGGAGCACCCGGAGTACTACATGCCGCTGCAGTTCGAGAACAAGGCCAACCCCGAGATTCATCGCCGCACCACCGCGCTGGAGATCCTCGAGGCGACCGAGGAGCGGGTGCACGTCTTCGTCGCCGGCATCGGCACCGGCGGCACGATCACCGGGGTGGGGGAGGTGCTGAAGGAGCGGCTCCCGACTGTGAAGGTGATCGGCGTGGAGCCGGCGCGGTCTCCGGTGCTCTCGGGCGGTCATTCGCGCCCGCATGGGATCCAAGGCATCGGTGCCTCGTTCGTGCCCGGCGTGCTGAACCGCGGGATCCTGGACGAGATCATCCAGGTGCGTGACGAGGACGCGACGGCGACGGCGCGGCGTCTCGCTCGCGAGGAGGGCCTGCTGGTCGGCATCTCCTCGGGCGCGAATGTCTGGGCCGCGTGCCAGGTGGCCGAGAAGCTGCCCGCGGACCGGACCGTGGTCACCGTGCTGTGCGATACTGGAGAACGGTATCTCAGCGTGACGTTCTAGCGTCAGGAGATCGCGGACATGAGCGTTCAGGTGTATATCCCCACGCCGTTCAGGCGCGCCACGGACAACAGGGATCGCGTCGCCATCGACGCCGGAGACGTGAAAGGGCTGCTCGACGAGCTCGAAGGGCGCTTCAGCGGATTGAAGGGGCTCGTGCGGAACGAGCAGGGCGAGGTACACAATCACGTCAATATCTATGTGAACAGCGAGGCGATCGAGTCGTTGCAGGGTCTGCAGACACCGCTCAAGGACGGCGATGAAGTCTCGATTATTCCGGCCCTCGCCGGGGGGCAGGCCGGCCCTCGCCGGGGGCCTTGAAGGCTGACCGCTGGATGATCCTCAGCGCCGAGGAGTTCTCCCGCATCCAGGCGCAGGCCGAGGCGGAGTATCCGGCCGAGTGCTGCGGTGTCGTCCTGGTGCACCCTGGAATCCCTCCACCTGATTCAGGCGACCGCCTCCTGCTCGCGTGCCGGAACATCCAGAACGAGCTCCACACCAAGGACCCGGTGCGGCACCCGCGTGACGCGCGGACGGCGTACTTCATCGACCCGAAGGATCTGCTCACGATCGGGCGTCGGGAGGCGCAAGGGTACCGCGTTGCCGTGATCTATCATTCGCACATCGACGCGGGCGCGTACTTCTCCGAGACCGACAAGCGCAATGCGCTGCTGAACGGCGAGCCCGCGTACCCCGAAGCGGTGTACGTGGTGGTGTCGGTGGTCGAGCGCAAGCTGTCGGATGCCGGGCTCTTCGTCTGGGATTCCGCGGCCCGTGATTTCGTTCCCGCCGAGCTGAAGCCCGCCTGATCCTTCGCATGTCCGCCTCCGACGCTCTCTTCGACAGAGCCCAGCGCGTCATGCCCGGCGGGGTCAATAGCCCCGTGCGCGCCTTTCGCGCCGTGGGCGGCTCGCCCTTCTTCGTCAGCCGTGGCGAAGGCGCCCGGATCGTGGATGCCGATGGCCGCTCCTATGTCGATCTCCTCGGCTCCTGGGGGCCGCTGATCCTTGGTCACGCGGCGCCCGTCGTGGTGGAAGCCGTGTCAGAGGCGCTCCGGCGCGGGACCAGCTATGGCGCGCCGACGCCCGGCGAGGTCGACATGGCGGAAGCCATTACCGCGGCGTTCCCGTCCATGGAAATGGTGCGGCTCGTCTCCTCGGGTACCGAAGCAGCGATGAGCGCGATTCGGCTGGCACGCGGCGCGACGGGGCGCGACGTGATCGTGAAGTTCGACGGCTGCTACCACGGCCATGCGGACAGCCTTCTCGTCAAGGCGGGATCGGGTGGAGCCACCTTCGGGGTTCCCGACAGCCTGGGCGTGCCGGCGGCGCTGGCTGCGCTGACGTTGACAGCGCCGTACAACGACCTCGAGGCGATGCGCCGGCTCTTCCACGAGCGCGGCGGCGAAGTGGCCGCGGTGATCGTCGAGCCGGTGGCCGGCAATATGGGCGTGGTGCCGCCCAGGTCGGGGTTCCTGGCGGGGCTGCGGGAGCTTTGCACGGCGCACGGCGCGCTGCTCATCTTCGACGAGGTCATCACCGGTTTTCGCGTCGCGCGCGGCGGCGCCCAGGCGCTCTATGGCGTCCGATCCGACCTCACCTGCCTCGGCAAGATCATCGGGGGCGGGCTGCCAGTGGGAGCGTATGGCGGCGCGCGGCCGCTCATGAGCCGCATCGCGCCGCTGGGCGCCGTCTATCAAGCCGGCACGCTGTCCGGCAACCCGCTCGCCGTCGCCGCTGGGCTGGCGACCCTACGGGCTCTGGCCGAGCCGGGAGTCTACGAGCGGCTCGAGCGCCTGGGGCGGCAGCTCGAGCGGGGGATGACCGACGCTGCGGCGTCGGCGGGGATTCCGCTGACGGTGAACCGCGTCGGCTCCATGCTCACGGCCTTCTTCACCGAGGGACCGGTCACCGATTACGCCTCGGCCAAGCGCGCCGACACGAAGCGCTATGCAAACTTCTTCCACGGAATGCTCGAGCAGGGCGTCTTCCTCGCCGCCTCGCAGTTCGAGGCGGCCTTCGTTTCCCTGGCCCATTCGGAACGGGACCTCGACGAGGCCGCTCTGGCCTGCCGCCGGGCCCTCGCCCGTCTCTCGTAAGCCTCCTCAGCCCGGCGCCGCGCTCGGCGAGCGCCGGTCCCTTCCTCGCAGCGCGCCTCGAGGCCACACCGCTATTGACACTCACTTTTTCCACGTGATAGGGTTCGCAAGGCTGGAGCCCGGAAGCACGTCTTCGCGTTCGCCGGTCTTCATCCACCACAGCCCCAAGCGCCGGACAGCACCGATGGACTGCGCCACGCGCCACCAACGAGGAGAACGAGCAGCGGGATGAGTGGGATGGATCGCCGGTCGTTCTTCAAGGTCGTGGCCACCTCCGGGGCCGCGGCGGTCGCCGGCGGCTGCGGCCCCTCGGCCGAGAAGCTGATTCCCTATGTCAGCCCGCCCGAAGACATCGTCCCCGGCGTCCCCGCGTACTACTCCACCGTGTGCCGGGAATGCCCCGCCGGCTGCGGGCTCGTCGCCAAGAATCGCGACGGCCGCGTCATCAAGCTCGAGGGCAATCCCGACCATCCGGTGAACGCCGGCACTCTCTGCATCCGCGGTCAGGCGGGACTGCAAGGCCTCTACCATCCCGACCGTTTCCGCGGAGCGCTGGCGGCGGGGAAACCCCTCGCCTGGGAAGAGGCCGAGAAGCAGCTCGCCGCCAAGCTGGGTGCGCTCGCCAACGCCAGACAGGGCTCACGGATCGCGCTCGTGAGCGGGCTCGAGACCGGCAGCCTCGGGCGGCTGATGGATGAGTGGACCCGCGCGCTCGGCGCCCGGCCCCGCATCGCCTACGAGCCGCTGGGCTACGAGGCGTTGCGCGCCGCGAACCGCATCACGTTCGGGCGAGACGCCATCCCGGACTACGCCATCGGCGACGCGACGTATCTGCTCTCCTTCGGCGCCGACTTCCTGGAAACGTGGCTGTCGCCCGTGGGCTATGCCGCCGACTTTGCCCGCATGCACGCCTTCTCGCGCGGCCGAGCGGGTACGTTCGTCCACGTCGAGCCGCGCCAGTCTATGACGGCGGCCAATGCGGATGAGTGGGTGAAAAACGCGCCGGGCACCGAAGGGCTGCTGGCCTTGGCGATGCTCAAGGTCATCGTGGATCAGGGGCTCCAGGCGGCGGGCGTCGACGGCGGCGCGCTGCGTGGCGCGGTGCGCTCGGTGGATGTGGCCGCCGCCGCGTCGGCATCAGGCGTGCCGGCCGAGACCATCACGCGCGTCGCCCACGACTTCGCTCGCTCGAAGGGCGGCCTCGCCATCGGCGGTGGCATGGCCATGGCCGGCTCCAATGCGACGGAGACGCTGGTCGCCGTCAACCTGCTCAATGTCGTGGTGGGCGCCGTCGGCACTCGCGTGCGGTTCGGGAGCGAGTCGGCGCTGAGCAAGTCGAGCCCCTATGCCGAGATGGTGAAGCTCGGGCAGGCCATGGCCCAGGGGCAGATCGACGTGTTGATCCTCGTCGGCGTCAACCCCGTCTACAACATGCCGCCGCGCGCGGGCTTCGCCGAGTCGCTGGGCAAGGTTGCTCTCGTCGTGAGTCTCGCCAGCGCACCCAGCGAGAGCACCGCGCGCGCTCAGCTCGTCCTTCCGACGCTTCATCCCCTCGAGTCCTGGGGCGATTACGTGGCGGAAGACGGTGTCATCGGTCTCATGCAGCCGACGATGGGGCCGGTCGAGATCGGCGGCAAGCCGGTCGAGGCCAAATCGACCGGTGACATTCTGCTCTCAGTGGGACGGCAGGCCCTCGGCACCGAGGAGGGCAAAGGCCCGCTCAAGTGGGCCAGCTTTCAGGAGTACGTGACCGAGGAGTGGAAGAAGCTTGCGGCGACATACGGCGCGGGCAAGTCCTTCCCCGAATTCTGGGAGGCCTCGCTCAAGCGGGGCGGCGTGTGGCGCCCCGCTTCGGCGGTAGGCGCGGCGGCGCGGGTGGACGCGAGTCGTGTGCCGGTCGGGCCGGCCAAGCTCGAGGGTGACGGTACCCACGCGCTGCTGGTCTATCCCTCCGCGAGGTTCTACGACGGGCGCGGAGCCGACAAGACCTGGCTGCAGGAAGCGACCGACACGATGACCCAGGTTGCCTGGGACGGCTGGGTGGAGGTGCCGACGGAGACCGCGGCGAAGCTCGGTCTGAAGCGCGGGGACATCGTCAAGCTCACCTCGCCTCATGGCAGCATCGAGCTGCCCGCGTATCCATCGGGGCTGATCCACTCGGGCGCGGTGGCGGTCGCCATGGGGCAGGGGCATAACTATCCCGGCTCCTACGCGATCCACGGCTTCACCACGCCCGGGACGCGGCCCGCCGGCACCCACTTCCTCAATGTGGGCGCCAATCCGATGGACCTGCTCGGGTTCGCGCCAGAAGCCGCATCGGGCGGCCTGCCCCACCTGGCGGTGAAGGTGTCGCTGACGCCGACCGGGACGCGCCGGCCGCTGGCCGTGCCTCAGGCCACCTTCAACCAGGACGACCGCGAGATCGCCCAGTACACCGGCCTCGGGCCGGCCCGCGAGCTCGAGCTGCGCGGCCGCGCGCCGGAGCACGCGAGCCATCCGAGCATGTACCCGCCGCTGAAATATCCCGAGCACCGCTGGGGCATGGCGGTGGACGTCGACGCCTGCATCGGCTGTCAGGCCTGCGTCGTGGCCTGCGTGGCCGAGAACAATATTCCGGTGGTGGGCAAGGAGCAGGTGGCGTACGGCCGCGACCAGCACTGGCTGCGGCTCGAGCGCTGGCAGGAGGGCATGCCGGCGCGGCCGGTGAACATGTTCCTGCCCATGTTCTGCCAGCACTGTGAAGTCGCGCCGTGCGAGCCGGTCTGCCCCGTCTACGCGGCCTACCACACCCAGGAAGGCCTCAACGCGCAGGTCTACAACCGGTGCGTGGGCACCCGCTACTGCGGCAACAACTGCCCGTATCACGTCCGTCGCTTCAACTGGTTCAGCTATACGTGGACCTCACCGCTCGACCTGCAGCTCAATCCGGATGTCACCGTGCGCCAGCTGGGCGTGATGGAGAAATGCACGATGTGCCTGCAGCGCATCGTCGCGGGCAAGGCGCAGGCGCGCGATGAGAACCGGCCGGTCAAGGACGGCGAGATCCAGACGGCGTGCCAGCAGACCTGTCCGACCCAGGCGATCACCTTCGGGGACCTCAAGGATGGTGGAGCGCGCGTCTCCAAGCTGTCGCGCTCGCCGCGCGGTTACCACGTGCTGGAGGAGCTGGGCACCCGACCGGCCGTGACCTATCTCAAGAAAGTGGTGCGGGCCGAGGCGCCCACAGGCGGCGCGGAGAAGGGGCACAAGTCGTGAGCGCGCCACCTCCCGGCACGGCGCAGACGGCGCAGGCGACCTGGGCGGACGTCAACCGCGACGTCATCCGCACGGTCGGCATGCCGGGCGAGCGCTACTTCGGCTGGATGTGCCTGGTCGCGCTGACGCTGGCTGCCGGCGTGTTGGCCTGGACCTACCAGATCTGGATTGGCATGGGCGCCGCCGGCAAGCGCACCCCCCAGATGTGGGCGATGTACATCACGACCTTCGTCTTCTGGATCGGCATCGGCCACGCCGGGACGCTGATCTCCGCGATCCTGTACCTGTTCCGGGCGAAGTGGCGGACCTCCGTGTACCGCGCTGCGGAGGCCATGACTGTCTTCGCGGTCCTGACTGCCGGGCTCTTCCCGCTGATCCATGCCGGGCGCATGTGGTTCGCCTACTGGCTGTTGCCGTACCCGAACCAGCGCTACCTGTGGCCCAACTTCAAGTCGCCCCTGGTCTGGGACGTGTTCGCGATCTCGACCTACCTCACCATCAGCGTGGTCTTCTTCATCGTCGGGCTGGTGCCCGACGTTGCCGCGCTCCGCGACCAGGCCACGGGCATCAAGAAGAAGATCTACACGGTGATCTCGCTCGGCTGGGAGGGGTCGGACTCCCAGTGGCGGCACTACCGCCGTGCCTACGGGCTCCTCGCGGCTCTGGCCACCCCGCTCGTGCTCTCCGTGCATAGCGTCGTGTCCTTCGACTTCGCCATGGCGCTGGTGCCGGGCTGGCACTCGACACTCTTCGCGCCGTTCTTCGTGGACGGCGCCATCTTCTCCGGATTCGCGATGGTCCTGATCCTGCTGCTGCCGATGCGCTACCTGTTCAACTGGTACGCCTATATCAACGACAAGCACCTCGACGCGATGGCCAGGCTGATCCTGGTGACCAGCCTGGTGCTGACCTACTTCTACTCGTGCGAGGTCTTCACGGCCTGGTACAGCGGCGACCACTTCGAGCGCGCCTCGGTGTTCGCGAAGGCGAGCAAGCAGTACGCCTGGGCCTACTGGCTGATGTACTTCTGCAACAGCGTGGTGCCGATGGTCCTTTGGTCGAAGAAGGCGCGCACCAGCGTCGTCACGCTCTACATCGTCTCGATCTTCGTGCTCATCGGCATGTGGTTCGAGCGCTTCAACATCATCGTCCCCGGCCTGGGCTTCGACTTCTACCCGTATACCTGGGGCACCTACTACCCCACGGTCACCGACACGACGATCATCATCGGCTCCTTCGCGTGGTTCTTCATCCTGTTCCTCGGCTTCATTCGTGTGATGCCTTCGCTGTCCATCGTGGAGGTCAAGGAAGTGCTGCCGCATCCGATGAAGCATGGGTCTCACGCGAGGCATCATTGAGATGCCGACCGCCAATGTGCTCGGCATCTTCGCCCATGTGGACACGACGCTTCAGGCCATCCGGGACCTGCGGGCCAAGGGGTTCTCGAACCTGACCGTCTACACGCCCGTGCCGGTGGAGGAAATCGAGGCAGAGGTCGAGGAGGTGCGGCCGCTGTCCAAGGTCCGCCTGTTCACGCTGGTCGGCGGGGTGACCGGCACGCTGACGGCCTTCTTCCTCACCATCTGGTCCTCGCTCAAATGGTCGCTGGTCACCGGCGGCAAGGACCCCGTTTCGATTCCGCCCTTCATCATCATCGCCTTCGAGCTGACGATCCTGCTCGGCGGACTGTCGAGCGCCCTGGCGATACTCATCCTGGGCCGCCTGCCTCGCTTGCGCCCGTCGCTCACCTACGACCCGCGCTTCACCGTCGATCGGTTCGGCGTCGCGGTGGCCTGCCCAACCGACAAGGCCGAGACCGCCAAGTCGGTGCTCAGCGCGGCCGGGGCTGAAGAGGTGCGGCGATGATGAAGTATGTCTTCGCCCTGACGCTGCTCGTCCTGGGCGCCGCGGGCGGCCTACTGGGCTGGACTGTCGTCTACCGCTGGACCCACAACATGTTCTATACCCAGCGGGTGATGCCGGGCGAGCGGGCCTTCGCGATGCCGGCGGGCAGCGTCGCGCGCAATGGCGGTGAGCTCTACTATCCGAAGGAGCAGCGCGAGGCGGCAGCCACACGGAAGAACCCCGTGCCGGCGACGGCGGCATCGGTGAAGAAGGGCGGGGAGCTCTTCGCCATCTACTGCACGCCCTGCCATGGCGCCGGCGGCAAAGGGGACGGGCTGGTCGCCGCCAAGTTCGTGCCGCCCGCGGACCTGAGCAATCCCGACCTCCAGAAGGCGCGGACCGACGGCTACTGGCAGAGCTACCTCTCCGTGGGTGGAGCCGTCATGCCGGCCTATGGCGAGGCCCTCACTCCCGAAGAGCGCTGGCACGTGGTGAACTTCCTGCGCACGCTGGCGAAGAGATGAGCCCGACCCAGGCGCCGGCGCCGGCTTCTGCGGGCTTGCAAACGGTGCCCGCCATCCTGGCGGTGGCCGGGGCGGCGGCCTTCCTCTACGGGGTCATGAACCAGCCCACCCAGACCTGGGCCATCTATCTGGTGAACCTGCTCTTCTGGTCGAGCCTGGCCATCACCGGGCCCGCGCTCGCCGGCATGATCCAGATCACCGAGGGCCGATGGTCTCCCAGCATCAAGCGCATCGCGCTCACGACGGGCGGTTTCCTGCCAGCCTCGTTCGTGCTGTTCGTGATCCTGTTCTTCGGACGGGCCGCTCTCTATCCCTGGGTGACGACCCCCGTGCCCATCAAAGCCGTGTGGCTCAACGTGCCGTTCATGTCGCTGCGGATCGGACTGGGCGTGCTGGCGCTCTACGGGGTGGCGCTGACCTTCGCCAAGGCGGTGATCGCCGAGGACCAGCCGGGCGGCACGAGCCCGGAGGCTGTGGGGCGCCGCAACCGGCTGGCGACGGCCATGCTGATCCTCTACGTGGTGGTGCTCTCGCTGTGGGGCTTCGACCTCGTCATGTCCATCGACCCGACGTGGTACAGCGGGCTCTTCGGCGGCTACTATGTGGTCACTTCCCTCTATACCGGCTTCGGACTGGTGACCTTCCTGACCATCTGGTCCAACAACCGAGGCGTGACGAATGTGCCCGCGTCCGGCATCCAGGACGTGGCCAAGCTGACGTTCGCCATGTGCGTCATGTGGATGTACTTCTTCTTCTCCCAGTACTTGGTCATCTGGTACGGCAATGTCCCCGTCGAGACCAAGTTCTTCCTCACGCGGTTCTTTGTGGACCCGTGGCGGACGCTGGCCTTCGTCATCTTCGTCTTCGGCGCTTTCGTCCCATTCTGCTATTTGCTCAAGCGCCTGACCGGCCGGCCGCCGACGCGGCACAAGGTCTTCGTGGTGATTCTGTTCTTCGGATGGGTCTGCATCTTCCTCGAGCGGATCATGCTGGTGTTTCCGGCGCTCCCGAAGTCCAGGAGCTTCCCGTTCGGCGTGGGTCCGCTTCTCATTACGGCCGGCTTCTTCGGGCTGTTCGCGCTCAGCCGCGGCTGGTTCCTCGCCAGGTACCGCCCCGCCCTCAATCAACCCAAGTAGTCTGGATCGGGAGAAATCCAGCAGACGAATGGCTGAGTATCCCTCTCCCCCACTCGGGGAGCAGAAGCCGGCGGCGAGGTAGAATGACGGCGTGATCACCGTCGAAGAGGCCCAGGAGCGCATTCTCTCTCGCATCAGCGTGCTGGGCGAGGAGCGCGTCGAGCTGGTCCGCGCTCTCGGCCGCGTGCTGGCCGAAACGGCGATCGCTCCGCGCGACATCCCGGCGTGGCCCAACTCGTCCATGGACGGCTACGCCCTGCTTGCCGCCGACACGAAAGGCGCGAGCGGGGAGCGGCCGGCCTGCCTGCGCCTGGCCGGACGGGTGGCGGCAGGGGGCGTCGCGGAGCGCGCCCTCGAGCCGGGCGAGGCATTTCGCAT